>Ga0307517_10000737_pt1 | contig 56493 bp, 39 predicted proteins | sample 23_EM_MG_FD_194515 | JGI IMG/M metagenome (GOLD analysis project Ga0307517, IMG submission 194515) | Populus trichocarpa ectomycorrhiza microbial communities from riparian zone in the Pacific Northwest, United States - 23_EM | ecosystem: Host-associated > Plants > Roots > Unclassified | place... | reverse complement strand
GTTACCGCCCCTCTTTTCTTTTTAGCCATCGTTCTATCAGCCGCCGGTAAAGGAGATCCGAAGGTAATTACCATCGGCAACGATAAGATCTCCCTATCGCTGGATTACGGCAACAGGGCCAGCATCACCGCACTGGTTATCAACGGACAAAAAGTGATCGGCAGCCAAGAGGGCGTCTTTACTTCGATCAATGTCGGAGGTGTCAGCTACTCTTCCCTGCATCTAAGATCGGCGCCCCTCCTTCTGAAAACAGGGAACAGGATAACCATCAGCGGAATAAATTACGGCGATGACAACCTGACCATCCGGGAGGAATGGACCTTTACTCCTACGGATCAATCCATCAAATGGGACATAACCCGAAGTTTTTCCCGGAGCGTGCAGGTTGAAGGAGCGGCCACACCTGTATTCAATTTTGACGATATGAACGTTTGGGAAGGCGCTTACCAGGGCTATGGCGGACTGGCCTGGTTCTACCTGTTCAATGAAAAATTATGCACCTATGGCGTTCACACCCGGTCTTCCAGTTTCTGGAACAGCAAGACCGGCAACGGGCTAAACATCGCTGTCGACGCCCCGGGGAAAAAGGTCGCCATGAAATATACCAGGACCTCCGATGACAAATTAGCTTATTCGGTGACGGTGTCGGACAAAGAAATGCTGCCCCGATGGGATAGCGGAACGAACCGGAGAAGGTTTATCAGAAAGGGAACGGACGTATGGGCTCCTTTCACGATAGCGCCGGGAAAGAATTCACAAAGCATCACCCTCAGTTATTTTGACTTTGAGAAAAAGTATGGCCGCGGCAAGCTGGCCGGCATCAACGGGTCACAGGTAAGCGCCGTGCTGAATACCATTGCCCGCATCGGCGTGATCGATTCGTTGCATTTCGGAGGCAACAGCTGGCATACGCCCTATGGGCCCGTCTGTCTCCACGAACAGTATATTGCGCAGATGGGCCTGGCGATCAATGACCCCGCCTATTTGAAAGGCTATCAGAGCTGCCTGGATTTCTATCGTGATCACGCCATCCGGCCGGATGGCAGGGTGATCTCCCGCTGGGCCTATACCAACGAGGATATGATGCCCGGACAGGTGACCGAAGAAGGCTTTTATGAAGCCCAGTGGGGATTCCTGATGGATTCGAACCCGGACCTGGTGACCAATGTCGCCGAGCTGTACGATATGACCGGTGATCTGACCTGGGTGAAAAGCCACCAGCTATCCTGTGAAAAAGCGTTGGACTGGATCCTTAAAAGGGACAGCAACGGGAATGGCCTCGTGGAAATGATGACCGATAGCATGGGTCAAAAAAGAGGCAGCGACTGGATCGATATCATCTGGGCATCCTTCGAGAACGCCTTTGTGAATGCCAAGCTCTATCATGCGCTGATCCAATGGGCCGGCATCGAACGCCAGCTTGGTAATTCACCTAAGGCGGGCTATTACGAAAGCGCTGCAGCCAGACTGAAGGCAAGCTTTAATAAGCCTACCTCCGAAGGAGGTTTTTGGGACGAAGAAAAAAGCTGTTATGTTCACTGGCTCGATAAGGACAAGAGCGTCCATGGCCGCAATATGGTCACCCCGGTGAACTTCATGGCCATTGCCTATGGCCTTTGTGATAACGACGCACGGCGCAAGCTGATCCTGGATAAGATCGAGACGCAGATGCAGCAGGAGAAGCTTTTCTTCTGGCCTATCTGCATGACGTCCTACGGGCCGGGCGAAGGGAATGGATGGCAATTCCCATTTCCCAACTATGAGAACGGCGACCTGTTCCTGTCCTGGGGATCTGTTGCAGTGAAAGCCTATGCAGAGTACGATCCGGGCCTGGCTCTCAAGTATGTGAAAAATGTATTGAACCAATACAGCAAGGACGGGCTGGCCTTCCAGCGCTATGGCCGGCATAATCAGGATGGCCGGGGGGATGATATCTTATCCGGCAACAGCCTGGCCATTGTAGGACTGTACCAGGCGATCTACGGCGTGAACCCTTTGTACAACCGGCTCTACCTGGATCCGCATATCACGCCGGAGCTGGCGGGTACGGAATTGAAATATAATTTCAGGAATGAACGGCTGACGATCAACCTCGATAAGGATCGTTATGCCGTGTCCGATGGAAGGTTTACCCTGATCTCCGGCAAACGCTTTGGTTTTTTCACTACAAAAGACCGGCTGACCTATTTTGACGACAGCAGCGCTTCCGCCAGCTTACAGATCACGACGGGAGGGCCGCTGACGATCCTCCTTAAGAACTGGGGACCTGATAAAATGGATTGGGTGCAGACCCTGCCGAAGATCTCCTCCCAGCCCCTGGCTTATGTGATCCATCGATTGAAGCCTGACTCCGATTATTTGCTCTCCGTCGGGGGGAAGCCCGTTAAAAAGATGCGGAGCGACGCGAAGGGCGACCTGGCCATAAGCCATCAGGCAGCATCCGTTACTGAAAGAATAACGATCGGTCATGGAAATTAAGTTATTGAGCCCGCAATGGGGACATGAACACCTTAAGCTGAAAACCTTCCTCGACAAGATCAGGGCGGCGGGATACGATGGGGTTGATACCTGGGTGCCGGAAGATCTTGACGGTAAGCGGCTGCTGTTCGACTACCTGCAAAAGCACGAGATGTATATCGTGACCCATCAGCACCGGGCCGTAGGTAGTACGTTCAAACGATTCCGCTCGTCCTTTGTCAGCCAGCTCCGGGAGTGCGCGCTGGCGGCCCCCCTGCTGATCAATTCACATACGGGGAAGGACTACTTTTCCCTTGAGCAAAACCTTGCGCTGGTAGACGCGGCGCAGGAGTTTTCGGAAAGAACGGGGATCATCGTGGCCCATGAAACGCACCGGGGCAGGATAGGGTATTCCCCGCAGATGAGCGGCGAACTATTCAGGATGCGCAGTGATCTTACCATTACGGCGGACCTCTCGCATTGGGTCTGCGTTACGGAAAGCATGCTGGAGAATTTCAAGAGCATCGTTGATGAAGCCATTCGTCGCAGCCGGCATATCCATGCCCGGGTCGGCTTCGAGCAAGGACCGCAGGTGGGCGATCCGCGTGATCCCCAATGGAAATATGCAGTAGATCGGTTTCTCGGTTGGTGGGACCGGATCGTTGCCGTGAATGCGCGGCGAGGCTGTAAAATATTTCCCATTACGACGGAGTTCGGTCCCGTGCCTTATATGCCGACGCTGCCTTTCAGCCGGAAGCCGCTGGCCGATCAATTCGAGGTCAACTGCTATATGAAGGACCTGCTCCGGTCGCGATACCGGCAGGCTCGCTAAAAATTCTCCTCATTGCCGCGATAGAACTTGGGCGACACTCCATTTTTCTTCTTGAACATTTTAGAGAAATAGAAGACCGAATCGAAGCCGGTGTGGTCCGCTATTTCATTTATTTTTAAGGCCGTGGACATCAGCAGGTCTTTGGCCCTGTTCAGGCGTAGATTCAGGTGATACTGATTGGGCGATTCGCCGGTGACCTGTTTGAAGGCTTTGCGGAAGGAAGAATATCCCATCGGCAATTCCCTGGCCAGCTTTTCCATATCGATGGTGCTTTCGAAGGACTCCTGGATGATGAACCTCGCTTTGGCGATCAGTTTTCCAACAGGGTCATTGTTGTATTCACGATGAAAGGCCACATTGTTGACCAGGCCTAGTATCTGCATGGTGATGCCGGCTATCTGCTGGGGATACCCCGGCAGCGATGCCTGTACTGTTTCGATCAGATCCCTGAAGCGTATAAGAATGTCTTTGTTTAGCCCCAGGTAAACGAAGGGGTCCTTTCGGTCAAAGAAGCCGCTGGTCATCAATTGTTCAATATAAGACCCGTTGAAGCCTACCCAATATTCTTCCCATCCCGATTTGTGGTCGGGTCTATACCGGTGCCAGACGCCCGGATACAAAAAGAAACAGGTGCCGGCGACCACATCGGCAGGCTGCGTCAGGGCAGATTCAAATTTCCCTTTCCCTTTTGAAATGAATACGATGTAATAGTCATTCAGGATGCGGCCCCTGTTCCAGGTTAAATGATGACTGGCGGGATGTTCCTCCTTGGGGTAATTATCATTGGGGGCAACCCTGGAATAGCCGACCGTAGTGATATGCATCCCCCATTTTTCCTCTACAGGCGTTACGGTTAAGTATTTAAAATAGGTGTGGAGCATTTTTTTTCTTTAGGTCAAGCAGTGAAATATGTCAGAAAGTACAAAGAAAAGTTATTTTATGCATTTTTCTCTCTTAGCAGGGAGTCTATCTTTATCCTATCCATAGATCTGGTGCTTCACATGAGCGAAGACATCTGTTCAATCATTTCACCAGACTCATTTCCCGGGTCCTGATACCGGGCTGGTCTTCTATTACACATCGGCTTTAGCATTTTTCATTTTCATCTTATCCTTCAATTTTTTTAAATAATCTGGTCATGATGCAGGATGGAGGAGGATGGCTACACGTGAGATGTTTAATATTTTTAACGCGACGATAAAAAAATTACATCTAAGCATTGTCGAATTGTTCGTGATGGAGTTTCAAATTTTATAAACCGAAAATTAATTGCCATGTTGAAAAAAACACTGCCTTCTTTGCAGCAGAAGAAGAGACTACTGCTAATTTTATTCTCTCTCTTATTTTCATCTTTCTTATTTGCTCAGGAAAAATTAACCGTCAAGGGTACGGTCCTTATAGAGAACAATACTCCGCTGGCGGGCGCATCGGTCAAGGTGAAGGGTAGTTCCGGCGGTACGGTGACGGATGCGGATGGTAAATTCTCCATCCAGGTCAACAAAGGCGCTACGCTGGTCTTTTCGTCTGTCGGTTACCAGGAGATGCAGGTGAAGATCAATAATAACGAAAATGCTCTCCCGGTGCAGCTGATCTCGACGGCGTCCACCCTGGGTGAAGTCGTGGTCGTGAGCTATGGTACGCAGAAGAAAAGAGATATCACCGGATCTATCAGTCAGCTGAATGCTACAGAGGTCAAGGATATGCCGGTGGGAGATATCGGCCAGAAACTACAGGGGAAGTTTGCCGGTGTGCAGATCAATCAAAGCACCGGCCAGCCGGGCGCCGATATTTCCATTCGCGTACGTGGAGCGGCGTCGATCAACGCAGGGAACAATCCCCTGATCGTCGTCGACGGATTTCCTACGGAAAGCACGTTGCAAAACCTGAGCCCCGATGAGATCGAGTCGATCACGGTGCTGAAAGATGCCAGCGCCGCCTCTCTTTATGGATCGAGGGCCGCCAGCGGCGTTATACTCGTAACCACCAAACAGGCGAAGGCCGGTCAGAAAAGTATTGAATTCAGTTCTTATGTCGGGGTGCAGTCGGTGTCCAAGAGAGGAAGGCCGGACCTGATGAATGCCCCCGAGTTTGCCGCATTCAAGAAGGAGTATTACGAAGATGCCGCTACCTACGAGGGGTATACCGGAGGAGTGCCGGTGCAGTATCAGAATCCTTCGCAGTATAACGCGAATTCCGGTACGAACTGGTTCGACGTGCTGTTGAGAAAGGCGCCCACCCAGAATTATAATCTAAACATCACTAATGGTACGAAGGATCTGAAATCCGTCACCAACCTGAATTACAACCGTCAGGACGGGGTGATGATCAACCAATGGGCAAACCGGTTTAACGCAAGGAGCAATAATGTATATACGGCATCCGATCGATTGACCCTGGGAGTGAACCTTGGAGTGACCTACCGTCAAAGCAATATCACCCCCAACCTGGGAGGCGGCCGTAATATTATCCAGGTGGCCTATCTGACGGACCCCACCCTGAATTATAAGAACCCCGATGGCACTTATCCCGTTGGTTTTGCACCTCCCGGTATGTTCACCACGCCGAACTATTACCAGGTGTTGAAGAAAAGGGTCAACCGGTTCAACGACCTCACTTTATTAGGCAATGCCTATCTTACCTATAAGCTCATCGACGGGTTGCAGTTCAAGACCAGTATCAATATCAATTCGGACTATGCGACTAACCGGCAATTCTTCCCTTCGGATACCAGGGGTGGAACGACGCCCGCGTCATCGGCTTCCGCCAGTTACAATACCAGTAATTTTATTTCCTGGTTGTCGGAGAATACTTTGACGTACACGAAGACATTCGCGGAAAAACACAATCTCGAAGCCTTCGTCGGGTATACTACGCAGAAAGTCCATAATGAGAACAGCGGTATCGACGGAAGCCAATTCCCCGATGATAATATTCAATGGCTGAACGTGGCGGCGACCCGGATCGGGAATGTAGGAGCCAATGGAGGCGTTAATGACGTTTCGCTGATATCGTATATCGGCCGGTTGAACTATAATTTCGACAATAAGTATTTACTTTCCGTAGCGTTCAGAAGGGATGGCTCTTCCAAGTTCGGATCCAATACCAAGTACGGGAACTTCCCTTCCGTCTCTGCCGGATGGGTCGTCTCCGACGAAAGTTTCCTAAAGGATATCCGGAAGCTGAGCTTTTTGAAACTCAGGGGTAGCTATGGAAAGGTGGGTAACAATAATTTTGGCAACTATCAGTACCTGGCAGGTGTTCAGCAAACCAACTATGCGTTTAATAATGCATTGGCTTCGGGTAGCTCTCTCAACGGGATAGGGAATTCGTTCCTGACCTGGGAGACCACCACGGGTTATGATATCGGATTGGACCTGGCGCTCTTCGACAACCGTCTTTCCTTTACCTATGACTATTACTGGAAGAAGACGGACGGGTTGTTATACCAGATCGATATTCCCAATCAATCGGGTTTCAATACGGTGACTTCCAATATTGGCCGGTTTGACTTCTGGGGACATGAGTTTTCCGTCCAGTCTAAAAATATGGTCGGCAAATTCACCTGGAGCACGGGTTTCAACATTTCATTCGACCGGAACCTGGTGAAGAAGCTGGGAACGAGCGATGCGCCTATCGGCGGCTACCAGGAATACTGGGATGATAACCGGACAGCCGTCGGGCATCCTATCGGCCTGTTCTACGGGTACATCAATACCGGTGTCTATATGACGCAGCAGGAGTTCGATACCCAGCCGCACGATGCCGCCGCGATGGTGGGAACGGCAAGGTTCAAGGACGTCAGCGGCCCCGCCGGCAAGCCTGACGGGATCATCGATTCGAAGGACAGGACCTGGATCGGAAACCCCAATCCTAAATTTATATATGGACTGACGAACACCTTCGGATACAAGAACTTTGACATGAACATTGTAGTGTCGGGTACCGTAGGTAATGATATAGCAGACGATGCCTTTCAATCGACCGAGAACCTGGATGGTGTATTCAATGTAAGAAAGGGCGTAGCCAGAAGATGGAGATCTTTAGCTAATCCAGGAGATGGCATCTATCCCAGGACAAGGTCGGGCACGACGGTGGATTTGCGCAATTTCACCACCCGGCAGGTGTTCAGCGGAACCTATCTCGCCGTGAAGAACATTACGTTGGGGTATACCTTCCCTGTGGCAAAGAATCAACTCGTCAAAGGTGCAAGGCTGTATGTCAGCACCCAGAATCCCTTTATGTTCACTAAATATCCCGGCATGAACCCGGAAATAGGTCTGAGCGGGTTGAACGGTCTAAACCTGGGACGTGATTTTACCGCCTTCCCCATTTCAAGAGTTTATACGGTGGGCGTAAACGTTAAATTTTAGACATACTATTATTGGACCTTCTAATTTAATGACATGAAAAATAAACTATTATATTTGATCCTGTTGACGGTGGGCATATCCTCGTGTAAAAAAGATTTCATAACGCTGACGCCGCCGACCTCTCTGAGCTCTGCCAATTTCTACCAGGACCTGAACCAGTTTCAACAAGCCCTGAATGCCTCCTATGTGCCCTTGCGTTCGATCGTGAATGCGGCTTTCTATCAGGATGAGATGCGTTCGGACAATACCTTCTTCAGTATTTATTTCGCCAATCGTGGTCTGTCGGCGCAGGAAGGTTATGCGGAATTTACAGATGACGCGCTATCTGCGGCGGTGCCCAATTCACCGGGCGACCGGTGGGCGGCCTCTTACCAGGGGATCTCGAGGATCAATACGATCCTTGGCAGGATCACTACGGTAAAGACCATCTCCCAGGGAGCTGTCGATTCCATTACGGGGGAAGCCTTATTCCTCCGGGCTTATTACTATTATGACCTGGTAACGCATTTTGGCGGCGTACCCCTGCAGCTCAAGGAAATAACCACCACGTCGGAGGCCTTCCAGCCCAGGAATACAGTGGATGAGGTGTACAAACAGATCGTTACGGACCTCACGGCCGCTATCCCCAAGCTTCCCACGGTGACGGCTTTCCCTCAGTCCGGAAGGGCCAGCAAGGGCGCTGCAAAAGTGCTATTGGCGTATGTGTATATGATGGGACCGACGAAGAATTATGCGGCTGCCGAAACGCAGTTGCTGGATGTCACTGGAATGAGTTATGGCCTCCTGCCGAATTATGCCGATGTCTTCGATCCTAATAATAAGAATAACAAGGAATCGATCTTCGAAGTGCAGTATAAGGGAGATCTCACCAGTGGCCAGCAAAGTAATTTTGCCTGGCAGTTCATGCCGAAGGCCACCAACTCTGAATTTCTCATGGGATACCATACGGGTAACATGAATATCTTCAGCGGCTGGAATGTGCCCACCAGAGAAATGGCGACTTCATACGAAGCAGGGGATAAAAGGCTGGACGCTTCGATCGCCGTTGTCGAGGGAACGATCAGCGGGGTGGAAGATTTTACCATTACCGCTCTTAAGAGTTCAGTTGGGTATACGCCGGCGCCCGGACAGACCTATTTCTATATGATCAAGAAATATTTTCACCCGCCTTACTCGACCGATTTCAATACGCCGGATGACTTCCCTATCTTCCGGTATTCGGGCGCCTTATTGTTATTGGCGGAATGCCTGGTGGACGAGAACAAAAGTGCCGATGCCTTACCCTGGTTGAACCTGGTGCGGGCGAGGGCAGGCCTTCCTGCGCTGGGAACGGCGACACTGGATAATATTGCCAATGAAACGCGTCATGAGCTGGCGTTCGAGAATCACCGCTGGACGGACCTGATCCGTAAAGGAGACGCCATACCGGTGTTGACGGCAAAGGGTACGGCGTTGAAAGCGATCTATGGATGGTTGCTGCCGACGACCTTCAACGTGACGCAGAACCGGCTGATCTATCCGATCGCTTCCAGGGAGATGCAGATCAATACCAAGCTGACCCAGAACCCGGGGTATTAAGGGTTATAGATATTGTTTTGGTCATATTGCAAGCAAGCGGGCGCCCGGAAGTGGAATACTTCGGGCGTCCTTTTTCAGATATGGACGTGACGAAAAAAAATACGATGAAAAGATACTGCCTATCACTCCTTGGCTGCCTGTTGTTCAGCCTTTGCTCCTTTGCTCAGTCCGGGGCGGCCTGGAAAGAAATAGAGACAGGCTTTGTCCGGGCGCCGGATTCCATCCAGACCAGCGTTTACTGGTACTGGCTGTCCGGCAATATCTCCCGCGAAGGTGTGGTGAAAGACCTGGAAGCCATGAAGAAAGTGGGCATCAACCGGGCCTTCATCGGCAATATCACCCTGAGCGAAGTAGCCGATGGCAGGGTGAAATTATTTTCGGAGGAGTGGTGGGATATCCTGCATACGGCACTCCGGACAGCGACGCGGCTCGGCATCGAGATCGGCATCTTCAACAGTCCCGGCTGGAGCCAGTCGGGAGGACCATGGGTCAGGCCGGAACAGTCCATGCGCTATCTTGCCTCTTCGGAAATGACCCTGAAAGGACCTGTGAAAGTAAACGCAAGGCTGGGAAAGCCCGGCCTTTCTTTCCAGGATGTGAAGGTCATCGCCTACCCGGCTATCGGTGACTCCGGCCGGACGATCGTTCATCATGATACGACGAGATTTAAAAAGGGGCAACTATTCACCCTGGACCTGACCGCCGAAGCACCCACTACCATTCGCAGCCTCGTGATCGAACCCCTGCAGCAGCCCATGCTCCTGGAAGGAGAGGTGCAGGCAATGGTGGGGGAAGTCTATACTACTCTCCGGCATTTCCGGATCGATCGTTCGAACAACGCACTGAACGTGGGCTTTAAACCCTACGGCACGGCGGCCATCTCGATCCCCGCCACCACCTCCGGGCAATTCCGGCTGCTGTTCACCAAGGTCTCCGAAGGCAGTGGCATCGCAGCGGTCAGGCTCTCCCCGACGCCCGTCGTCGAAGACTATATCGAAAAAACGCTGGCTAAAATGTGGCAGACCCCTTTCCCTTACTGGAATGCCTATCAATGGCCCGCACAGCCGCCCGTGGATGATCCCGCAACGCTCATCGATCCTGCCAAAGTGATCGATCTTTCCTCCCGGCTGTCGGCCGATGGGGTCTTGCAATGGGAGGCGCCGCCGGGGAACTGGGTCATCGAGCGTTGCGGCATGCTGCCTACGGGCGTGCATAATAGTCCCGCACCGCCCGAAGGGACAGGACTGGAAGCCGATAAAATGAGCAGACAGCATATCGAATCTCATTTCGACGCTTTCCTGGGCGAGATCCTAAAGCGCATACCTGCCGAAGACCGGATGACCTGGAAGATCGTAGTTGCGGATAGTTACGAAACGGGTGGTCAGAACTGGAGTGACCGGCTCATCCCTACGTTTACAAAAAATTATGGATACGATCCTACGCCTTTTCTCCCGGTGTTGGGGGGGAAGGTAGTGGGCAGTGCAGACCAGTCGGACCGGTTCTTATGGGACCTGCGGAGATTGGTAGCCGACCAGGTAGCCTATGAATATGTAGGCGGGCTGCGGGACGTCTGTCACCGGAATGGATTGACCACCTGGCTGGAGAACTACGGCCACTGGGGGTTCCCGGGGGAATTCCTGCAATACGGCGGACAGTCGGATGAAGTGGGCGGCGAGTTCTGGAGTGAAGGGGCCCTGGGTAATATCGAGAACAGGGCGGCCTCTTCCTGCGCGCATATTTATGGAAAGAACAAGGTCTCGGCGGAATCCTTCACCTGCGCCGGCGCTCCCTTTTCCAGGTATCCCGCTTTGATGAAGCAACGAGGCGACCGGTTTTTTACGGAAGGCATCAACAATACCTTGTTGCATGTATATATTGAACAGACCGGTGACCGGGGACCTGGTTTACAGGCGCCCTTCGGCAATGAGTTCAACCGGCTGAATACCTGGTACTACGATATGGACATCTTCCTGCAATATATCAAGCGGTGCAACAGGATGCTGCAGCAGGGCAGGTATGTAGCGGACGTAGCGTATTTCATCAGCGAGGATGCGCCGAAGATGACAGGGGTGCAGGACCCGGAATTGCCCCCCGGCTATTCCTTCGACTATATCAATGCCGAGGTCATCAGCAGCAGGCTAAGGGTGGAGGACGGAAGGTGGATCTTGCCGGATGGGATGAGTTACCGTCTGCTGGTATTGCCTAAATTAGAAACGATGCGTCCGGAATTACTGTCAAAGATCAAAAGCCTGGTGGAACAGGGCGCCGCATTGCTGGGCCCCCGTCCTTCGCGGTCCCCCAGCTTGCAGGATTATCCACGGGCCGACCGGCAGGTGCAAAGCCTGGCTGCTGCGCTCTGGGGTGCGATCGATGGCCGCGGGGTTAAGATGCACCGGGTGGGCAAGGGGCTGGTGATGGACGGGATGAATATACAGGAAGCATTGGATAGCCTGCATGTCCTTCCGGACCTGAAGATCAGGGGAAGCGATTCGGCATTGTTCATCCACCGGACCTTACCGGAAGGAGATATCTATTTTGTATCGAATCAAAAAACTACAAGCGTTGAGCTGACGGCGCAATTCCGCGTTGCCGGCAAGGCGCCGGAATTATGGGACCCCGTTACGGGCCATGTCCGCGATCTGCCTTCCTTCGGTCAGACGGTTGCCACGACGACCCTGCCCCTGGAGCTGGCGCCGTTGGAGAGCGCTTTTATCGTGTTCAGAAGAACGGCGACTTTAGGAGGGAAGGTTGCTCCGGCAGGGAAGGCGTCTTCCGAAGAAAATTATCCGGCGCCTCGCAGGACCCTTGTCCTTAGCGGGTCCTGGACGGTCCGGTTCGACAGCGCCATGCGGGGGCCGCAAGGGCCGGTGATCTTTCCCCTGTTGTCGGATTGGACGCAGAACAAGGACGAACGGATAAAATATTATTCGGGACCGGCCCTCTATCATCAATCCTTTGTACTCCCAAAAGCAGGAAAGGGCGAAAGGGTATGGCTGGACCTGGGCGCCCTGACGGCCATCGCAAAAGTGACCGTCAACGGGATGGAAGTGGGCGGCGCCTGGACGGCCCCCTACCGGGTGGATATTACCAGGGCGCTGAAGGCCGGTAAGAATGAGCTGACCATCAAAGTGGTCAATACCTGGGTCAACCGCCTCATCGGGGATGGCAAATTGCCGAAAGGGTCGCTGGCCCCTTCGGGTCTTTTAGGACCGGTGGCGCTGGAATTTATTAATTGAAAAAGATCCCGCTGATGGCGGCGTTCTTCCCGCGTACCTGGTTGATCCTTATTCTGACGGATCTGTTGAAAGAGAATCGTACATATTTGCCCCGTTCATAGTGCCGGACCATTTCAACGGGTGCAAGGATATTTAGTGTCGCCAGGTCAAAGATCTCTATAGCGCTCCTTCTTTGCTGACGATCCCAATCCAGGAAGAGCATCGATAAAGAATAAGGGTGATCTTTTTTCAGGTGAATGTCGATGGTGAGGGTCTGTAAGGTTGCCAGAGGGTCCCTGGTGATAAGAGCTGCGTGCGAAGAATCCCAGACCACTGTTCCACCGCCATGGGTCGTTACCGAATCGATGTAAGATGGCAATTGCCGGACGGGGGGAACTTTCGGATCATCCTTCGGATAGCCGAACAGCATATACCCTTCCTTGCCGTATTTACCCTTCCAGTTTCCGGTAGTAAGACTGTCCTGCTGCATCGAAGGGATGGGGTAGTTGAACTTCCCCGTGGATGTCCGGGTGACGGGGGTGGTAGCGGTGGCTGCGCTATACGTGATCTCAAAATAAAAATTACCAGGGGTTACATTTTTAAGGTAGATATAATTATTATCCTCCTCTGCGGCGCCGATGCCGGGCGTCGGATGAAAAACGGCATCCTTTAGCAACTTCCCGTTGACCGTGACGCGGCGGATCTGCTTGCCGGCTTTTGGCAGGGCGATCTTTGTTGCGGTAGTGCCTTTGGGGATGCTTATCACGCAGATGCCTGACGCTGTATTAAAACTGGCGTTGATGACTCCGAAGGGTGTAGGCATGGAGCCGTTCACCTGTGTCAAAGTTTTGGTGAGATGAGGGATGACGGTGAAGTCTCTGAAGCCAGGCCCGGCAGGTGCGATGCCTAATATGTTTTCGGACAGCCATTTGGTGACGCCGGCGCCCCAGGGATGCGCGAGGCTGGTATAGCCGCACTGGTTATTGGGCGGCGCATCATTGGGGTTTAGTATTTTATTCCACGAGGGGCGGTATACTTCAAAAAAACTGGTGCCGCCATAGTTCAACTGTCCTCCCCAGCAATCTTTGATGGTAGTGAAGGCGGCTTCATATTGTTTGGCCGAAGCCATTGCCTCGATAATGAAATATTGATTGAAGGGGGAGTAGGAGAGCCTGTTCAGTCTATCGGAAAATAATGCCCCGGATAATTTACTGATCTCCGAATCATGGCCCAGGCCGGCATTGATCGCCTCCGATACCGCATGGATGCCAAAATGCCGGATCGTCTTTTCGTCCGCACGGATCGCCCTTGTTTTACTATCGGCAAAGTGCCGGTATTTTTCCGCCAGGCTACTGTCTTTAATAGAAGACATTGCTTTTGCGAATTGCGCCCATGCATGAATGCAGAGCATCCTGTACGTATCCTGCGACTCGCGGATCTGTGGATTTTCAAAGCCAGCCCCCAAACGCTCATCCCAGCCCATGAAATTCAGGCGGGGCAGGTGGTCGTATCCGTTGTAAGCCTTTTCCAATCTTTTGTCCGCATTGCCTGCATATTCTTTTAAAAAGGCGGAGTCCCCGCTGTAATTAAAATAATCTACCAGGCTCAATACCCAGTACATGGAATAGGCAGGGATACCATTGTCCTGGCTGGAGGTATGTACAATGTTCTTCCGGACGACGTCATAATTCCCGAAAGCAGCCAGTGCAGCGGCCTGCGCGGGATAAGCATCCCCGGTCCAGGAATAGCGGTCGCTCCTCTCCATTAATATGGCGCCGAAATAATCCTGCAACAGGTTGAGCTTTACCGTATAGGCTCCGGCGTACCAGATCCGCGTCAGTTCGGGATCGTTGCAGGAGAAGCTGCCCGTATAGTTGGTGGGCCGCACCTGGCAAACTAATCTTGGATCTTTAATATGCCAGGTCCCGGAAAAAGCTCTTACATGGATCCAGGCGAAGCGTACCCCTTCATAGTAGCCGTCATTTAATTCAAGCCGGTAAGCAGACCCATATTTTACGGGGGTAAGGGTCTTGATCCGGTGCTGCGCGCCTGTATTCAATATGGCGGGCTCGTTATATTCGCTGATGCTTGCTTCGACGGAATCGGGGAGGTCATCGGAATCGAATTCGAACCATCCGGCGCTTTCCGTACCAAAGTCAAATAGCAGATCGCCTTTTCCCGTGACGGTGATCTGGTGATCCTTGATAGTAAATGAACGCTGCGGTATGCCTTTAATTTTTTTGGGCCGCAGGGTATAGATCTGCAGGGAATCGGTGGCCTTTGTCTCGTCCCAACGATAGGTGATCAAGGGATCCGGAGATGCGGGTACGGGAGTTCCGGACCAGGATCCACCATGGAGTGGCGCATATGGTTCTTTTAGCTGGGCGAAAGATCCGACGGTAAAGATCAGCAGGTAGAAAACTATGTTGGCGAGCCTCATTAGGAATGTATGTTAAGATTTTTAATCCTTATGCCGAAGATATCCAGGAGGGAGGGAAATAAAAATGCTTAAGTTGGGGATTGTTTGTACTATTTGATAATATTGGGAGGGGGATTTATTTGCAGGAGCTGGCGGATATATGTAGTTAACTACGTATATTTGTACATAAATAACGCATTTGTGTATGGAACCAATGATCCGGCGTCTGACGAACGCAAATTCCGACCAGGTCGTAGACCTTATATTGTACATTCAGCAAATCGAGTTCGGCGTACCCATCCGGCTGGAGGACCAGCCCGACCTGCTGGATATCGAAACATTTTATAAGGGGTCGGGAGGGGATATGTGGGGGGCTTTCGTGGATGACCAGCTCGTGGGTACGATCGCCCTCATTGCCAACGGGCACCAGGCCGGCACCATCCGGAAAATGTTCGTTAAAAAAGAATACCGGGGCAAGGAATGGGGCATCGCGCAGCAACTGTTGGAAACTCTTTTGGAATACTGCGAAAGCCATGAGATCACCGACCTGTACCTGGGCACGATCGAAATATTGAAAGCGGCCTGCCGATTCTATGAAAGGAACGGATTTTTCCGGATCGATAAGGCCGACCTGCCCTCCTATTTTCCATTGATGGCCGTGGATAATACCTTTTATACTATCCACCTGACTAAATAGCGCACTATGAATGTTATTGACGAAGCAGGTATCCTGGCCCTGGCCACCCGTATGCAGCGATTGAGCGACCGGATGCGGAAGGATGGCTTGTTGATCTACAAAGCAGCGGGCATCGACTTCGAGCCCAAATGGTTCCCCGTCATCTACACCCTGCATAAGCGGCCTGTCTTAAGCGTCGTTGAAATAGCCGCGGAGATCGGCTATGCGCATCCATCCACCATTGGCCTGCTGAAAGAACTGGAAAAGGAGAAGCTCATCCGTTCGAAGAAGGATAAGGTAGACGAGCGGAAACGATTGATCCAATTGACGGATAAAGGAAAGGCGCTGATCGGGCAGATGAAGCCCGTATGGGAGATCATGATCGCTGCGACCAAGGATCTGATCGATACCAGGAACAACCTTATGAAAGCCATCATCGAAGTGGAAGAGGCATTCGACCGGCAAAGCTTTCTTCAAAGGGCCAGGAGCCATATGACGGAAAAGCAATCCAGATGAATCGGTGGGCTCGGGGAAGACCAATAAGTCACCGGATTTGCGGGCTGTTGTGCAACGGCGCTGTTCGTGCTCATGAGCCATCGCAAAGCCGGACATCTCCATTCTTTCAGCCAAGACTTATTTCAGCATCAGAATGAGCTCGCACAAAATGCGCCTTTTGCATCAACAGCCCGCAAGCTCCGGGAGTTCTATAAGTATCGCGACAGCGACATGTTTGTAACAGTAAGGATACCGCAAGTGTGCTACCCGAGGATATTCATGCCTCATCAACCCTCCTCATCTTCTGCAAAGGTCAGCACGTAGTTATTATTATCGATGATCGAGAACTCCGTGGCTCCGTAGAAGGTCTTTTCCAAACCATGCACGACAGTGACCTTGTCCTTGATGGTCTCGAAGAAAGTACGGATATCTTTCAGCCTGATATAGAGCAGCAGCGATCCTCCATCCTGGCGGCTGACCTGCGGCAGGGTCTCTGACAGGCTTTCGAAGGTTTGGAACATAAAAATAACATTCCCATTGGCCATCATGGCCCAGACCATGGGTTCTTTGCCCTTTTCCGGGACAGAGGCGATCAGCTGAAAGCCCAGTAACTGGTAAAATTCGATGCTGGCCGGAAGATCCTTTACGAAGAGGTTGGGAGCGAGTGATTCCATTTTAGGTTGGTTTGTTTTGATAAATCAGGTGATGCGCTGTCCGATCGCGGGGGGAGATCGGATCAAGGGCGCTAAAATACTAAAATATTTAGTATTTTAAAATTATTTTTCTGTGACCGAAAGGAAGGGCTCCTTCAATGGCTTAACTTGTCGTAAACGCTGAATGGGTATGCTGAATGTCTTATCCTACCAGATCGCGGACAGCATCGATATCAAATCCTTCAAGGCTGTCTTCCCGGAGCAAGTTTATCACTCCGATGCCGATGAGCTATTCTACCAAACGGCCCCGGAAGCATTCGTTTATATCTTTAAATATGGAGTAGTCTGCTTCCTTAATTATAAGGACGCCGGTATCGGGGACTTCCTGCGGACGATCGCTCCCTATTGCAAGAACCCGTTCGAACAGAAGCTGAGTGAGGAGTTCGAGGTGGAGACCTTCGCCGCGGAGAATCAATTTGGATATAATAAGATAGCGATCACGGGCGGGGATGCCGAGACCCTCCGGCTCATCATGTTGAATGTCTCCCAGTCCGTGGCCCTGGATTATTATTCTGAACAGACCAACCGGCTCCTGGAAGAGACCAACTATCACACGCAGAACCTGGAGAAAAAAGGGAAGCTGGCTTTGTCGGGGACGAACCTGAAGAAGTATATCGGCAAGACCCTGAACCTGAAAAATCGCATCTCCGAGAACCTCTATATCTTCGACAGTCCTCCAGAGACCTGGGAAGATGAAAACCTTAACCTCATCGACCTTGGATTGAAAAAGACCTTCGACCTGAAGGAACGGTTCCGGGATATCCGGGAAGGACTGGAGATCATAAGAGAAAACCTGGAGCTGTTCAAGGACCTTCTTCAATACCGGAACAGCACTTTCCTGGAATGGATCATCATTATCCTCGTGGCGCTGGAAGTGCTGAACCTCCTGATCGATAAATTGCTAAAATGATTTATCATGTATTCCTTACACAGCATAATCGGGAAGATGAAAAAGATGCCTTGCGCGAAATCGACCCAATCCATCTACAATAGAGTTATATTAAATTAAAACTAATGTGTTGCCAAGGTTTTGAAAACTAGCGATCTGCGTCTGTATTATTCCCTTCTTCCTCCTTTATTTCTTATACAATAGCAATATAAATTGCAATGGGCATCGCCAATCTTTTTCTTTGGTGGGTAAAATTCTAACGATGCCATTCATTCGCCATTACGCACTGCTGCGCCTCCTGCGCATTCCGGTCCCGGGGTATTTTCCCCTTCTTCCTGTTCCACTACTGCTTTACCATTTTAAACATAACAAAACCTGTTTATGACAAAACAACGACTGCTTAGTAAACTGCTTCTATGCACTTTGTTCCTGTTCATGCTGCACCTTGCCAGGGCGCAGAATAGAACGATCAGCGGAACGATAAGTGATGATAAAGGCGCTCCCCTCCAGGGTGCTTCCATAAAAATAAAGGGAGCCACGGGCGGCACCAATTCCTCCGCGACGGGGGCTTTTGCCATCGCCCTTCCTTCCAGCCGGTCGCTGCTGGTGGTCTCCTATATCGGCTACGAAACGCAGGAGATCCAGGCAGGAGGGCTCAGCTCCCTGAGCATCGTATTGCAGCCCGTGAAGAACAGCCTCGACGAGGTGGTGGTAGTGGGCTACGGTACGCAAAAGCGCAAGGATGTGACGGGCGCTATCGCCTCCGTAAAAGGGGAGGCCATTAAAAATCTTCCTGTCACCAATGTAACGGAAGCGCTGCAAGGCAGGGCCGCCGGCGTGGAAGTGATCAAGAATTCGGGACAACCCGACGCCACCCCCACTATCATCATCCGGGGGCTCTCTTCCCTGCACCAGCCGCCACCCTTGTATATCATCGACGGCGTGCGGTCTTCCGCGGATAACCTCAATATCCAGGATATCGCTACCATCGACATCCTGAAGGATGCCAGCGCGGCGTCCATCTATGGTTCCGCCGCAGCGGGCGGCGTGATCCTGATCACCACCAAGAAAGGCTCCGGCGCGAAACCCACTGTCAATTTCAATGCGCGGTACGGCGTCACTAAGCCCAAGCTGATCCACCTCTTGGATAAGGCAGGCTTTATCAAGATGGAGAACCTCGTTCAACCGAAATTTTTCACCGGTGCGGCCCATACCGACACCCTGGCCAATACGGATTGGGTAAAGGAATTGTATGGCAACGCCACCGAGCAGAATTACAATCTTTCCGTGGCCGGGGCCACGCCTTCCCTGAATTATCTTTTCTCCGGCTTTTACAACAACCAGAAAGGGATCTATATTAAGAACTACTCCAACATCGGAGGCGCCCGTATCAATACGGAGTACAAACTGGGCGATCATATCAAGATCGGCGAGCAGCTGGCCCTTTCCCAACGCAAGACGGCGCCGCCTGTCGGCTCCGAAGCACAGCTGCATAATGCGCCTTTCCGCACCCTGCCCATTATTCCCATCAAGAAGCCGAATGGCGACTGGGGCGTAGTGCCGGGAGGATATAACGGTCTCGCTTTCGGAGGGCCGAACCCTGTGGGCGCCGCTCAATCCGCCGACGCGGAGAATTTCAAGAACAATATCCAGGCGAATGTCTATGCGGAGATCAGGCTGCCCCTGCACCTCAGCTTCCGCACCAATTTCAGCTACCTGTACTATCACGAGACGCAGGACGTCTTCCAGAATTCCTTCAATTTCGGAACGGTCGTCAACAATATCAACTCCCTCCATAAATATTCGATCGAGAGCAGCTCGTTCCAGAGTAATTATGTGCTGACCTACGACCAGAGCTTTGGCCGGCATAATATCAATGCGGTGGCCGGCTTCGAACAGATCACGGGCCGGTACAACAACCTGGACGTGACCGCGAGCTATGTGGGCCTGCCGGGCTATTCCATTATCCAGACCTCCCAGACGGGCTATGCCGTGGCAGGGAAGAACGATCCGAACAGTCTTATCAAGTCCTTCTTCGGCAGATTGAACTATAACTTCGGCAACAAATACTACCTGACCCTGTCCGCCCGCCAGGACGGTAATTTCACCGTCTTCGGTCCCAATAAGCAAAAAGCGAATTTCGGCGCGGGTTCCCTGGGCTGGAACCTCAGCGAAGAGGATTTCTTCAAATCCGCCATGCCGGCCTTCAACCTATTGAAATTGCGCGGCAGCTACGGCACTTTCGGGAACAGCAACCTGAGCCCTTACAGCTATGTCGCTACCTATAACCAGTTCAGCGGCGCCGGCTACAAAGCATTAGGCGCACAGAATTTCGCCCCGGGCGGACCGTTGGTGATCGCCAATTCCATCAATTCCATTCCCAATCCCAACCTCAGCTGGGAGACGGCCACCGAGACGAATATCGGCGTAGACGGAGAGGCCCTGAAAGGCCGGATCTATTTTACCGTAGAATGGTATAACCGGACCACCAAAGATGTGCTCTATGCCCTGCCGCTGTCGCTGAGCTCCGGCTTTACGGTCCCTTATTTCACCAATATCGGCAAGGTCAGCAGCAAAGGGGTGGACATTCAATTGGGGTACAAGGACAAATCGGGTGATCTTGGCTATGATGTCAGCGTCACGGCCGGCTTCAATAAGAATAAGGTGTTGAACCTGGATGGCATCGAAGCCGATGCCTTGTATGACGGCTATAACTATTACAGCAACGGCGACGCGGGCTTCAATATCATGTCCAACCAACCGTTGACGATCACGAAGGCCGGTCTGCCCTTCGGTTCTTTTTACGGCTATAAAGTGATCGGTATGTTCAAGACGGATGCGGAAGCTGCCGCCAGCGCACAGCCTACCGCCCATGCAGGCGACCTGATCTTCGCGCACGATACGAAGAACGGTACGACCCTCAGCGATAAGGACCGCCAGGTGATCGGTAATCCGAACCCCAAGTTCGTATACGGCGCCACGATCCGCCTGAACTATAAAGGATTCGACGCAGCCTTATTATTCAACGGCGTAGCCGGCGTGGATCTATTCAACGGCGTGAAAGCCTATGAGATGTATCCCTTCTCGGATGGCAATACGACCAGCAAGATCTTTAACGATTCCTATCTCGGCAGCAACCAGCTGACCTCCCAGCCTCGCCTGGGCGTGGTCAAGCCCGACGGCTCGCTGGCCCTGGATGCCAACGGGAATTACACGAAGCCCAACAGCTATTTCGTAGAGAGCGGCGCTTACCTGAAACTGAAGAACCTGCAGATCGGCTATACTTTTTCCGGTAATGCATTGGAGAAGTTAAGAGTTAAGAGCGCCCGGCTTTTCGTGATGGCCAATAACCTGTTCACGATCACCAAGTATTCCGGACTGGACCCCGAACTGGGCAGCGCCTATTCACAGGCCGCCATGTCGGGTTATGTCGGAACGGCCGTAGGCGTTACCACCCGGGGCCTGGATGCGGTGTCGCAGTATCCGCAGACGAGGATCTATTCCGTAGGCCTCGATGTTAATTTTTAACGTGTACTTCAAAACCTATTAAAATGTATAAAAATATTATTTCCGTCCTCCTCCTGACTGCGCTGATGGCGGGTTGCCAGAAAGACCCTTCCCTGGTCAGCCCGAAGGACGCTTATTCGACCAGTAATTACCCGGCGACCCTCAGCGACCTGAACAGCGTATTGGCCGCTTCGTATTCGAACCTGCGGGATGCGGGCATGTATGGGTTCCATTTCCTGCCCAAGGCTCTTTCCAATAGCATGCACGCGGTGAATTCCGCGTACAACGGGGATCCCAGCTGGAACGAGATGGCCAACACCAACCTGGCCGTTACGAACCAATATGCTTTCGAAGCCTGGCAGGTCTATTTCACCGGGGTGAAGAATTGCAATGTCACCCTGAAGAGCGCCGACTTCTACGAATCCAAGTTCGCGAAGGCAGGAGAGAAGACGCAGATCGATTATGTGCGGGGGCAGGCTTATTTCCTCCGCGCCTTTTATTATTTCCAGCTGGAGACCTTATACGGCGAGGACAATACGCCGAACCCCACGGCCAAGGATACCATGGGCGTGCCTCTTTTCAGCTCCGTGCCCGCTACCCTGGAAGCCAGCCAGCAGGCCCGCTCTTCCATCAAGGCGGTCTGGGCCCAGATCGTTAACGACCTCAAGCAATCCGCCACCCTGCTGAAAGGACAGACCTGGACGGGCAACGATGTCGGAAGGGTTTCCGAATGGTCGGCCAAAGGAATGCTGGGCAAGGCCTATGTATTCACCAAGGATTGGGCGAATGCCAAGACCACCCTCCAGGATGTGATCGCCAATAGCGGCAAGACGCTGATGCCCTTCTCCAAATACAAAGATGCTTTTGTTGGTATTCCTGCCGCCGAGTTCAATGAAGAGTCGCTGTTCGAACTGAATATCGACCAGGATTCCAAGGGCAATTACGGTGTGTACGGGGATAATGCCAATGCCACCACCATCAATGGCCTGATCTGGTGCCCCTGGGCGCTCGTAGATGGAACGGAAGGCAACTCCCAGCCCATGGGCTACGGCAATGAGATCTTCCATGAGAAGAATGTAGAACGCTTCGGCTATGACCTCGGCAGCTATACGCTGGTGCCCAATCCGAATTACGATGCGAATTACAAGCCCGAGAAGGATGGTTATATAACGGACAAATGGCCGGCAACGATCATGAAGCCCTCCTATAAACAGGATGCGCTGACGGCAAGGGCCGCCAAAGCCTATGACCCACGCCTGACGGTGAACGCGCTGCAACCCTGGATCGACAGCGTCATGTACGACGGAAAGAACTGGTACCGCGTGGCCATGCCGAATTTCTATGCGGGTCAGGCGGGCAAGTATGGATGGAGCCTGCGGAAATATTCACCCGTTTTCAATAATATCAACAATGTCGGACCGGCGGATGCCACCAATCTCTACCTCCTGCGCATGGCCGATGTTTACCTGCTCTATGCGGAAGCCTGCGCCAATTCCTCGGATAATGTGAATGCGCTGGAATACCTGAACAAGGTCAAACGCCGGGCTTACGGATTTCCTATCTCCACCCCATCACCCGTCGACTACGCCAGTCTTAACGACGCGACGGCCGCCGACATCATGGGCGATCCTGTCCTGGGGCACAACCCTCTTTATTATGAGCGTTGGGCCGAACTGTTCAACGAAGGGGAATGGTGGCAGGATGTATGCCGCTGGCATATCGGGCCTTCGGAAGCCGCCTACTATGGCACGGCGCTGAACCTGAACGGGCCCATCCAGTTCGATACGAAGAAGTCCTACACCTGGCCGATACCGCTGAACGAGATCAACTCGAACGCCAAGATCGCCAATCAGCAAAACCCGGGATATTAGTATCAGAATGACCATTCAATAACTACGATGTTACGATCCGTGTTGTATTGTTGCATCGGACTTGTCTGCGGCGCCTGCGCCAGGCCGTCGCAGGCAAGTCCCTTTTCTCCACCGGGCGAGGTACGGGTTTCCGATACGGCGCTGGTGAACTTTGCGCCGTCTCCCGTGCAGAAGACGGTGAATAAAAAAGTATTCGTGCACCTCATGCCCTGGTTCGAAACGAAGGCCACCAATCCCACTGCCGGGGCCTGGGGCCAGCATTGGACGATGGCGAACCAGGATCCGGATATTACCGGCGCCGGCGGCCGGAGACAGATCGCCTCACATTATTATCCGCTGATCGGGCCTTATGCTTCCGCGGACAGGAACGTGATCGAATACCAGCTGCTGCTGATGAAATACAGCGGCATCGACGGCGTCTTTATCGACTGGCCGGGGACCACGCAGCTCTACGATTATCCCAGGAACGCGGAGAATACGCGGGTGATCATTTCCATGCTGGCAAGAGTGGGTCTGTCCTATGCCATCGTCTACGAAGATCAGAACATCAATATCGCCTACAATAAGGGAGCGCTGACCGATAAGGTCGCAGCGGCCCGCAAGGACATGCAGTACCTGCAGGCCCATGATTTCAACGCTCCGAATTATGAAAAGATCGACGGGCGGCCTTTGCTGCTCGTCTTCGGGCCGCAGACCTTTATGGCGGAAAGCGACTGGGCTTCCCTCTTTGCAGCACTGGATGCCCGGCCCGCTTTTTTCACCTTATGGGGCGCTTCGGCCAGGGCGGGTACGACGGCCACGGGTGAGTTTGCGTGGATCAACCCGGACAATACCACGAGCCTGCATGATTTTTACGGCAATGCTTATCCCGGGACCAAGATCGCATCGGCCTACCCGGGCTTCCAACCCTTTTATGCTTCCGGCGGATGGGGTGGACCCACCTTCGTCATCGACGCGGCGGGCACCGCTAATTTCAGCAACACACTGGAGCTGGCCCTGCAAAGCACCGCCAATACGATCCAGCTGCCTACCTGGAATGACTATGGAGAAGGTACGATGATCGAGCCAACTGTTGAATTCGGCTATAGCCTGCTGACGCTCTTGCAGCAACGGCTGGGCGTCCCCTACGGGCAGGCGGACCTCGAACGGATAGACCGCCTGTACCGGCTACGGACCAGCCATGCCGGCGACCCCGCAGTCCTGCAGCAGCTGGACCAGGTTTTTAACTACCTTGTGTCGCTGCATACCGGTCAGGCTTCTGAACTATTAAAAAGTATTAATTGAAAACGAGAATTATGCGACCCTGCCAATTTTTTATCTGTTCGCTGTTAGTGTTCGGCTCCCATTTCGCCAGGGCGCAAAATGCGGAGACGGTGGTCATGAAGGACATGAAGCTTTCTTTTTTGCTGAAAGAGGACGGCGCGCCCGTATACGAGGTCTGGTTTAAGGACAAGCCGGTCGTGCTGGCCTCCCATCTTGGTTTTAGCCTGGACGGGGACAGTCTTTTTTATAAGGGGTTCCGGGTGACGGGGACGGAAAGAAAGTCTTTCGACGGGACCTGGCAGCCGGTGTGGGGGGAAGTGAAAGAGATCCGCAACCATTATGAGCAGCTCCGGGTGAAGCTGGAGAAGCAGGGGGTGGCCGCTGTCAACCGGCTCGATATCGTATTCCGGGTATTCGAAGATGGGGTCGGCTTCCGCTACGAATTCCCTTTGCAGGGAGGGCTGAAATATTTTATCGTCGCCGACGAGAAGACGGAATTCCACCTGGCGGGCGATCATACGGCTTTCTGGATACCGGGGGATTTCGATACGAACGAATATTCCTATACTACTTCACCGCTAAGCGCCATCAATAATAAAAAGATGGTGGAGAGATCGACGGATATCGCCGTCCGGGTAGCCCCGGACGAATATGCGGTGCAGACGCCCCTGATGTTAAAAAGCAAGGATGGGCTCTATATCAATATACATGAGGCGGCGCTGCTGAACTACCCGGCCATGCAGCTGCATGTGGACACGGCCGCCTATAACCTTTCTTCCAGCCTCGTCCCCGACGCCGTAGGCAACAAGGCCTATCTGCACGCGCCCTCCGTCACGCCCTGGAGGACGATCATCGTCAGCGATAAGGCGGTAGGCATCCTCGCGTCGAAGATGATCCTGAACCTGAACGAGCCTTCGAAGATCGCGGGCACCGGCTGGATCCATCCCATGAAATTCGTGGGGGTCTGGTGGGAGATGCAGACGGGAAAAGCTACCTGGAGCTACTCGGACTATCCCGACAGCCTGTCTGCGAAGGGACAGCTGATCCCCAATGGGCGGCATGGCGCCAATACGGCCAATGTGAAGCGCTACATCGATTTTGCAGCGAAGAGCGGCATCGGCGGAGTGCTGGTGGAGGGCTGGAATACGGGATGGGAAGACTGGTTCGGCAACTGGAAAGAGAATGTATTCGATTTTGTAACGCCGTACCCGGATTTCGATGTCAAAGGGATCATGGCCTATGCCCGGTCAAAAGGCGTCCATATGATCATGCATAATGAGACATCGGGTTCGGCCACTAATTATGACAGGCAGCTGGATACCGCATTCCGGTTCATGCAGGCCAATGGATATACGTCGGTAAAGACCGGCTATGTCGGAAAGATCATTCCCCGCGGCGAGCACCATGACGGGCAGTGGATGGTGGCGCATTACGAGCGGGTGGCCCGCAAAGCCGCCCAGTACCATGTGATGCTGGACGCGCACGAACCGGTGCGCCCCACGGGTCTTCAGCGCACCTATCCCAACTGGCTGGCCAGCGAGGCGGCCCGCGGCAATGAATACAATGCGTTCAGCGACGGGAATGCCCCGGAGCACGAAACGATATTGCCTTTTACCCGGCTGATGGGCGGTCCGATGGATTATACGCCGGGCATCTTCCGGCTGAAGGGATATTCCTCCGTGCCGGGAAGGCAGGTGCATACGACCCTGGCCAAGCAGCTGGCGCTCTATGTGACGATCTACAGTCCTTTACAGATGGCGGCGGACCTGCCGGAGAACTATGAAGCGCACCCGGATGCTTTCCAGTTCATCAAGGACGTCCCTGTCGACTGGGACGATACGAAGATCCTGGAGGCAGAGCCGGGCGATTATGTGACGATCGCCCGCAAGGAAAAAGGGAAGCCCAACTGGTACCTGGGCGCTATCACGGACGAGCATAGCCGTAGTGCGGACCTGTCCCTGGATTTCCTGGACAAGGGAAGGCAATACGAAGCCGTGATCTACCGGGACGCGGACAAGGCCGACTGGAAAGAGAACCCCGAGGCCTATGTCATCGAGCGGCGGAAGGTGGACAGCAATACCCGGTTGCCGGTGAGGCTGGCGGCTGGCGGAGGATTGGCGATCAGTATTAAGCCCCTGCGATCTCCATGATGCGGTGCTCGAACTCTTCGTTGGGAGCGATGGATTTATTTTTGATCTTGGTCTTATAGGTATTGATCGTGTTGACGGAGTACTCCAGTATGCGGGCTATTTTCTCGTTCTCATGGATGCCCATGCGGATCAGGGCGAAGATGCGGAGGTCCGTGTTCATGAATTCATTATCCTTGAGCTGTACCCGGTCCTCTTCACGGAAGAGGGCATTGTAGCCCTTCACGAAATCGGGGAACAGCTTGAGGAAGACCTTGTCGAAGTTCTGCAGGAGCTCTTCTTTTTCCTTTTTAAGGTTGATATTGCCTACGACGCTGATGATATCCTCCCATTTGCGGTAAGCGATCTTTTGTTCCAGCGTTTTTTTGAATTTTTCGATCTTGGCGAAAAATTCCGAATCCGCGTTGAAGAAATACCCGATATATTCCTCTTTAATTTTATTGGCTTCCGACAGTTTGTGGTTGGTCTCGACGAGCTGCTGGTTGATAGCCTGGACCTTGTTATGAGCTTCCGTAATGATCTTCTGGGCGGCCTTCAGCTTATTGACCTGGCGGAAGATGATGACGGCCAGGGCGATGACCAGGAGCAGGAGCAGGGTCGTGATCACGGAATAGGTGATGAGGATCTTTTTCTGGCTTTCCACCCGGCTGACCTTTTCCCCTTCTATGAGGGGCAGGATGGCGCTGACCTGGACCTTGCGTTGACGGGCGCCATAAAAGCTGGCGTCGCGGATGGCCGCCTCGATATAGGAGGATGCATTTTTCACATCCCCTTTCTTGTAGAGGAGCTGCGCGAGGTTGAACATGGCGGCCGTCTCCTTGGTGGACGATTTGATATCAGCGATGGCGGCCCTTATCAGGAGCTCGATGGCGGTGTCGGTCTGCCCGTTATTGATATAGATATCGCTGAGGGTGGAAGCCGTGAGGGCCAGCTCATGCCAGGACAGGCCGGGGCGATCCATCAGCTTTTTAAAATCGTCCAGGGCGATGCTGCGTTTGTTGGACTTGATCTCTTTCAGCCCTTTATAATAGGAGGAAAAAAAGCTGCCCGGGGGATAGAGCTGAAGGGCGGAATCCAGGTACCTGTTCCCTTTATCATCATAGGCGGGGGTATAATAGGCGTCATTGTCAAAATCTCCCAGGTCATAATAATATCGACCCAGGAGCGCGTAATATTCCGCCTTGAGGCTGTCGGGGGCGCCGGCGATGTTGATCTTGTTCAAAGAATCCAGGGTTTCCTTGAACATGCCGGAGGAGAGAAGGGAGAACCCCAGTTTGAGCCGGGTATGAACGATCCTGGAGGGGTCGTTCAGTTGCAGGGCTATTCCCTGCAGTTTCTTTGCATAATTGTAGGCGCTATCGTATTGAAAGGCCTTGTATTCTTCGTAGAGTTGAAGGTAAAGTGCGTATTGGGCCGTCGGACCCTCATTCTTTTTTTCGCCCAGGGAGGTTTTTATTTCTTCGATGGTCTTCAGCTTATGTTGATCGTAGGTCCCGGCGGATTCAATGGCGAGATTGAGCTCATTGAGGAGGCGGCCGGTAGAAACCTGGCTATGTGCAGTAAGAACCAGGGCCAGCAGCGGGAACCCCAAGAAGAATGGCTTCATAACAGGATCAAATGAAGCTCAAATGTATATAAAAAAAGCCCAGATAGAAATCCAGGCCGTTACTAAAATCCAATATCCTATTAAAGCCAGGATAGATAGAGCAAATATTAATCCACCCCGGCAGTCCGGTGGTTCTTCAGTAAAATCGGGGTTTCGGGGGGAAAGAACTGTGGATCGTCTGTGGAGGATTTTCCACAAGCTGTTGGAGAGTGGACAAATTTACCCATAGGGGTTGTTATCAGCCTTCGTATTTTTACGTAATGATCACTGAAAACGATATCGTATACCTGCAAGAGGCGATCGCCCTGGCGAGGGAGGGGGTCGACAAAGGGACCGGCGGCCCTTTTGGTTGTGTCATCGTTAAAGACGGGCGGGTCATAGGACGGGGTTCCAATCTCGTCACTTCCAGCAATGATCCCACCGCGCATGCCGAAGTGGTGGCGATCAGGGATGCCTGCGGGAGGCTGAAAGACTATCAGCTTACGGGATGTGATCTGTATACTTCCTGCGAGCCTTGTCCCATGTGCCTGGGCGCCATCTATTGGGCGAGGCCCCGGCGCGTGGTGTATGCGTCCACCCGGCTGCAGGCGGCGGATGCCGGATTCGATGACGATCTTATTTACCGGGAGATCAACCTGGAGATGAGCGAACGGTCGATCCCTTTCGACCTGGAGCCGAGACCGGAGGCCCTCGACCTGTTCGAATACTGGAAGAATAAGCCGGACAAGAGATCTTATTAGGGCGGTGTTGCACCGGGTCTATAAAACGGGAAAGAGCCGTGGTCCGGGTACTTTCTACCGGGCCGCAGCTCCTTCTTATCGACAGGTTGTTCTCAGATCCTGCTGAGTGTGGACCTACTCTTCTTAGTTCTTAACCGTTTTTTGATACAGTTCCCATCTTTCGGAGCCTATCGAGCGCAATACTATTTTATATTCAGCTGTTTCCAGGGTGAGATAATAACATTTTTCTTCGTCGCCATTGATCTCGAACAGGTCGGAGATCCAGTAGTCGCTATAGCTCTTTTTCAGTTCCATGGCCAGGCGGATGGGCAGTTGGTTGGCAAGGATATTCCTCGTGACAGCCAGGAGCTGACCATTTTCTGAAAAGAAAGCGAATAGTACCTGGTCGCCCATTTTGAAGGTCACTTTCGTGAATTTCTGGGTCACATCCCAGCTGATGACTTTGGCGTTCTTGAATTCGTGTGCGAAGGAGGCCTTTACTTCGCCGGTAACCTCGTCATTGCGGGTTGCAAAGCTGCTGAGGCTGGTAATTACTAAAAAGGCGATCATCATGGTCATTTTACTTCCGTTCTGGATTAACCGGGGGAGGAAGTTGTTCATCTGTTTCATTTTTTTATTTTTTTGCTTGTTTTTTAATTCGATTGTGCATTACAAAGATAATGCTTTTGATAAGTACTATACAATACATAGTACATTGAATGGCACATTACCGGTATGAACGGTAATAAAAGAGGTATGAACTGTAAATCCTCCTTTTTTTGAATAATTTTTAAGCATAACGGTGATTTTTGTTTGTTTTCTAATTACCCCTTGTGGGACACAGGGGAGGATGCCAGCGGGGTGCCACAATTTTACGTATCTGTTAATCAGGCCATTAGTTTTTATAGCCCCGGGGTGACCGTCCGCTTTTGATACGAGATCGTTCAGTTTTGGACAGGCGGGGGATGAGTAGTGGGTGGTCAGTGGTGAGGAAGGAGGGCATTTCTGCGCGGGGCCCTCCGGGAGGGGGGAGGGGTATAGGTACTGTTTTGAAAACTCAACTACGAAATTTTCAGAACACATTGATAATGAGTTGTCTGTGAAAATTTCGTAGTTGAGTTTGCGAAAAGGTATATAGGGGGAGGGGGCCAGGCCGCTCCGGATAGGCTTTATGAAGGAGTGCAGGCGACGGCGGTCCGGGCCTGTTTTCCGGCCGGCGGCAGGGGGGACAAAGGCGGGCGCGGCGCGGGGGCAGGTTGCGGTGCGGCGGCGGGTTGAGGCGCGACGGTGGGTTGCGGCGCGGCGGCTTCTGAGGAAACGGGCTTTTGCTGGCGGTACTTGACCAGGTTGATCAGCAGCACGCTGCCCAGGATCACGAACAGTCCTGTGATCTGGAGCAGGGAGATCGCTTCGCCGGCGAACAGCAGTCCCAGGAGTACGGCAATGACCGGATTGACATAGGAATGGGTGCTGACCTGCGTGGCGGGGCGCACCTGCAACAGCCATATATAAGCGCTATAGGCGGCCAGGGAGCCAAAGAGCACCAGGTAGGCCAGGGCCATCCAGGAGGAGGTCGGTATATGGGACCATTGCAGTTCCCTGTATTCATGATGCAGCAGGCTGGCCGGGATAAAAGCGACCCCGGCAATGACCATCTGCCAGGCGGTATTCAAACGTGCGGGGCCTTTACCGCTGCGGTGTTTGGAGTAAAGGGATCCGCCGGACCAGGCGATGGAACTGGCCAGCAGCAGGACCATTCCGATGATATAGGAAGAGGGCACGGCGCCTGACAGGGCCATGCTCAGCTGCTCGCCGAAGAGGAGCAATACGCCTATAAAGCCAATGGCAAGTCCCGACAGGGTCGCCCGGCTTTTCAGGTTGACGCGCCAGTTAGCCTTATCGAGGACGACCAGCCAGACGGGCCCCGCGGATACCATAATGGCTACCATGGCGCTGGGCAGGACCCGCTCCACCCATATCACAAGACCCGTAGCGATGAAGAGCATGAGGATGCCGCTGATGCCGGAATGAAAGATATCTTTCTTAACGACGATCCTGTCGCCCTTGAGATAGCACCAGCCCAGTAACAGCAACCCTGCCGTCGTATAGCGCAGGGCCCCCAGCAGCATGGGGGGGAACCCTTTCACCGCCATCTGGATGAAAAAATAAGTAGATCCCCATACCACGTAAACGATGGCGAAGGCCAGGATGACGAGAAAGGGAGAAGCGGATGTACGATTGTTCGGTTGCATGATGATTTATTTTTTGATAAGGTGATCTTTGATGAGACGATCCAGGCTCCATTTGTCTGCAGGCAGGGCGGCGAGGAGAAAGCTGGCCGCACTTACGGTAAAGACGGAATAGCCTACCGGCGATTCGATGCCCATCGAGACCGCCATGGCCAGAGCAAAGAGGAGGCTCAATAGTCCGCTGCCGAATGCGGCCCGGGAAGTGAACAGGCCAGCCAGTAATAATAGTCCGAAGGCTGCTTCGCCGATCGTGGCGAGGATGGCGAAGAGCGGCACCAGGGTGGGGGGCAGGAAGCTCATCACCTGGGTTGCATATTCCATGAAATGGCTCCAGTCACCCCAGCCGACATGCGGCCTGCCATGCGCGCCCAGGATCCCCAGCCGGTCGGCCACTTCCCAGAGATAACCCAGCGCCAGGGCCAGCCTCAGCAGGAGGGAGGGGGTCGCCAGGCGGGAAAGCGCAGGCAGGGGTGGCAGGGGAGCGGGGGTCGCCGGATGGGCAAGCGCTGGCAAGGGAGCAGCGGTTGCCGGATGGGCAAGTGCTGGCTGAGGGGAAGAGGCGCCGCTATTTTTTATTCTGTCCATGATGATCTGATTTGATACTATAAAAATACGCCGCTCTTGGTCTATCTTTAGGGTCCAGAAATAAAAAGCCAAGTAGTCCAGCATGCTACCATTCAACAACCTCATCAACGTAGATAAGGACCTGTCCACGCCCGTCTATCTACAGATCGCCAACAGCCTGGTCACCCAGATCCGGCAAGGGGTCCTGAAGCCGGGATCGCCCCTGCCCGCCAGCAGGCAGCTGGCGGAGATCCTGAACGTTCACCGTAAGACCGTGATCGCGGCCTATGACGAGCTGGATGCGCAAAGCTGGGTGGATGTTTATCCCCGCAAAGGGATCTTTGTCGCCAGGCATCTTCCGGAAGTATCGCCAAGGAAGCTGGCTGCCGCCATGGCGGGCAGAACAAAGGCAGGCGCTCTCCCGGGGAGTGCCGGCGCGTCCTCTATCGGCGCTCCCTACCCGCAAAAGACCTTCTTCGAGGTGGCGGAGAACCCTCTTCTTTCCTCCCCGCCCTTTACCGGCTATCCCCCGGGACACCTGGTGTTCAACGATGGTTTTCCCGATACGCGACTGGTCCCTGTGGATCTGCTGGTCAGGGAATACCGGCGTTTCGGCAGCTATCGTTTTACCTCGAAGTACCTGACCTATGGACCGGAGCAGGGTTCGGAAAATCTACGAACGGAGATCGCGCGGCTGCTGGCGGAATCCCGCGGCCTCCAGGTAAGCCCGGAGAATATCTTAATCACCAAGGGGGCGCAGATGGCCTTGTATCTCTGCGCCCGGGTATTGTTGTCGGCGGGTGACGTGGTCATAGCGGGAGACCCGGGCTATACGGGCGCGAGCGAAACTTTCGCACAGGCCGGAGGAAAGATCACGCTTGTGCCGGTGGACGGGCAGGGCATCGACCTGGATGCCGTAGAGGCGATCTGCAAAAAGAAGAAACCGCGGCTCCTATACGTGATCCCCCATCATCATAACCCGACGACGGTAACCCTCAGCTCGGAACGCAGGATGCAATTGCTGGAGCTGGCGATGAAATACCGGTTTGCCATCGTGGAAGACGATTACGATTATGATTTCCAGTACTCCTGCGGCCCCATCCTGCCGCTGGCGAGCGCCGATCATGGGGGCAACGTTATCTATGTCGGCTCTTTCTGCAAGATCCTGGCCCCGGGTATCCGGATCGGTTTTATGGTGGCCCCTCATAACCTGATCCTGCAGGCTATGCGCCTGCGGAAGATCATCGACCGGCAGGGAGAACAGCTGTTGGAAGAGGCTATGGCCAATTTATTGAAGAACGGAGATATCGGGCGGCATCTTAAAAAAACCAACAAGATCTATCATGAAAGAAGGGACCTGCTCTGCGGCCTCCTGCAGGAACAACTGGGCGAACAGGTCTCTTTCAGAACGCCGGATGGCGGCTTTGCTGTATGGATGCATTACCGGAACGGACTGCAGCCTGCCGTCGTAGCGGAGAAAGCATCCAGGCTGGGCTTATCTATCAGCAGGGGGGATCAGTATTTCCACGACCCTTCGCATCCCAACACCGGGGTCAGGCTGGGATTCGCTTCCCTGAACCCGAAGGAACTGGAGACGGCCGTGGGGCTTCTCTCAAAAGCGATGATGGCTGCCCGTTAGGGCAACTGTCTTTCGTAATGCAGCCCTATCACCCCGGAGGCGAAGGCCTGGCTTTGGAGGAGCTTCAGGCTGTTCCGTTCCAGGATATTCCTGAAGAGGGGAATGCCCGCCCCCAGCAGGATAGGGTTTACAAAGAGCCAATACTCATCGATCAGGTTCGATTGCATGAGGACATGGGCGACCGTGGGACTGCCGAACATTTGTATGTTCTTGCCTGGCTGTTGCTTGAGCGCCCCGATCCTTCCGGGGACATCGTCATGAATGACGATGGTCTTTTCCTTATTGCCTGCCTGCAGGGACCTGGACAGGACGACTTTAGTGACTTCTTTGTACCAGCGGGAATGCTGGATGTCGTGTTTGGTCGCCGTGGGACTGTCGGCGGCCGTCGGCCAGTAGCCGTCCATCATCTCCCAGGTCACCCTTCCGTACAGGGCGGTGTCCGCCTCATCGGTCATATGGCCGGCATAATCGAAGATCTCGCTATCGACCCGGATCCAATCCATCTCTCCCTTTGGCCCCGCGACAAATCCGTCGAGGGACACGTGCATGCATAAGATCAGCTTTCTCATGGGATAGTAATTTTGTTGTCAGGATGTTTTGCTTGTTGTCAGGATGTTTGCGGGTTAAAATTAACCATTTTGCAGGAAAGAGAGGCCGCTAAAAGAGGTGGCTAAAAGGGATGGTGATGACTGCAAAAGATCGCTTCCGCCATACAGACAAAGCCGATAAGGACAAAAAAAATAATGAGGATGATCTTTGACCGTGTGTTCATAATTTTTCCGAGACTAGAAATGCGCCGCCTGCGATAGCCAGGTCCAGCATGGCGCCCGTCCATTGCTGTCCATCTTTTATATTATGGACCAGGGCGGGAACATGATAGAGCAGGGCGAACAGCAACAGGAATACGCCCAAATAAAAAGCAGCCACCGTTCCATACCGCGTGGCCAGGATGCAAATGGCGGCGCCGATCAGCAACGCTCCGAACAGATAATCCCAGCCTTCCCTGGCGGGAAAATAATCCGGCACCCGGGCCGTGATGAAGTCGACATGGAAAAAATGTTGCAGCCCCAAAAGGATCAGGGGTATGATATAGAGCCATCTTCCCCATTTTACCGCCTGCCGCCGGCCGGATAAGGTGAAGGCCGCGCCGGTGATGGCCGTATCCTGAAAGGCCCTCGTCCAGTGCAGGGCCGGGTTCGGCGGATTGGAAGCCAGCAGCGGTATATGGATCAGCAAAAGGAAGAGGGTCAGCATGATGCCCAACAGGAAGGCCGCCGGCGCCGTGGTAATATCCAACAGAAAAGCGATGCCGGCCGCGATCATGGCCGTACCCGTGAAATAGGTCCAGAATAGGGGGAAGGGCATATAGGACGGGACAAGGGTCGCTACAAAACCGGCGTACATATAATGCTGTATGCCGACGGCGATCCAGGGCAGGGCAAAGAGGTAGCGTCCGTAGCGGGCCGGGGAAATGGGCAATGAGCGGGATGCAGTGGTCTGGTTCATAGGGCCAAATGTAAAGGCAAATGCGAGGTGGGTCTTCCTTATTCAACGAACGAAGGCAGCGACCGGCGAATAAGTAAGGGATAGGGGATGACGGTCACCGGTCCGCGGCTACCCGTTATTTGTGCTTAAAAAGAGGTCATTCGTTGTTTTAGGCGATTGTAACGGCCGTTTTTACGATTTTTGCAGGTTATGAAGAAGCGGTGGTTCCTGCATATTTCTTTCTGGCTCCTCTATTTCCTGCAGGATATGCTGCTGGCGATGACCTGGTGGGGACCGGCGATGGGTAAGATCTCCAACGGGCACCTACGATGGATAGCTTTCCAGGCGGCCTTTGGGATCCTGATCCCGAAAATGCTGCTGGCCTATTACCTGTTGCAGATCTCCGTCAAAAGGATCCTGGCGGGCCGGCTGCCCTTATACCGGATCGCGGCCGAAGCCTTGCTGGCCTATGCCCTCGCCATTATCCTCTACAGGGCCGTCTCCTATTATTACGTATTTCCCTATGTCTACGGGAATGCCGTGCGGCAGGAGCACTTGTTGGACATCCCCACCGTGCTGGTGGCCCTGATCGATGTCGGCTTCATCGCAGGTCTGGCCGTGGTATTGAAATTCGTGCGCATTCAGCTGAAAGCAAAGGAAAGGGAGAAGAGCCTCGTGAAAGAGAAGCTGGAAACGGAACTGAAGTTCCTGCGCAACCAGGTCAATCCCCATTTCCTGCTCAACACCCTCAATAATATTTATGCGCTGGCCCGGAAAGGGTCGGAGGATACGGCGGAAGTGGTGCTCCGCCTGTCCGAATTGCTGCAGTTCATGCTGTATGAGTCGGCAGGCCGATTTATCAGCTTACGGGACGAGCTGAAGATCTTCGAAAGTTACCTGGAGCTGGAGATGATCCGGTATAACGAGCGGCTTTCGGTGAGCTTTAATAAGGAGATCGACCAGGAGTCCTACCGGATAACCCCGCTGCTGCTGCTGCCCTTTATCGAGAATGCCTTCAAGCACGGGGTCAGCGAAACCCGCTTCGAATCCCTGATCAACATCGAACTCAGCGTAAAGAAAGGGTTGCTTACTTTTATGATAGAAAATACCTGTGCGAACAAGGAAGGGGAATTGCAGAAAATAAATATCGGCCTCCACAACGTGCGACGGCAGCTGGAGCTGACGTATAAGGATTACCGGTTGGATTGCCAAAATGAAGGAGAACTTTTCTCGGTGCATCTCACGCTTAATCTAGAAAGCCATGTTGAAATATAATTGCCTCGTCGTAGAGGACGAGCCGCTGGCGGCGGAAATATTGACGGATTATATTAAGCAGGTGCCCTTCCTGGAACTGCGGGCCGTCTGTACCGATGCGCTCTATGCGCTGGAATGGCTGCAGAAAGAAAAGATCGACCTGCTCTTCCTGGATATCCACCTGCCGCGATTGAAAGGGATGGAATTCCTGGAGTCCCTTAAAAATCCTCCCCGCACCATCATTACCTCGGCCTATAAGGATTACGCCCTGCAGGGCTTCGAGCTGGACGTGGTGGATTACCTGCTCAAGCCGGTGCGGTTCAACCGCTTCCTGAAAGCCGTCAATAAATTAAAGGAACAGCCGGAAGGCGGCTTGCCCCCCTTATCCCCCCGGGCGGAAAGGACGCATCTCTTCTTTAACGTAGGCCGGAAAAAGGTAAAGATCTTCCTGGACGAGATCCTTTATATCGAAAGCCTCCGGGAATATATCAAGATCAATACCGCGGAGAAGAGCATCCTCACGAAGTTCCAGCTGGGCGAGATCGAGGAGTTGCTGTCCCGGAATAATTTCATACGCGTGCATCGCTCCTTCATCGTCGCCAAGGATAAGATCAGCGCTTTCACGACCACGGACATCGAGATCAATGCTATCCAGATCCCCATCGCCCGGAGCTATAAAGAGCTGGTCTTATCGGTACTGGAAGGCCGGTGATAATTATTTACTATCCCTTCGTCCGTCCGATCCCTCCTTTCGGTGACTTTCATTTCGTTTGTTAGTACAGGACCCTATTTTCGTGGGCAAACCACGATACATGCGGCAGAACGATCCAATCACCTCTTCCAATGAGGGACAAGGTAAAGGCTATTCATCCGGGAACAATACTACGAATAATGAGGGGCCGCAGAGTAAAAGCAACTATCAACTTCCTTCCATTAACCTCCCCAATGGCGGCGGCGCCATCAAAGGCATCGATGAAAAATTTAAGGTGAATGCCATATCGGGCACTTCTTCCTGTTCCATCCCCCTGCCTTTCAGCCCGGGCCGCAATGGATTTATCCCTTCGTTCGGATTGATGTATAATTCCGGCGCCGGCAATAGCCCCTTTGGCCTGGGATGGCAGATCGAAGTACCTTCCATCACGCGCAAAACGGAAAACGCCCTGCCCGCCTACAGGGATGCCGAAGAGAGCGATACCTTCATCCTATCCGGGGCGGAAGACCTGGTTCCTTTTATGGAAGCAGACGGCGCTGCCTCAAAGAAATATACCCGCCAGCGGACCCTGGACAATGTTACCTATACGATCAGCCGCTATCTGCCCCGGATCGAAGGGTTGTTCGCAAAGATCGAACGATGGCAGAACAATACTACCGGCGAAGTATACTGGCGAACGATCTCGCAGGATAACCTCACTTCCTATTATGGCCTGACCCCCGAAAGCCGTGTCAGTGATCCGGCCGACCCCAAAAGGGTCTTTCAATGGCTGCTCTGCCGGACCCATGACGATAAGGGCAGCCTAAGCGTATTGTCGTATAAAAAAGAAGATCTCACGGGCCTGGTGGATAAGATGAGCGAGCGTAACCGGGTCCATAACTGTACGCAGACCTATCTGAAGAGGATCCTTTATAGTAATAAGAAGCCTTACTACGCGGGCGACGCCTTGCCGCCGGAAAGCGATTTTTTGTTCAGGACCGTGCTGGATTACGGCGAACACGATACCAGCGTCAATCTTCCCAAAGATATCGACGTGGAAAAGAATGCCTGGACTTGCAGGAAGGACCCCTTTTCTTCGTACCAGGCCGGTTTCGAGATCCGCACCTACCGGCGTTGCAGCAGGGTATTGATGTTCCATTGTTTTGCGGGCGGTGAATTGCCCCTGAACCCCTACCTGGTAAGGTCCCTGCAATTGTTCTATGACGAAACCCTGCTCCTGAACGGCAATGGCGGCCACGCGGATGGTTTTTCTTTCCTGGTTAAAGCCAGGCAGAACGGTCATTTATGGGACGATACCGCGCAACAGTATACGACGAAATATTTACCGGAGCTGGAATTGCAGTACCAGCAGCACCAGTGGGATACGACCGTAAGGACGGTCACGCAGGACAGCCTTGTCCATGCACCCGCCGGCATCGACGATAAGACCTATTTATGGGTAGATCTTTACAGCGAGGGCGTCGGCGGCATCCTTACCGAGCAGGCCGGGCACTGGTATTATAAATCCAACCTGGGCAACGGGCAGTTCACGCACGCAGCATCCGTTGCGTCGAAGCCTTCACTGACCGGGCTGAACAGGACCGTATCCCTGGAAGAACTGGAAGGGGATGGCGTTAAATACCTGGTAAAGATCGATGAGGCTCCCAAAGGCTTCTTTAAGCTCACGGAGGAAGATCGATGGGAGCCCATGAAGAGCTTCGAGCAGTTACCCGTCATCAATTTTTCCGATCCGAATATCCGGTTCCTCGACCTGGACGGCGACCGGCGTCCCGATATTTTATATACCGAAGAGAGTGCATTGAGATGGTACCGGGGCCAGGGTGAAAAGGGCTTTGACGTATCGCTGACGATCATGAAAGAGGTGGACGAGGAAAAAGGGCCCGCCATCGTTTTTTCGGATGTGGAGCAATGCATCTTTTTAGCGGATATGAGCGGGGACGGGCTCACGGATATCGTGCGCATCCGCAACGGCGAGGTCTGTTACTGGCCCAATAAAGGGTATGGTCATTTCGGGGGGAAGGTGAACATGGACCATGCGCCCTTGTTCGATCAACCGGGCCATTTCAATCCCGCCTATTTGCGCCTGGCCGATATCGACGGCTCCGGCACGACGGATATCATCTATCTTGGCAAGAACGATTTCAGGGTGTGGATGAACCTGAATGGCAATGAATGGTCCCCGCAGCCGCAGGTGATCGCCGCTTTCCCACAGGTAGATTCGGCGGCCAGCATCTCCGTATTCGATTTCCTGGGCACCGGGACGGCATCGATCGTATGTTCTTCTCCGGTAGCGGGCCAGCCCCTGCAATACATCGACCTGATGGGCAGCAAAAAGCCCTGCCTCCTGACAGGGTATAAGAACAACTGCGGGAAGGAAGTGACGATAGAATATAAGACTTCCACTCAATATTATCTGGCCGATAAGCTGGCGGGCATCCCGTGGATCACGCGGCTGCCTTTCCCTGTTCATTGCATCGCCCGGCTGACGACAGTCGATAGGGTGAGGGAAACCGTTTTCGTAAATACTTTTTCCTACCGTCACGGGTATTATGATTTTAGCGAAAAGGAATTCCGGGGTTTTGCCCGGGTGGAGCAGAACGATACGGAGGTCTTCAGCGATTTCAAGCTGAACTCCGCGAAGAACGTCGTGGAAGAGGACCTGCACCAGCCGCCGGTAAGATCGGTAAGCTGGTTCCATACCGGGGCCTACCTGCCCGGCGAGCGGCTGCTGCACCAGTGTGCCGGGGAATATTTTCAGAATACGCTCTTTGCAGAATATAATATGCCCGAACCCGTTCTGCCCCCGTCCTTGTCGGCGATCGAGCTGCGGGAGGCCTTGCGCGCCTGCAAGGGCCTGCATCTGCGGACGGAAGTCTATGCCCTTGACGGCTCGGCCTTGCAGGATCTTCCCTATACCGCTACGCAGGAAAGCGGCCTGGTGCGGCTGGTACAGGCGAAGGGCGCTAACAAATACGCCAGCTTTCTGCTGATGCCTACGGAAGGCATCACCTATTCCTACGAACGCATCCCGGCGGATCCCCGCGTCGCACATTCCTTTTCGCTGGAGACCGATGAGCTGGGAAACCCTACCAGGAGCGCGATGGTCATTTACCCGAGAGTGGCGAGACCCACGGGCGCGGCCGCCATCCCCGACACGGTGTGGGAGGAGCAGAATAAACTCCATATAACCTATAACGAGACGTCCTATACCAATGATGTACTAGCGGATGACGTACAGCGGCTCCGGCTTTTGTGCGAATCGAAAGGATACGAGGTGTCCGGTCTTCCCCGGCCGACGGGTTTTTATTTTAGGGCCGCGGACCTGGCGGCGATCGGCGACAGCAAGGAGATCCAATATGAGGAAGAGTTCTCGGGAGCGCCGGAGAAGCGGCTTTCCGCGCATGGCCGCATTTATTTTATGAAGGATGACCTGTCCGGTCCGCTGGCGCTGGGCGTCCTGCCGTCCCTGGGCATGCTGCATAAGAATTACCAGCTGGCCTTCACGAAGAACCTGGTCACAAAACAATACGGCGATAAGGTGACGGAGGCCATGCTGACCGACGCCGGGTATACGCATACGGAAGGCGACGGGCATTGGTGGTCGCATGGCAGTATGCCTATTTTCCCCGCGGCGCCTGCCGATAGCTTCTATATACCTCTCGGTTCCCGGGATGTATTCGGCAGGGAGGCCCGGGTGCAGTTCGACGCCTACACCTTGCTGGTGCACACGGCGACGGACCCTATTGGTCGAGTCACCACATCTTTGAACGATTACCGGATGCTGTCGCCCGTCCTGGTCACCGACCCTAACCGCAACCGCTCGGCCGTCAGTATGGATGAACTGGGTTTCGTTACGCGTGTGGCCGTCATGGGGAAGGAAGGCGCCGGTGAAGGCGATACCCTCGCCGATCCCGGAAAGCGCATCGAGTTCGACCTGTTCAATTGGCAAAAGAATGGCCGGCCGAATTATGTGCATACGTTCGCACGGGAACAGCATGGGGTCGCCAATCCCCGATGGCAGGAAAGCTATGCCTATTCCGATGGCTCCGGAGGAGTGATCATGGCAAAGGGGCAGGTCCATCCCGGAAAGGCGAAGGTCTGGAACAGTAGCACCAAACAGGTCGAAGAAGTGGATGCCAACCCCCGATGGGCGGGGAATGGCAGAGCCATTGTTAACAACAAGGGGAATGCCGTCAAGAGATACGATCCTTATTTCAGTACGACTTTCGAATACGAGTCGGAGAGCGAACTGGTGGAGACCGGTGTGACCTCTGTCCGGTACTACGATCCGCTGGGGCGGAATATACGGACGGTCAATCCCAATGGCACCTTCTCAAAGATCGAATTCGATAGCTGGTATTTCCGCTCCTTCGACGTGAACGACACGGTGAAGGATAGCCAGTGGTATGTCGACCGGGGAAGTCCCGATCCGGCGACCGTCGCGGAGCCTTCCGATCCGGAGAAAAGGGCCGCCTGGCTGGCCGCCAAACATTACAATACACCTAACCTGATCCATTCCGACAGTATCGGCCGGCCCCTTATGACCGTCACCGACCGGGGCAACGGCAAAACGGCCTCGGTGAGGGTACAATCGGATACGGTGGGCCGGTTCTCCCGGTCCTTCGATCAGCTGAACCGGGAAGTCTCCATGGGTGTGACGAATGTCGGAGGCGCCGGTACCTATAGTCAGACGGCCGAGAAAGGCGAGACCTGGGTCTTCCAGGATGTCGAAGGGAGGATCTACCGGGTCTGGACCAGCGAAGGCAGGTCCTACCGGTTCGCCTACGACGAGCTGAACAGGCCCGTCAGCAGTTTCCTGACGGAAGGCGGAACAGAATATCTCTATAGCCATATGGTGTATGGGGAAACCTTGCCCGACGACCAGGCCTTAAGTCTCAACATGAAAGGGCAGGTCTACCAGGTCTATGACCAGTCGGGAGTGGTCACCACATCCGCCATCGATTTTAAAGGCAATGCGCTACAGGTGGAAAAAAGGTTTACCAGGGAATATAAGCAACTGATCAGCTGGAGCGTGCTGAACGGTCTGACGGATATCGCCGCGATCAAGGCCGCCGCGGAACCCTTGCTGGAGGCGGAGACCTTTGTATCCTCCGGCACTTTCGATGCCTTGAGCAGGCCCGTAACGGTGATCCTGCCCGATCATTCCATCGTGCAGCCCACGTATAACGAAGCGAATTTTATCGACAGGATCGACGCGAAGATCCGCGGAGAGGGGAATTTTGTCAATTTCCTGGCGGGCCAGGACTATAACGCCAAAGGACAGCGGCAATATGCAAAATACGGCAACGGCGTCCTCACCAAATATTTCTATGACGCCCTGACCTTCCGGCTGGTGAACCTGGTGACGAACCCGGGAGAGGCCGCGGACAATGTGAATGCCCTGCAGAATATCAGCTACACCTATGACCCGGTAGGGAATATCACGGAGATCAGCGACGCGGCGCAGCAAACCTATTTCTTCCGGAATTCGGTGGTGTTCCCCGACAGCCGGTATGAATACGATCCTATCTACCAGCTGGTAAAAGCCAGCGGGCGCGAACATGCGGGGCAGGCCATGAATGGCCAGCGGGATAATAACGATCTGCCGTTCATCGCCCAGCTGCCCGAATTGAATGACAGCGGCGCCGTCAGGAATTATACGGAACAATATGTCTACGACGATTGCGGCAATATCCTTTCGCTGCAGCATATGGCGGCAGGCGCGAACTGGACGCAGCGTTACCGCTACCAATACCAGTTGGATGCGGCCGACAGGACCAACCGTCTGAAGGCCACCAGCCTGCCCGGGGATGCGGACGGCGTCTTCTCCAACGTATATGCACATACTACGGATGGCAATATGAGCTCCATGCCCCACCTTTCGGCGGCCGGGAGCATGGTATGGAATTTCCAGTCCCAGTTGAAAGAGGTCAACCTGGGCGGGGGCGGCAAGGCCTATTATGTCTATGGCCCGGGCGGCAAGCGCCAGCGAAAGGTCATCGAAAGGATAGGGGGCAGGAAGATCGAGCGGATCTACCTGGGCGCCGTCGAGATCTACCGGGAAAGCCAGGGCGCGGCGGCGGCCGACCTGGAACGCACTACCCTGACCCTCTCCGATAACGCGGGCCGTATCGCCCAGGTGGACATCAAAACGAAGGACAGCAATAACAGCGATCCGGCCAATGTGCTGAACGCCGTCTCCATACGCTATCAATATAACAATCACCTGGGTTCGGCGGCATTGGAGACGGACGCCACCGGGAATATCATTTCTTATGAAGAGTATCATCCCTTCGGCACTTCGTCCTACCGGGTCTTCAAGCCGGGCGCGGATGCAAGCCTGAAAAGGTATCGCTTTACGGGGAAGGAGCGGGATGAAGAGACCGGCTTCTATTGTTTCGACACCCGCTATTATGCCGCCTGGCTGGGGCGTTGGACGAGCCGCGATCCGGCAGGGTTTGTGGATGGATTGAATTTATTCGAATATTGCACCAATAACCCCATTATGATCCATGATCCCAGCGGGATGGATGGGAAGAGTAAGCTGCATACCGAAAATGTCGTTCCCACTTCCATCCATACGGCGGCCGAATTTGCCGCCTGGGCGAAAGGCGCCGGTATCCGGTATAAGGGTACGCCGGTGCGAGGACCCAATGGTGGCTGGAATGTAAAAGCCTGGATACGGGTGTCCCAGGGACATGGAGGACCTGTGGGGCCGGCGCATGCGAGGGGCAACTCAGGCGGCGGAGGACCTGCTGCGAAACCTGCGCCGGCAGAGCCGGCCGCAGGAGACGGCCAACCCCAAGCAACTGCGCAGGGCGGCACGGGAGGACCCGAAGCGCCTGCAGCGACGACACCCACGCCAGAAGGATCTGCTGGTGGGGTTGCGGGCGGCAGCCCGGATGGCAAAGCTGGGGGCGGATCTACTGCCGGCTCCCCGGGTGGAAAGCCGAATGGGGTCGTCGGGGGACAATCGGATCATCCCGAGGATGGTGGTAGAGCGCCGGGCAACAATCACAATAAGAGGACTTTCTGGAGTCGCGGCGGCTCCACGCTGCTGGCCGGGCTTTTATTATTGGGGGCCGGCTTGTTGACCGTACTAACGGCTGGCGCGGCCACACCGTTGCTGGTGTTGGCATCCGGGGCCATGGCTACCGCTGGCGGGATTGCCGTTACGACGACCAGCGCCATCCAGTTAGGCATTTCTTATGCGGGTGGTTCGAGTGCCCAGCAGGATAAGGAGGTCAGCCATGCGATCAGTACGGCGGCTTCTCTTAGTTCTCCCGGCGGCCTCACCGGCGGTACGGTGGGTCTCGCGGTGGATGGAGAAAGAGGCATGCAAAGGGGTGCGCTGATCGGCAATCTCGCTGAAGCGGGTGTCGGTGTGGGCAGGTGGGCGACAACAAGATTCAGTTCAGGATCGTATCGACTCTATTCCGCCGACCCGGTTCTGGCCAAACAGGCGACGACGATGCCGTCAACCGTTCCCGAAGGCATGAATGTCCTCAGCTCGCACGGCGCTCCGGGATATATGCAGGCTGCCAATGGTTGGTGGTATCCCATCTCCGATCTGGCGCCCATCATTCAAAGCAACCGGGCGGGCAACGTGACCATCCTGGCTTGTAATGTAGCCCAGGATCCTGCGGCTGTGCAGGCGCTGGCTAACCAGACCGGGCGTAATATCGGCGCTTTCGACCAGGGGGTCGGAGCATGGAACTTCGGCGAGTTCGTAAATTCCAGTGGAGAAGCGATCCAGCCATTGGTATTCACTCCACAATATCTGAGCCCATACCTGAATATCCTGCCCAATATTGCCGCACCGACAGCGACCACAGCAGCCAGCATACGGGCCAATAGGGAACAGGTGCAGGCGGCGCGGGCGGCAGCACAATAGAAATAGGGCGGAGGATCGTATTTAGAACGATTCTCCGCTTTTTTACATAGGTTTGGTATCTATGTATCTAAAACTTTCTTTTTCTTATATCCTTACGTTCCTTCTATTATTGATCGTGATGCTGGAACTGCACGAGATCGTTCATATCCTTGCCGGCCGTTGGCTCTGCGGGTGCTGGGGGACGCGGGATTTTAATGTCTGGTCCCTGTGCAGCGGCTGCGAGGGCAGCGCGTGGTCCTGGTGGCCGACGCTTGCGGGGCCTTTATTCTCTTTTGCCCTGATGTGGGTGGGGATGTTCTGGCTCTCCTCTGCGAACCCGGCAAGGAAGGCGTTCGGATTTGCCCTGATCTTTTCCAATATCCCTTTCGGAAGGATCAGCACGGTGATGATGGGCGGCGGGGATGAGATGGTGGTGACCCGGCATTTTTTAAAAGATCATTGGAGCCGGCTGTCCATGATCCTGCTCTGTTCGGCGATCCTGCTGGCATTAGGTCTGCCTCCCATTATCAAGGCCTACCGGACATTGACCAATAAAAGAAGAGGGCTATGGATCGCCGGGTTCCTGACCCTGCCGCTGTTATTTCTATTGCTGTATGTGCTGACCTTCCTGAACTCCATCTTGAATAAAGGATTCCTTTCCACTCCCTGGATCATGGGTACGCCGTTGCTGATCACGCTGCATACGGCCCTGGCGTTTATTTTGTTGCTGTTGCTGCGGAAGAGGCTGTATTTTTTGCCGGGTAGCCGTTCGACCCCGAGCATGCAGGAAATAGTGTAGAGGTGATCGAAATAGTGTAGGGCTGATCAATGTTTTTTAAAAAAGAGGGCCCGGATGATCATAACGATCAGGGCCGCGAGGAACATGAAGATGGAAATGCGGTTGATCCCGTGCATATATTTCATCCATTGCGTGCGCGGCGCATTGGGATCTCTTTTTTTGATGTAGAGGTATTCTGCGAATTGTCTCCAGACTCCCATGGGATGATCGATTTATTGTAAAGTTAGGGCAACGGAGGGTTTTTAAAAATTCTTAGGTTGAGAGGGTGAGTGGTCAGTGGTGAGTGGTGAGGTAGGTCCGGTGACGGTGTTCGGGTGCCGGGGTTTTGGGGATAAGCGCGGGGAGATCTCAGAGGGTGCTGCCGGAGATCTTTAGTTGGATCATCGTGGCGATGGAAACAGCCCTCTGCCGCGCCAGTTCCGCCTTCTCGCCCTCGAAATGCTCCCCGATCGTCTCCAGGAACAGCTCCTTCCACCGGTCGAAATGCTCTTTTTTCAGCGGCACCAGCTCGTTGAGGCGGGCATGCACCTGCATCGGGTTCCCGGCATAGCCGGGTCGCTGGAACAGGACGCTTTCCCAGAAGGCATACATGATGGGCAAATGATGCGGCCAGTCCACTTTAGCGATGTCGTTAAAGATATAGCCGATGGTGTCGTCCGCCTGTACCTTCGTATAGAAGGAATTGATCAATAATTCCACGTCCTGCCTGGTTTCAAGCTGCTTTTTACCGGGATCCATGGCTGCAAGGTAATCCCGCCATTTATCTCTATCCAAAAATTTTTCGTTGACCCAAAATCCTCTATATTTGCACTCCCGAAACGTATTTTAGGCGTTGACGGATGATTTTGAATAAAAGGGGGTTTAGCTCAGTTGGCTAGAGCGTTTGCATGGCATGCAAAAGGTCACCGGTTCGACTCCGGTAACCTCCACGAAATTGTAGAATTGCCCGAAACCCGCTCCTGTAGTGGGTTTCGCCATTTTAAGAGTATTCTTCATAAGTTGAGCTTCATGCTATATATCTTATTTTCAATACCGTAGAGGTTCAACTCCGGCAAGCTCTTAAAACCCGTCCTTCGTCAATATCGCACAATTTTCCTCCGGCTGCTCCGGCTTACAGCAATCCTTACACTTCTGCACGCCTGTAATCAATTGATTTCGGAACATAATCATCTCTTTGATCTTCGTATCCAGTAGTTCTACCTTCTTTTCAATTAATCCACTCACATTGTCGCAGGTCGCCTCATTCACCTCGATCATATCCAGCAGATCTGCCACTTCGTTCAAGGTAAAGCCAAAGTTCTTCATCCGCTTAATCGTCAAAAGCCTGGCCACCATTCCTTCCGGATATTCCTTGTAATTATTATCCCGTCGCTCTTTCCTGCCCACCTGCACCAAGCCCTGCTTTTCATAAAAACGGATCGTGTCTCTCGATAGACCGGTTTTGACTGATAATTCACCAATTAACATAAAAAGCAATTTTTTACTTGACCATAGACTATACTCCATGGTTTATATTTGCAAATATACTTTTAAACACTAGTATGGCAATCCTGAAATCACTATCCCTTTTCGTCCTGGCTGGCCTCTGTGAGATCGGCGGCGGCTATCTTATCTGGCTTTGGTTCAAAGAAGATCGGTCTTTGTGGTACGGCATAGGAGGGGCCGTGCTGTTAGCCCTTTATGGCGTGGTTGCCACTTATCAGACTGCAAGTTTCGGCAGAGTTTATGCCACCTACGGCGGAATATTTATCATCCTCTCCCTTTTATGGGCCTGGAGGGTAGACAACTTCAAGCCCGATCGTTACGACATTATCGGCGCCCTGATCTGTATTGCCGGAGTTCTTATCATGTTCTATACACCCAGAACCACACACTCATAAATATGAAACAGCTATTCATCCTTACATTCCTGTTGTTATCTATCCTTGGATACAGTCAAAAGATCGACAAAACCATGAAAAAGAAGGCCGTCCCGGCAACTTGCACTGAAGATTGCGAAAAAAAGGAGATCACGTGCAAACTCACCAGTCCCGAGATCCGGGAGCGTAAAGCCACCGTTATCGCAAGCCTAAAAAAGAAGATCATCCTCAAAAAAGAACTTCCCAACGGGTTCTCTTATCAATTTAAAGGCTCCGACGCCAATATAGATGAACTGACCACTTTTGTAAAAACAGAGCGGCTTTGCTGCGACTTTTTCGATTTTAGTCTCATCGTAAAGGGCGATGGCACCATCGCCTTGCTTACCATCACTGGCCCGAAAGGTGCCAAGGATTTCATAAAAAAAGAGCTGGAATTATAATCAGATCTATGTTTTAAAAGCTGTTGCCGGCATAAGCTATCGGTTTTAAGCAGATTTTATGTGATCAATGAATTGCAGCAGGCTTATAAGCGGTTCGATTGAAGTCCGGCTACCTCCACGAAAACCGGACGAGAGTCCGGTTTTTTTTGTTTTGCCTTCTTAAAATCACTTCCTCCTATCTCAGCTTCTCTTCGGAAATCCTAATCCTGAGTACAATGCCTGGAACTTCAGTCGCGAAAAGGCAATTCGTTTAATACTAAATGGAATTTTATATGGCTATAATATATTGAAAATCAATTACTAACTCTTTTGCCCTTATTGTGGATAATTGTCTGCATATCAAAAAACTCAGAGATGTAAATTTGATTGTGTATACGATTCATACTTTTAAAAACTTTATGCCTATCAATATGACCCAAATCGCCATTCAACAACAAATCGATGCCATTGAGCAGGCTACTGCAGAGGCTCTCAAGTCTAAAGAAAGTGCCCGGCAATTTCTGATTGATGCTGGTATTATTAAAGACGATAAAAAAAAACTCCCAATTCCCCAAAAGAAGTAAAAACTTGTGGCTTATCACCAACCTTTTCAAATTACAGGTTTTCATAGCTGTGATCGGGGACTAGGAATGCGTTTGCTTAATGGTTCCGATGAGCTTCGGCCCAGCGATAACTCTTGGGATTGGCTTGGCCCTGGTATTTATTTCTGGGAGCAGAATCCGCGCTCAAAAACAGCAAAAATTCAGTGGAAAAATAAAGACCCCTTTCGTCATTGGTACGATCATCGAACTCGGAAACTGCCTAAATTTAATCGAGCCTAATTCTATTAATATTTTCAAAAAGGCATATGCCAGGTTATTAACAGTGTTTAGCGAGAGCGGAGAAAAGATGCCCACAAATAAAGGCGCCAACCGACAATTAGATTGCGCGGTTATCAAATACGTACATGAATCTAGTAAAAAAGTTGGCCTGTCGGCTTACGACACCATCCGTAGCCCCTTTCAGGAAGGTGGTCCCATCTATGAAGGTGCAAATTTTACCGACCGCTTGCATATTGAAATTTGCGTTCTGAATCCAGCTATGATCAAAGGATACTTTCTGCCCCGTCCCGTGGAAGAGTTCAATCCTTATCTGAATAGAGAATTTAAAGGGTAAATGAATATGGGACTAAGGCCAATTCCGGTCTTTCTATCATTCACTCTTTAACGTCCGCGCGGGATTTGCCATCGCAGCCTTTATTGACTGGAAACCCACTGTACAAACCGCGATCAGGATGGCGAATACAGCGGCTAATATAAAGATCCACCAACTGATCACTGTTCTGTAAGCAAAGTTCTCCAGCCAGCGGTGCATAGCCCACCAGCCAACGGGAGTAGCAATGACAATGGATAATAGCACCAGCTTCACAAAGTCATAGGAGAGCAAAGCGGTGATACTTGTCACCGTCGCGCCGAGTACTTTTCGGATACCGATCTCCTTGCTGCGCTGCTCAGCCATAAAGGCGGACAACCCGAACAGGCCCAGACAGGCAATCACAATGGCGAGCGCTGCAAATCCCGTGAATAGGCGGCCAGTGCGTAGCACATCGGCATACATGGCCGAAAACTGCTCATCCAGGAAGGTATAACGGATCGGTTGTCCCGGCGAAAATTTTTTCCAGATTCGAGTGATTGCTTCCAGCGTAACTCCGGCCTGGGCCCCACCTATTTTGGCCGAAACTATGGATGGGCTAAAGTCCAGACGCATCACAAGCGGGCCAATGTCTGCGTGCATCGAATTATAATTAAAATCTCTAACCACCCCGATAACAGTATACCTATCACCGTTGTACTGCACTATGCTGTGTCCCACCGGATCGGTAAAGTGTAATTGCCTCGCCATCGTTTCGTTGATCAGCGCAGCACCGGAGTCAGTTGCAATCGTTCGTGAAAAGTTCCTGCCGGCGGCCATTTTGATGCTCAGCGTGCTTAAATAATCTTCGTCTATATGGAAAACCTGTGCATCGATGCCAGGCTCTGAATCTTTGTGACCTTCGTTATAAAAGGTATTCCCGTTCCGCTTGGTCCCCTCCACCGGCAGGAAGTCGCTGATGGTAACGCTTTTCACGGATGCCAGTTTCGATATCTCGGTTTTAAAGGCCGTTACCTGCGCATCCGGTAACGTATTGACCCCTTCGATCATGACTACCTGCTCCTTGTCGAAACCCACATCGCGGGTCATAATATATTGCATCTGCCGGTAGATCACTATCGTACTGATGATCAGGACAACGGATGCGGCAAATTGGAATACTACCAGCGTATTTCGCAGTAGCGAATTTTTACTGCCCTGGCTGAGCGACCCTTTGAGCACCTGAGCAGGCCTGAAGGCCGATAAATAGAAAGCCGGGTAAATACCTGCAAAAACGCCGATCACCAATGCTGCCAGCATTATCAGCGGTATCAGCCACCATGCACTCCATGGCACGAGGAGTTCCCGGCCCGCCAATAGATTGAAGTAAGGCAACAAGGCCTGCGCTAAAAACAAGCCTAAAATAAAAGACAGCAAACTGAAGACGACGGATTCCGTCAGGAACTGCGCCACCAGACCGCTGCGCGTCGATCCGGCCACTTTTCGCAAGCCCACCTCTTTGGCGCGGTTGGCCGAGCGGGCAGTTGACAGATTGATAAAATTGATACAGGCAATCATCAGGATAAAGACCGCTACCGCGCCAAACAGCCAGATAAAACGGACATCACCATGCGGTAAACCATCCTGAATATCATAGGAATGCAGGTTGATATCCTTAACCGGCTGCAGCAGCATGTGATATTGTGCCGCATCCCTTCTGGCATTCGGGTTACCCGCCTTAATCAACGTCGGGATAAAATAACGCTCCATCAGGCCGGCGGTCAGCTTTTTGCTGAACACCGTAGGGTCCACATCCTTGCGGAGTAGTACATAATCGGTATAGTTCCAGGAAGTCCAGTCGGTCTGCTCCCCGTTCCAGAGCTGGTGTCCCGCCAGGCTCATGATAAAGTCCGTGTTCCGCAAATGCGAATTCTGCGGTATATCCGCCATCACCCCGCTGATCCTGTAAGGTATTTGCCGCTGGTTGTTTAGGTACACTACCATTCCTATCGGGTTGACCCCGGGGAAGAACTGGTCGGCCTTGCGTTTAGAGATCACCATTGTTTGCGGCTCGGTCAGTGCCGAGGGTCGACTGCCATAGACCATCGGCAGTTGCAGCATATCCAATGTTGCCTGATCGACATACACGAAGCCCTGCTCGTACGTGTTCTCCTTCGCACTTGCCGGGCGGAATTCGCTATTTCCGGCACCTGCAAAAAGTGGGTTGGCAAGCCAGCGACCTGATTGTAACACTTCCGGGAAATTGCTTTTTATGGCAGCCGCCATCGGCGCAGGGAAATTGGTGCTCTTTTCGATTTTACCGTCATGATCGAATTTACCGACGATACGATAAAGCCGGTCGCCATCAGGATACTGTCTGTCATAGCTGTTTTCATAACGGATGTACAGGCCGATCAGAAGGCATACGGCGATCCCCAATGCAAAGCCGCCGATTTTGACAACGGCATATACCTTTTGCTTTTTCAGTTGGCGAAACGCGATCTTGAGATAATTACGGAACATGGATAAAATTTAAGGATGGGTCAAAGCTAGTCCGTTGCCACCAATATGCCAATTATGCAATCGCTTGATGGCCAAATAGCTACTGGTTAGATTTTGAACCAAAATGTGCGAAAACGTACGCTCCCCGTTCGGTAATAGCACATGATGACGCGTCCTTAAATGTAATATATATCAAGGTGAAAAACACCCTTTCCCAGGCATTACCACGACGATTTTATACCCTTTAGGGTATAAAATTGAACATATCTACATTTTTATACCTAAATAGGTATAATATAGGAAATATTTGTATTTTTATACCCTAAAAGGTATAATATGAGTCCGCTCGCCAAACTGGTCAAGGAAAAACGCAAAGTCCATAAATTGACCCAAGAAGATCTGTCCCGAAAATCCGGTCTGGGTCTACGCTTAGTCAGGGAGATCGAGCAGGGTAAAACCTCTATGCGCATGGATAAGGTCAATCAATTATTAAATCTCTTCGGCATGGAATTAACACCAATGACAAAATCTAAATCAGATGAGTAAGACAGCAAAAATCTATTATCAAGATGCGTTGGCTGGTCTGCTCACAGAATCAGACGATGGCTACCAATTCGTATACGATACATCCTATCTGGAAATACCAGAAGTAAAGCCGGTCAGTTTGACCCTACCCATTCGTGCCAGCAAATTCCACAGCAAAACCCTATTCGCTTTTTTCGACGGCCTGATCCCGGAAGGTTGGTTGCTGGACATTGCCAAAGATCATTGGAAAGTAAACGCGAACGACCGGTTTGAGCTGTTGCTACTTACCTGCAGGGATACCATTGGTGCTATAAGTGTTATACCAGTTGACGAAAACTTACAATAATGCCAAACTGCTTAATTTGCTATAAAGATGCCGGTGATGAAACTTACCATAGCCGGTGCGCCAAAAAAATCTTTGGCACCAATGAAATGCCTACGCTGGAACTCAACAAACAACTGTTAAAAGAACTGGCTGAACAGACCATCAACCAGCGAATCGCCGTCACTGGCGTACAACCGAAGCTATCTGTAACGCTCGAAAAACACCAAGGCTCCGGCCGGTTGACAATCGTTGGTCTATGGGGGCAATATATTCTGAAACCTCAGCATAATTCGTTGCCTGCCATGCCCGAGACAGAAGACCTCACCATGCATCTTGCTCATATCTTTGGGGTAGAGGTATGCGGCCATTCCCTTTTACGTGCCAGCGATGGAAATCTTGTTTACCTCGCTAAAAGGTTTGACCGGGAAAAAAGACAAAAGATCCATGTCGAAGATTTCTGCCAGCTTTCGGAGTTTCTGACTGAAAATAAATATAAAGGTTCTTATGAAAGAGCAGGCAAACTAATATTGAATTACTGCACCAGTACAGGCTTGGACATTATAAAATACTTTGAGCTACTACTGTTTTGCTTCCTGACGGGTAATAATGATATGCACCTCAAAAATTTTTCCCTGATTCATCGGGAGGACAGCATCGATCTCAGCCCCGCCTATGATCTGCTAAATGTCAACCTTGTATTCCCCAAGGACCAGGAAGAAACGGCGCTTCTGCTAAATGGCCGTAAAAAAAACATCCACTTGCGCGATTTTGAGGCGCTGGGTACAACCTTGGGTATCCCTGACAAAGTGAGAGGCAATAGCTATGAAAAATTCAGGAGCAGCGACCCTGCCGTACAGCAAATGATACAAGCCTCATTTCTGCCACCCGACTTGCAAGAAGCCTATTGGCAGATATGGAATAAAAAACGAAAGATATTAGCCGATTAATCGGTTGATAGTTCTTATTTCTTGCCGCTAATGGGATTATCCATCGCAGCCAATGGTTAATCCATTTTTTTCACTCCGGCTTTGTCCTAGCTTCGGGATGAACTTGTCATCATGAAAAAATCATTATTTATCTGCGGAAGCATGCTATTGTACAGCTTGTCCGTCAGATCCGAGTCGGACAACATAGCCCCCCAGGCCACTGTGATAGCATCGTCATCCTATAGTCCTGCGTATGCTCCTGCCAATGTCACCGATGGCATCATCGGCGTGCCTGACAAAGGAGAATGGGCCTGTATGGGAGAGTCGGCATTTTGGGGGTATGTCAAATTCCCCTGGATAAAGCTGACCTGGAAGGACGCGCAGGTTATCGACCGGATCGTGCTTTACGACAGACCCAGCGCCTTCGAATATATCGGCAGCGCCAGATTACAGTTCAGCGATGGCTCTGAGGAATGGGTCGACCAGATCCCGAATAGCGGAGCAGCCAGAACCATCCGGTTTAAATCCAAAAAAATACAATGGGTAAAGATCATTGCTGCCGATGGCAACGGAAAGAACCTTGGCTTTTCCGAGATAGAGGTTTTCTCCGCACCCGGCAACTACCATGACTTTGTTTCCTGGGTAGATCCTTATATCGAAACTAACCGGGGCCGCTTCTTCTTTTTTATTACCGGCTGCCGTCCCTTTGGGATGATCAGCGCTGCACCGCACACCCGCAATAAGAACCAATGGGGTGGCGGGTATGTATACAATGAGGATCATATATTGGGATATAGTCAGTTGCATGACTGGAGTTTGTCGGGCCTCGAGATCATGCCGGCCCCCGCCACTGTAGATCCCAGGCAGGGAGAGGATGGCTGGGGATCATTCTATATTCATGATGACGAGATCGTCCAGCCAGGCTACCAGCGAAATTACCTGCGCGATCATCATACCTGGGTGGAACTTACCAGTACGGATCGAGCGAGCTTTTACAGGTTTACCTATACCCAGGCAATGCAGGCGCAGGTAATCACCAACCTTGCAGGGTATATTGGAGGAACAACTATGACACATGCTGCTATAAAGCGCGTCGGCAACAGCCTATTCGAAGGTTCATTCAGCGACGTTGGGAGGTTATGGGGTGGACCGCCCGACGTGAAAGTCTATTTTGTGGCTGAGTTTGATAGACCCTTTAAAGCGCTGACCTGTTATGATGGCAGTAAAAGGATGGAAAATGCGGACAGCTTGCTAAGCGATAGCCTGATCCTGGCGCCGGAATTCGATGTACAGGCGGGCGACCGGCTGCAAATGAAGATAGCCATCTCCTATACCAGTATAGAAAATGCTGCCAATAATCTCAAGGAAGAATGTTCCGGATGGGATTTCGACAAGGTTAAAAAAGAGTCGACGGATGTTTGGAATAGCTGGCTGGGAAAAATTGCGGTCAGGGGCGGCTCCATTGACCAGCGGAAGAAGTTTTATACCAATTTATGGCACGTGCTGCTCGGAAGGCATAAGAACAATGATGTGTCGGGTGATTATCCGGACCGTACCTCTCCCGGGTTTGCATTCCGGATCAAATCCCTGCCCAGGGACAGTTTGGGAAGACCGAAATTCAATATGTATAATTCCGATGCCTTCTGGCTCACCCAGTGGAATCTAAACATCCTGTGGGGGCTGGCCTGGCCGGAGGTTCAGGACGACATGGCCGCTTCGATGGTCCGGTTTGCAGAAGATGGCGGCCGGCTGCCCAGGGGGCCGGTGGGAGGTGGGGACACCTATATCATGACGGGTTGTCCGGCTACCAGCCTCATCGTAAGCAGTTTTCAGAAAGGGCTTTTGACGAAGGTGGACGCAACGCAAGCCTACGACGTAATTCGCAGGAATCACCTGGCGGGTGGCGTCATGGGCAGCAAGGAGGAGATCACATTTTATACCAATAAGGGTTACTGGCCTGGTAATGCCGGCATCAGTATCGAAGTGGCTTTCCAGGACTATGCTGCGGCGCAAATGGCGGATAAGTTAGGTCGCCCGGAGGACAAGCTTTTCTTTCTGCGACGCTCCCGGGGATGGAGAACTTTGTTCGATCCGAAACAGAAATTATTATTCCCCAGGAATAAGGACGGGGAGTTCATCCATACCAACGCGTTGAGCGGCGATGGCTGGGTAGAGGCGAATGCATGGCAGGCCACCTGGGGCGTTTCGCATGATATCAACGGTCTGGCCCGGTTGATGGGCGGGCAAGACATGCTTTGCCGAAAGCTTGATCATGCTTTCCGGCAGGCACAAGGGAATGATTTTGTATACGATTACGGCGCAGGTTATATCAGCTATGCCAATCAGCCGGGTTGTTCGGATGCGCACGTATTTAATTATGCCGGCAAACCCTGGTTAACGCAATACTGGGTGCGGAGGGTGCTTGAGCAGGCATATGGAGGCGTATCTCCGGATCTTGGATATGGAGGCTCCGATGAAGACCAGGGACAGATGGGAGGCCTGGGCGCGCTGATGGCCATCGGGCTGTTCAATCTGAATGGCAATGTAAGCGTGGATCCAGTTTACGATATCACCAGTCCGGTGTTTGACGAGGTCACCATTCAGCTCGATCCGCGGTATTATCCCGGTAAAAACTTCATTATTAAAACCGTCCATAATTCGGCTAAGAACCTGTATATCCAAAAGGCAACATTAAATGGCAGATCGCTTGACCGTTTCTGGTTCAAACATACGGACTTCGCCAAGGGCGGAGCACTGAAAATATGGCTGGGGCCAGCACCTAATAAAAGATGGGGTGTAGCCGGTTTGCCGTCATTAAATAATTAAGTTAGGCGTGCTGAATAAGCCTTTTGTTTACTCCACTTTCCATTGATGAAATTCCTCGCCGGCACTTCTATGAAACGATAGGAGAGATAAGAAATGAATAAGATAAATACAACAAATATTAAACAGGCTAACCAGCTATTAAGCATACCCATCTTTGGGAGTGCGATGCCGGTCTTATCCGGGTTTTGCAAAAGTGCCGCTCCCTGATATAAAAAAGGCTGATGAATAAGATAAATTGAAAATGACCAGTCGCCCAATCTTTGAAGTGGTTTTGATCCAAGAATGGTATTGAGTTTTTGATTTCCATAAGCCGCGGATAGTAGAATACATGGGAAAAAGAGAACGGTAAAGATGTCCAATACTGCGAAATGCAGACATAGCGCCAGGCCTGCTATAAGTACTAAAAAAGTATAACCTGACGAGAACAATCGTTTGCTCCAATCCCGTTTGTATCCAAAATACACCATCATGCCTATTACAAAACCAAATAGGCATCGGAAAAAGCCAAATTGATAAGCTACATTCAAACTGAACGGACGGACCTTAATGAAGCTTGCATCGGGAACTGTCACCAATGGGACCAGGACGTAGCCAATCACTAAATATCCCACAATACACAACATAAAAATAACAAACCTGCCGGGTTTT
>Ga0307517_10000736_pt1 | contig 56511 bp, 25 predicted proteins | sample 23_EM_MG_FD_194515 | JGI IMG/M metagenome (GOLD analysis project Ga0307517, IMG submission 194515) | Populus trichocarpa ectomycorrhiza microbial communities from riparian zone in the Pacific Northwest, United States - 23_EM | ecosystem: Host-associated > Plants > Roots > Unclassified | place... | reverse complement strand
TCAACCAGCTCAATATGAAAAAAAAAATCAACAAAGACTATTCTGGAAAAAAAAAGAAAAAAATTCATAAAAAAAAAACCATGTAAGGAAACATTGTGGCAATCCATAATATTTTAATGAAAAAAACTATAGAACTAAATTCTCAATCAGTTCAATATTAAAAAAAAATTCACAGATAATTTTTTAAAAAATACAAAAACAAAAAAGAATAAATAAATAAAAAAGACAATCTTGAAAAAAAAAGATAAAGATCGTGATAACCACTATGACAATCGAAAACAATATTGAAATTGATTTTGGTAGAAACCATAATATATTACAAAAAAATGTTGATGAAACTTTAAATTCCATGATATATTACAAAAAATGAATGTGCATGTTCTTTTGTACATGTTGCTCCCTCTTATTTCAAAACTTTAAAAATTGTCAAGAGTTAACAACAAACAAGCTATGGCCTCTTACAAGTTAGAAGTAAAACTATCAAAACAAGAGAGGGGGAAACATAAACCAAGGAATAAATCGAAAGAAGTGAACTATATGGTCATTCCATATAATAATTTCAATCGATATGGTTTTTATTGAAATGGAAGGGGTGATTAAGATTTCTATTTACTGGTCAAGAGGCATCCACTCCAGTTCTACTTGTAGTTCCCCAGATTCAACATTCTGGAGTTTCAATGAGATCTCCTGTTTCACCTTCCCGTCAACAATGTTTATGATGCTATCATCTATGAGGGCGTTGTCGTTTGATTTCAGCCATTTTCCAATCTGCATATTTCCAAACATTTCTGGATCCCCGAATGCCATTGCTGATGTGATCAATGGCTGGATGTCAATCTCTGCTTCCCCCATTATGTCATCGGCAGAAAATGTGTCATGATCAAAAACGCTCTGCAATGCATAATAAACAAAAGGTAAGGCAAATAGTTGCCATGAGCAAATTAGAATAACCAAGAATTTGTTCATTGACGGATAAAGGTGAAAGGATTCATTTAATGAGATGTAGCAAATTAGTTTTAGTAATAGCAAATTTATAGCAAAAAAAAAACACAAGTATTTGCCTGATTACTCAAGATAACTATGGAAGTAGTTGTGGTTTATAACGACAACACAAGTATTATATCCCTCGTAGTTTTAAAACCCAAACTGACCCAGCAGGGTGACTCAAGGCCAACGTCCTTTTGTTATCCATATACGTTCTGTTTTTAATCCTAATCACTAATTTCTTCCCCTCTTCAATCTTCGCTTCAATTCAAGCTTCTTCTTCCTAATCCACATGAAGATTTCTAGACTTCAGTTCAAAACCCGTCCCCGGGTCACTCCTATGAAAGAATCAAAAGATAAAAAGATTTATAAGAGAAAAAAAAAATACTTGAATGGTAAAACTCTAGATGTTGATGGCTGTGTGGATGGTTATCTCCAGACATTGATGGTTGTGGCATGGTTGGGGCTGTTGGGTTTTGGGTGGAGAGAGGAAGGGGAAGAAGGCTGTGATGTTATGAGTGGCTGGTGAAGGCGTGTTTTATGGAGGCAGATGGTGATTTGATGGGAGAAAGGCAAATCGACAGGAAGGTGGATGGGTGGCATGGCTGTTTGAGGGTGGTGGAGAGAAGAGATGGTTTGTGGCAGCGTCCTCTATTCCAATTTTTTTTTTTTTTTTGCATTTGATATGTTGCAGCCTCCAAATTTTTTACAGGTCAGGAGCTAAATTCTAAAGCGTTCCCCTCTCCTCTTTTGATTTTTTTCAATCTAAATTTCCAATAAAACTAACAGATGGCAATTTGATCAACTGCAACCTGCCCTGCCCCTTATATAAATTTTTTTAGGTCAACTCAAGTTGAGTCTCCTGACCTTCCAGGACTTAAACCAGGTCAACTCCTGGATCGGGTTTGAAAACGATGCTATATTCAATAACTTGCTTATGTATTCAAAATGAATACACGAACACAACCCTTATAAATACTACATATGGGGGGTCAAATAGACTACAATGGGTTAAAAAGTAAAATAACTAGGAAAATAGTGAATTTCCACCTCCGAGTTAAAAAAAAAACAGCTAAAGAGCTTTACTCTTGTAGCTTTGGATCCATAACTGGATGAATAGAAAATTCGAATGCAACATCATAAAAATTATAAACAAACTTACCAACTTTATGGGCCCAAAATCCTGTGGAACAGATAGCATGAGTTCTTCATTCCAGACTGGATTCAAGTTGCTCTTCATCACGGTGGTTTGAGCAGTCTATTAACACAAATCACATTTTATCATTAGTGACTAGCATCAAAATCAAAGCAGCCCCTTCACTTTCTTAATTATAATATAATATTCTACCAATCAAAATTGATCCGTCAGAATGAAGATGTATACAAAACATTTATTTGTCACTTCAATTAAAAAAAATTAATTATGAAACTGCAGTCAAGATTTTACAAAGGTCTACGGGTTGGCCAATAAATTGAATGGTATATTGGTATCAACCATTTTATCAAATGGTTGTGATTAATATTATCCTTGGTAAAAATAGACAAAAAAGAATCTCTACTTGGCATGGCACCAAAGATCCGCACCTGATTTTACAAATAGAAATTATTATATGAACTTGTCTCAACGAAGAATTTGGAGAAATAAAAGTGGAAAAACATAAAATAAAGATACAAATTTCACTAACCTGTTTCCCAAGAGCAACGATCACATAGGGATCACTTGACATCATATCTCTAATAGCTAAATTTGTACCTTTTATAACTTTAACCTTCAATATTCCCATAAACTCTACTATGCCATCCTGTAACAATTTCTCAATGTTATCCAAGTATGAAAGAGAGTATGGAAACAAAAAAGGTAAGCCAAAAATTTACCAAATTCTGTGAGACACTCGGAATTTGAAAACTATCAAAAAGGTTTGTGGATAAACTTGACTTGAGAGAAGAGGAGGAAGTCTTCCCCGATGTGATCCGCAAACTAGGTTTCAAAAATTCTTGAAGCTCATACTTTGACCTGTGAGAAACAGAATAAGATATGTAAACACTATTAACATCCAATCTACGAACACCAGTAACTTTCTAGTGATAACACCATGCTTGATCTAATCTGCAATAAAAGTGACTTAATCTTTCCATATAAGTTTTATACTAGTATGCAAAAAGAAAATTAAAAAAAAAATGACAGGTTAACAGGGTGAGTGTTTTAAGGCAAATCATTTCTAACCTGATGAACCTCGTACGGTCCTCATTACTGGAATTTGGCCCTGGCTTTGAAACTCCTTCAGGTAAAAAGGCCTCATAAATTGAATTAGCAGACAAGTTTCCTCCAACTTCAATCATGGCATCAATTTCATCATCAGACCATTCATCCAACGTCACGGATAAAACCTGAACAATCCAAATTAATCATGTTCTAAACAAAAGAATCACCTGTTTGAACATGGTAAGATCAGCTATAAGCAAACATACAAACATCAATTGGAATTCATACTTTAAAAAGCAGGCACATACTTACATGAATGTTTTGTGTGGAAAAAAAGACACATAAAACGTCAATCTTATTTCATTTTGTACACTCAAAATGAGACTAACAATAACAAAACGATAAAAGAAACTTGAAAGGTCAAATATTTACACAACAACTAATTCATAAGCTTTTGTGACTAATTCAGATTAAACAAAGTGGTTGCTGTCAGAGCCAATGAAACAAAGAAGTCCAACATAAAAAACAAGACTAATTAAATACAATAAAGAATATAATTAGGGATCTTATTTTTTCTTCTAGATCGAAACATGCTCCCGGAATCAAACATGGACCATATTCTGGATAATTCAACCATTCATTTTGTGCTCCTATAATCCAATTGATCTTTCTATTTTCCTTGGAAAATAACTTCAAATTATAAATCACCAAATGATTGCAATTATGCAAGCCACATGTACATATTGCAAAAAAAACCATACATGTCATATTTGTTGCATCTTATGATATTTACAAATCACATTAATAAAACATTATAATAATTAAATCCATGGTTTTCTCTATTAATTTTTTCTTGTTTATTCTTTATGATCTTTAAGTTGTTTTAAGAAGAATAAAATCCTCAATCCCATTCCATCATGAGTGGGTCTTAAGTGAAGCAAGGGATCATTCACCTAGGTTTAGTTTACTTGTAAAGAAATTTCTCAAATTGTGAGACAAATGCGACAAAATAGTGTTCTTAAAAACTTTTGACAAGGAATGGAGAAAGGCTACAATGGGATTAGTATTTGATTGTTATGAAATTTTGATTTTCTATGATTATTCTAGCCTTTTAGTACAATTTAGTAGGTTTTCCTGTCCTTATCAGGACTTTGACTATCAAATATTGGTTTTTCACTTTTATTATTTGTTTTGATGTCTATATATAAGCAACCTAGCTAGGCATTCAAGTTATGTATGGTGCTTTGATTCTTCAATAAATTGATTTTCTTGGGAAATTGATTCGTGCTATTTTTTGTTTTCCTCAATTGGTTCTACAATAATTCCAACCTACCCTCATATCTAATATCTAACAAATTATGTTAATCTAAGAAGGGGATCAGTTGTAATTTTTCCTTTCCTCTAAGATAGGAGCATTCTCTCTTTCCCATTTATGTGAGATCTATCCTTTCAGTTTCCAAGTTTGATTTTCTTTGTTCTTCACTTACAGTCACTAAATTCTAAATAGTTCTTTGTACTTTTTGTTATTCATAATTACCTTTTATTTCCTCTGTTTTGGATTTTTTATCTCTATTTGTTTCACATTGTTTTCTTCATTATCCTCAGTTTATCTTCACTTCTATATCATTGTTTCCAATTCTAGATTCTAATCTAGGGTTATAGATTATACTGCGTCATGGAGGTTGATGTTAATATCATGCTCTCGATCAATGAAATGAATCAGATACAGCATATAAAGATGGGATGTTGAGTGCATCACGTGTATTATCATGAGTTAACTTCTCCTATACTGAGCGATAGTATGCTCTATTGTATGTTGAATTATAATCTAATGAAATTTCTAACCATTTTCTCAAAAAAAATAAGGTTCTTCGCTTGATATATTCAATCAAGTGCCTAGTAGAACAACCCTACAAGAAGGTCTAGGATAAAAGGATTATATAGTTTCATTTCAAAACTGAAGCAAGTTCTCGTGTCTATTACCAAATGCAAGTAAATATTGTCACTCAAATTGCAACGCCTAAACATCTGGACTATACTTCCCTACAACAATTGGTTCCTAACATTGAGAAAATAAAATTAGAGGCAATATGGAATAGTTACCTTCGAGATATGTGTACCAAGACTTCTGTGCACACCACAGCATTTTAAGCATATGAAAACCCCAATATTTGCTGATCTGGAGGAAAGAGAGTTACCAGATTTCTTAAAAGCACGGGGTCAAAAAATAAAATAACCAACCTCAACATGACTTCAATTTAAACATATGCACAAAATATAACTTTTCAGATTGCTAATAAGAAGTGTGCATTTAAGCTCTGTTAATATGCATATTCACAGCCACAAGGCATTAACATTATTCAACTTACGCCCATTTTGGATCTGGAGCACCACAATCAGCGCAAAAGCGATTATCACTTTGGAGCAATAGATCTTTTAATCTTCTTTTACCTTTGCAAAACAACAACAAAATGTAGTGATTAAATATATAGAATAGATAAGAAGATCTTTATAACACGATCAAATAAATTGATGCTGAAAATGGGAAAGGTGGGAAGAATAGATGGAATGGGAGGTATTACAGTCATTAAAAAATGATAAAAAGGTTGGCTACTTATTTGCAGAAGATACAACAAAAGGCATCAAATCATACATACTTATTGATCCAGCAAAAAGCAAAGTGTCCAAGTTCCAACAGAAAACAAAGAAAATACATGGTGTAATTGATTTATCTTATTTCATTAAAAAAAGTAGGGAGAATGGTGAAAAAAATAAAGGAATAGAAGCATTGTGAACAATCTGGGAGTACTTCCATTCCTCCTCTAATCATTCCTCACATCTACCAGCAGTTTGGTGTTACTTTCACATCATACACTAAAGATTTTCAACCAGTAGCATGATTGCACATTTATTACAAGCTAAAGAAACACCAACATGATTTTCATTCTATGAAGCGATGTAGTTTGTAGAATAAATGCAACTTGGTCAGTCTCAATAAAAATGAATGTCAAGAAGAGATACCGATGAGAAATCTACGCGGTACATTTCAGTTAACCAATAGATAGGGCAGTCCAATATTGTTCAAGCAATCGTCAAGTTTCTTCAACATAGCAAAATGATGAAACTCTTAATCATCAGTTACTATACAAGTTTCTAGAAAGGGATTTATCAGAAAGAAAATCCATCATAGTACTTCAGTTCTGCTATCTTACCAAAATAAAGCCAATACTCCATATCATGTCTAAACATATCACAAGTCAAACTGAATTGCGTTAGGAGTGAATAAAATTCTAAATTTCAGATTCAAAAGCAAAGATTTTCGGTATCCATGGTCAGACTATATTCTTAAAGTTGAGCATTTTACAATTAAGCAATGTTGCTTCATATAATGATACTCAAAACAACACCAACTAATATAGAGTTCATGGTATGATTGGTCACTTTGACATCCATCGATTTTCCACAAAGAATTATTTAAGTTCCCTATGTCTAAGAAAGTTCCATTTTTTTCATTGTAGAGAATCTAAATCAACAAGGAATAATGGAACAATCCACTTTCACATGATGATAAACCTCTATGCAAAAGCTTAGCAAGGGAAAAACCCTAAATTTGTTCCTTCCATCTTCTTCATAAGCAATTCAGGGCTGCTGCAGAAACCTTTAACATTAAAAAACATTCAAATTACAATAGTAAACCTGTTGACTATTCTTATGCTTTATTGCTACTTCACCAGCATACCTGAGGCAACCTGCTGAAGCTCTGACAAACGGCTCATTGCTTTGCTAATAACAAAAAATCATTCAACAAAATCCTGTCTCCACCAAGTTATCTGCACAAAATGACCAAAAAGAAAGGAACCTCAAAAAGAAAGGAACCCAGTTCAGCAACAATAATAGAAAACTAAAATATTTGGTAAAAAAAAAAACAAATTCCTTTTACCTTTTCCCAATTTTTAGAAAACATAAAGCCATCCCAGGATTTGTGCTTGGCAACTGGCAAAAGCAACTGTATAGCCAAGGCATAGAGAAGAGGGGGAAAATCAAAAACTAAAGTAGATGCTGTCCAAACCAGAACTATTGACCCACCACAAATACCATATAATAAAATACAAAGATGGTCAAAGTGTCCAACAAAATAATTACAGCCAATTTTCCAAAGACCCCTCGTGACACAACAAGTGTCCAAAACAAATAGATAATAGAGACACACCTAGCAGCCTTGACAACTAAAAAATTAGAGCAGCTTTTCTGGTAGAAGTAGAAAGGGGGAGAAGAAAATCAGTTGGGTGCTCTTCCACAAGGAGGTCCTAAGGTGTGGCTGGTGCGCCACTGAAAAGAAACTAAGCAAGTTTAGGTTCTTGGTGCAGATGGATGCTATGGACAAAGAGGAAAGAGATACTTGTATCGTTTGTGGAGGCTCCTTTGCAAAGGTCCCATGACACCTATGAATAAAACAAATGCAAGGCTTGACATTACAGAACCTAGATATCGCAACTCAAAACACAGAAAAATTCAAAGCTCTTGGGTAAAACTCAGTTAGTGGGTTCATCTGTTTTGATTGAATTTGTGAGCATCCAACTGTAGCCATTTGAAGACCAACTAGTTATCCAGTGAACTAGTTATCCAATGAACTGTAAGCAGAGTGGTTTTGACCTCCATGATGAAGCATGTAGAATGCCCTCTAGCAGTGCTAAAAGCCCACGAACCTGAGCAGGCATCAACATGTATTATGCCAGAGCAGCTTCAGCTACTCACAAAATGCTAGGCCACTAACACTTTCCAATGCTGTATCTCCAACAATCACCACCTCTTAGGTATTGTCACCAGTCGCCTGTTATATCCTCACAAAATGAAAAGCGATGTCTAGCACTGTTTTCCCAGTTCTATGCTAGCATTGTTATTTGCTTGAATTATCTAAAGATTCAATAACAAAGAAATGATAAAAGTTTAAGCTTTACATTGAATCGGATAAATAGCCTGTTTATGGTCAATAATTCAATACCATAAATAACAATATTTAAGCTATCAAATCTACTCGTCATTGAAAATAGAATAATAGTATAATCCAAAAACTGATTCCTGACACAATCATCAAATTTCTTATTTCACCTTGTATTCATCATTAAATCCAATCTGAACTATAAAACTGTAGACTTCCATGTAGAGGATCATCCAGCAGGAGGACGATGCAGGAAATCTATGAAATGCCAAACATCAGCAACAAAACGCCCTGACTAGCTACGTGATCTGCCTTGCCTTATTAGTATGCTACTGTTAAGCACGCCTATATCACCGCCCCCCGCCCCCATTAAAGTTGACATGATTTGCCCCACTAAAAAAATGAAAAAACTAGATAGAATTCAACCTAAATTAGAATTCCAAAACCAAACCAACACATAGAAACCACCGATCCTAATGTCTCAAAAACAAAAATTACAAATAATAATAACAGCATGACAGACCCATTGAACACTTCAAAAATTCAAAAAAGAATCATAATAACACCGAACATAAAAGTAACTCAACGATCTGTTTGGATGCTGAGAAAACGCAGGAAAATAGGAAAAAGAAAAATATAAGAGAGATGGAGATGGTGCTTTGCGAGATTCCACGATTTACTAGAGAAACAAACAGATGGTAAGTATGAGAAGATGAAGAAGAAGGTCTAACCTTGCGACAAGGATGGATGGTACCGTAGAGAATGTTTATGACTCGGAAAATCTCTGCAACTGCTCCTTGTTCAGAATGTTTTTCTTTTTTTAATTCAAGTTTTAAGTAAAACTGGAATTGGAAATTAGAGTCAGAGAGAGAGAATTGGAATGATCTATATACAAATATATTGAATGACAGAAATCTGAAATTTGATCCAATTATTAATATTGATGAGAGTAATAAGATTTAATTGTTTAATTGTTTAAAACGCAATATAAGAGTTGAATGAGAGAGTGTTGCGTTGTTCTTATAGTGATTTTTATTTAAAATTATTTTAAAAAAAATTATTTTTAATGTTAATAATTGAAAACAATTAAAATATAAAAAAATAATTAATTTTTAGCCAACTGTTTAGACCGAGTAATTAAGCAGTGCACTGTGTTAAAATGAACTTTACATAACTTGTCACCTAATAAGCACGTCGGAATCTTCCACGTGTTTGTATCCAGTACTTTGTTATCATCAGTTTTTCCAATAAGGGGAGGGAACGTTTGGGAACGCGGCTGCGGCTGGGTTGTGTTCTTAAAAGCTTTAAATTTTTTTTTTACTAAAATTTAATATGATTTATATGTTTTAAATTGTTTTGATGTGTTGATGTTAAAAATAATTTTTAAAAAATAAAAAAAAATCATTAACATGCATTTTGATACGAAAAGTTATTTGAAAAGCACTCGTAATCTTTTCTAAGTTACGTTTTGGTTTGTATTTTAAAATACAACAATAAATATAGAAAATATAGAAAGTTATTTAGTTACAAAATATAAATAGAAAATTAAAATATTAATATTAATATTAATTTATTTTTAAAATAGTTTTCATGTGAATTTTTATATTATTAAACAAGAAAATATAATGAAATAGGTTTCATTTGTTTTTTTGTTTTTGTTTCTTTATTAATTAAATACTAACTTATAATATGTATTAGTATTTCTCAAATATATCTGAAATTAATTTAGGATATAACTAATCAATTTACAAGGCTTTACGGGTTGGATAAAAAAAATAGAAAACAAATAAATGAATGTGTAAGAATTGTTAATTTCGCACATGTGGGACAATCGTTTTTTCGGGTCGGGATTTCTTTGATAATAAAGGAAAAAAATAAAAAATTCTTGTTTGATATTAGTATAAAAAAAGAAGAAGAAAGGAGTCATTACCTGGTATTTTGGTAATTATAAACCTTAACTGGTCTTAAGATATAAATAAGGGGACTAGATGTGTATAAAGAAAAAGTAATATAGGGTCGGGATTTCTTTGATAATAGAGAAAAAAATAAGAAATTCTTGTTTGATATTAGTAAAAAAAAAAGATGAAGAAGTCGCTACCTAGTATTTTGGTAATTAGAAACCTTAACTGGTCTTAAGATCTAAATAAGGGGACTAGCTGTGTATAGAGAAAAAATATTACTCTTAATAGACATTACCTAATGTACGCTGCCTTGTTTATTTGTCTAATATAAACTAAGATATTGTTGTGTTTTTTAACTATTAGTATATCTAAGGTTTTAAAAAAGTCATTATCGATAAAGAGGTTGTTATCTTATCTAGTTAAAGCCTGGACACTTTAGAGTAAAAAAAAATGTATTTTTTTTAATACTAGGAGTACATCTTACGTATAAGTTCGTAATCCTTGATATTGAGACTAACAAAATAATGTTTTTTGGTATTTTTAAAATGTAAGCCAAGTTCTCATGATTTTAATAAATTGGTTATTAAATTCAAATATTAAACACGTGATGGTACAAAAAAGTGAGAAATTCAAAATTAATTGCAAAATAATTTTTCAAAAATTAAAAATTGGACGAAGACCGTGTTTAGCAAGACACAAATAAAATGTTTTTATCAAAGCTATTTTAACCACGATATCAATTCAAAACAAATTATCATTCATCAACTCAAAACCAAAAAACACCAACCATCCACACAAATTTTATTAATTTCACATACTTCATTTAAATTTCATGTCAGTCCAAATAAATTAAAATAAATCCAAACATAACTCTTGCACCAACATAATGTTCAAAAAAGCAATATCAATCCAAAAAATAATCTCACAATTTAACACAAATAACCACATAATTTCAAATTAAGAAAAAAATCAAATCAAATTAATAGTGTCCAAACAGTCCAAGTATTATACAAAATAATAAGCATTTTATTCTAAAATTTCACAATTTTATAGCAATTTATCAAAAAAAAATTAAGTTTATAAATCGACACTGTGAGGCGTTTGAAATGCTTAGGATATACCTAAATCAATTGGAGTTTCATATCATAGAATTTAATATAAGATGTGTATTGAATATTTTATATTTGCACCTAATATAAAGGATAAAAAAAAAGTAAATCTCTAATATGAGATAAATCCTTATAAATGTCATTTTGTTAGTATATATGTCTTATAGCTAATCAATTGGTTACATATGATATTGACTTTATTTATGTAAAAATATTTAATTTTTAATAAAGGCTTATTCATCGTTAATATTCATGAAATATTTGATTAATGAATCTAGAGTGAATATAAAGTTTTTGGGACAAAAGTATTTTGCAAAGAAAATTATAAAGTTGTTATAATTATGAGATTCCTATTGAATCAAAGTGTTGTTTTTAAATATTTCTAGTTAATGCTCTATTAACATTGGACATCAATCTGAGTTGTTGATACTGACACATTATATTCTTTCTTTTATGAAAAGAATCAATTGTTCTTATAAGTTAAGGTATAAGGGATACCTAAAACTAATATTTAGATGCTTATCAGATGATATGTATATTGAACTGACCAGCATGAAAATTACATATTGAGAGAGATCACTTGTATCCATGAAAAGGCTCATATGATTGTTATATAAAAAATATTTAGACTTAAGATGATTAAGTTATCTTATATTGAGAATACTATACTGATCTTGCTATACATTATCCAAATCAAGGGTAGCAAATAAGCAAATATTAGTAATAAAACAAATCATATAAAAGTATTTAAACAGTCAAAATAAAAATTATCATCTTAATTTAACTTTTTTTAAAAAACTGAATTTTATCCAACCCACCCGCACCCCCAAGTAGGGATTTTTGTCTTCTGATTCTACCGTTTGCTCGGATTGAACAAAATGAGGTGGAAGTAAGGAATGGGTTACATCAACCAACCAGACGGGGTGAACTCTATTCCGCCTTCCACCCGTAATTATCCCTTTTCCTTTCCATTCTAAAAACAACAAGCATTAATGTCACTATCTCCCACCTTACCTCCCAATAATTTCAAAAAAGAAAACAAAAAAACGATAAAAGGGAAGCAAAGTGTTTGTTGGGCTTAGGTACTAGATGGATTTGAGTGATGGCTTTGATGAACACAAACATTTATAAACAGCTTATTTGTTTTTATATTTTAACAGTATTTTTTTAAAATTAATTTTTATTATTTTAAATTAATTTTTTTAAAAAAAACCACTACCACATTCTCAAACATTCCATTAATCTTACAATTCAAGTAAACATGCAGCTCTTTCATCCATTAATTATCCCAAAAATACAAAAAAAGAACGCATTTCTCTACAACCCAAGTTAGTACTTTAGGTTTCATAGCGTATTCTTCAGAACGAGGGGGGCAAAGAGCGAACACATATTTTTGGGCGAGGAAGGGAGGTCAATGGTGAAACAAAAGTAAAATGCTTGAAAAAGAGAAGCCATGGAGCCCATATGGGCCGGAACACCAGAGAGTCCTTGGATTCCAAACCAAGCCAGTGCCTTTATATAATCGTTATGAGTTTATGACAGATGCTGCCCTTTCAGCCACTACAAGCGACAGACTTCACCTCCACGGTTGATACTTGACACAGCAAAAGACAACTTGCGTTGAGAGGATACAAGAATCATTTATCAATACCAAACAAAAGGTTTCTAATTTGTTTTAATCCATTTGATTATTTAACAGCACAGATGAATGGTTTCAGCTAATCAAGTTCATGTGATGCTGACCAACAACAGAAAAATGCCACAGTACCTAACAGGACCACACTGCTGCTGCTGTCTCGATGCTCATAAACATGCAATATCAGTACACTTCAACATGCCATTGTTTTTTCTTTTTAAGCTGTGAGAGCTTTTCATCCCACTTCTCTCCTCTCTGTTCCGCAACTTTCTTCAGCGTATCTTGGATCCCAGGCATCATTCCTTTGAGTCCACAGAAATATATATGGGCTCCATCATCCAAGCGTTTGAAGATCTCATCACTGTATTCCTCAATCTTATCCTGCACGTACATCTTGCCTCCACTCTTGTTCTTTTGTTCTCTACTGAGTGCCTTGTCATACCGGAAATGGTCTGGGTTATCCTGAAGATATTTGGCAAATTCCTCATCATAGAGGAGACTGTCATTGTTGGCCACCCCAAGGAAAAGCCACGCAAGACCACCAAACTTGTATGTTGGGACAGCCTCCATAAACATGCGCCGGAGATAACCTCTAAATGGAGCTACACCAGTGCCCGTAGCAATCATTATGTGGGTGGCATTTGGGTCATCCTCAGGTAAAAGCATTATCTTGCCAGAAGGTCCTGCCAAAGATATTCTAGGACAGTTAATGGCTAATAAATCATCATGTGATGCAAATTATATCCACTAGCCCATTCCAAGAAGCACCCGAGACAATCCTAACAACATTTCATGTGTTTTACCAGCAATTTGGAGACTAAGAGATTGTTTGGCATGAGTTATAGATTGCTCAAAGTCATGACAAAAAAATTACTTTAAGCCAAATGCTTTTAAATTGAATGGTATATTTGATAACAGTGTCATAATAATAGTTTAAAACAAGACTTTGATTTAAATCTAAAAGTAGCTCATGAATCAATCAACCTTGAGTAAAAAGTCAACAATCAAAAGGTTATTTTTTTTTGCTTAAAGCAATATTTTAACTTAAAATCTAAAAATAATTTAGGAATTTCAGTTAAAATGATTATGATTTTGCTTTAGTCAAGTCAAAAAACAACTTGAATCGTTTGTTGTCTAATAACAATATATCAATAATTAAGCATCAAAACACGAAACCAGAGCATCCTTGGTTAGCTAGAACTAAGGAAATAAACAAATAAATAAATGATACAGCAAAAAATAACAAGTTTCTCAGTCTTTCCACCAAATTAGCAGGGCCATACCAGTGATCTGAACTTTGTCTCCAGGCTTCGAGTTGCAGAGGAAATTGCTGCACACTCCACTCTTCGAAGGATCCTCCTTTCCAGTCTCAGGGTCATAATAGACAGCACGGCGGACACATAAACTAGCAGTCTTGCCGTCAAAAGAATCTCCATACCTGGTAGATGCTATTGAATATAGACGTACATTGTGGGGGGCCCCTGGTTTCTTCGGGTTTTCACCCTATGATGCAAAGAGACAAATTACATTAGTTAAATAGAAGCATTATTACCAAAGTATTACAAAAAAAGATGAGCAAAATGTTGACTTTAATGCAAAATCTAGAGTCCCACTCTTCAATTAGACTGGATTGAGTAGATCAGGATCTGCTAGATTTCAAATATATCAACTTGGAACTAAAGGTTAACAGCATGCTCAGACTAAAATGACTGGGATGACAATGCTTACTAGAACAGCATATGCATGCTCTAGCACTTCAATGCAATCTTCAACATGCCCAATCCCCACCCAAAACCATCACCACCACCAAAAAGACAGGCAGAAGTCACCAATTTAATGCAAACTATATACATAATGATAGCAGGCCTAGTAGATTGATAAATAACATGACTTACAGGGGGTATTACGCCATAACTCTGTCCTTCCCAGTAGGGAACATTACCACCATGATCAATCACTACATGGCAAGTCTCTCCAGGAGCGTTTGGGCCGACAATCCTCTCTACAGAGACAATTGTTGCTGTGTAAGGTTCCTTGGGCTTGTATGTATTCAATGGGGGTTCCTTGGCATCTTCAAGTCCTAAAGGTGAAACTGCAACCTTAGATCTACTGGCTTGTTGCACAGACATGCATACCAACAATCGTTTTTTCAACCCAGTATTCCTTGATTTCAAATCCAAAGATGAGGCAGGGTGCCATGATTTATCACCAAAGCTTATATTTTGAATCTGCAACAAAATCATGCGCAACTTCCTTGAGATCTAATTAGCATGCACACACACACATTTTCATGAATGCAAAGCACATGGGTGGCAGACACATGTACACACATACACAAACACATAATGAAAATTGGAGCAGATTGAAACGCTTAAACAGGGATAATTGTCCAAATCAGATTAGTGCCTCATCATGTAGAGATTACTTATTGGATACAAAGAAAATTGGCTCAATCACCAGTACAAGATCTATTAAATTAGGATATAATTTTAACCAGTCATATAGCTTAGCAGCTTGCATGTGCAAAAACATATGGAATGACCGGCAACTTCACTTAATGGAAGACTGTGGTAACTAGCAGGGCTTCAGTAACTACTAACAAAGTGCAGAAGCATTTAACAAAATGCAATGTTTAAATTGGATAACAGGATTGCTGCAAGCTGTACTTGTACTCAATAAGCTAAAGAAACTTCAGCTTGATCTTTGGATCATTGACCTTCAGTTTAGACATGGGAATGTTTTTCGTCTCAAACAAAAGAGTTCTCTCTTGATTAAAAGGACAATTATTTCACTTGCAAGCATATTTGGGGGCGGAGAAACAGGTCGACACCCTAAGTAACCTATGCATGAATGAACTAGCACATGCAAGCATTTCTTCTTCAGGAACAACTTAATAGCAAGCTCAAAATTAAAGAGCACAAAATCAGTTTCATGTCATTTCTCCTTTTTTTTTTTTAATTTCTTATCAAGTTTGAACTTATGCAGCCACCATTAAGTGTCTTATTCAGCAATCTATTTTCCAGCAGTTGAAAGATGACCATACTCTTCTTCTCCATCTATAATAGCAATAAAGATCATGATCCACAAACTTGGAATATCAACCTCTTTCCACATTTCATAACCCTTCAAATATCAAATCCATTTTTAACATAATTGTAACTTGTAAGTGACCCATCCTCATCAGTTATCAAAGAAAATGTCCAACTCAAACAGAAATTTCCTTTTATTTTTATTTTTATTTTTTGGACATGAACAAGCATACAAACAGCAGATTTTCTCTATGTGAGTCCCATTAAAAAACAGGGCAGCCCAATAACAAAATCTTAATAACTTTTAAAAACGAAAAATTTGCCCTCGTCTTGCTAAGAGGAAAGGTTGAAGGAAACCAAACAGACCCTTTAATAATCTCCTTCCATGATCATGAAACAAGATTTAAAATTACCTTAAAAGCAGATCTCCTTAGGGTGGTATCGCTCCCAGAAGGAACAGCAAAGGAAACCTGCAGCGACAAAATAAAAAAGAAAAAGAACGATCAATCTCAAATACAAAAGATGAGGCAACAGTTAAAAAAAGAAAAAGAGATCCCGAAGGGTATGGCGTTTTGGAACCTGAGAAAGTGCAGCCAAATGAGCCATGATGAGCAGCAGATGATGAGATTAATTGAGCGAGAAAGACAGAGAGATTAAGAGAGTGATTAGTGAGGTCTTGGAAATGTTTTTTATACTATGATGCATGTGAAGAAGAGTTGATGGTTGACTGAGGAGGCAGGTTTATGAGTGAGAGTGATCCTTTGGAGGGTAGCAAGGGGCGGGGGCGGGGCGGGTTTGCCTCTTGCCTCTCTCTTTCCGCCCTCTCGGCTCTCCCTGGCTGCTGGTGCTTAATTAATGTACATTTTCTTCCCCTACTCTTCCTATCATTTTTATAGACTAAGGGGTGTTTGTTTTATAAAAAGTGATTTTTGAAAATTATTTTTAAAATTTTTTATATTTATTTATTATTAAAAAAATCGATAAATAAAAAATATTTTTCGGTCAAAAAAAATTTAGCTTGATTTTTAGAAAAATGTTTTTTTTTTATTTTTAACGGAAAATATTTTCTGGAAGTTGTGAAAAATTTAGAAATATCATATTATTTGCTGATTATATCAAATTTGATCCTCGTATTTTTTATTGCTATATATATTTTGTTTTGAATAATTTTTTTTTTAATTTCATCCCTTAGAATTTAATTTTTATTTTAATTTTAGTCCTTATTTTTATAATTGTTATTTGCTTTTCCCTTATAATTTTTTAATTGAAATTTTTTGTCTATCAAATTTGGTCCTCATTCTTTTGATTGTTATTTATTTTATTTGAAATAATTTATGAAATGGTAATTATTATTATTTTAATTTCTTCATCTTTCAATTTTTTATTTGTTAGATTTGATCTCTATTATTTTGATTATTATTTATTTTATTTGAGATAATTTATGAAATTATATTTTTTTTTCAATTTCATTCTTATTTAACTTTTTAATTTGTAAGATTTGTTCCTCATTATTTTAATAAACTTGAAAAAAATAAAACATTAATAAATTATTTTTCAGCTCATTTTCCATGACATAACCAAACACTAGAAAGTGTTTTCCAACTTATTTTTCATTACACTATCAAACATCGAAAAATAATTCATTTTTCCAGAATTCACTTTCTAAAAAGAAACTACTTTCCAGCAAACAAACAGGCCTAAGATTATTTGTTAATCTATCTCCCTATACGAATATTCCCACTTTTTATTCTCTCTCTTTTATTGATTTTTTTCTTTTTTAAAAAATACTTGTGATGAACAATTTAGATTTTTCAATCCATCTATGTTTTATTTCCTTCCCGTTCCATGTAAGTACCGTTATTTATTTATTTCAAATTTAATGATTTTATTTAAACTTTGGAGGGTTGGAAGCTTATTGAGCATGGTATCTTCTTCTTCTTCCTTTAATCTAGTTTCTAGTTTATCCCTCGTGAAGTCATGAAAACTGTGACCTGGACATAGATATTTTCTTGGTTGGTACACCAGGCTTTGAATTTTTTCTTGGTTCCATGATGATATATGCTTGGGGTTTTAGTTGGGCTGCCCTTTCTTCTCCCTAACTAGCCTTTGACTAATCCTCGGGGTTTCAATTAGGTTACCCCTTCTTCTCCCCAACTAGCCTTCGACTGGGTTATGAATTTAGTGTATTTTGCTTACTTTAATTTCATAAGTGATTTAGGTTCTTAAGGAGGTTTGTTTCATTCTAAAAATTTATTTTTGATGAGAAATTAGATTTTATTTTAAATAGATGAGATGCCCAACTTTACTATTTGAAATGATTCCATGAATAATTATATCAATTTTAATTATTTTTTTATGTATTTTCCTACTTGTTGAGATCTCGTCGTTTTTATAATAATTAATTTTTATTTTTAGTTTTATTTTTAAATTAATGAGTTCATCAAAAGCCTGAATAAGCTGGGACATGTTAAAATTCTGAAAGCCTAAGTTTTTAATCCCGACCCAAAAATAAATAAATAAAAGTACTCTTTTGAGCCCAATTTTTATAACTTTGATGATTGTAGGATTTTTTTAAAAAATTTCCTTGGTTATATTTTTTCTTATTTAGTATAGGAATTCTAATATTAGTTGGATTCTATATTAACTCTATAATTATTTATAAATATTATTTTCCTTATTGAGGATTAGGGTTTAGGCCTAAAACTAGTATAAATATGGTTGTTTAGTTTGAATTTTAGTGGACTTTGATAATTTTAATAAAAAGGTTATTCTATTTCTCTTCTTTAAAACAATACCTATGACATCAAGGGATCTTCTTAATCACTTTTTATTTCATCCCTCTCGTGATTTTCCTTTTAATTTCAGTTATAGAGTTTAGATTGTGTTAGTTAGTATTAAAGCACAAACCTTATTGGTTGAGCTCATTGATTACCATGATTGAAGGTTATGGAGCAAGACATGTTCATGATAGAGGATGATGTTTTCTAGATAAGGAGGTTCTGACCTAGGAACATGATGTTAAAAAACTAATAATTAAGGATCTACAAAGGCAAGTCGCGGGTTTAAACCATAATTTACGGTTTAGGATTTGAAAGATCACGAGATAGATGATTGTAACTCTATATTTAGTTTTGAGAACCCATATCATGAGCGATATCGAAGAAGACAACCTCGTGTTCAGGATGATCATCATAGAAATTTAGGTTTTTGAGTGGAATTCTCTGAATTTGCAGGTACCTTTCAGGATAAAGGATTCCATGAGGTATAAGGAATCTTTAAGTATAAAGCGTCTCAAACCTTGGATTCTTCAAAGAGAAAATCTTTTCATAATTCAACATTGAGAAAGCCACCATCATGCAATGATGCAAGATGATTTTAGAAGAAATCATTTATTTCCTAAGTTATTTTTATTCAATTTAGTTTAGGAAAATGTTTTCTTATATGGTATTTTTATTTTTTTCCTATTTAGTTTAGGAAATAAAATATTGTGCTTTGTAATTTTTTTTTCTTATTTAGATTATGAATTCCTAAAATAACTATATAATTATTTATTAGAATTTTTCCTTCTTCAAGATAGATCTAAGGCTAATATAAATAAGGTTGTTTAACTTATATTTTAGTAGATAATTTAAAGAAAAATATTTGGTGATAAAATTTTGAATTAGAATTTTTATGTGGTTACCATATTTAGGACAATTCTGTGTCACTTGTGCTTGTTACCTTTCTTATGTTGCTTTTATTTATATTAGTTGGTATCAAAGCCTAACAATTTCTAATGGTTAGTTTTTATGTGCTCTTAAATAACCATGGCTGGAAGAGTTCATAGAACAAGACATGCTCATATAGGAGGGGATGATGAGATTCCCCCACTGGAGAGGAGATGTTTAGGAATTGGTCATAAAAAACATGTACATATTGTAGAATTCACCCATCAATTAACGGAGGTGAGGAACTTGAGGGATCATAAGAAGAGTGATCATGAACTCATGACCAACTTTCAAAACTTGTTTCAAATGTGAGAGTAGAGTAGGTAGCTTTTTGATCAGGATGAGTATCTTATATACACGGGAGCGAATGATAACAAGTTTGTTAATAGTCAAAACTTTCAAAGATCAAAAACACCATAACCATGAGAAAACTCTCAAAATACTTAATTTTATTCATTCATGTATCACTTATGAAAAGGTCATTACAATCATTTATTTAGAATAAATAATATTGAATATAACAAATAAACTAGGAAAACTATTCTATTTACATAGGAAAAAAAATTTAAGTCCCTTCTTGATTTTTTCTAGGTCTAGAATTGTAATCTTTATATTAATTATATTCAGTTTTTTAATTTCTAAAACTTATCTTTAATCAAGTCACACTTGATTAATCATCATATTTTAATCTCTAACCATGGTTCTTAATGTGTGTGAATCATTAGGTTTATAATATGTTAGCACAAATATAAATTATAATCATAATCAAAATAGAATTAAAAAAATTAAATAATTTAATTTATTATCAATTCAACAATTGATTGATTTATATTTGAAGATTAAGTGCTTCGTTCGGGTTAGGAAATGACTACTCGAGTCAAAAAGTTTCAAAGTTGATCAAATGGGTTGAGTTTAGGCCCCATTTATTTGCAGGAAAATAGTTTCATTTTGGAAAGTGGGTTTCTTGGAAAGTGAATTCCGGGAAAGTAAATTATTTTTCGATGTTTGGTAGTGTCATGGAAAATAAGTTAGAAAACACTTTCCAGTGTTTGGTTATGTTATGTAAAATGAGCTGGAAAATAGCTTATTAATATTTTATTTTTTTCAAGTTTATTAAAATAATAACGAACAAATCTTACAAATTAAAAGGTTGAATGAGAATGGAATTGAAAAAAAAAAAATCTAATTTCATAACTTATCTCAAATAAAATAAATAATAATCAAAATAATAGAGATCAAATCTAACAGATAAAAAAATTAAAAGATGATGAAATTAAAATAATAATAATTATAATTTCATAAATTATTTTAAATAAAATAAGTAACAATCAAAAGAATGAGGACCACATTTGATAGATAAAAAATTTCAATTAAAAAATAATAAGAGAAAAGTAAATAATAATCATAAAAATAAGGACCAAAGTTAATATAAAAATCAAATTAAATCAAATTTTAAGGGATGAAATTGAAAAAAAAAAAGATTCAAACAAAATATATAATAATCAAAAGTTTGAGGATCAAATTTGACATGATCAACAAATAATATGATATTTCTAAATATCTCACAACTTCTGGAAAGTGTTTTCTACCCAAAATAAAAGGAAAACACTTTCCTGGAAATCAAGCTAAATTTTTCTTTGACATGAAAGTGTTTTCCGTTGACCAACTTTCCTAACGACAAACAAACACAGGAAAGTTTGGAAAGTGATTTTCAGAAACCACTTTCCGGGAAACAAACACACCCTTAATGACAATGTTAAAGAGTTTCTCGTGGCTTGAATATTATGCTTTCACATTGAATAAATTTTGGTTTGACTAGCAACATAGTGCGAGCCAATTATATACCTTGTAATCTCTATATTTCTTAGATCTTTGAAGAGCTTATTTTTTATGTGATTTTTAAAGTACTCTTATAGGTAATTTTATGCTAGTTATCTTCAATTTATTTTATAGTTTTTTTTTTAATTTTATAAGTTTTTATTTATGGAAAAATAAAATCATTGAATCGTAGGCTTTGATGTGAATAATTAGTATTCAATCCTTGAATTCTAACTATATTTAGGTTCATGGTATTGAGGAAGCCTATTTAAAAACCAATTCAATGAGAAAATTAACCTTAAAGAGGTCCAGTTGACTTGTGTGCACGTTATAAGAAATGAAGAAATTGTCATTTCCTATTTTAAGAACAAGAAATTTCCCTCCTAGAAATTTTAGAAACATATATCAGTAAATCAAGCATTATTGTTTCTAGATATTCAATTTAAATTATTTTAGTAGTAGAAAAACAAACTACGAGAAATATGTATAACATTGATGTTTATCACCTTTTGAAAATAAGTTGATCTAATAGAGAAAATGAGGTTGATTGAAATTTGTCTATTCCAAAAAGAAAATTAGGAAATCAAATAAGTAAAAGAGAGAATTCAAGAGGAGAGCATTACAAAGGGCGAGAAGAAAATTCATCAAGTTTGAGACCAAATGAGGAGAAGAAAGCATTTGCCACCAAAATTCCACTTTTGATTTTATGGTGTTTGGTTTATTCATTCCTTATTAATTATCTTGGAATTTTTTTAATTTGTAGTCATGAATAACTAATCCCAATTATATTTACTACTCAATTTAAACCCTAAGTATGATTGTTTGATATCATGATCCCATTAAACTTATGAATTCTTTTTCTAAATGATTTTGAGTTCTCTATTTATTAATGATTAATTATTTTTTTTGTACTTTTTATCTTAATTTTACACCTTTCCAAATCAACTTGAAATCAATTTAAATTTGGTTAGTAGTTATATTACCATGTCTAGAACTTGCTTGTATATATTTAAAACATTTAGATTAGTTTAGCATTGTCTACCGATTAGTGCTTTGATACTTGTGTCTTTGATAAAATAGCAATTAAATTGCATTATTTAATGAAATGATATCTATTTTTCTATACTATTAAGGAGTAGCTATACCACTATATTATAAAGTTATGGGTTTCGTATGCATTAAAAGTTAGGCATATAAATTTCTCATCAATTTTTGGCATAATTTCCGGAGATTATTTTATTTAATATCTTTTCTATATTTTTTTAAATTTTTTTTGTCTTTTTCTTTTTTATTTTCATCGAGTTTTGTATGCAAACTCATCATACGGGATACAACAACCTTGTCCTATTAAAAAGAGCTAATTGATATTTGGAAAACATTCTAACTGCAGAGACATTTACATTGTACATTAGAATAGTGTGGTGACTCTTTTACCCCTCCGCTCAAAAAAATGAACACTTGCTTTTAAGGACATTAAAGCCTTTTAATATGGCTCATTTATTGTTTTTAAATTGATCAGGGACAAATAAATCTTTTTTCATATTGAGTGTACAATGAAATAACTAAAATACCTTTAAAAGATAAAAAAAATTTAAACCTGAAATGAATAAATATTTTTGTATTTTCAAAATAGTTTTTTGGTTATCATAATTTAATTTGAGTGGGGATTTGGTATTTGTCCAAATATAAAAAATAATAAACAACTAAAATGCACAATAAAACGATGAAAATAACCTTAAAGTAAAAAAATTTAAGCTTGAGGTCCAGGGGTGTTTTCAGTTTTTCACTATAGTTTTTTATTTTTGTAATTATAAAGTCAGCTTAGGGGCAATTATGTATTTGACTAAATAAATAATAAACAAAAAGGTGGGCACACATGTGGAGTACCAAGGCATGAGTGAGAGGCGCTCGCACCCTTCGGGCGGTGCTTGTGGCGCCTCCCGATGTTCAAAAATGTCCTTCCATCGTGTTATTGAAAGAGTCGTCATGTCCTCTTTTTGTTAATGTAGTGCGTGTTATCGGTGATGATCCGATTTGGCGTTGGTTAACCCTTTTTTTCTCCTTCTTCTCTCTCTTATCCCAAAAAATTACAACTTGACCCTTTTGGTTGTTAGTATTTCAACTTCAATCTTTATTCTTTTGATTTTTAATTTTTGATCTTAACCCTTTTGTGGAAGTTTTTTTTTGTTTTCAATTTCATCATTCAATCTTAATTTATCATATATTATATTCAATGTGGTCCTCATTCTTTCAATTTTTATTTTTTTTCCTTAGTCTTTTTGTAAAAGATTTAGTAGTTTTCAATTTCATCTTTCAATTAAAATTGATGGTATTACATTTTCTAATTTGGTCCTCATTATTTTGATTTCTAAGTTTTTTTCTTTGTTCTTTTATAAACAGTTATTATTCTTTTCAATTTCACCCATTAATTACAACATTGTTTTTATTTTTTATGTCAATTTTGATCCTCATTCTTTTTATTTTTTTTCATCCTTTTACTAATTTGATTTTTTTTCCTCAATTTCACTTTTCAATCAAATGTAAAATTTAGTTTTTATGTCAATTTCGATCCTCATTCTTTTAATTATTTTTTTAAAATTTTTTTGTATAATTATTTTTTTTTCAATTTTATTCTTCAACATTTCATTGATTGAGTTTGAAAAGTTAGCACAAAATTATATTTATTTATTTTCAAAGGCTTTATAATTGTTTTTTATTTTTTTTATCAGTTTATTTCAATTATATAATTTAAGTTGCGGGTTTAACAGGATATTTCAAGTTAATCCAGTTCTAATTAACGTGGTTAAAAATATATCATCTTTTTTTTACTTTATTGCAACACATAAATATTATTTTTTATATAAAAAAAATTAGTTCTAGCACACGAGTAAAACAAGGCTAGTATTGAGCGGGCATGGAAAACATGCGGGCATCCAAAGCATTTTGAAAGGAAAGGAGATAGGTTTCTTTAGCAAATGGATCATCGAAAAGTTCAACAACTTCCAAGTAACAAGTCGATCAGGAGGAAATGGATGATGTGACAGAAGCGAGGCCTCTTTGGATTCTTTTTTGCCCATTGATATTGGTTCTCCATCACGAACACGCCTTTTAGAAAATCTGGAGACATATTCTATACTTCCATCTTTGCTGGGTTCACTTCTACATTTCAGGGGAACTTGCTCTGAGGATCCCTAGATTCACATTGGAGAGACTTATGATTTGTGCAGTCGACAAAATACTTGGAATTTAACAATCGAAGTGCTCAAGTTAATTCTTTTTCCTTTTTATCTGAAAGATGATGCCAAGAGATGATTGAATTATTTGCTTTTAGGTAGCATCACTACTTGGAAGCAATTGACTTCCAGGTTCTTGCGGGAATTCTGTCCAGTGTAGAGGAAAAAGCAGTTGAAGAGAGGGATGGTGATAAGCTTCATGAAGCATGAGAACAATTGTGGTAATCAGGCTAGCCGATCGATCAAATTGTTATCCAAAGGGCTTTAAGAAGGATGTTTTGGTGCCGGAAAATGAGTTGATATTTCCGGCTGATTTCTCTGTTCTTGAAAGGAAAAAAGAGCCGATGCCTGCTAAATTGCTTCTCATGCTTGGACATCCATTTCTGACAATCACAGGGACGAGGATAGATGTCCTTGAAGAGACCTTAACCATGGATTCAACATATTCGAAGCAACGAGGTGCCCAAACGGTGTTTTTTCATGCTTTTACATTGATGTGTTCGATTCATTTGTGCTGGATTTATTTAATCCAAGTATGAGAAATGACTCGGCCTTGTTTTTTGACGAGGAAATTCACAACATCGTTCCTCTCTCCCTCGAAGAAATCTAGAGTGAAAACAAATGGAGACAAGCATGAGATTCGGGCTGATGTGCCTTCTAGATTGAGCCACTATGTTTGGATCATGTGAATGGGCTACTTTATCCTTGAATTATGGTCCTTAATCTTTCAGCTAGCTAAACCTATTATTACTGAAACCCATTTTTGTTCTGTGCCAAAATATTGTTCAATTTCACCCTTTGATGGCTCGATAATCATATAGAACTGGTTTTTTTTATGTTTAAAAAATATATTTTTTATAATTTTAGATTGATATAAAAAATAAATTTAAAAAAATAAAAAATATATTATTTTGATATATTTTTAAATAAAAAAATAATTTAATTCTTTCTTTCAACATTTTCTCACCATCATAATTAGTTTGTGTATTTTTTTTATCTATAATATTTGGTTTTTGTATTTTTATTGGTAATGTTTTTTGTTTTTTTATCCTTAACTTTATTTATTTTATTTTTTACTTTTATCTCATTATTTTATTTCATTTAATATTTATATTAATTTTGGTCATCGTGTTTTATTGCTATTTTATTTTATTATTCAATATCATCCATCATTGTTTTACTTTATTTAATTTTTATACTAGATTTGATCCTTAATTTTTATTAGTAATTATTTTCTTTTAATTATGAAAAATTAAGAATTTTGCTTCATGATTTTTCCGGGCTCATCTTCTGTAGGGTAACCTGATGTCATGACCTGAGTCGTGAGTTTTGAAGATTAGTCTGATTTGACTATTGTCTTTTTTTAGGTTTTTTTTTAAATTAATTTTTTTTTTCAATTTTATCCTTCAACATTAGTTTATCGGGCCTTCATCTTTGTGATTTTTTTCACTTTTATTTATATGAATTTATCTCAATCTCACATCAAGGGTCACATATTAGTCAAGTTAACCCAGTTGACTATGGTTTTTTGTTCTGATGTTTTTTTAATCAATTTTTTTCATTATCATCTTTTATTATCTATTTTTTTTTCAAGTTGACCTCTATTATTTTATTTTATATCGGGTCATTCTAACCTCTAACCTCACAACTGTATCGTGAATTTGATATACTGACTTAGTCATATTTTTTTTAAATTGTTGTTTTTTCCAATACACTTCACCATTTCATTTTTTATTAGCCATAATACTTTTTTTATTTTTTATTATCACTAATATTATTTTATAATTATATTATTAAATTAATTAAATTTATTAAACAAATTGGAGGAAATATCTATAGATTCTTTTAAAACCACTATCATTATCATAGCATTCTACCAACAACAACAAAGCTACGGAAGTGATAGGCTTGGAAGCTGGAGCTGATCATCTTCTTGCTTAGGGCACCGGTATGGTCACAAATATTTAAAAGCAAGCTAGCTATGGAGGAAAACTTTTAATCCCATCATGTGCATTATTTGACCCAATACCTAATCTTATCCACTAGTAAGCACAAAGTTGAGCTGGATCAGGCCACTACCAGCTGACAAACCCAATAAATAAATAAATAAATAAATAAATCATGTATGCCAGCTGGACAGGACTAGCGGTATCTTTTCTTCCCCTATCATATACTATGTTTACCAAAATATCACTACCCTGTGATGCTCACAGCTGTAGCATTTCCACCCACATATTTCAGATACTTCTCCCTTACTCTAACCAATAATAAAAAAAACCTTCGTAGTCAACGTATTCTTGCGGGTCAAAGATATTTAAAAAAAAATTAATTTTTTTTTTATTCCTTTACGTATAAAACACTTGAAAATTAATTGATTTTAATTAATTAGATTAAATGTATGTATTTCTCTGTACGAGAATTTGAAAAGAAAAAAACAGAAGAAGCTGAAACTCAGTAAATATTGTTCTAAGTGGATGCCCATCAGACTGAACACGACACGTCGTTTTTGAAATGCAAAAAGAACAAAGTAAACATTTCTTCTCCTCCAAAAAAAGAAAACACTCGCTCGTAATTCTTAAGCAACAATCAATACTACTAGTTAATTCTTACCTGCATATACAACAATACTCCTATGGTTATTATTGGTAGTTGATGATGATGGCGATGACTGGTTTTTGTGCCTCATAAAGTAGAAAATCAAAGCGGAAGTAACTAACAAGGCCAAACCCGTGACCCCACAAACCAAGCTTGCTACCAACAGCACGTGCCTCACATGATCGCCGCCACCGCCACCACCGCCGCCGCCGCCGCCACCACCACTCCACCACGAGGTGTCGTTCGAGTTCATTGCTTTCGGCAATGCAACCCCGGACGACGACGTACTTGTGGCCGCTGAAGATGCTCCAAAGAACTGCTTCATGTCAGGTGGGAATCTCACCCCTGTTGGTGGCATGCTCTGGTACTCAAGCCCGTGGTCAGACGGTCGTAGCTCCCTGGCTTTTGAGTCCTGTACGATGATGATCATGACGATGATCGAGAGCTGCATGTAGATAGCCGTTACTTTGAGGGTGATTTCTTTAAAAGAAACCATTTCTAGCTCTCCAGTCCAGACGCCTCTTGTTGGTTTGTTAGTCTGTTTGGCTCTCACTGCATGTCTCAAAGCAAAATAAACACCAGTAAGTATTAATAAAGAAGGAGAGAACAAACGGTGTCGGTTGGTCTCGCGCTCTCGCTCTCGCTCTCGCTCTCTCTCCTTTTTTCTTAATGTGCTTTAGTTTTAAAAGAAAAAACGAAGAAACGCGTGAATGGTTGTCGGGGACCGAAAGTCTTCACAATCACAAAAGGTGTTCATCGCTCTCGCCGCTGCTTTCTTTGTCTTCTACTACCTGCCTGTTGCTGCTACTGCTCAACACATAACAATAAAAGCAACAGAGGCAAGCAAGAACCAGCAGTGTGATTTTCCTATCTTCACATGACACTGCACAGTGAAAAGGAGGATGTTCCAGTGGGAGATTTATATCTTGCTTTAGTTTTCTAAAGTAAAGCTCGAATCAAATAGCAATTATTTGCTTGCCTTTCATCTTTATGCTAACTAAAGTTATAATGGGGGTATCAATTCAATTACAGGGCTTCAATGATTTGTTTATGATCATAGATTCGTCTTGTACCAGGTGGCCTTTCATGTCTTTTCAGTTTTACTCGACCGTCCATTTTTTAAAATGTAGCTGTGGTCCTGTGGATTCCTATGGCATTTTTGGAGTTCCGGCTCAACAGCTATTTCACCTTCTTTTTTTTTACTTTTAATAAAAAATATTATCTTAATATATTTTTTTTAAAAAACACATTTTCAAATATAATTTCTACCATATTTTTAAACACTCCTGAACAAACATAAATTATTTAATAATATTTTAAAAATTAATATCAATCTTTTAAAATCCACACTTTCTCACATTTATGTGTCTTTTACATGTAAAATAAATAAAAATAAATCTATATAAATAAAAAACAAGTTATTTTAGTTTCAACAAAAATCAAGATTTAAAACCTACTCATATAGGTATAGTATAAAAAGTAAAAGTTGTTTAACTAAAATCATGTTGTTTTTACTTCTAAACAAAATTGATTTTTTTTATTTTTTTAAATTAATATTTTTTTTTATATTTTCATATCTTTTGATATTTTGATGTTAAAAATAATTTTTAAAAATAAAAAATATATTATTTTAATACATTTCTGAATAAAAAATACTTTGAAAAACAACCGTAACCACACTCTGAATACGCTTTAACCAAATAGTTTTTTCTTTGGCAGGAAAAACACAAAAACTATCTTAATACTAAATGGTCTAAGATGCTATCTGTTCTTCTTTTTCTTTTTCTTTTTTTGATAAAGAAGATGATCAAATTTAAATCATGCTATACTCCAATTTCCTTACGAACACTTGGAAGAACTTGCTATAGTAATTCGGATTCCGATACTGAGAATCACTAAAGCTCGCTATTAATTTGAATCGTAAATGAAGTCCAGCTGTGAAGCAGTCAAGGGCCACGCCTTGCTCAACGTAGGAAGGTAATAAGGTATACATACACAAACTCATGCATTAGAAATTCAAAGGAGTCCAAAGCTCCCAAGTTATCACAACCAGAAGTGTAAATGTAGTCCAGACGCAGAGGCATGGCAGTCACTACCGTACCAACCATTTAAGAATCATTCATGCTTTGGAAGGTGAACATCTAAGCATTTTAATGGCCTGATCAACCGTATCCTTACTAAATCAGTGGTACAGCAACTTTTTCTGCCGCTTAGAAGCCTTAATGCTAAAACTAGCCGTGGGGCCTCCCCAACTGCGTGCCTATATCAACATCATGATGAAATTTGCCCTCAGGAGCCAAAGAACCATGCTCCCCCGCCCATCACGTCTGTGGAGAAACAAAACATAAAAAAACAAAGTCTGCGAGCTTTGAATACAGATGTCTCGAATTCAGGTGTCGTCGACTTGTGAGTGGAAAACAAAGCTTGGGAATGTAGTGGTGATGTCCCTGCTCAAGGAAATAAAGAAACTGAGTCATAACTCGCCACTAGCATGAGGTTCAACATGGAAATATTTGCCTAACCAGTTACATTTTCTAGCCCATCAATGGTTTGGAATGTCCGAAAATTCTTTGGTTGACAAGAAAATCCCATAGCATTAAGTAACATCTAGCGAGAAAGGGAAGTAGGTATGCGTATTCTGAACTCACTTGAGGTATTGAAGGGTCATATTCTTCAGAAGGGATGGATGGCGTAAAACAAGGCTTCTCCACTCTTCTTTGTCAATCTTCCCATCATGTTTTGTATCAGCTTCCTCAAAGGTCTGAAATAAGACTCCAGAATTCAGAATCCGAAAATTTTCCAATAAACACGTGCAAGCAAACAAAATAATTTTGAAAGCTTTCAAGAACTGATTTATCAGGCAAGAAGGAAAAAAATCAACTAATCTGAGGGAGCACCTTGTCAATTATACTTTCTATAACATCATCTGAAAGGTTCATACCAGATTCAGCAAGAGTAGCCACTACCATTTGCTTCACCTGTACATCAACAAGTTGATAAGGTCTTAACTCACTAATAAAATAAATAAATAAACAACTAAAAGTTGTTCAAGAATCAAATAACCTAAAGTTAACCATTAAACAATGAAATTTACCTCCTGTCTTTCAATAAAACCTTGCTGCTTTAGATCGTAAAGTTGGAAAGAAACTGCAATGGCACATAACACATTAACATAAATAGAGCACCAGGTATGAATGCCTGGAAAATTAAGAGTGGTATTTTGAAATTTTTCGTCCTAATTACACACTAAAACATATCAAATCTTTAAGCACAAACAGTATGCCAATTAGTTAATGTATGATGTACGCTCAAAACAATTATGATCATACATGAGGGACAAAAGAAAAGAAAGGTTATGATAAGGAAATACTCAATCTCAGACATACACGCAATCTTATCATCAATAGGGGCGTTTGGATGAAAAACAGAGAGGGCACGGGCAAACTCTTCAAAACCTAGTATCCCATTATGTTTTGTATCAAACAAGTCAAATACCTGCAATCAATAAGCAACACAAGACAGTAGCAAACAAAAGATAATTAACAAATGGGTCAAAATACTCTATCAGACAATTCATAGGATACAATTGAAAGTAGGTTTTGGCAATGACAAGAGAGAAGTACCCTATCAGCAAACAAACTCTCCTTTTTGTTTGTCTTGAACAACGCCAATTGAAACTCCTCCTGTAATAGGAAATTAGAGAAAAATGCATGTAAGCATTTTCAAATAAATTATAAGAAAATAGTATTTACATGAAGAAAATGAAACCTGGCATTGTAAGAGGAAGTATTAGTTCATATTAAGACAGAAACACAGAGCAAGCTTATGCGTAAAATAAAAATTTTGTATCACCAACTTGAAGAATAAACAAACCTTATTGATCAATCCATCATCAATCACGGCGCTGCTGATCTTCTTAAAGAGCTCATATAATGCCTCTATTTCACTTACACTGACTGCATCCAATGTTAGCAAGAACACAACTGTCAATTGAATTATCACAAAGGGTAAAGATATAATGTTCATTATGAAACAAGCTGTAGTATCCTTTTCATTGGAAAATAAAAAAGAGCCATCACAATGAGCAAACATCTTCACAACATAAATGAGACCAATGGCGAAAGGTATTTACTATGTTCATCATAAGATAACCTTTATTGCAAGACTTTCACAATCAAAATAAAAAAGTCAAAGTTTAAGACAAATAGTGCAAAACCACTTAGTAAGACACATTGCATAAAATCTAAGCATTCTCTGTTTACTAAAGATACAAAGAATAAGAAGCGGAGGAAACCCATTAGCAGCATCAAATAAAAAATAAAAAATGTTCACACAAAGATTGGACCAGTGCGTACAGACTGTCTCCCTTGCAAGAAGCTCGGGATCTTCAAGGCCTCTTGATTGTTTGTATAAATCAAGATCAAAACACCGCAGGAGGGAGGTGATGAGTCCCTCTACACACCGCAACATGATAAATTGTACGCATCAAAACACTCCATACCTGTGAAACAGGGAAATGAGTAAGGTACTCTACACCTAACTTTATGTGAAGATAGAAAAAACATCAAGGCAATCAATAACCTTTTCACCATTTCCTGCTTCTGCTAGCCAATCCCACAATTTAAGTTCAGCAAAAAACTTGAGCTCACAAGAGTATACCTGTTTTTAGAAATAAAATCAATATATCCATCCCTTCCTGATTAATAAAGAAGCATTCAATCAAGAAGAGGAAATGTAGAAAATGAAAAAAGGGAAAGACATAGGCCCCCGGTTTGGTAAGAAATGACCGTAACATGGGTCAGTAGGTTATGGAAAAGAGAAAAGAGAAGTAACTAAAATTAGAGAAGGTGGAAAATCTTTTAATCTCTGTGGCACGGGTGCATGGAAGCATATTACATGTATTAAGTTATGAACATCATGTCAACCAATGTGTCATACAATATATAGATTTCTTTTACCTTTTCTCATTTTTTAGAAAAAAAACAGAAAGCCATCCCAGGATTTGTGTTTCTGCAACAGCTGAAAGCAACTGTAGACCCAAGATATAGAGGGGGGGGGGGATTAACAAAAGTAACTGCTGTCCGTACCAGAACTATAGATCCGCCACACAAGCCATATAATAAAAACCAAAGATGGTCAAACTGTCCAACTAAATAAATGCAGCCAATTTTCCAATGGCCCCTAGTGACTCAACAAGTGTCCAAAACAATTACATAATAGAGGAGCCTCTAGCAGCCTTTCTGGTAGAAGTAGAAAGGGGGAGAAGAAAACCATTTGGATGCTCTTCCACAAGGAGGTCCTATGGTGTGGTTGGTGCACCACTGAAAAGAAAAGAGGCAAGTTTAGGTTCTTGGTGCAGATTGATGCTGTGGACAATGAGGAAAGAGCTACTTGTATTGTTTGTGGAGGCTCCTTTGCAAAGGTCCCATGACACCTATGAATAAAACAAATGCAAGGCTTGCTATTACAGAACCTAGATATCGCAACTCAAAACACAGAGTAGCAAGGGGGGTCAAAAAAACTCAAAGCTCGAGTAAACTCAGTTATTAGGTTCATCTGTTTTGATTGAATTTGGGAGCATCCAACTTAAGCCATTCAAAGACCAGCTAGTTATACAATGAACTGTAAGCAGAATGGTTTTAACCTCCATGAAGAAGCATGTAGAATGCTCTCTAGCAGTGCTACAAGCCCACGAACCTGAGCACGCATCAACATGTATTGTGCCGGACCAGCATCAGGTACTCACAAAATGCTAGGCCACAAACACTTTCTGATGCCGTATCTCCAACAATCACCACTCTTGGGTATTGTCACTAGTCGCCTGTTATATCCTCACAAAATGAAAGGCAATGTCTAGCACTGTTTTCCCAGTTCTATTGTTGCATTGTTACTTGCTTACATTATCTCAAGATTCAATCACAGAGAAATGATAAAATTTTAAGCTTTACATTGAATTGGATAAATATCCTGTTTATGGTCAATAATTCAATACCGTGAATAACAATATTTAAGCGGTAAAATCTCCTCGTCATTGAAAATAGAATAGTATAATCCAAAAAACCGATTCCTGACACAATCATCAAATTTCTTATTTCACCTTGTATTCATCATTAAATCCAATCTGAACTATAAAACTGTAGCCTTCCATATAGAAGAACATCCAGCAGGAAGACAATGCAGGAAATCTATGAAATGCCAAACATCAGCAACAAAACAATCTGAATAGCCACGTGATCTGCCTTGCCTTATTAGTATGCTACTGTTAAGCACACATATGTCATCCCCCATTAAAGTTGGCATGATTGGCCTCACTAAAAAAAACTAAAAAAAAACTAAATAGAATATAATTCAACCTAAATTAGAATTCCAAAACCAAACCAACACATAGAAATCACCGATCCTGATGTCTCAAAAACAAAAATTACAAATGATATAACAGCATGATAGATCCAATGAACACTTCAAATATTAAAAAAAGAATCATAATAACATCAAACACCTAACATAAAAGCAGCTCAACGATCTGTTTGGATGCTGAGAAAACGCAGGAAAAATCGGGAAAAAGAAAGATAAGAGAGATGGAGATGGTGGTTTCCAGGATGCCACGATTTGCTAGAGAAACAAACAGATGATAAGAAGAAGAAGGTCTCACCTTACGAAAAGGATGGATAGTACCGTAGAGAGTTTATGACTCGGAAAACCTGTGCGACTGCTCCTTGTACAGATTTTTTCGATTAAAGTTACAGTAAAATTGGAATATTAGAGTCAGAGAGAGGGAGAGAGGGGGAGAGATTTAGAATAAAGGGACAGAGAAATCTGAAATTAGATTCAATTATTAAAATCAGCAAAAAAAAATTTCTTTTGGGTTGTACAATTCAAGTTTAATAGCACCCATGATTGTGATTGAATTTCGTCTTGCTAATCATGACTGAGACCATGACAGCTCCATCCGTGTCGTTATACTTCTATTTATTCTTTTTTTTTTCTTTCGAGAAATTGAAATAACTAGATAGGTGGTAAGCTACCAACTTAATCACACAAAAAAAAAAAAACTTAACTTGAAATGATTTATTTAGTTTGGTTAATTTAATAATATAATTATAAAAAATAAAAAAATAAAAAACAATAACAATGACCAATAAAAAAAATAAATGATTGTTAATATTATAAAAAGATATTATCTAAATATTCTTGAAAAATCTCAACAATCTTATTTGATAATAAAACAAAAATTGAATAAGAATAGGATAACCTCGTAAAGAAAATAAAAATAAAAAAACATGAAACTTAATTACTAACAAATCAAACACTGAAAAGCAAACTGGAAATTTTTTTTAAAAAAAAATAGAAAAACCTAACTCGAGTTAGCATGCTAAATCTGTAATCCAATCTTTAGGCTAGGATAACCATGTTCAAAAGAAACTGGATAAAACATTGGAGGTTTACTCTTAAGCAAACTAAATAATGAAAGGTGAAACTGAAAAAAAATCAATTAAAAAAACATTAGGAAAAAAAAACTCGAGTCAACCTGAGTTAACTCGACTAACTCATGATTCAAGATATGAAATCTGGATAACACCATAGAAAAGAAAGTGAAGTGAAAAAAATCAAGGCCTAAATAACATAATGTTGAAGGATGAAAATAAAAATAAATCTAATTTAAAAAAAACGACATAAAAAAGACCAAAGTCAAATTGGACTAACTTTCAAAAGTCGTGACTTAGATCATGAGACTGTGATAACCCTATCAAAAGCAAACACGAAAAAAATCACGAAGCAAAATTCTCAATCATCTAAAAGTCCAAAATTAAAAAACCAAAACAAATAATAATCAAAAGAATGAGGACCAAATCTGATATAAAAATTAAATGAAATGAAATAATGAGGGGTGAAATTGAAAAATAAAATAAATCAAGAAAAGAAAAAAAATAGCAATCAAAAGAAAGAGAACCAAATATTGTATAATAATTAAATGAAATAAAAGAAATAGGGATGAAATTACAAAAATAAAATAAATCAAGAAAATGATTAAAAAATAGTTATCAAAAGAGTTAGGCCCAAATTGGATATAAAAACTAAATAAAATCAAATGTTGATGGTCGAGATTGAAAAACAAAATCAACTTCAAAAAGCATTAAAATCAAAACAAATAGCAATATATAAAACAACAACTAAAGTTGATACAAATACAAACCGACACAAAACATTTAATTTTTGGAAGGGCATGCTTCAAAAATTGAGACAATAAGAGAGAAAAGAGGGAGGAGAAAAAAAAACTCCACCAGAGCCTAACTACAGTGCCGCCATGTACACGTGTTTAACCACCGTATAAAGAACATTGAGATGCTTTCAACTCCATCATGGATGATAGAGTTTGCCCCTCGCGGACATCTCCTACTTGTTGGCGCGTCCATTGCACGCGCCAGCCGCTTTTGCTTTTTAAATAATATTTTATATTTATTAAAATATCAAATTACCCCTTAGTCGGCTTGGTTATAACTAAAAAAACTACGATGGAAATACAAAAAAGTCCTTGAATACCAAACCAAAAGGTTTTGCTTTTAAGGGTAATTTAGTAATTTTATTATGCTGAGAAAAGTCAAAAGTCAAAAAAGACTTAGACCTAAGTTAAATAATTTTTGCATTTGAGAGTAACCTAGTAATTCTACTGTGCTCCAAAAAGTTAAAAAATCGATTTGCCCCTGATCAATCTGGTAATGATTATCGAATCCTAATAAAAAACTCATATTACCCCTATAATAAGGTTGTTGTTTTTTTAATGGAAAAAAAAGTCATTTCACTATTCCAATCCACGCTAAAACGTGTCTTTGTCCACGATGAAAGACTAAATTTTTTTATTTTTTTCTTAATAAAAATAAAAGAAGAGAGACTATAGTTTATTTTAAAAAAATAGTTTTGATTTTTTGTATAAATGTAAGGTTATGTTTGGTTAGTGTAAATCCATGTCTAAAAGTGATGAAACAATATAATGTACAACATAATAAATCGATAAATTTCAACAGGAGAAAATTTCATTAAAAAAAAATTGTGAATTGGGCAAAAATCCTTAGAGAAAAATATAATGGAACTCGGAGTAAATGAATGTATAAGTTTACACATGAATAATACCGATTGTCGGTGTAAACCTCATGTTTAATTGAGTAATTTTTAACCAAGAATGGTGAAAACTCGTAGAAATTTTTTACTATTATTAGGGATGAGGGTCCCTAATAAATTAGTTTTCTTTAAAAAAAAACATGTTGATGAATTAAGTAATTAAGTAGCACACAAAAGTACAAGTTGCCAGGTAGTTTTAAAAAATAAAATAAAATAATATATGGGCAATTAGTAATGGTATTTTCATAAATATGTAAAAAAAAACTTCCCTCATTTCCTCTATATGAAACCGATGCCATTGTTAAAGAGGAATAACATGGTTTCCTCTAATTTTTCTTCAAAGACTGTGATTTATTTTTCTAAAAGAGTGGGCATGGAGATGAGTGATTTTTAGAAGGGAAAAACAAATTCAAGATGGAAATCTAGAGAAAGAACGAGTTTGGGAGTGGAAAAATTAGAGAAAGTAAGCTTGGATTTTGAGAAAAAAAGGAGAAAAATTTGCAAGAACTCACTTGATTGAGTTCAATTATCTAAGGTAGGGAACAAACCCTCAATAAAATTATACTCTTACTTGTGTTTTGGTAGAGGGGGAAGAAATCCCTAAATTTTAAATTCTTTAGGTTTATGTGATTTTCACGGGAATGATTGTTTTTAATGAATTGTTGATTTATTTGTATGATAATGGTTAAAACAACAACAAATTAAAGGAAAAAATTTGAATGAAAACTATGGGTTGTTGGCTTAGTTTAGGTTGACCATGTGAGGGGATTGGGAGAGATATAAACTTGTTTTAATTTTATAATATTGGGTGTTTAGAAATTGATATGAAAGCCTAAGATATTGTTATTAGGGTAGAGTTGTGCTTGTGTGTATGAATTACATGTATGGAAATTAAGAAATTTATTCAAATTATATGATAAGTTGTTAAGTTAGATTTGTGTTGTGTTTTGGTATTTTTGGTATGAAAATGGACATGCTTGAAAAATAAATTGAGGAGGTTATGACAAAATTACTAGTTTTGTTAAAATTGACCAAAATATTAGTTTAGAGAATTGTGTGAAATTTGAGAAGTTGATCTTGATTGTTAGTTAAATTGTGTTGTTTAAATATTTTTGCATACTTGGCGGTGATTATAAATGAGGATTAAATTGTATTGGCAATAAAAGAATTAGAAATGAATGAGCAAAATTGAAAAAAAAAACATGAATACTTTGTCCTTAGTGTGGTAGGCGAAAAGACTAGAAAATTAGAAGAAATTAGATTAATTAAACTTGTAATGTGGTGTGCTAGTTGATGGATTGGGAGTTTGAGTAGTTGTTTAAAACATGGAAAATAAAATTCTCATGGGTGATAGGCTATATAACTAAGTTAGAGATTTTTTTTTCAATTTGTTGTTGAATTGTTGAATTGAGTCTTTATTTTGAATTTTATATTGAGACTTATGTTTCAATAATATTATGGAAGTAATGTGTTGATAAAACTATGGAAATATAGAAGACTAGATAAATTGTATGGAAATCATATGATTGAACATAATAATAAAAATGTGGAATGATTGGGCAAATTAGATTGAAATTGATGTTTCAAATGGATATTTGTGTTTGGAATGAGGATGGAATGGTTTTGAGTTCAATTATAATATATGTAGATAGATTGTTTTAGTAATAGGTTTTGTGACTAGATGAGTAAGAGGAAAATTACATAAATTTAATAAAAATGTGTGGAATAAATAATTTAAACAATGTTAAAAATATATATTTGAAAATGGAATTGAAAGGTTGTAAATCGGTTTGTCTTAAATTTTGCTATATATGGCCGAAAACTATAATTGTGAAGATGGAGAATTTAGAAAATTTGAATTGATGGTGTAGTTTTTGTGATAATTGATGACATGCAAGTTTAATTTATTGAGATTGGGGATGAAATCATGATTATTGTATAATTGAATATTTGCGGCCATGTTTTTGGAAAATATAGGAATGTTGAATCCTAACTTTGATGTAGCTGAGATATTTTTTGCTAAAGATTTAGTTAATTTGTGTTTGAGAATTGATGAATTAAAAAACAATCGAAGACATTCAATCATTCAGATGGTTTTTAAAAAGAGAATTTTAGAAAATCCCAAATAAATGACCTTGATATTTGGTTAATTTATATTGTTTCAATGTTTTGCATGTTTGATTTAAAATATGAATGGGCTAGGGAGATTACTTTTTAGAAATGAGAAATTAAATTATCTAAGTGTGAAAATTTGCATGATTAAATACAATTGGATGTTCTTGGGTCGAGTTATTGTGTGTTTGAACATTGTATTGAAATTATTGAAAAATAGAAATTTCTATGTTAAAACCCTAAGTTGATAAGGAAAATATTAATTGTTCGTTTGTGATATATTAAACATGAAATTGGAATATGAAAGTGTAAAAGTCTCAAGTGAGGATTTAAATTGATGGAATGAATATTTAACCTAGGGAATGTAATATTAATTGAAGGTTGTAACGTGTAATGTGTGGATATTAATTTGAGATTTTTAAGAATTTTCCCGTTCATGTAGTGATTGGTGTAATTATGCGTTGGGCTAAATTTATTGTAAAACAAATAATTGAATGTGAATCTGGCTAAACGAACATTAGTTTTTATTATATGGGAGTTGTAAGAGAAGCGTTTGGAGTGAGACCTAACTTTTCAAGAGCTTGTATAATAGGAGTTCAATGTAAGGGTTGCCCCCTTGTCTTTTAATTATTGAAATTTCTCTCACATTGTTAATATTCAATGAAAGTATTATGTATTGTGTATATGTTGTTCCTCATGAAAATTATGCCTAATAGTAGTATATGAATTGTAATCGACTACAACAATGAAAAAATAGTATGTGAGTTATAATCGATCGCAATGGTGGAAAATCAATATGTTAATTATAATAGACCACGATCATAGAAAATTCATATGTGAAATGTAATTGATCGCAATGGTGAAAATTTCATATGTGAAATGTAATCGACCATAATGTTGAAAATCCATATGTGAATTTAAATTGACTACAATGGTGGACCTTATAATAAATAATATGAAATAAAGTCAGTTATTTGGACGGGGACAATAAAATTTAAATAAGTTTGCCATTTGGACGAGGACTATAAAATGAAATAAAGCCAGCTCTTTGGACGAGGGCTATAAAATTTAAATAAGTTAGTTGTTTTCATTATAAAATGAAATGAAGCCATCATTTGGACGAGAGCTATAAACTGAAACTAAGTCAACCGTTTGGATGTGGGCTATTAATTAAATCAAAATGAGTCGGCCACATGACTCCTATGGATTTAAAAAGGTATTTATCCAATTGTATGAGCAGGGGTTGTGGATCTTAAAATAATTAAGAACATTTATTTTAAATTGATGGGTAATATCAATGTGCCAAAGATGGTATGAAATTGTTTTAAATCGACAAATGACAATTTAGAGTTAAGAATAACATAATATTTGTTTTGAAATGGTTAATGGATGAAATACTCATATTAAAAGAATGAATGGAATAAATAGGCATAGAGCATATTGAGATTGGAAGATTGAAATTAATATTGATGAGCTAAAAATAACATAATAGGCATTGAGACAAACTAACAAAATTAATTGGTCGAAAATAATAAAATAAGTAATGAGATGAATAAACACGAAAAATGAGCCAAGGTAATATCCATGAATGTTAAAGGTGCTAAATGAATTGATGAACCCATAATTAAACTTTATACAATGTTATTGATTTCTTTTTAAATAATTATGTGTTAGCTCTATATGTAGTATCTTTATGATAATTTGCTTATTAGTATTGAATGAGAATATAATATTTTTTTTCTTGATTTTTTTATATAATGTTTTCAAATTTATTGTTCTCTTTCTTATATGCAGTACAGAGAGATAATTAATTTATAATTTTTTGTTTATTTAAAACTTGCTTTCATGATCAAAAGAGTTTTTATTTTAAAAAATAATTAAAAAAAAAACATGTTTTGTTAACAGTTAAAAAATCATGAATAATAAAATTTGTTTTTTTTTAATTAAAAACATAAGTCTTTTCTTTTCCTTTTATTTTAAATTGATATAGTTTCTTTAAACTTTTGTTTATTATTGTTGGTTTTATTTAATGAAGTATGATGCTATTAAAAAATAAATTGTCGAAAAAAAATTACGAATAAAAAAAGATAATTTAGATGAAAAAATAAATTTATTTCCAAAAATTTTATTTGTTATCTTTCATGCAAATATGTACTTCTATAATCATTTAATTGGTTAAAACATAGATTCCACAAAACAATGTTATTAAACTTGATTAGAGCCATAACCTAGACTATGAATCGAGTAAGTTTATCTGATTTGATTAGGTAAAAAAAACATTGCTTTTTTATTTTTTTATAAAAAATATTAAATTATTTTTTTAAAATATTTTTTCAAAAACATTTTAAACCAAGTTTTTATCAAATCGACATAATATGTGCACTTGTTAAGTCAGCACGATGACACTTGGATCGCTAGCACAAGGTTCACTTGGGTGTGTGTTTGAGATTGTGGTAGCGGTGACGGTTCAAAGTATTTTTCGCTTAGAAATGCATCAAAATAAAGTTTTTTTTATTTCTTAAAAATCATTTTTGATATCATCACATTAAAACCATCTGAAAATATAATTTTTTTTTTCATTTTAAGAATTTTTTTTTTCAAATTTTGAGGTAATGCGATTTGCACCACATTCCCAAACATTCTAGTGATCAAATTGACTGAGGGTGTGTGGTAGCAGTTACTTTTCAAAATGCTTTTCATTCCAAAAACACATCAAAATACTATTTTTTTATTTTTTAAAAATTATTTTTGATAAAATGATCCAAAAACATAATTTTTTTTTCATTTTAAGCAAATTTATTTTTTCAAATTTTGAGATAATACGGTTTGCACCGCATTCCCAAACATTCTACATCAAATTAACTAAGAGTGTGTGGTAGCGGTTATTTTTTAAAATATTTTTCATTCTAAAACACATTAAAATAATATTTTTATTTTTTAAAAATTATTTTTGATATCAATATATCAAAATAATATAAATATATATATAAAAAATATTAATTAAAAAAATATTAATTTTTTTAAAATTTTTTCAGAAACACTTATAATTAAAACACAATGCTAAATAGACCTTCGCCGCAATGGCTCAACAAGCTTACTATATATTTAATAACATTAACAGCACGACAACTAACTAGTACATGCTAGAATTGTTTATTACCTTTATTTTTTTCCCACAAAATTAAAAATCAACCACGTGAAGAGTTGTAAGGCCTGATATTACAATTTAATTGCATTTTTAAAATTAATTTTTATTTTTAAATTAATGTTATGGAATATTTTAATATACTAATATTAAAAATAAATTAAAAAATATTATTTTAATTAAAAATACTTTAAAAAATAATATTTATTATATTCTTAAACAGGCTGGGTTCTGAATCCATAATGGCCCAGTAAAGTGCTCGGTTGGGTTGGTTCCTGTATTTTCACCCTTTTAGGTTTTTTCTATTTATATATATTTGAAATCAAATCGTAAAGATCAAAACAAAGGAAACGAAAAAACGACGAGAATAGTAAGCGAGGAGAGCAATTTTATCAATCAATCAATCCATAAAATCGGTAGGCTGCAAATTGAATTTCGATGGGGAAGAGAAAAGAGCGCCGCCTTGCTGCTGTGAGTAACGCCGGCCGTCGCATCAAGCTCGATCTCTTCGCGGAACCCTCTGGTAGACACTTCCCACGTTTTGGTTGCTTTATCTGAAATTTGTAACGATTGCATGATTGGTACAGTTTTTCCCTATTTGAACGGGAAATATAAAGACTCCAAACTAATGGAGCTCTTGAAATCTTTTTAGTGAATTTTATAATTATAATTTTGGTATGGGAAAATGGGAAATAAATTAGAACTAAGTTATTTTTTGGTATGCTAATTTATAATTTTTGATAACTTGTTGATGTTCTTGTACTTGTTCTGAATGATACCACGGATAATAATTCTTTGTTCTTTCATGCTCTTTTTATTTATTTGTTTGGAATTAATGGGAGTACACTAGTTGAATCATTTCTATTTTATTAAGTACACGGATTTTTTTCTAACTTTACAACCTTTTTCTAAACCTGGTAGGAGATTTGGGTGGCTCCTCTGTAAATAACGGAGTTGGAGGGGATATAGATCCGTCACAACGTGCTGAATTACCCAATTCACCATCATCTTCAGGTGGGTTCCATCAGTTTTCTTCAAAAGGATTATGTAGAGAGGGCATGAGTTTTGGTGGCATATTATGTTGTTTGCTTCCAAGTATTGTTTTCAGAATTTAGAGTGGCTGTGGTTCTGGGAATATCGATATCACATCAGGTCGGGCCCTGCCACTGTGAATTTTTGAATCACTTCCATTGTGTATCCGCTATTTCACAGCATCAAAGCGTTTTGGAGATTACGTCTGGAATATTTTGCTATCGGTTCGTATGTTTCTGGCTTTTTATTTTTTCTTTATGCCTCCACTGACATTTTGTTTCATGTGTAACAGGTGGCTATCATCAAAATGCTTTCTTGGCATTTTTTGTCACATTCACTAAATCATTCTCTTTATTTATTTTTGTTTGTTTGTGGCCAGTAGCCTGGTTTTGCATGAATATCATTGCCTTTGTTTGTTTAAGTTCTGATAAATTTGTTGTTGCTTATTAGATAATATTTTGGCTTTAAAGTATCTAATATTTGTAGTATCTTCTCGTCAGGTCAACTGCCACAGAACCCGCTTCTGTTACTTGGGCAATATAGTGATGATGATTTAGATGAGGAATCAAGTAAAAGGCCAGACAGTTCTATTGCAGTGAATTCCCCAGCTGACCATAATGACCAGGTAATTTAAGGGTTCTACAACATAGTTGGCCTGAGCGAGGTAGAGTGTAATTGTTTACATTTTTCAAAAGCTGGTTTGAATTTGGTTTTAAGTCACCTAGAATCCTTTTCAGTATTATCTGATTTTACTGTAAAACCTTTAAAATCACCATCCAAACTACAGTTAATAAGGAAGGGATGACTTATCATTGATTGTTCATAATTTTTTCTGTTTAAATTGCACTCAAAATTTGGATTATGGTTGCAGCTCATGCCTATTAGTAAAGTAGAGGTCTTTTATCCAAGCTACAACTGTGTTTCTAAACATTAAGTTTTTTTCTAATTTCCCCTGGACTTCCTCAAGAATAAATTCTGGTTTCATTCTCACATCCAAGCTATTGTGTACTTTAGTCTTGACTATTATGGTCTGTGTTGTTCTGGTTCTTTTTCAACACAGCATGTTCAAGTGATATTATACTACTAAAAGAACTTTGTTTACACTTTCCTTTCCTTACAACATGCCACACAAACATTGAGGAAGTGCGTGCTTGTACCTATATATTAAATATTCATGTTCTCTCAGTTTACCTGCATTGCTCAAAGCACTTAGCCTTTGCAGGAGGCGCCTATTGGTGAAGGAAAAGGTGGAAATTCCAATGCTCTTGAAGATCTCACCACACAGGAGGTTGATCAACAGGACATGAGGAGAGATTCTATGTCAGTTGATGTTTTAGAGGGCCTGGAAGGTGGTGATTCTAGGGAAAGCGATGCTACTGCCTCAGCTGATACATTGAAAGAAAAGGATTCGTTGGAGAAAATCTCTATCACTGGAATTTCTAATGCACAGGCTATTGGAGATGTGAGTTCAGGCTGGAGGATGGTAGTGCATGAAGAGAGTAATCAGTACTATTACTGGAATACTGAAACTGGTGAAACTTCCTGGGAAATACCGGCTGTTTTGGCTCAGCAAAATCAATTGACCTCTGATCAGAACGCATGTGCTGCTGAATATATGGAAACTGCTCACATGGGTGCAAATTTGTCTACTTCAACTTTAGCTGCTGGATTGGATGGTTCTTTACCTGCATTATTAGTAGAGGGTTCAGTAGGTAATGATTTGATTCCTCAAAGCACAGAAGTGTATGGAAATGAGCCACAGATGAATGACTGGGTTGAAGGATACAGAAATGAATATGTGAAAGATAAAAATTGGGATGCTGAAGCTCATCAGGGGGAGACACAGAGTAACTTTGCTGCAATTAATACCTCTTTGGGTGATGTGAGTTCGGTAGTTTCGGAGCACATACACGATGCACTAGCTAATGATCATAGAGGAATAGATCTTTCAACTAGTCTCATGAAACAATGTGAGAGTTTGTTGGAGAGACTAGAGTCATTGAAAGGGTAAGGAGTTTATGATCTGCTTTTTTTCTTCACTGCCTTGTGCATTTGCCTTTGGCTTTTATAAAGCATTGTTTGTTTGCAAAAGATGGACTTGTAAATTCATTGTGTTCAATTTTTCTTGTCTTGCTAATCCTTAACCTATGTCATTTAGGTATGGGAGTCATCTGCAAGGTCAAGACCAGATGCTGAAGTATAATCTAGAAGTAGAGATAAGACTTTCTGATATCAAGTCACTTTCAACTTATGGTTCACCTTTGCTTCCATTTTGGGTCCATTGCGAAAGGCGACTTAAACAATTAGAAGATGTCATTAACAATGAAATTTACCAGCTTGCAGTGTCCGCACAAATGGATGGTGATGTTGAAACTACTGCTGATGATTCTTTTAAAGAAAAGGAAAAATCTCAAGAAAATATGGGTGAAGAATCTGAAGCAGATGCACATGAGAACAGTACAAAATCTGAAGTTTCACCTGTTTCTACTAGCATTGAGAACGATTCACATGATAAAGGTGACTTTGGAAGTATCCATTCTAGCAATATTCTTGCAGGATCTCCTAGCATGCATTTGGAAGGTGGTGCTCCAGTTAGTGAAGAATTGAATGGGACTATTCATCTGAATGCTGAGATCCATCCTGCTGAAGATATTGACATGGATGTAGACATGGAAGTTGAAGAGGGAGAGTTTTGTCCTGCAAGCATCACTACTTTTGGAGATGCTTTGAGTGCTGAAGATGTTGGACTGAATGAGAAAATGGTTCAGTCAAATCCACCTGCAGAGCACCTGTCCTTGTCATCAGGGGATGCATTGACTGTTCCACCTCCTCCAGATGAGGAATGGATTCCCCCGCCACCACCTGATAATGATCAGGTCCCTCCACCCCCTCCTGATAATGAACAAGTTCCTCCACCCCCACCAGATGAACCTCCTGAATGCTCATATCCTCCACTTCCATCTTATCCAGAGACAGGTCAACCTCTCCCTTACGCAGAACAATACAACTTAACCTATCCGGACCTCAATTTCCAATACTATGGACACACAGTTGCTGTCCCAAGTTGTAATTTCTATGGAAATACTGATGGAAGTCAGGCTGCTGTGCCACATGCATCACTTTATTACCTAGCAACTCCTAGCACATATGTTGAAACTGATTCAGTTATGGTCAATTCTGTTCAGCCAGTAGAATATTACAATGTTCAAGATGGATCAGTGCCTGTGCCTGTTGTTAGTGGTGTAGAATCTTCTCAGTCATATATTGAATCTGGTCCTGTGAGTTATGATACCCTTGCTTCTGATCAAATAAAGACAGGCGACTCTGTAGCAGAGCTGAATGTGAAGCTTGGTGGCTCGGCTGTTGGTGTTGAGACTTATTTGGCATCTAAAGGGGTTCCTTCTACTCTGACCACCACTGAAGCTCCTACATTAGCTAGTGTGAAAGAGACTGCTTATGCATCATCAACCAATGCAGTCACTGCTTCTACTGCAGCAGCTGCATCTGCCTTGTTAACAGGTGCCAAGGTTCAAACTAAAGGTATGTGTTTCTTCACCTAAGATTATCTTGTTTTATAATTAGAATGGGTTTTGTCTAGGCTAAAAATAACATACTTTTACTCCCTGAGTTGCATAATAATTGTGTCGCGGAAGGGAGAGAGCTAGAAGAAATGAGACTGCAGGGTGCAAAAACCCACAATTCTGCAAGAGATTGATAGCATCTTGAATGTTTCTTTTATACACAATAAATAATATGTTGTTGAGTAATGTCTTTATTACTTAAATGTTTGTGATTCTGAGTGAATTTTGTTCTCTGAGATGTATATTGGCTCCCCTAGCTGAATTCTGTTACCTTGGTTGTTCCCGGGAAGTCCTACTAACTGGTTTTGTTGCTTTATCTGCTAATTATCTATTTTGAGGACTGAATCATAGCCAAAAAGTTTGGAAGGTGTTGTATTTGCACATTATATATCTGGTAGTTTGTCACACGTGCTCATTTTGCTGCTGCCTTTTTCTTTTAAACAGTTTCACGTAAAAAGCGGACAGTTGCTGTTGCACCCTCTTTGAGGTCTAATAAGAAAGTCTCCAGTTTGGTGGACAAGGTATGTTGGTTTTTGTTTTTTGTTGTTTTTATGACCAGGAGTCGTCATCTTGAATACTACCTTATCTTTCCACAATTAGTTCCAATTTGTTATTTTATGTTGACAGTGGAAAGCAGCCAAAGAGGAGTTGAATGAGAATGAGGAAGAAGAACCTAAAAGTGCTTATGAGATATTTGAGAAGAAGCGGCAAAGGGAAATTGAGGTTGGTAAATAATTGGTTTCCTGGTTCATCAGTCACTATAGTTTTGGCTGTTTCTTGTCCCTGATTTTTCCTTGCTTTTTTTTTTTATTATTATTGCAGGAGTGGCATGCTAAGCAAATTGCCAGTGGAGAGGCCAAGGATAATGCTAACTTTCAGCCTCTGGGTGGTGACTGGTATGTTATTTTGTTGCAAAAGATTTCAAGTATTTAAGAGAATCCTACTCAGGGAATGGTAGAAAAGGGAAAACTATACTGATGCTTTTGTTATGTGTATTAAAGAATAAACTATCTATTCTTCTTATTTCTGTAACCTGAAATCCTTATTTTATTTGTTCTAGATCACTCTACATTTGGTGAAAACAATCTTCATCTAGGGGAATTACACACATCTGTCATGCTGTCTAAAGCCAAAATGCTTAAAACTGTCTAGTTTATTTGCGTACTTGTTGCCTTTTCTTGTTGGTCCATTCATTTCTGGTTTTCCTATCTCTTTTATGGGCACATTGATGCATGCACATATGAAATGTACACATGCTTGGAGCCAAACACATTGTTTCTTTCCTGCTTTTATCTCATTTGAGCATTGTACTAAGCATTTTTGTTCTATTCTATATAGGCGCGAGCGAGTAAAGCGCAGGAGAGCTCAAGCAGCTAAAGCAGCTGCATTGACTCCGTCGGAGGCCCCAACTGATGAAAACAAGCAGCCTGATTTAGAAGAACTCTCAAAGGGCCTTCCATCTGGCTGGCAGGTATCTTTGGAATCATATCTCCACACTTAAGTCTCTTTTGATCATTGTGTATAACCTTAGCTCATTTCATATGCATGCAAAAGCTAGTTTTATACAGAAACTGCTGATAATTTTAGTATCCGGTCACCTTAAAGGCTGAACTCAGCCATTTCATCCAGGGAAAATGTAAGGGCAAGACAGTTTCAAAGGCTCTCAGTTCCCTTTTCTTTTTGTTTGGAAATGTCGCTGGGCAGTGGCTTCTATTGTTCTTCTGGGAAGCAGAGATGTAGGGATAGACTGACCGTACATGCTAGGAACCAAAGATGGGAATTGACCTCTTAATTTGAGAAAGTAATGAGCTCTTTAATTTGATAAAGTAATCTATTATTAAGATTGCGATGTCCAACATATAGGTACGTAGTTTGAACTATTTGATGATGGGTTGTAAGTTGATACTGGTTGTTCAGAAGTCCTTATTTTGTCAAGTGCTAAGTTTGAACTCCAATGCATTCCGCATGAATAAACAACAATAGGAGCTTTTATGTAGTAGAATATTCAAAATATGCATTTTGTTAATCCCCCCTTTTGCCCCCCTTTCCTGTTCAGGTCTATTGGGATGGATCATCAAAACAGGTCTATTATGGTAATGTCATCACCTCGGAGACAACCTGGACCAGGCCACCGAAATGAGTTGCCATTGATTTTGTGAGCTGTCCAGTTTGTAGTGTAGTCATTTTAAGGCAGTGACCTTAGGACTTCTTCTTTCCACACTTGTTCTATAGGAATAGGCAGTTGTCACAGTTGCTTTTACTCCAACGTTTTCTTGAAAATGGAGTAGCAATCGATTGTTCACTTCTCCTGCTAAACATCGCAGTTCAAATTTGGCTTATGCTCCCATGAGAGAGATCGGATCTCAAGCCGAGATAATCACAGGGAAAGTGTAAGAAATTTTGAAAGGTTTCTCTAATTAAAGGTTGAATTTTTAAGCATTTATCAATTTCTATCTGGATTTGCAATTGAGTGTTTGTATTTTTATTTTTGCAATTGAAATGCGGCATGGTGATGTGTTTGTCAAGTGTCCGTCTCTTGCTCCATTAGTCATGGAGAAGTGGATGTTTGACAGACACGTAATCCTCTTTATTTGACAACTTTTGGAAGTTCTTGATCACAAATAACAAAAATAAAATAAAGTTAATGCTCTCAATTTCAAAAAAAAAGAATGAAAGGAAAAGGGGATTTGATGCTGCACGATACCTGTAAGCTACAGCCATGACTTAGACATAGAAGTCAAGAGTTATGGCTCGAGACCTAGTTGTCAATTCTAGCTGGAAATCAGAAACTAAATCTTTAATTTAGTCTCCATTTACAATTACAAAATATCCTAGACCTTGCTGGATATCAACAAGGCAGTCAACATTTCCAGCTGCACATTATTCTCTCCCTCCTAGAGAATAATTTAATTTAGTCTACATTTAATTTAATTAGTGCTTTGTAATTTATATTTCGTCTTGTATCTATATTGTAATGGCTTTGATAACAGGTCACTTTTTGGAGTTCATGCTAATGTAATAAGCAAGCCTATGAAACGAATTTATTTATGGGAAAGCTGATGAATTACTTCAGCACAATATTGTTCATGCAAGGATGTGGGAGAAACCTACGCAATTACAATTGCCAGATCACGAGGATTGGATCACCACCAGCTGCTGGAATCACCATATTCTCCAAGAGCCCATTTGACATTGTGGTAAAAAAACACGAAGAAATTGTTAACCAAGCTGTACACACATTCCATGAGAAAACATCACGCTTTAGTATTTTCATCAAGAGCTCAGCTACCATCTGGTTGAACAATATACTATCCAAGTTAAGTATTTCTGTGGTTATAGATAGTAAAAAAGGGCCTGAAAGATAATTGATTTCAAATAATAATTATTTTCCTTTTCATCACATCCTATTTTCCCGGGAGTGCTCATTCTCCAGATCTTTTAAATAACCTAGAAAACCAAGAAAGCCCAAAAGGAAGAATCCACCAGAGAAGTTTCCTCCACCACCACCTCCCCCACCTCCCCCACCACCACCACGATGGGGTGGGAATCCAGGTCCGCCATCATCTAGTCGCAGCGTCTTGTTTGTTTCTGAAGTTAAATTACCAGTTGTAAAACACAGAAGTCAGACATTTGTAAATTTACAAAAATTAAATATTGAACAAACGCTGCCAAGATATTTTGATCTCACTAAAACTTATGATGCATAGAAGGAAATAAACAACAGATGATTGATCTAGGATGATACATTTTCTGCATTGGTGCCCTTGCATAGTTTTGAACAATTCAAATAAACTACATGTAAATCAGCAAGTAGATTAGGGCAAGGTGAAATGTGGAAGTGGACAGACACTGACCAAGGGATACCCAAAATATGTAAACCCCAAAGAAATTTCCTATCTACAACTAGCTGATTCTCACTTTTTATGATTAACAGCATAAGGCTAGAACAATGGATCCAGCTAGTAACAAGACTTCCTATTCTGTAGTTTGCAATTGGTAACATATGATTTACCTCTTTGAGGAGCTTTGGTAACTCCAGGTGCCTTATTGGTGAGGGTTTGGGTTTGCCCGGAAGCAGCACATCTTGCATTCTGCAAAAGAGAAAAAGTGAGTTCATGATTCTCAAAAAATGATGCTGCACATATGCGTGTGTGCTTGTCTTTCTGTATCTACTAATGGCTTTTCTTGAATAGACAGTTAATGTTGGTTGTTGCAAATTACAATATCGTTCCACCAATTGATTAACTTGAAAACATCAAGAGATATATGACTGTAAAATTCAACAAGCTGTGATGGTTGACAGACTTGACCTCTTCACTAGCTCTTGCAAGGAGGTACTTGTAAATTAGTTTCTTCTTGTACAAATTCATGCATCTCAATCAAACTAAAGTAACAAGACACCCATAAACCCCAAAGAGAAATTTACAAAAAGATAATAATCAATTAGTTTATTGCTTCCAGAAGATTCAAAGTGTGGCTTCGATCATCCGTTTATTTTCTTCCTAAGAACAGAAATAAGAGACAAAATAGCTTATATAAAAAAAATGTCATATTTCTTATTGATTGTTGTACCAGCAAACAATTCCTTATAACTGTAAAAAGCAAGTGTCACAACTTCAATTTACAGTGCAAACAAATGGAGGTTGCATGAAGTATAGATATGTTATCTCACCATTGCAGCAGCATATATAATAGAAGGTGACTGTTTTCTGTTCAAATTTATTCTCCTTTCAATAGGTCGTAATCGTGTAACTGAGCCAGATACTGCAACCTTGAAATGTCCTCCTTTTGCATTAGAAGATTGAGTCTGCATGGAAACCCTGACTGGACCAGAATTTGTTTGTTGATTTTGGCTGTTGTTTAGGCCCCTTGTTTTCACTGTACACAAATATATAATCAATAGCAGTTTTTAAATCAAAACATGGAAATCAATCCGACAACAGAAAACAGAAAAATAAAGAGTGCATGCAGTCGTAACAACTCAGCTAGAGTCTAGGATTCAGTATATATATTCAAAACAGATATCAATCACTGATGCATCTAACTTATAGGTGGTTAACATGCTGATGTAGAATTCAGAAAATACTGGTCCCAAGCCTATATAAATGAATGTGTGTGTATTCATAAGAAAAAAAACTATATCTATACACGAAGTGCTAAAGTAGAGGAAACTATACCCGGTGCTGATAGAGGTAAAAAGGTGCTGGCAGTAGTTGCAGTAAACACCGCCATTTTAATTGTAACAGAGGAAGTGCCAGAAAATTTAGCTGTTCGCATTAAACATGATCTCAAAATGAATAAACCATCACCAAAAGCAATATTTTTAAAAAAACCTATGACATCAAAGGCATCCAATGAAGTCAACTACAAACCAATCGTTATCCCAATAGCCAATATAATTTCAAACTGATTCCATAAATTATAACACTCAAGAAAAGGGACCAAGTATCTTCACACGATATTGTTACAGAGCAAATACAAATTGTTGAGGCTAATTGAAACAAGGTTTAAAATAAAACAAACAAGGAAAAAAAACACTAACCCAATTGATGCCACATGAAAAGCACAACAACTGATATTATATGGAACTCATATTTTAGCTACAAAAATACTACTATGAGAATCACCCAAAAGCTTGTCACCTTCCAAAAGAAGAAAAAGAAAACTTTGTTTTGGATTTCTTGTTAATATTAATCCCTTCTGAATTTCTTGTTAGGGTTCTAATATGAAATCAACATTCAAGAGAATCGAATTTTCTTTTCGTAACTTGTCTCAGATTTTCTTGGCAGCCCAAAAGAACAAAATAAAAGAGAAACAAGAAAAAGAGTTCGTACCTTTGAGAGTATGATCGCATTCGGCGAGGCAGCAAATGAGCAAGGCAGTTGGCCGTCCAGGGAATAAAGAGCGCTCAAGGAAGGCGGTGATGGTGACCCTCGGATGTTGTGAAACAGCGGTGCCACGTCGTTTTATTTATTTTGAAAATCGCTACATAATATCATATTTGTAAAACACGGGCCTGACTGGCCGATTACCGATTTTGGTTTAAAAATAATAATAATAATAAATGAAGGAAAAAGCTTGATTAATGGGGTTAAAAACCTGAATTTATCTACTAACCCGGTCATTTCAATCTTAATCGATAAAAACTCAATATTTAATTTGTTAATATTTGTTTTTTTTAAAATAAAATAAAATTATTTTAAAAAAATTAAAGGTTATTTCAAGTTAACTCAAGTTAACTTGATAACATTTTTTAATTTTATTATAGGTTATATTTTAAAAGTATTTATTCATGTTATAATTTATCATAAACAAAGTTTTTTTTAATTATTATGAGCAATCTCAAGAATTAGACGGGTGAATAAGAATGTTTGATTGATTTCTTATTTTTTTAATTTAATTTAATTTTGAAATCCTTTGAATATACTAAGTTGATGTGGGTCATTTCTTTCAAATTATCTAAAAAAGATTTAGTCCCTTTTAACAATTTAGTAACCAAATTTATCCTAACCATTAATTTTTTTTTTGTTTTTTCATTACCTAATTTTGATCCTTAGTTTTTTTTTTTAAATCCTTATGAAAACCCTAAAATTTAGAGAAAAAAAAGTTCTTTTAAAAATTAATTATTTCCCTAAATTTTAGTCATTTTGGAGTTTTCATGGTTTTTATCTTTTTTTCGTTTTACTTGTTTTTTATATATTTTTAGCAAGTATAAAAAAAAGAGAAAAAAGAAAAATCAAGTTAAAAATATATGAGAAAAAAATTCAATTAAACAAATCACATCAAGAAAAACTAAGAAAATAAAATGATAAAAAAATGAAATAGAAAGAAAATTTAAAGAGAAAATATAAAAAAGAAGTTTTAATGTGGAGGTTGGATTTTCCAATTTTATTTTTTCTCATCCAAACTTTCATAAAAAAATTCAATCCCACTTAGGATTGATCCAATCATTTAGCCAAACATAAACATCTAAAAATCCATTATGTACACACCTCATTTTGGATATTGGATAAGGTTAAGTCAAACAATTTAACTAAAATACTCTATTTATAGATAAATGTGAAACTAAATGTGAACGTGTTTTAAAAAAATTAACTCGGAGCATGAATTCGATAAAGAGAAAAAGGTTGATATATGAAATAACCTAAAAAAAGAGAAACATGAGAATTTAAAAAAGAAAGCGGATAAAAAAATCATATGAAAGACAGACAAAGAAAAAAACAGAGTCTTATCACTAACGATATAAATGTAGAATGATAAAACTAAAAAAATATCAACTTAAAAAGAAAAGAAAAATCAAGAAAACCCCGGTAAACCTTTTAAACTTAGCCTAGTGTTTCAATCTCATACCATTAAATCCTAAACCCAGGTTGAATTAAAAAACTTAATTTTCAACCAATTTAATATTGATTAGCCATAGTAAATCCAACAAATATAAAGACTCGAGAAAACCTGAATCATTTTTAAAATTAGTGAAAAATTCTAGTGAAAGAAAATAAATAAAAATGAATTTTGAAATTTCTCTCAAATTAAATAAATAGCAATAAAAATAATGAGAACTAAATTCAAAAGATAAAAAAAATTAAAGGGGGATGTAATAGGAAAATAATTCTAATCTTATAAATTGTTTAAAAAATCATTTCATATATTGAAGGATGAAATAGAAAAAAAATATCAATTAAAAAAAGTAGCCAAAAAAACCCAATAAAAAATGATAAATAAAAAGACCTGAGATAACTAGTTAATTATCAAGAACAACAAAAAAATTCATAGAAAGCAAGTTAAAAAAAAAATAGAACCCATTCTCCAATTGAATAAATGTTGAAAGATGAAATGAGAAAAAATAGCTTAGACAAAGGAAAATAAAAAACCAAGAAACATAGTAAAACCTCCAAAATCTGGTCAAATATTTAAAACTCGCTACCTGTAAATCCCTAGACCCGAGTTCAATCAAGATATTTCATTACCAATCAATTTAAAAAATTACCAAAACAAAACAAATAGCAATAAAAAAAATAAAGATCAAATTTGAAAGGAAAACAAACCAAAGAATGGTGAAATTGTAAAACAAAATCAATTTAAAAAATATCTCAAACAAAACAAATAACAATCAAATTAATGAGAACCAAATTTAAAAGAAAAAAAATACTAAAGGGAGGTGATATTGAAAAAGCATTCTAATTTGAAAGGAAAAAAAAAAAAACCATAGAATGGTGAAATTGTAAAACTAAATTAATTTAAAAAATAATCTTAAACAAAACAAATAACAATCAAAATAATGAGAATCAAATTTTAAAGATAAAAATACTAAAGGGGGGTGACATTGAAAAAACATTCCAATTTTATAAATTACTCAAGATAAAAAAAAATTACAATAAAAAAAGGAGATCAAATCTGAAGAATTAACATATTAAAGGGTTGTTCTAGAATTTTTAAGAAGCTGGCACAAAAACCTAGGAGGGTAGGGAGAAGGAGGAAAAAAAATAGTTGATGGTGCAAAACAAGCAGGAATCTCGAACCACGCATCACCCTATAATGGAGAGAGTGTTGTGAGGATTTTGACGCCACCCATAAAAGTTGTTTTTAATAGCTAGGTGGCCTCCCATCTGCCATACTGCTTGTGTGTGCATGACATGGACTGACAAGTTTTTTTTTTTATTATCAAAATAGAAAAATGACCCTAAACTAATATGATATTAAAAAAAACTATAATAAAAAGATCAAAAAGTACCCACAAGAGAGTTTATGTGATTTTGTCTTTAAGTATTTCCACTATGTATTTTTAAAAATTGAAACTATCAAAATACACTAAGTGAAAGGTATTCTATTATTCTAAATTAGTAATTTGATTGTACAATAAAAAAAACCTAATCTAACCCAATCTCTAATTTGTATAAGATAATTCTAACATAGTAAAAAATAGTTCAAAGGCTTTTAGCTCAAGAATGATTTCATCAGTACTACACCGTTCCAATAAACAGTATTTTGTTGACAGATTCTCATAATAGTTTTTCGTACAATTACGTCTGACATAATAACTATGGCAAACGTTAAAAAAACTGTGTGCAATCCATTAATGTAAGAGTACTGTATGAGAGCTTATAAGTACTGGGGATATTCTTAAAAATATTACTCGTAAATTTGTGTTGAGCAACGTTACTCATAAAGTATAATAACAAGAAGCAATACACGTTAACTATTATACGTACATGTGACGTGGATTAAGAAGTAGTTACACATATTATTTCAGACATGAAACTTAAAATACATCTCCATCCTCGGTAGGATACCAGTGATGGATATGATGATTTGCAGGAATACATGCATGCATATTTAACTTGAAAAGAAGCTTTTTGGGCAGTCCCATTCTAACAATCACATGATCTAAACCAGGTCGCTAATAGCACGTGATTTACCATCCAACTCGGAGAGATTGGATCCGATGGATCCTCCACGAATCATGCCGGAGCTCCGGTGGAATCGGCACTTGAAGGAACCGGCATGGGTGGTTGGTGAGCAAAGACAGTTCCCCCGTTCAGTGCTCCGTGGTTTTGTCAAGGCCCTGTGTAACCTTGGCGAAGTGCCAGGATTGTGTAGCGGTGAATTCTTCTTCAGCACTTCCATGTCAATTGCTGATGCCATTATTTCAGGGGTTACTTGCTGTTGCTTCTTAAGGATTTTTGAGGGTTTCTGGTCCCTCACGCTGTTGCTCTTATTACTCATCTTTGATCTTTTCGAAAGCTTTTCTGTCATGCAAGATATGTAGCAGCATTGATGAGGATATTGGAGTTAGTTATATTTGCATGCCAAAATGTAAGATCGATCGATATATACGTTATCAACTCTAACGTTTAAATATCTATGAACCAGTTCTTGATTATTTTGGTAACTAAAGATCAAATTCTTGAGCAATACCCCATTGGAAACTTACAACCAAATTAACTGTAAGTTATGTAATACGAATATACATTTTATGACATTAATGATGTCAATCTCGTCTTAATTCAAGAGGAAAACAAGAAATGGAGAGCACTTAAACTCTTGACTTTGAAAAAAATGCCCAAGTTTTTCGCCATACCTGACAATTCAATAGAGAAAGGAACTTTTCTGGTTTGTCGCCAGCCAACCGGTGACCTGAGAAGGGAGAGAAGGCACAGACGAGAGATATTTGAGCTTTCTGCTTCTGCAATGGGGAGGATAATTAAAAATATCAAAATGGGCAATATGAACATAACCGTTAATATAGTTATTACTGGCTAAAATCTTGGATTTTCAGTTCTTGTTTTGGCGCTGAAAGTACGGGTAAAACATAATAGAAATTATAGCCCACTAATTTGGAGAGGATTGTGCTATTTAAGGAATATGCCAAG
>Ga0307517_10000735_pt1 | contig 56538 bp, 66 predicted proteins | sample 23_EM_MG_FD_194515 | JGI IMG/M metagenome (GOLD analysis project Ga0307517, IMG submission 194515) | Populus trichocarpa ectomycorrhiza microbial communities from riparian zone in the Pacific Northwest, United States - 23_EM | ecosystem: Host-associated > Plants > Roots > Unclassified | place... | reverse complement strand
TTTCCTGCACGAATGTTGGGTCTAAGGGTTCGAGTTCGTCCATGGCAGGAACAGAGATAGGACCCGCTCGATTTGGAAATCGCACGAAAGGACCTGCCCTAAACAGTAAAGACGTCTCAATATGGTATTGGTTTTGGTGTTAGTCATGATTCAAGTCGAGGGCACTAATTCCAGCGTGTTAACGCGCATATTTATATACTTACTAAGAAGTGTTGATGACCATGGGAGCGATGAAAGTGGTACCATGGTCGGTAGTCCCGGCGAAGATTTTGGGGTCGGTTCTGTTTCTGACAAAAACTTCGACAGCTATCGGTTTTGGCAACCTTTTCTGCCTTGTATAGTAATAGTTACCACATTGGAAGCATGCGAACCATTGGCGACAAGCCTTGCGCAAACATCATCTTAGTGGATGGGGCGGGAAGAATACCAATGATTTAGGAGACAACGAGATATCATAGGAGAGCATATGGGTATGTACATGGGTGTTAAAAGCGACGACAGCAACCTGTACTGAAAGCGATAAAGGGATACCTCGGAAAGCGTAGACTAAGACATGCTAGGGCATAGGGTAATAACAAGTTCAACGTTTTACGTTGAAATAACGATAGGGTTGGTATCAGAGGGAAAACTTGTGCGAGAAAACATTGTGATAAAAGCAAGCAGAGATGCAACAGCGATGCAAAAAGCAAAAAGCAATGACAAAGCGGATTCGAGAACAAATTATTCGAGAAACAGAGCTGATAAAAAAGTGATTGAGATTAATCATAGGAGGCATAACCGAAACCTTGGTGTTCAGAATTAGAAGGGGGGCGAACGACGACTTCTGGCAGCATTTCTGTCCGCCGCAGAATGCCTCGCGCCTTGGCAGTCTCGGACCTCGTAAGCGTCAACTCTTTGACATTCTTAATTCGTGTAACAGGAGCGTCTCCGGGATTGGAGTTTTCATCACCCTTTTGAAGGTGCAAAGGACGTAGGCGAGACTTTTGCTTCTTCCCTATAGTAAGAGGTCGAATGTCGGCTGTTGGACTGTTCCTTCCGGATGGATTGGTATTGGCGATATTACCACGTTCTTGGAGGAGTGCCAGTTGGCGGAGTCCTCGCTCTTTGGTGGAAGCATCTGACGGACTTCGAGAGAGTCTGTTGGCCTTGGGTACAACAGAGCGGATACGAGTTGACCAGTGTGCGGTTGGTTGTTCCTCAGGGATCGTTTCATTTAAAGGGTATTTGACATCCTCATTTTCGCTTTTGTCAGATTTGATGTAACGGATTGTCGACCGACGTTTTTCGGGTATGGGCATAGGTGGAGGTGGGTGACGGGAGACCGGCTTCTGAGTAACAATGTTATGAGGTGTGCTCTCGGCCTGAGGACCAGACTCTAAACCAGCCTCAAAGTCTTCAAACAATGTGACTTCCGAGTTGGCCGAGGGAGGTATGTCAACGTGTCCAGCCACATTCACGGAGGAACGAGCCGAGTTAACATCGTGAGGGACATCAGCATTCAAACCGAGTGAGCGTAGTGACGTGTTCCGACCCAAGGTTGCAACAGGTTTGATTTCCTCTTCTTTCACGGGTTCCAACGGAGTAACGACCGCATTTCCCGTAGATTCGACTCCCACTTGCAAGTCGAAATTGATTGGAACAGAAGTGAAATGTCCAATCCTGGTCTCGATGGCACTCCGCATCTCCTGGCTCCAAGTTGATAAAGAGTGAAATCCTTCTTTTCCAAGGCCCAAGCTGCATTGACGTTAATTGGGGTTTCTGATAAAAGATAAACACGTCGAACATACCTCGGTAAACTGAAGTGATTCTTCTTATGCCCAGACACTTTTCGTCCTCGAGGTTGACGCGACCTAGCAGGTGTAGAGTGGACGTCAGGTGAATAAATTTCTTCCCCAAATTCCGCCAGCTTCTTATTAATCTTAAGGCCTTTGGTCTTGCTCAACGTTCCTGGGGGGGAATACTCTCCATCCTTGATTTTCATGTTCCCCCCAACCCTCAACCCTGGAATCAAGAGAGGCAATACTCCAGCAGTCATAGCGTCAATCTCGTTGATATCATCCACCTCATGGAGTGAGATACCTGAGGAGAATGATTTCTTATGAGCGAGCATGGCAAGTCGAGCGGCACGAACGCTAGGAGGAGTCGGAGGAAGTGGGAAAGAGGGTGGCGGGCTGATAGATTTCTCGTGTTCGGCAGGAGTTGGCGGGCGGAGTTCATTTGTAGAGGAGATCGATCGTGTTCGAAGATGAGAAGCATAGCTCCCCCGCTTACTTGCCACTCCAGATGAAGCACCACCAACCAAGGTGCTCGCCCCAGCGGATTCCCGATTTCCTGCAGTGTTTGCAGCCGGTCCTTGGAACACGACCGTTTGGGCTAAAGTGGAGTAATGCCTTTGCGCGACCAGAATCCTGCTGTCCTCAGGAGCGTTGTTGAATTGAGGGGCTCGAGAGTCTGCCCTGAATCTTCCAAATTGTGCACTATTCTCTGAATGGGGTGTACCGTTTATGTGCACCGAATGAGAGTCGTCGTTCTGAAATGGAATGGGGGGCATGTCGGTATTGTCATCTTCTAAGGGCAAAACCGACAACTTTGGCGCTGGATTCAACAGGCTAACAGCTCGTCCAAACTTGCTTTTGCCATCAACGGCGTCTCCTTTACTAATCCAAACGTCACCGCTACGACGACCCTCTACAACGGTAGCACTGGTGCTTGTGCTACGCTTGTATTCCATCGACCAGGGTGTAGGCGGGAAGCTACCGCCAGTAGCAGGCATTTCTGGAAGTGAGTCATTGTCGAATAGTCCGACCGGGATGGGCAAAGGGGAACCCGTAAGGAGGTTGAGGGTCAGCAGTGGCGAAGATAGCGTCACTGACAGGATGAACAAGACCTCCACGGCCATGGAAGGTTGAACCTGCTTTGAGAGGGTGACAAGATAAGGGAGAGCTAAACCCTGTTGAATTTACATGATGATTATTGAAACGATACTTGAAGAAGGGGCACTCACAAGTGGAAGTAAAATAGTAACTAACCAAGAAAAAAGAGAGGGAATAGAGACCCCAACCATAGACCCTTCATTAGAAAGCAAGGAACTGATCCCATTCTCTGCATCAATATTCCCTGGGGCAAATCCATAACCCCCAAGGACCTGGGCACTGGAGAGGCTGGTGGGGCTGGGTGGATGGGATCCACCGTGCAACTTCAAGTCGCGCATGCTATCCATTGCCGTGTGGACATCAGCGCTCTGGATACCGTTTTCACGAGCAGGAAAGGACCAAGTCGTGAAAGAGGTACGGGAACCATCGGACGATGACAACCAAGAGCTCTGAGATCCTAGACGGGCCTTCATACTTTTATAGTTGTGTGGAACTTCCCTCCTGAAGGGATCTAGGTCAGGTAAACCATCTGGAGTGAGGGTTGGGGGGCCATATGGAGATGGAAGTGGGGGAACAGGGGGAACTTGTACATCGCCTGGGGTATTGGGGCCAAACCAGAACGCAGACTTTGTTGGTACCGACGGGTGATTGGTGGATTGAGGCCGACCGTGGGTCGTGGTGGCAGTTTGATGAGTAGAGAAGGACCAGGTGGAAATGGACTGCCTTCGAGACCCTGGCTCTGACGTTATCCAGGATGCGCCATCCTTGATGGCATCGATGTCTTCAGTACCGAATGAGGGTCGCGCCTTATCTTCTATCTCACGAACAGGTGGCCAAGGTTCGGTCGACTCATCAAACGCTGTAAGATTCCTCTTGATGGCGAAGAGCGTTCGTACGAGGAAGGCAATTGCAATGGCAGTGAAAGCTGCTATGGAGGATGAATATGCTGTTAAGCCGTAGAATAGGCTCTCCACGCCACTTCCAGCTAGGATTCCCGCAACAGCGGTGGCGGTACAGGTCAAGAGGATGGTGGGTGCCCAAACCATCCATTGTGTTCCTCCGAAGGAGACCGGATGGGCCATGCGAACATGGAGAAGAGTAATAAAAACAACCATGAGAAGACATGATTGTCTCACGGTTACTGCAATCCACAATCGTATGGCAGATGCTGGGTCTGTTGCAAGAGCGTATCCTGAAGGTCCAGAGGAAGACTCATTGACGACCTGCCACATAAAAATAGAGATGGCGACTAAATCAAGGCCTGCAAGCCATAAATGTGACTTGTCAACAGTTGAGAGTGCCCGAAATGTAGGAAGTCCAAATTCGGCCTACAATGGAAAAATGAGCCAGTGGAATACCGAGCTAAGAAAAGACCCACCGGTGAAACCCTTTTGCTTAATGGATGCGGGGGTAGAATTGGGATAACAATGCGGAGTATAACAAACACTGAGCATATAAAAGAGAAGAATACGAGTGCAATAGCAGGTGCGATTGGCAGCATTATCAGCGTCTCAATGTCGAATCGACGTCGTCCGAGTCGTAGAGTTCTTCACAGGGAGCGTGAGTTGCGTAGGCAGATATGAAGGCAAAGCCTTCGCTGAACGTGAACGACGTCGACAACAACGAGCAAAGACACGGCGTCGACTCTGAAAGCTGAAGAACAAATAGTTGTTTGACCCTTTATTTGGCGTTGGTTGAAATATCCAAGGCGACGCCGACGCGCCACTATCACGTGGAAAGGGCGTTTGATCGCGTGACAGGTCATAAAAGGAGTTATGATTTATTAAGGGGTGACCTCTCATCACATATATTGATACTGTCCAGAAGCAATTCAAAGAATTCGTGAACCTCATTTTTTAGTGGAGTCAGAAGGCTTCGTCAAGGCGCACACGGCTTACCTTCAGGGAATCTGCTACAAGACAGTTACGGCCTGTTCTTCCCCAGGAACCATCAGTGGGTATATACTTCCACACATCTACAACAGTCTCTCCCATCGAATGTGTGCCCGTCAGCTCAATGTCAACTCTATGACGAGTTGTAATGAAAAGCTCTGGTCGAGCAACATAAGCGACTGTTAATGCATCGTGCAAAGGAGGTCCATCGTTGAACCCAAAGGTTGTTCTGTATGAGTCCGCAAAAAAGCATATCAGGGTGGAAAGTGTGCGGCGCAGGTTCGTCAATGCTCTTGGAAGGTCTGCTGAAAACTCCGACCCTGGACGTAGTAGCTGGGTATGTTTTTCCCTAGTGACAATCGCAGTGTGAGTGACATTGATGGGGATCATGGTTTTCTTCGTCGGGACATTGAGGACAATCTGTGCTGCATGAGCTGTAGAAGTTTTCGTCATGCCAGTGTTGGAATTCGACAGTGATATAAGAATGCTCACGATCGCAAAGAATGTTATACTCTGCAACTGCTGATCGATTTCCCAATCCAACGCCCCCACCCATGAAAACAAATTCTTCAACAGCAGGCAGGAGTTCTCCGTAGACTGTAACAAAAAGGGCTATGTTTGTCATTGGACCCGTAGATATCACAGACACCTGTTGGCCTGATCCATTGTTCCATACTTCTTTTATATGACGAGACATGCCCTCCAAGGCATTGGCAGCTGACCCATCATCATTTTTTGCCAGCCGGGCCAGGATAGTAGGATCATCACAAGTTGGAAGCCCTTCTACACCACCTAAGCCATCTTCTCCGTGGATCTCTGGATCATGTTTCGCTGGAAGGAGAAGAGGCTCCGAAGCACCTCTATAGACGCGTACATGGGTGGGAGCGCCGAATGCATGGAGACACCTTGCGGCATTAATTGTGGTCCAATTAACACTAGCATTTCCATGGGTCTTGGAGGACGATCGGTATTTTAGTTGATCGGGAAAGATATGGACAACCTTACTGTAGACAAACCCAGAAGATTGATTTCAGGTAAGTTGGCAGCCAGCATAATTGCGACTGCATCATCGTGCCCCTAATATGAGTATAATTTAGCTAATTAGACGGTAGGGGCTCAAGTTGCATACAGGGTCTACATCCAACCACACATGTTTCATATTTTTTATCTCCTTGAAGGAAGGTCCAATGATCAAGTTCAAGTTGATGTGCTCTGACTCGGACGATCTCAGGCTGCAGGATCCTTGATAGTTCAAGGAAGAGGTTCCGACTCGGAATTTGCCACGGTATGTCAAATTACGAATACTTTATGTCTATTAAGAAAGCAAAGGAAAGGATTTCTACAATATTACCTACATAAGACATTATAAGAATGGGACCTTCTGCATCTCACCAGTAGCCAGCAGATCATCATCAAACGCAGCTTCTGCCTCCTCCTCCGCATCGAGATGGTATTGCTCATCTTCCTCGCCCTCATATCCCTCGTCAAATCCATCTTCTCCCTCAAAATGACGATAACCCTTCTCAAGATTGCTTTCCTGACCGTCATATTCGTCAGCCATGAACTCTGTCTCATCCAATGTTCCAGGCATGCTTGTCATGCTCCTACTCCGCGGACGCCCTCTTGGCCTCTTTGCCAGATTACTATCTTCATCTTCATCGGTTAGATACGAAGACGAAGACGAAGGGCTGTCGCTTCTTCCGTACGATTCAAAATTCAGCGTAGAACTGCGAGAGATAAAACCCAGACTTGAACTCAGTCTCTCCAGTGATGACATCTGCCGCAAATGAGAGCTGCGGTAACCATTCGGCCCTGCACCGACAACGGACGCCTTGGTCGCGTTCTGTTGCTTTCCAGTGAGCCCGAATCTACGTAGCCGGGCAAAGGCACTTTGAGGGGACGTATCGGATCTCGCAGTAAGGCCGGGGGAGGACGGAGGTGAGAGGTCTGGTAGTGTAAAGTCCTGAACTGGGGTCTTCCAGTAATTAAAGTCAGTGAATTCCGATGTCCACTTGTGATTGATAGGCGGGAACATTTGGTCGACCAGGTCAGTCATGTGAATGTACCTGTTCTGACATGAATACAGGACTCAATTGTGAAGAATAAACGACTAACGAAGATTTATAACCAGCCAACTCTAAAAGCTCCATCTTCACTTCTCCAGCATGGTCAATGGTGAATATCCTCGCACTCGGAACATTCACAGACCGATATGAAAGAGCATCCGTAATCCTATTCCCAAACCCACCGTAAAATGGGTTTCTGACCGTCTCACCGAACAACCGCTGAATATCACGAAGGCAGGCCATCTTGAAGACTTCGGGCTTGCGCATGATGACTTCTCTGTTCCGCGTCAGACATTTCCCTGATCTCAGGATGAGAGAACACTTACCGGTGTAAAGAGGCCATCAACCTATCAGGGCTCATAATGACCGGCCCGTCAGGTAGTCTGTGGTTGTTCTGCTTGATACCCCTGAGGTAAAATCGTGTAGCATCTGCCTGACCGATGGCCCTGGAAGTGAGGTACAATATCTTATAACCGTTCCTGCCAATATCCGTATATAACTTCGCAACACCAGAATGTGTCCAGTCCCGCCCAATCATCGCAAAAACATGACCCAGACCATCAGACCTATACCAACGCAACGTGAGCCAAATTATAGAATTTGTTCCGAATCAACGAACTTGGTAATAGTGCCATCAATATCAGAGACAACAACTAGATCTGTTGACTCCCAAACGAAAATACGAGCCGTAGTAGCTGATTCCCCCGTTGCAGACAAGGAAAAGGTAATTGAATTTGCTCCAGGTTTCAAGTTCAACGATTTCTAATTGTGGCATTCAGTCATGGAGGATGAAGTCGAAAACTTAGTCCTACGAGTTGGTCAGATGTTAGCCGTAACGTCTTTGCATATTTCTTCTTTTTTGTTGCTGGTGGTTTTGCAGGTGTGAACGACTCAAAGGCTTCGTCTATGGGTCTACGAAGAGGCGTTGAGGGCTCACTTCGCGCATCTAAGCCCAGAGTCTTGTTCAATTCCTGTCGCTCTGGAGAGGGTAGCGGTAATGAAGTTGAGGATTTATCTCCCTTTCAGTGAACCAAATGAATATATTTCGATGACAATCTAAGCGAGACGACGTACGGCGACTGCATTCCCATTCAATTGATTCCTGCTACTTGATCTCCACCATTGTACCCAAGAAGACGACGAGGACTTGGTTATTGCAGGATCCGGCGGGTTGTCAACCTCATCGGCATGCTCAATCGGTGGAGTAACTGATTCCCTGACGGTGGTTCCATTCGCTTCAGTTAATGGTTCCTTGGCTGGCGACTGGACATCTGCGCCAGCTGGTGGAGCTGAGGGCCGAGGCTGATTTTCTCTGCGTATTGCAAGCGTTGCATTACGCCAGTGTAAGAGAGCATCCATGACTGGTGAGCCATCTTTCTTACGTATGTAACTGCAAAAGAATATAAGGATTATTTCTAAGGAAGAAATAAAACCACGCACTGATGCCCGCCCCAACGCATTACAAGTCTCGGATCCTGAACCACACTTCCATCCTCCAGGAATCTATCAAAATTAACCAAATACTGGTTGAATAGTTGCCCCATATCATCCCCATCTTTAACCTCCTCAAAGGATACTAAGCTCAATTGAAAATCAATCCTCCTCCCTTCAATGGCCAGCAACAACGATCCATCATCTTGACCAGCGCTAAGAGTTCCACCGTAAGTAGATGTCCGACCGAATCCCTCAACATGTAGGAATGACCCTCTCTCCCAGGATCCCGCTTGCATTCCTTCCTCAACCTCCAAATCATCCTCGCTCTCGACATCTTCGTATTCTTTGTAAATTCTCCCTTTCTGCCTTGTAGGATTTCCATTCAAATCAGGAGGAACACTTCTGCTTCTTCCATGTGCTGAATGTAGTTGATCCTCATCTAATTTAACACTGTGCGGAAGGGTAAGACGACTCCGTTCTGTTGGTCTGAGAGATTTAGAAGGTTCCATCCGCCCGCCTTTACCAAAGGACGCTTTCAAAGGTGAAGGTTGGGGGAACGCCCCCCATTCCCAAGAATATTCTTGCATGATCGGAGTCTGCGACGTGGATATCAGAAGAAGGGGAGGCGAGGGGCATTCGATCTGAATATCTGGTGGGGGTTCGGATGTGGCACGCAGAGAATGAACTTGGGATGGACTTCCTGGCTGTGAGGAGGAGGTCAATGACGATGTCGGAGAGGGGGCACAGGAAGTGTTGATTTCAGACTGAACAGGGATGAGTTGGGGTGGGGTATTGCTTGGAAAATTAGGTGGTGTTAGAGACTGGGGGAATTCATATTGTTGGTCGCCATGAAATTGGGGTTTGGAAGGGGAATAATGATCGGAAGCTTCAAGGTCGTGATAATGAGTCTGCTTGTATCCTTCCATGTCGAGAGTTACGTCTAAGGGATCATCAGGCTGGAACAGCATTGGAATAGATAATGCGAACCATGATGGTACTCCACCTCGGGAGTGTGAATCCCCTCTGAATCGCTTGCGAATGGAACAAGTGCTTCGTCTACATGTTGGTCCGAGCCGGTTTTGTTGGGAAGTTGGTCTCTTGAAACGAAAGGAGATTGAGAAATGGTGGCTTTAGAATCTTGCCTACGAAGAGCTTGGGGTATATAGTGAGTTTGCTTGGGTGTTGTCCATATGTCTTGGTCTTGAAGCCCATCGTTGAGGTCAAGGAAAGAGGGTTCACGCTCAGTCACTTCGTTTGCCACGTTGTGTCTTTCTTCTTCTCTAGCAATCCTACCAGCTTCGGGAGGCTCCTCCGTTTTGTTGGGAACTGTAGCATGTAGAACTGGGGATGTGATGAGGTCCGCTGGAACATCCTCGTCCGTTTCGAACACAAAGAAGGCTTCACCAGCTTCACCAATCTTCATATCAAACGGAATGCGAGTTCCATTGACGAAAACATTGACCTGCTTATCGCTTGGGCGTAGAACCTGCCATTTGCCAAAGCGCACATGGAAAGGCGAACAGACGAGTTCGGAGTCGCCATTGTCAGCTGGTCTATGTATGACAATGACGTCGATGGCACCAGTTAGGGTGGACGGATTGATGTCCTTGTAGTACTGGTATGGGGCGCTGATAGCGCTGACAGCGCCTCGCAGATAGTTCATCGACGACGGACACGATGAGGTTCTGCATAAAACGTTGGGGATATGATTGGTGTGCTACTCTAGTACAATCATGTGATTCTACTCAATCGTGGGCGTGTGCTTCATGGTCGTACGGAGGGTCTATACGACTCTGGGAACGATGAGCAGAGAGGCCGTGAAAAATACTTGACAACGTACAGGAGGAAGGTTGCGTTCCCTACGGGTATAGTTCAGTAAAAGTCACAAAAACCCAAATAAATGCTAACCATTTAGTTCCACCAGGGGCGCTAGGTGCTAGAAAATCAAAATGAGTATCCACAGAACCTGCTCCAAGGAAAACATACAGATATAAGGGTCTGGGTGTCTATTCTCTGCAAGGTGTTCTTCTGCCTTTTGCAAGATTTCAGCCAGTGCTCGAGGGTTTGTGACATTCCTTGTTCCATTCAGCCTATTTAACCCGATGGTAACACTGAATAATCGCACCTGTTGACCTCGAATTCAGCTCTAATTTGCATCGCTTGACGCCGCCATACATCGCGTCGAATGGTCCAGTCTAGAGTATTCTTGAGATAGCGCCTATAAAGCGACTTGACGTATAATCTGTGTGCCAATGAAAACGCTGTCACTGGAGTCGGCATCGTCGTCGACTTGCAGTGGAGAAGTTGCGAATCGGCGATGAGAGTAGTTTACGTAATGCACATGAGCTTTCGAGGCCATATATGTTTTGACTTTTGCGAACTACAACGGCGGCGATGGACCCGCACTCGACGCGTTCCCAGTTCAATCACAGGGGACCAAAGGCAGGCCCCCCCTCAAGGACTACTTCAGAGAAAATCTCTACACAGGATACTAAAATGCCGTCAAAGGAGGCAAAAAGAGACAAGACCTTTAGTAATCTCCTCATCAGACGACCAATTGCAACGAACTCCAGGGTAAAGCAGGACGAGACGGTTAGGCGGAACATGTATCTGTCGTTTGTTACCAATGCTCTCCAACAAAAGTCAAACGTAGGTTTTTGACTCTGAAGATATTTCTAGCTTTCAGTGCCATCTTTTGTAGGGAGATTCGCAATCTTTCGACGAGCTTGTTGCTCAGTTCAATTCATTCGCAACGTCGTCGACATCTACCATCTCGAAAATGCCATCTAAGATACAGAACGAAACACAACCGGACACTGCAGAGATTCGTCTCTGGTTTTCTGCCCTCGCACATGTTGTATCTCGGCTGGAGAGAACTCACGCGACACTCGTTAGCGCAATCGTCAACATGTCCTGGATGACACTCGATACCGCCACAGTAAAAGCATATACTCTATTTATTGGCATGTTGCTCAGTGCACGACCAGAATACCTGTCCATGGTCCTTGCCAAAATTGCCGTTGGATTTACACATCGTGAGTCTTCTCCCTACTCCTCTGAATATTTGACAATAGTTATGCAGAATCTGGTATGCAAGCACTTGATGCAAGCATGCCGTCTTCGTCCAAATCACCACTCACAAGACGGACAGTTTATGAACGAGTCCACTATTTGCTTCGACATCTATTATCCCTCATTCCGACGTTGCCTTCAACGCTTCAACCCCTTCTAGTCCGTCATTTTCCTCACAAAAGGCAGATCCAAGTCGCACAAACCACGTACATTCGCAATCTACTTTATGTGTCCGGTTACTGTCCCGAGTTATCAGACAAAATTCTAGCTACTATTGTGGATAGAGCCATCCAGATCGACGTATGTTTCCAACTTGCTTCAAATTCAATTTATTCATTTATTTACCCCTAAGGTCGAAATCCAAACTGAGCTCGAAGAATTGGAAGAATCCGAAAGCGTAGAGGATAATGAAGTATTCGACCTCGAACTGGACCCGTTTGATGCTGTTGTCGGTGAGGATCCAGTGTTGGATTCGGGATCGGAAAGCAGTGAAGGCGAAGACGATGACTCATTCAGCGATTTATCCTCCGATGCAGGTGACCTCGATGATGATGAACCTTTTGAGATTCAGACCGATCTCTCGCATATTCAAGATATGGTAAAAAAGTTGGACGCTACATTGATGCTACTCTTCAAGCATTTCGAGCAGACAGTCGACACCATCGGTAAAAGGAGGCTGACAGACCCCGAAGGTGTACTGCCGGCACTCCCTCCACTCGATTTGGCAAGTCCAGGAGGCCTGAGCAGTCCTCTCAGCCAGATATTAGGCCCATCTTACACACAAACTGCTGGATTTGATCCCATAACCACTCCAACTCCACTCGTACCCCCTAGTCCAACCCCTCTTTCTGCATTGCCCCCTAATAAAGAAAAACTGAAGGCTACTCTCCGAAACCAATTTAATACACTCTTATCCATCTTTGACCGCACAATCCTTCGGACGTTCAAATCACGCTACACTCAATTCCTTATCTTCTGGTACACCTCAGTCGATCCCGAATTCGCAGATGTCTTTCAAGGCATGCTCGTCGAACGTGCACTCATGCCAGGTGCTAGTTCAGCCGTTTTGGTTCGGAGCTCATTGGAAGACGACAGCAGACTAGATGAAACCTCCACAACCGCGAATATCCATTTACTGACCCCGGAAGTGACCCGTGCCGCTGCCGCATCTTACATTGGAAGCTTCGTGTCGCGGGCCACGTTTGTTGATCGCGAAGGCACGCGACGTGTCATAGGCGTCCTTTGCGAATTCGTGAAAGCCCACCTGGAAGGTGTAGAACAGGCGGTGCGAGACGGGGTCTTTGGTTTTGATTCTTCGGCCTCCTCGATGTTGGCATCTGGGCAGCATCTGGTGTTCTACTCAGTCATACAGGCTATTTTCTTGATTTTCTGCTTTCGATGGAGGGATCTAATGATCGATGGTGTTGACGATGAGGAAGACCTAAGTTTGAAAGGGACAGGAGGTCATCCGAGAAGGACAACTACCAGTCCAGGAAGGGATATTTGGTTGCCCGGGCTCTCTATCCTCAAACGCGCAGTTTCCTCCATCTTGAACCCTCTGAAAGTTTGCTCATCCAACGTTGTAAACCAGTTTGCTCGAATCGCACATAGTACAAACTTCTTGTACTGCTACACAATTCTTGATGTCAACAGACGAGCCGAAGTCGGGGATTCGTCTCCGCCCAGTTTTGGAGCGGAACGAAACACCACCATCCCCCGTCATCCTAACAACGTTGCCGAGCTGAACACTTTCTTCCCTTTTGATCCCTGCCGCCTTCCGAAGTCGAACAGTTTCATTCAAGGAATTTACAGGGAGTGGGAATCAGTCAAGATACAAGGAGACGATGAAGAGGACGAGGAGGACGAGGAGAAAGAAGATACAGATAAGGCTGTGGACAGCGTCAAGATAGGGGCACACCTGGCCATTCCTAGAAAAACACCCAACGTAGACGAAGGAGGACTCGGAGAGTCGCTTGGCGCCATGAGCATCAGCCCTGCAACGGTTTTGAAAGGAGTATCTGTGTGATTGACTTTCGCATAACCTTTCAAGTTCTCAAATATGTATGTAATATAGGTGTACGACTACATTAACTACCCAACAACTCTTACGCTTTACATGTCGACTTCCGGTTTATGTACACAAGATATTTTGCTCATACATTTTTTTTCAATACTGCGTGCGTCTAGTCAAACAAGTGACTCTGCCTGGAGTTGCCATCCACAAAGATCTTGCTAAGTCTGATGCTGCGTTCCCTCGATCCCATCTTACCTTGACGCATACTTCGAATGGCTTGCTCCAACCCTCCTCGTGTGGGAGTCCATTTGCTCTGGGGATCACTTTGGGAGGTAGGAGTGACTTTTATTTTGTCGTCAGCAAATGCACCCTCGGAATCTCCAGCACCAATCATTTGGAAGTTTTCAACTGCGGGTGTATAAAGCGATCGGGTCTTGGCTTGATGATCATGTACCTCCAAGGCAGATTTCTGCGTTGTCTGGTTTAGTAAAGGCAGACAGTTAAAAATGTATGGATACCTGGAGTGATGTTGAGAAGGAGACTACAAGACTGAAGAAATCTTCAGGTTTTGGTGCCTCTGGAGAATCGGGACGTTCTCCATAGTACATGAGCAGGGATTGAAGCTCCGCTCCCACAGCCTTGCCCATCTTCGTCAAGATTTCGACTGCGAATGTTTTTTGAATTATAAAAAGCTTAAGATACGATAATTTAGTTGGCATTAGTAACGGATAACCCAATTAACCATTACCTCCATGATCTGAACAAAGCGGTCGTTAGGGTGCACATCTCTCGACTTTTTTTGAATGTCAATTTCCTGCTTGAGGTGATCCAAACCTGCACTGATAGCATCAACTGTCTGGAGGGTGGTTTGAGCTGACACTGTATAAATTTCGGTAACAAATTTCTCTGATAAAATGGGGCACGGACCTCGAGCAGCGGCTTCAACATTTGGCATCTCCGATAGGAATGTGGTAAGTGACGGGTCCTTGCGAAGAAGCACTTTGGCTAAGTAATGAAGAAGCGTTGGGCACTCAGTGCCACCATTAGCTGTCTTGGTTTCCTTCAACTAAGGTTCATATGAGACTGAGGGGTGGGGGAAGGTTGGAGCGTCGAATTCAACCGACCTTTAGTAAAGAATCAAGCTGAAACCCTTTTGCGTTGCCACGGAAGCTCGAGCCATTCAAAATATTGCCAAGTCGCAGAACAATCTGTTTCGCAAAGTAAGTAAATAAATAATCAGAGTTTACAAACCTACTTGAAGTGTCTGTTTAAACTTCACGGACGAACGCATTTCACGTGCGGCATTTCGCAAAATATTGAGATCTGGGCGGACTTCCGCGAACTCAAGCTCTAACCTCCTGCGATACTGCAAGCACTGTAAACGTTCAGAGAGTCTAGGGATTGTCATGATCTAACAAACGTCTTAAAAAGACGACAGTAAAGTCGTATAGTAAATCTCACTTCGTGAAAATATTGATCCGCTTTCGCCAATTTACTGACGTCTCCGAACAACCTGATTCGCTCAATCTAGGAGATTGTTATTATATATCGTGTAGTGAGGATGGAAGTGGTCTACTTCTTCTGGTGTGGGAAGATGCTTCCCAATCGCCTTCAGGTCGTCGATGGATAACTGCGCATCATTTATCTCAAGTAGGCTCATACGGATCTGGGAATTTTCTCTCTTAATCCTGCTGAGCATGATGGCTGAGAAAGCACTGAGCTCGTGATTGCCGAGACGAAGTAAGCACACACCTATATTATTGGCCCTGGTGATGTCAAGCAGAGTCGTAACGTTCTGTTTCTTCGGGCTAAATAGCTGTGATGGCGTTTTCGGCGTGTTGTCGATAATGAATATACCCTCCAGGTCAGACAAGTCAACCACGGCGTCAGACGGAAGATCCTGCCAGACGGTGGCGCCTCCGTTTAGGTTGACTTTGTTCCAATAGAAAGGTTTCAATTTTTTGGCGGGTCGGGTGATCTCTGGCCTCGGTTTCATACGGAAGGCGGTTGGGGGCGGTGGAAGGGCAGCGGGTGGCGGTGGTGGGGCCGGTGAAAAGATAGGAGGTGGCGGTGGTGGAGGTGGAGGCGTTGAAGCTGACTCCCCGGATGGTGAAAGAGGAGGCATTGGAGGTGGAGGTGGAGGTGGGGTTGAAGTTGAAGTTGACTCCCCGGATGGTGGAAGAGGAGGCATTGGAGGCGGGGGTGGTGGCGGCATGGTAGTACCAACCCGTCTACCTGGTGATGGTGGCGGCGGCGGAGGTGGGGGGGTCGCGTCTAATAAGGACGATAACAATTTTGTTGGTAATAATGGAGGAGGCGGAGGGGGAGATTTGACTTTAAATTCTTGTTCAGTCTTTGGCTTTGAATGCAGCTTGACATTCAACTCCAAGATCTCATCGTTGAGACGGGAAATTTGTGCATCCTTTTCCGTCAAACGATCAATGGCCTGTTTCGCAATGAGCTGTGCGTCCACCTCGGCTGCCTTTGCCCCTTCTCGAAATTCTTCCCTTGATGTAAATCTCGTGTAGACGGACTCAAGAGCACGCTTAAGGTATGTGATTTCCTTGTCCTTGGTGGCCAGCTTGGTGTCGAGTTCCGATTGCTAAATACGGGGTTGTTATTCTAACGAGCCGTCAAGAAAAAACATGAGAATTACTCACTTTTGCTTTATACTTCGCAATTTCTTCCATCAGCGTGTTCCATTTAATCTTATCCCTTTCCCTTTTCGCTTTCTCTTCCTGTTAGGTGTAAATATGTCAATTAAGGAAGCAAGACTTATCATGAGCCTCACCACTTCTTTGTCTTCTACTGGATTCTGCGACCTATATTGGTCGACTTCTGCCTGAAGCTGTATAACTTGTTTCTCTTTCTGAACCAAACGCTGAACTAGGCCATGGAAGTTCTGCTACAGTAGATGCGTAAATTTCGGATGCCCATCAGAAAGTCAGATTCACCTCCTGTCCCGCCTTCCCCTTGTGCTGTGTATGAGGGATTGGAATTCCCAGAGGTAGGGCCTTGAAGGTGTTGATTTCGGCGAGTTGCTGTTCCAACTCGTTACGTAATTCTTTGCGCTGAAAGGAAATTCAATACCTCTTTAATTTAAGTACTAGATTGACTTACTTCATCACTAAGTCTCTCGACTTTCGTACGAAGAGCTTCAATTTCTTCATCCAGTGGGTGTCTCTCGGTTGGGGTTTTAACCTCCACTTCTTGGCCCGTGATATGTTGCACGGAGGCAGCAAAACGCCTGAGGAACACGCGCCAACTTTCATCGCTGGGGGTTATCAGCTTTAGTCCCGTACGGGAGCGCTGGCGGTACTCACAAGCTATCGAGCATAACAGCTTGTTCAACAAAACGGTCGAGAATTGTGAGGAGATCTTCCTTGACTTGACTAAGATGGCTCTTCAGTAAAGTCACCTGTGCAAAAGATTACATACATTCCAATATCTCTCTGGAGAATTTGGCCGTAATGCTTCAAAATGTCAACCATGACTGGATAAAGATTATCATGTTGTTTGGCTAGCGAAACGAGGTCTTGAAGCGCTACTTCAGATTCGGAACGCGGTCTCTCGGAGGTCGCCTGTGTTGTTCGAAGCAAGTGCCGTGTCCTTTCGTGCATGTCTTCTTCGTCTTCCGATTTTTCTTCCGTATAAAGGTTCAGTTGAGTTAACAGCAAATCAGGTGGTTTAATATAACGCAAAGCCTAAAGATAATGGATATGAATTATTGATTATCTGTAAGATTTTGGCAAAAATGACATACAACTATTCGCTCATTCAATCCCCGTCTGGAGAACTCCTCCCGGAGCACAGTCCTGTCTTCTAGGTTGTCAGGACAGTTTGTAATGGCATTAACGAGAGCCATAGCCGCAATGCGAGCTTCCCAAATACCTCCTTCATCATCTGAAAAGCCAGTAGTGCTATCGTTACTATTTAGGTCTGGCAGATCTAAAGAGGACAAGATCATTTCAAAACGAAAATTCTCGTCATATGCCACCCGAAAGTCAGAAAACGCGGAAAGAATAGCCTTGTGACCATCAACGGGAGAGACGATGCAAATGGCAGCCAGAAGTTCGCAGACGAGAGCATAAACCTTTAACGACGAGGTGTGGATAGCATATGATATATGCGTTATCACAGTAGGCGATCGTGATAATTCGCTGAATCCGACCTAAACGAGCAAAAAAATCAGGGTGTTACTGGCAAGGGGGTGAAACCTACATCAGTGTTTAGAAGAACACGGAAACATTTGACTGTTTCTAGCAAAACAGTATTCTCCACCTCACCAAGGTTCTTCTTTCCACCCTTTCCCACAAGCCCTGCTAGAAGTTGGCCAAGAACATCCAAACCCTTCTCATCGCCCACAAAATCCTGGATGAGAGCTAACTGTGCTGTGGAGAGGTGGACACGCAAGGCAATTAGGTGCTTCACCAACTTGATATCGACCACTTTATTTGTCTTGAGACCATCGATATACCACTTTGTAGACATCGATTCACCGCTCCTTCTCGAATCGGGCGTGGATGAAGCGGTAGAAGTCCACCAATTCCCCCATGTCCCCCCAGTAGTCTGAGGCCGAATAATTTCCTCTGACCTACGGGAAACCGGGGATTTTGAAAGGTCATGGGATGTCCCAGTAGGACTAGCAGGATCTTGGGAGGTCTTTTGTAACGGGGGTGTCCCCCATCCGATGATTGAGATGCGCCTGAGTAGCCCAGCGTCTCCTGTCAGCTGGGGCACAAGTCTGGGTAACAAGCCACCGCCGGAAGATGGCCCAAATGATGCAGAAGCTTGAGCAGCATTCGCCGACTGTTGATTGGCAGTTTTGAAATGTCGGTTTTGACGCAAGAGGTATACTTTACGGTCGCGAGGCAGACCATGCATAGCCGTACGTTTCTCTCCTTTCAGGCCGATGTCGTCCTAATGATGTTTATTAGAAATTGGACCTCAGGCACGCAAGCGTGCCAATTACCATCATCTCCTCGAAAGCGGTATCAAAAATTTCGTCTCCTTCATCTTCACTTTGGTCTGAGGTGTCCGCCCTCTCGATAATATGGGGCGAAGATGTGAGCTTGGGTTCACTAACACTCTTTCGGTTCTCGTGTGTCGCTACCGTCGCGCTGTTTCGACTGCTTGTAGGTGAAGATGGCCGCAGCCAGTCTCCAAACATATTCGATAGACGAACTTGCGTCACCAACCCACGTTGTTCGATTTTAGCCGTGTCTGTGCCTGCAGGAGGATTTTTTGCTCTCAACTTTGCAGTGGATTCATCCTCTGCGTCTTCTTCTTCGGATTCAGACTCCTGTAACGCAGCTAAACGTCGCAGCGTTAAATCTGAAGGACCCGGAGCAGGCGAGACACTCCGTGGCTTGGAGCGTCGATACCAAGCATCGGGTACACAAAATCTGAAATTCCGCTTTGCGGTCGATTTGAAGGGGTTAGCAGAAAAGGGGAATTCGACAAGTGCAGAAATCTGTGTGGTTGGCGACAATTGTGAAGTACCTACAACGGAATCAAATTACCGAAGACGGGGGATGCCATTGGTATACATACACTCGTTTTTTCCATCAAGCCACACTTCCTCCACAATATACTCCAGATTCCCGGTACCTGGGATGGGCAGCGACTTTGCCAGACCGAGTTCATTGATGACAAGAGTGATAACATCCTCCACACTTGTCGATCGAGATACAAAAACTTTGTATTCGTATCCATCATGTATTTCTGGCACGCGCAGAAAAGATAGAACTACCTCAAGGGACGCGTGAAGAGACACTAGACGGAGAGCAGGGTTATGAAGGTGGTTCGTCAGAGGAAAGGAGGAGAAGTGCCGTTTTTTAGATTGTGACTGATTATTACAGCTAGCAACGATGGGGCCGACTACGGTGTCTGGCCACACGATGCCTAAGAAGAGTAATAAAATCAAAGCTTAACCAGGGGACTGGGAGATTCGAAGAAGCTCACCATCGCCAAGAGACATCAGCTCGTCCTCCTCCCAAGGCCGACCTGCTTGTTCAACACGAATTCGTTGCAGAGCCCATCCGGATTCCTCCAAGTCTCCCAGTATTTCTTCTTTAATTCCTTCTACTCGTAACAGGATGTCAACGACATCTTGAGCCTTTCCATCCCTTTGGATCTCCGCAAAGTGCAAAGAACCAGTAACCAGGAGAACAGGTACAATCACAACCTTATCGGACATGTCGTTTGTATTGAAAAGCAATAAACGTTGGTTGCGGAAAACGAATGACTTGGGATTGCAGTTCCCCTGTCACGACAATTTCGAGATCACCCAACCACCGGGTTTTCAAAATTCATATGACGAACCGAACCCTGAAAAAAATGGTCCCTGGAATCGAACACCGTGAAAGATAAAGCAGGCAAGAGATCTCAGTGTGTATATGTCATAATTCGCGTCGACAACCAGCACATTGCCACACGTGGCTCAAGACGGCAGTCGGCTGTTTTTGCATCACTTTGTAACTCCGTAAATTACTACTACTATTACACTGCTTCATAGTAGGTGAGATGGAAAAAGTCAATTGCCATTTAAAAGGTAATATAAAATTTACCTCGCGTCCCACTTCAATTGTAGAAATTAAGGTGGCTACTTAGCATGCACTTGTCTTTTGCTCCTAATAATACCGTGACCATCTGATCACTAAATACACGAAAGAACCTGCCCTAAACTGCCTCATTTTTACATTAGTCCTGGTCGCGTCCCGTCCACCGTCGCAGTCATGGATTCGGATGGTCTCTCGTCGCCTCCCCCAGCAACCTACTCTGAACTACCCCCAAGCAGTGCCCCAGATCCTACTCCGACAGCAAATGCGACGCCAAGGCGGCAGATAGCCGATGCACTTACAATCGATGCCGCTGACCCCAATGAGTCAGAAGGAACGAGCAGGAGACGAAGACGACCGCGTCAAGTAAACGGAGAGGTGCCAATGGTAAAGGATGCTGTCGGAGAAAGCGTCGCTGAAAGTTTTGAAACCTTTCTCAAAACGTGAGTAGTCCTCTCTTTTCTCACTGGGCAATAATCAAACCTTTTTCAGCTTCACAGAAGAAGTAGCACTACCCACAACACCCGAACAGCCAGATGATGCTGAAGGCGAACTCATATACATTGACCAGATCCATACCATGCGCGAATACGAATTGACAACACTCTACGTAGACTTCGGCCACCTCCTTCAACGAGACGACGTTCTAGCGGATGCCATCCAGAAACAATATTATCGATTCTTGCTCTATCTTAGACGTGCCCTTCTTAACCTGGTAGCAGAATTTGAACCGGATTACTTGAAAATCAACCCCACCTCCGCCACAACCGACTCCTCATCCCTACAAACCAGAGAATTTAACGTAGCCTTCTACCATCTTCCTCTAGTATCCGGTATTCGTGATCTGAGGACGGACAAGATTGGAACCTTGATGAGCATCAGTGGAACTGTAACTCGTACCAGCGAGGTTCGACCAGAGTTGCTCTTCGGTAGCTTTATCTGCGAAGTTTGCGGAGGGATTATCCACGACATCGAACAACAATTCAAATACACCGAGGTGAGTCTCGACTTGTGGTGTTCCTTCCAAGTACTGATTTCCTGTAAAGCCGTCCCTTTGTCCCAACCCTACATGTGGTAACCGTGTTGCTTGGCAACTTCAAATCGACTCCTCCAAATTTACGGACTGGCAGAAAGTCCGCATACAGGAAAACCCATCTGAGATACCTACGGGTTCGATGCCCCGGTCTCTAGATGTGATTTTACGGTCTGAAATGGTCGAACGAGCAAAAGCTGGTGACAAATGCGTTTTCACGGGAACTTTTATTGTCGTCCCAGACGTCAGCCAGCTGGGTTTACCAGGAGGCAACAAAGCAGAACTGCAACGTGAGGCGAATAAGTCCAACATTGGCACCGCGGGTGTTGGTGGAAGTGGCGTCACTGGCCTCAAGGCATTAGGTGTGCGGGATCTGCAATATAAAACAGCTTTTCTGGCTTGCATGGTCAACGACGCTGATGGAAGAGTAAGCCTTGTTAGGTGCTTCCTTCTGAACTCGAAGTCTAACAGAGATGAAGGTTGGCACCAATATCCGAGGGGAGGAGGAAACAGGCGAGGAGAGTGGACAAGCGTTCATTCAGACACTCACGGAACCTGAGTTTGAAGAGTTGAAAAACATGATTAACTCTGATCACATATACTCTCGGCTTGTGGAGAGTATTGCGCCAACGGTCTATGGACACGAGCTTGTCAAGAAAGGTATTCTGTTACAGCTAATGGGTGGTGTCCACAAGAGGACCCCCGAAGGCATGCATCTTCGAGGCGACATCAACATATGTATCGTTGGCGATCCTTCGACCTCGAAGTCCCAATTTTTGAAGTATTTTCGTATCCTCACTTCAGTTTATTTTTACTCAAACGATCCTTCCAGATACGTTTGCTCGTTTCTTCCCCGTGCCGTTTATACCTCCGGCAAAGCTTCCTCTGCAGCTGGTTTGACGGCTGCTGTTGTTAGGGATGAAGAAACGGGCGATTTCACCATTGAGGCTGGTGCCCTTATGCTAGCTGACAATGGAATCTGCGCCATCGACGAATTTGATAAAATGGACATTTCCGACCAGGTTGCCATCCACGAGGCCATGGAACAACAGACAATCTCCATTGCCAAGGCCGGCATCCATGCTACATTGAATGCTAGGACCTCTATTCTAGCTGCAGCTAATCCCATCGGAGGAAGATACGACAGGAAAAAAACTTTGCGAGCCAATCTTCAAATGAGCGCACCGATTATGAGTCGATTTGATTTATTTTTCGTGGTGCTGGATGAATGTAATCCGGAGACGGACATGAATATCGCAAAGCATATTGTGAATGTACACCGATTTCAGGACGAGGCCATTCGTCCTGAATTCAGCACAGAAACATTGCAGCGATACATTCGATATGCGAGAACATTTAATCCGAAGGTGAATTCATGTAATTTTGACATCAGGAATGTTCTAACACTCCCTTAGCTAACTCCTGATGCTGCTAATGTGCTCGTCGAAAAATATCGGATATTGCGTCAAGACGATGCCACTGGTGTGGGACGTAATTCCTATCGCATCACGGTCAGACAGTTGGAGAGTATGATTCGACTAAGCGAAGCTATTGCAAGAGCTAATTGCACTGCTGAGGTTTGGATTCCCTTCCAATTGCTGATGGCTCCGGCGCTCAGCTTCACTGTTGTAGATCACACCTGCATTCGTTAGGGAAGCTTATAATCTCCTCCGACAATCCATCATTCATGTCGAACACGATGCCATTGATTTCGACGAGGAAGAGCTCGAAGGTGAGCGGCGGGATCAAGAAAGAGCAGACGACAGCGAAGATGTCCCGATGGTAGCGGAAGGGACAGATCCAACTGATGAAACATCGGTACCCGTACGTGTTAATGTTGCTGGAAGATCACTGGCCGTCCCTCAGGCCGAGTCGTCGTCGTCTCGAGCGGGTACTGTTGCTCCTGCTACTGAGCCTCCACAAGTACCACCAGCGCCGAGAAAGCGGATGATCATTACACATGATAAATATGTCGAACTTCAGACTATGGTCATAATGCATGTGACTGAACAGGAGCAGAAGTCGGGCAAGGGAGTGGATCGGGAGGAACTCATCGATTGGTACTTGGAACAGAAGGAGGATAGTATGCAGGATGTCGAGCAATTTGATTATGAGAAAGAGTTGGTTGCGAAGCTTTTAAGAAAACTTGTCAAGGTTTGTCCTCCGATTTATAGGGAAGTATCTCTCTTGAATGTGTGTTTCTAGGACAATTTCTTGATTGAAGTGAGAGGCGACGTTCAAGATTCGTTGCGGCCCTCCACGGATGACGACAGTCAAGAATCTATGGGGGCTGCAGGAGATAATGTTCGCGTATATTATCTCGTTCATCCGTCTGTCGATACCGAATCATCGATGACCTCGGGCTACTGAACCTTTTGAATAGCAATTGACTTTTTCCATCCCTGAATCTTCTCCGAGTCTACAGTATATAATTGCTTCTCGTTGCTTCCCCGGGCCTTATTTCAGTGAAGTGGTGTATAATATGTTGTATTTACGGAGTTACACAATGACTGCCAAGACAATGAACTGGATAAAAGATCGACTCGGATTGCGTTTAGCAAGAGGTAGACTACGTGTGATCCAGGGAAGGGACTATCTCTTCCACCACAACGAGAGGATGGTGGGGTTAAGATAAAATTAGTATGTGTCATTTCTCCGCTTCTTACGCTGTAAAAACATCCCACACGATATATCCCTAAACGTGAAACAGCGTAAGCCAAGCGAACCATTCATTCGCGTGTACTAAGGTTGTGGGCATTACCGCGGGCCGGCCTTACCTTGTACTAGTAGGTACGTGACATCCGAGTCGTCAATTGGCATCGTCGCCGAATCATCGCTCAAATCGCCTCGACGCTCGTCAGAGATTGGGACATGGTCTAGACCGACAAAACGTGTTATCGGGATTCGCAAATTGTGCTAACCTAAGCAATTCATTCTGGTAAGTACTCAACCGATTCGAGAACACCCCGAACCGTTCCATGTTTGGTCACCACTCATTCTTTCGCAGGCCGCATGCATATTCCAAATGCTGCCGTGTCAAGAAACTTTGCAGTTCTTCTCTTAAGATGATCAAGAATTTGGTTGGCCCAAGCAGCTGTGAAATGATCGACCCTGCTCTGTCCTGGTTCGGATTAATCTTCAGCGACCATAACCAGTGCGGCCCATGTCATATAACCATTTCTCGGCAGAACTCCACAATCTTATGGATGCCTTTAATAATTTGGGAGTAACCACTGGATACAACTCAATTTTTTGCATCCTTACTTGAAAGCCATACAATTGCTGGCCTTGTGATCACCGCTGTGTACCATTTTTGTCCTGTACTTGACAACCTTTTCTTATTTTGAGGTTCCCTGATATGGCCCTCTCGGAACTTGGGCTAGTATCTCCTTCTCCGCTGCGACTTCTTTCGCGCATCGGCATCTGCGGCGATTTGCCTCCAAGATGTCCACAATTTGTCAGGATGTCGCAGTATTGACGACCACTACAGTTCGAACAACTTCCACCGTCTTCGTTACCGTCGTGAATTCACAGGGTGTGGGAAGGCCAATTCTCTCGACCCTTCACAATACTGTTGTCTCCTGCTCGACGGCCGTTGCTGCCAATTCGACTGTCCGAAGATGCGCTTCATCAACTCTAACGTCCATCCGTACCATGACCGGTAAGCCGATTACTTGCACTTAAATTCACCCTCGTTGAAATATGTGGATTTCAGCCTCCCCGACTATAGTCCGAGTTACTTCGACTATTACTCGTCAAGTTTATCAGACAGTGTTAAATACGCTCTATCGGCCGTCATGTCGGGTTGTTCCAGGGCCTCCAACGTATCCATCAAGAACAACAACTCCAGTGCCTCCGACTACCCTATCACCACCGCCGCCGCCGCCGCCGCCAACAACCACTCCGCCAGCGCTTCCACCGACACAGCTCACGGATACATCTTATACAACGGAATATGTCACCGTTACTGTAAGTTCGATTCATATTTTCCATTCCATACAGGAATCTTATCGTCCGTAGACTCGTCCCGTGGAACTCACTTCTACCTCTTCTATGTCGCGAACCACGATTTACAGTGATTCAGCAACTCCTTCCGACAAACCGATCGGCGCTGCGTCACCGCCGTGGTCGTCAAACAATGTTCCTGTCGGTGCGATAACTGGTGGTGTGATAGGCGGGATAGCATTAATCATCCTTCTCGGGTTGCTTACTTACTTCCTGATGTTAGTGCGTTCCCGATCTTTCTTGTGATTCTGTAAGCTCACTCCGTGTAGTTACAAAAAAGCCCATCAACCTTTGATCAGCAGTGATCAGTCGAGATTGCACCCCCAAATGCAGGAACAAGCTGGTTACGACGTATCAAAATTCCACGGGCCAGTCCCAGTATATGAGAAATTCGGACTACGCACAACCGCAAGGTCCCAATGGGCAAGAGTTTTACCCCAAGTCTCAATTGCAAGGCACTCAGATTTGGCCACAAAATATGCCTTCTGGTCCGGCTGTCCAGGGGTACGCACCAGCCGTGGCCGCCTTACCTGCTGCTGCAGCTGCAGCTGCGGTGGTTGGACACCGTGACCCCTACGGTTCATATCAGATTCATCCATCATCGCGACGATCAACTGCAACTGCTCTACGCCGTGAGCACCACACGTCGCTTTATCCTACTTCAGTCCCATATCAAGGATTCACCGAGCCACGGGGGGGATAAGGAGCATTTGATTCTCTGGGAAGTAAAAGGTTCAGGAACACGATATTCCTCAACCATTTTTCTCTGGTGTTGGCAAGCATCGACCGAGAAGTCCCGTCATGATGTGTCAACTTCCTCTTTGACGTCAACCGTGATTTTTTTTTGAAGTCACAACTAGCCTCGTACGGTGCACCGTGCAGAGTCTGAATCGTAACTTGATCATGTAGCAGACCATTGTAGTCGTATTCACTTGCGGTATGGCCAAAGGAAAAATATAGACTTACATATTTTGAGTAGGGGTGATAGCATGTGTAGGGTGCAGTCCGATCCTGAAAAAAATAGATTTACTCTTCAAAGACTATGTTCATCACTGTTCTCTTTTTGCTTTAAACATTCGGAGTATATGGATTGCGTTGCAATCATCGCGGATTATTACAGAAAATGATGTCGGTGTATATGGTCCAAGAGAAACACCGACCGGGCGTCTGCTACGTACATTCAGACGAGTTTCAAAAGCGCGGGGTGGTACCTGGCCAATTTCTCCTTATACTGACCTGCCTTGGTATGATTGCCCAGCTTGATATAAACCCCCGCGATCGCATTGAGCAAAAGCGGAAATGGCAAACAAAAGTCTAATCCCCCTTTCATTATCTCTTTCTCCATGTTGAGTAACGACTCAAGCGAACAAAGGCATTACCTATGGTTGATTTTTGATCCTTTGTTCCCGATAGCATGGTAGGTGAGAATTTCGTCGACTTCATCGGATACCCATTCGTCAAGACGATCCCGAACGAGTTGAATCCGTCTTCGCCATAGCGATTCTCCAAATTCCTAAAAGCACTTGCATCTTCTATTTTCATCATCTCCAGCAAATGCTCAAGATTCTCCTCGTACATTTCACGACAAGTACGACGCATTTCTGCTTCAGACAAAGAATGCTGCTCGGGCGCAGCGACAAAAGGAATCATCGGCGGAACGACGAGCAATAACCTTTCTACCAAGACGAGTTCAGACACCTTGATGTCGTGCTTTGCAAAGAGACCGAGACCCATGTTTGGTGCAGACTTTATCTCGAATAAGGTGGGCAGACGGGTTTTCGGCATGGTGCCTGGGAAGCCTGGGGTCATGGCGATTTTCTCCAACGAGGAAGACCAGAGGATACAGAAAGAAGATCGCTCTCTGCCTTGAGTCGCGGCAGGAGAAGGGATGCGGTGGATCAGGTTCGGAATCAGAACCGATTTATTCTTGTCTTCGAAATTTGGGCGGGGTATGGACTGTCCCGCGCCTGAAACTACGAATAGGTGACTCGTCAGACAATCTTTACTTTGACAAGATATTGTCTTACCTAAACCAATGGCTCGATCTGCTAAAGAAGAACAAAAAAAGAGCATTTATCAGTACCGCCGAATGTGGCATACGTCGAAGCCCTACCTGCACTAGCTGATGTGGTTGCTCCCTTGGGTTTCTGTTTGAGAAGTTCAGTTATATCAACGGCCTTTGTTACTGGAACAGTAGCGGGTTAGTATCCCGCTCGGGGCAGAATGGAAACTCACGAGTCGTGCCTCGCTGATTGAACGATTCCCAGACCGCCTGGTGAGTTGAGGAAGATCCTGAAAAGCTTGTAAAACGAGGCTTTTGGTCGTTCTTGAGAAAACCTCGCTTCATTGTCGTGGGTCAGGTTTAAGGACGACGGGGAGTCGATGTCTTCTTATATAGAGGGGAAGTGCAAACGAAGGTCACAGTCATGCATCGGAGGTCCTAGGAGTTGCAATAGGTTCATAGAAATTGGAAACAAACTGTGTACAGCATAGTAGTCAAAACAAGTCTGATGCCAGTTCAGTATCGTCAACCGAAGATACCTCTTCTCAGAAAAGATAGGTGATCACGACGAGATACAGTTCGTTGTACCCTCCTTCATGCCGAAGATTCGAGCACGATAGGAGGAGGAGAGTAGCAACAGAAGTAGGCTCTCGGTTGTAGGATGCCGACCTTGCCAGAGCTCTAGAAGAGGTTCTACGCTCCCTGCATTCTGCAGCCACCCACAGTAATAGTTCCCAGCCCAATCTTGAATGGCCGAAATATTGTGTAACGACAAAGCGACCACCTAAGGCCTAATCCACTCGAGTTCGCTGACGACATTCTGTGTGGGCATTGCTATGGGTGACACGTTTCATGGTTTGTTCATCCTCCATGGACTATTTGAAATTGCGCGGGAAATGTATGCCAGTAATGGTTCCTGCCCGCCAAGTTGGCAGCTGTTGATTTGTTCTAGAGAAACGATTTTTTCAACAGGATGAAGAAAAGCGTTGAACCAGACCGTACCGGGTTCAAATTTTTGTAAGAACGGTAGTGAGGGAACGAACGCAAAGTTGTTTCTCTGGTCACATAAATGTCACACAATATCGAACATCAGAATCTTAGAAAACAGATATGTACAAATGTTATATGGGTAATTGACAAGACGGGAGCCGTCGACATGGTGTGTATGCTTGGATGCAGGTAATACGCAAACAATCGTGAACAAAATCAACTCATAGCAGCCAAAAATGTAAGAGTGAATTATGGATAGCAGTAATGGGAAGCAGCAGGTGCAAAATAAGGAAATTGGGTTGGATTTCACAAGAGTCCAGTCGTAGTATGAAGCTTGTAAATGGATGAGTAAGTAACAACGGATCGTCAACATCATGAAAACCAAAAAGGACCATTAGGTGATGGACAGAACAGCAAACAAAAGTTAAGGAAAAGGCAAGAATAACCTTTTCAAGGCCACTTCAATAATACACAGTACCCTGTGCCTGTTCCATGTTATACATCTGGTATGTTTGTCCACCATGCGACATGTCGATGTACTGCGAATACCCGTATGGCTCAGGATAGTAATACTGCTGGGGATAATAATGTTGCATCATAGTCGATGGAGCAGCAGAATCCTCCATCGTCGCCGATCCCTGAGGTTCATACGACGGCAAAGGCGTATCCGAAGGTGTCGTCGAAGGAAGGTAATACCTCGTACTATCAGAGGTCTCGGTATTCAAACGTGTTGCTGCTGGTTGGAAACTAGCCGAAGTCGAGCGCAAAGTAGAGGTAAAAGGGGGTGGTGACTTTGTCGTCAATTTGGCCCCTGCCGGAGAAGGAGTCTCTCCAGGAGCACGAATTTCAATGCGAGATGTTTGTCGAGGGAAAGAAAATATGGGCGTGCCCGTCGCAGGATCTATGAATCCATTAATCGGAGGAGTATGAGAAGCGGAATGGGCAAGGAAGTCGGGAGAGGTATTCGACAATGAGTGGTGATGCATGTGGCTGGGGTGTAGATAATGCGAGTTTATGATTGGTCGGGGTGTGTACATCGTCGGTGGCTGCAAGTAAACTGGTCGACCAGTCGCCAATTCATACGGCATACCATGAGAGCTCATTGCTATACCTGGAGGAAGAGGCATTGCATAGCCGAAGGGCGAACCATAAGCAGGGGAAGGTTGGGAGACGGGTTGCGCGGGGGGGGGCGGTGGGGGAGTAAAGGTTGTTTGCAAAGGAGGTAGGACTGGTCGTTCATGAAAAGGTGAAATGACTGGCGAGTCACTAGAGCTCAAATCTGGGGGTGGTATCAATTCTTCTTCCGCAGCTTCAGTTTCAGGAGGCGTTGATTCCAGTGCCACTGCCTCCAACTGTACGTTCTCGACAACATCCCGTACAGGAGGTGTTGTCAAATCAGGCGCAGGTGAACTCGGTTCGGATCCTGGCATAGCAGCTAAGTCCTCATTAGCGATCGAAGTGTCCTTGGACAATTCATCAACTCTATCATTGACCTCAGCTACGTTGACACCCTTCTCTTCCTGAACGGGCTTCGGGAGCCGGACAACATAGTTATCCGTCAGCACCGCAATTGTCGTCTTGTGAGGAAATTCGAGTGGCACGGACGCAGGAGAAGATAATCGGATGACCTGCAACTGGTGACCAGGGAGTCTGACACGGAATCCAGGTACTTGACCTGGACGAGGTTTTAAAGTCGAGTCGAAGTAGAGGAACGCTTCATGTTGTTTCGTCCACATAAGCTCAGGTTTCATCGCAAAGCGGAGACGGATACCCGGAGTAAAAGGAGAGTCGTTGCGAGATCGTGCAGGTGAAGAGAAACCTCCTCGAGCATAACCTCCACGGCCACGACCCTGCATGAAATTGCCCCTGCCACGACCCGCAAAGCCACCACGTTTTGGTGATGACTGAGCTTGCCGCACGGCAACTTGCTCTGCACGACGTTGCTCGTCCTTTTTCTTCATTTCCTCGAATCCGTCATGTGTCCATGTCTTGTTAACAGGTGGAACCTCCTCATCGATAGCCGAATTATCATGCGCCCCGTGTCCCAAAAATTCGCCACGACCCCGGATGTTATACTCCCTTCTCCCCCTACCACGAGTTCCCCGTCCTCTCCACCAGCCACTTAGGTTTCGCAGCTCCGTGTCGATCAGACGGTCATCATGACTCCAAAAGTTGCCAATAGTTGGTACAAAGGAAGGGTCACTGTCAAGCTTCTGCTGGTAGAGTTGTCGAGCAGAGTGACCAGGAAGTGTCTGTCGTCGGTGTTGTAGAAAACGCTTCGAGTCTGCAGGAGAGGCAGGGGGGAGTGTCGGTTCAATTGCGGGTGTGTTTGGCTGTTCCAGAGGCTCTGCAGGTGTGGCACGCGAGACGGGTGGTGAGGTTGTTTTTGGGGCTTTCTTGGGTTTACGGGTAGGTCTATTGGTCTTTGGAAGGGGTGGCACACCAAAGTCTGCAAAATCCACAACAGGCAACTCCGCCGCGCCATTGACGGCCTCATCCATCACCATCTCCGACCAACTGCTGGTGGGCGCAAAGAAATGCGATGTGTCCCCTTTTCCGACAGAGTCTGGGCTCTTGCTGGTTCTTGGAGTGGGCAAGTGAGCACGGTCATGTAGTGTAGCATCCTCTGAGACCGGCTCTGTCTCTGAATCGTCAGTGGGAGAATCCAAAGAATCGGAGTCATCTCCCTCAGAATCGGATTCGTCTGTAGCTGCTTCACGTTCAATTTCATCATCACTGTCAAGTTCACCGCGTGCCCTGCCTCTTCGCTTAACAACCCTTCGTTTCTTGGTGGGAGCTGAAGCGCGTGGCTTCTGCGTGTCCTGGTTAGTGATTTGGCGCGCTGAAATTGCTGGCATGATGAAACACGATCTAAAACGAGGAAATACAATGAACACAACAGTGGGTAGATAAAAAAAAAGGGATGGACAAACTGCTCAGAAAGAAGAAAAAGTGCAGCTCGGTGTGTCGGTCGAAGGTGAGTGGGCGTTGCAGTTCAACCGCCGCGGCACCGGGATTACCTGTGACTTGCCGAAAGTTTTCAATCTCAGCTCACCATTGCCGCACATAAATAGTAGCCAGTAGGAGTTTGGTAGGAGTCAAGCTATCGTCCATTACGGTATCATGGATCCAAGTCGTCCTGAAAGTTTCAACCACAGGACTGAAAAGCTTTCCACAGGACGTACTTACCACTTTGTGAGTCGAGCACTTTCTGTCACGACACCTGTGACACCCCATAGGTTGATCAAGTGCGGGATGGTTACCACAATGGGCGCACACCGACACTCCTCTGTGTCCATGGCTTCCCCGATCTGTGGTATGGATGGCGCTATCAAATTGGTCCTTGGGTCAGTCGAGGTTACCGTGTAATCGCTCCGGATATGCTTGGTTATGGCGGAAGCTCCAAGCCTCACGATGCTGCGGAATATACACCAAAGAAACTTTGTGCAGACTTGACGGCTCTGTTGGACCTTCTGGACATCGGGAAGGTGGTATGATACTGCTCTACTTCTCCACTAAGATATTTCCTCACTGCTATCCAGGTGGTCATTGGACATGACTGGGGTGCTTTCATTGCAGCCCGATTTGCCCTGTGGCATCCAACTCGCATCCTCGCTCTTGTATTGCAAGTGCCATCGCAGTAATAAATACTCTGCGTACTCACAGTTGACCAAGATTGAGCGTCCCGTATCGTCCACCCTCCCCCTCTGGACAATATCGATCTCTGGAGAAGATGGTCCAGCATTTACCACATCTGGGATATCAACTTTACTTCGCAGATCCCAGAGCGGACGCCGAAATCCTCAAACATGTATGTCATCAAACTCTACTCCATTATTTGATGCAGAAATGATAGTTTTCTGCAGCTCAAGAAGTTTCTCACTCTGGTTTTTGCCCCTGATGCATTTGACCACACCATGGCAGGTGTTGGGGGATTTGAAGACCAACTTTTGAATCGACCAGACAAAGGGTCCCAAAAATTCGTCACCGATAAGGTAAGTTATATCTATTATGCTTACCAACGGTTATTTCATTCCCTTGGAAGGAGTTGGACTATTATTATTCCCAACACAGCCAAAATATGCATGGGCCTCTGAATTACTACCGCACAACTGAATTCCGCTACAAAGAAGAGTTAGGTACAACTTTTTCCGTTTAAAAAATACCTTTGTTCTCTGATTCACATCTTAGAAGCTAATCTCCACTCAAACCTCCCAGACGACCTTCCCGTCCTCCTTCTCCGGGGCACCCTCGATACAGTCGCAACCTCTCTCATTGACAGGGCAAAAGAATTCATCAAGCTCTATGAGGTAGTAAACCTGGTGGGACGAGGACACTGGTTAATGATCGAAGACAAGGAGGTTGCCACCAGGATTGCCAATTGGCTAGATGGTCTAACCCCCCTTTCGCAAAACTCTGCGAAGCTTTGATATCCAAAAAAACAAATACCCCCTCTTTTATAACTATCGAAGAAGACGGGCACCAAAGATGTATAACTAGTGTATCATTTACAAGGAATCAATACAATAGAGATGGGCTTGGATAATGGTGCAAGTGAAAGAAAATCTCATTTGGAACATCGCGCGGTCTTACATACGTTATAGACTACCAGGCAAACCTCGAAAACCAATCGTATCAATAGGAGGTAGCAGTTCCACTGGAGAGCTCCCAAATTCCTATAAGCACAGAGAGACTCAACGCAGAACATTCTGAGATGGATAATAACACGTACATCGACTATCCAGGAGAAAGGGAATGTAAAAACAATGAAGGAAGTCATATAAGACATAAGACACGACTGAAAATGTGACAGGAACGTACCATGTGTACTTGGTAATCTGCTAGTGTTCAATCTTGTCGATGTTGTCTGTCGTAATTGTCGAAAATCATTATTGACGTATGTTTTCGTCAGACCAGTAGCGGCAGGCGAACGAAGAATCGCTGTTGGAGGAGAGATGATGACACCAAGTATATCAGGCGTCTTGGTTCCCGCTTTTGGTGTTGACGGCTCCTTCGCCTCCGAAGACAACAAAATTTCGATGGACTGGAGCTGTAGCGTGACGGTTTCTGGTAACTGGGTCGACGAAGGCAACAGAAGATCGTCATCGTCGATGCTCAATTTCGATCGTACGGAAGAGAGGACCTCTTGTTGGTCTAAGGATAAAAACATAGTGAGATTGGTGCACAGATGATCAAAATTTTCCACGGATATGCCAGTAAGTGTGGTCAGTTTGATATCGTCTTGCGACACCAGCCATTCCATTATGGTGAGGAGAGCTTCAGAGGTATCAACCGTGATTAAGGAACTTCGAGCGGAGTGTGCCGCAAATAAATGACCAATTTCAGTTTGCAGGGTATGGGGGTTTATTGCAGCAGGCGTTGTGCTGTTAAGGATCTCCGGAACCAAGTGGAGAGCAGCATGAGCAGACAAATCTTGCTGAGCACTTCGTAACAGTAGGAGCAAAACGGTGAATTTGAGATCCGCTCCTAAGTCATGGTGACATCCTGCAAGCTCTCGGCTCAGGCGTGATAATGTCGTCGAGGAAAGGTTTGCATCCAATAGGAAAGACAACCATATATTGAATGACGCGCAGAGGTGGGTATTTGAAGACAAGATTTTGACAACTCGGAGTGAGGAATGGGATGATGAAATCAAGGATTCCCATAGCTGAATGCCAGTGGCGAGTCTGCCTTGAAGTAGGCGTCGGTAATCAACCATGTGGTTGCTTTTGGACAATGCCTCGACATCTGTCGAGAGATCATTAAGGTCTTGTTCCAAGAGCCATTCACAAAGTCCAATCTCTCCATTATCGATGTCGAGGAGGCGTTGGACAAATAACGGACGAAGTTCAGGGCCGAGGATCTGGAGAAATTGTCTGATTTCCCGAAAGATATGAGGAAATACAGATCTGGCCCAATACACGGAATCAACCCTCTCATCATCATGCGATTGGCGAGGAAGGACCGTGTCGACCATTGTGTACACCTGGGAGATGTGATGAACCGGGTCCCTACCAACATTCTTAGACCCATGTTCAAGTAGCATGCGCAGAATGACTGTGGCAGCAGAACTACCTGGTTCGACCTGCGCATTGGGCCTCGAGAGGTCAAACAGGACGTTCCGACAAATATGCAATAGATCTATGGCGGTGATGTGTGCTGGAGAGTGATCTGAGAAGACTGTAGTTGCCGCATCGGAGGAGGCATGTAGGTCGACTATTGCGGCCGTGAGTGCACGTAAGTCTCGAGATGCCAGCGCATCTGATTTGCAAAGTCGAAGAATGAGGCGCAGAAGATCAGTCCCTGTGCAAAACAGAAGCTCTGAAACAGGCTGGTTCATCCTAGGGATAGGTTCCAGAGTGTGGTGTAGATTTAGGTCATTTGAGATATCGACAAGAATGGTGATGAGTCTCGACACAAGCCTTTGCGATCGATCGTTCCAGAAAGATTCGAGAACGCGCCACTGACCACGATCAGACAACAATTCTTCAGAAATAATGGTTATCGATACTCGAAGTACGCGGAGACGTCTCAAGGATAAGGGACGTTGGCTGTCGAAGGTTATCTCCTCAAAGGCGGACAACAATCCATCTTGCGCTACCCGTGCAAGTTTTTCCATCTCCAGCATCTCGTCTGCCGAGATGAGACAGAAAGGAGGTTTTAAAGATAGGACGGTCGTAACCACATCGCTGCGCATCATCACCTGCGGGTCTCTCGTTAAACCAACAAGAAGGCGTTCCACCAGGATTCCAGTCTTCTTGGGCCGCTGATCGTCTTCGTCATTTTTTATCCAGGCCAGACGCCGTGCCATTTGGCGCAATGGCAGACAATGGTTGAGAATCTGTAAAAGGGTTAATAAAAAGATAAAATCTAATCCAAAAATCTGACCTCTCGATAACCATTTACACTTTGCCATACCACCAAGATGTTTAGCGTTCTTTCGCAGCAAAGATCATTACCAAGACTGTCTGACCATGCGAGCATTGACAGAACTGTGCTGACACCTAAAAAAGCTCGGACGAACAATATGAACTCCTCGTGTGAGATTGAAGTCACATTTTCTTGAAATAGCGACTTTAGAGGAGGGCATGGATCAGATGGAACTGGATTTGTGGCAAGTTTATGACTGAGTTCCTCCCGGTTGATCATACATTCCAACCAGCATCCGAGGGCAAATTCGTCCGAACTGATGTCCTTCAGAAATGCGGAACTAACCACGAAGTCTCCCTCTGGATTCTCTAGCGCGTCCTCAAATGTTCGCCATCCATATATTCGGTTGGTGAGTTTTCTCAGCGCCTTCTGGACGATTTTTGTTTTGGCATTCCTGGCGAGATTATCCAGGCATTGCATGAACGAAGAGTCATCAAAGAAATATTTTGAAATCTCCATGCTAGCTGTGGCCTCCGCAAGGCAGAGCACAGTGGTCTCGTCAAGTGTTTTTTCATTGAAGGTCTCCAAAAGATCGATGTGTTGCTGCCGGTCATACTTCATAAATATGTCCAAACGAAAATTGACACAAGACCTACCAGGAGTATTCTTGAAAACAGTGGGTGCTGACAAGCCGACTTGGTGAGTAGCTTCGCCACGTAATATGCATCATCAGAAGGCTAATTGCGTGTATTCTCTGTAAGTGTCACTGGGGAGATCATCAACAGCGACCCACATCAGAACCCAGTAGGTCTTTCATTTTTCCAGCAAATTCTGTTAAAGACTCTGCAGAAACATCGTGCTTTAATGGTTTGCTGACTGACTGCACGAGACTGCCTAAGTCAAAGACTTCATTCTCAAAGTCATCGTCATTCATTGCCAGTTCGAAGTTGGAGTAAACATATGGGAAGTTGGGGTTGTCCCAGTCCTCTTCCTCTGGTTTGAGGCAAAACATCAGCCGTATGAGGAGTGGTAGAGGAGTGGGTGAAGGCATCAACGTAAGGAGCTGCTCTGCCAGAGCGGTCGGATTGGGGGAGTTGGCAAGATCGAGCGCAGGAGAGAGAGAAATAGGAGAAGGAAGACTTAGTGGTTTTGGTTCGTACTCGACAGTCTCCAAAAGTTCCCCTACCAGATCACCGTAGACAGCCAACGAGACTGCGTTGAATCGGCCGCGAAAAATGATCAAGCGTGTGGCATACTTTCCTACGCGTCAACTTATTTCGAATAGCTTCAATATATATAAGAGAAAGTACCTCAATCCCCATGTCAACAGCAAATTTTGTTCGGCCACCTGCATAAGCAATACGCGTTGGAACGAGGACATTCTTCCGCTGCGATTCCTGAGTCGAGTTCGTGGGTTGGACTGGTAATGCATTAAAGAAGACGTCGAGGAAGAAAGCGTCAGGTTCTGTAAATCTACATCAACCTCAGTTGGTACTTGCTTGGCGAGAGGCAAAAACATACGCGACTATCTCAGGGCACTTTGCAAAGGGTTTTGCGCCGGTCGGAAAAATACAAATTGACGAAACTTGTACTGGCTTAGTGAATATTATAGCTGCCAGGTCAGCCTTAGGTCCCTGCGGTGTCAAATGAGCCCATTGGAGGAGCATAGTGTTGGTGTAGTGAAGAGATATTTTCCTCGGCTGATTCCGTAAGTCCTTTATTCAGAACGTGACTCACTGCGACGTCCTTTCACGACTAATGAGTCCTTCTGCTACCAGACCACCTATTTTGGATTTATCCTCAGCTCGGCTTTCGACAGGACTTAAGTCTGGCACCCGGGGGGGAAGTCTTGTGAAAGTTGAGGAAGTCGGCGATCGTTCTGTAGAAGAAGTTATTGACAAAGATGTCTACGTTAACATTAACGCCGACTGGGTGAACGCGAAGGGTACGTCTCGTTTACTTTGAATATGGGACTTTTACATTTGGAAACAGGGGCATGGATGATTCACATCGTACTCATCGTGTTTGGCAAAGTGATCGTTGACACACTTCCAGGAATGACCCAACAAATGAGCTGGACATTGGTAAATCTAATATACCTAGCAGTAAGTTCTTCATGAAGTTATCTGTGTTGCACATGCCAAATAACTCTCGTCTGCAGCTCTCATACTTGATGTTCCACTGGGTTACTGGAATTCCTTTCGGGAGCGACCTCCACAGTGGGGCATACGATGACCTGACGCTATGGGAACAAATTGACGAAGGTGCACAGTATACGCCATCAAAAAAGTGGCTCTTCACCGTCCCCATAGGGCTGTAAGTAAATATTACCTCTGTGATTGAACACCTGTTATTCAGATTCTCCCACTAGCTTCCTAGCATCCACTCATTATACGAATTATAACCCCTGGCTATTTGCTGTGAACCTCACTGCTCTCGTCTTTGTTCTAATACCAAAACTACCCCAGGTGTGTTCTGCAGTCCGTCTCATTGCACCTACTGATTGTCGTTTGCAAATAGCTGCACCGACAGAGAGTACGCTTCCTGGCAGGTAAATCCGGCATGGCAACTCCACGTTCAAACAGTTTTCCTAACTCCAGGCCAACAACACCAACGAAACTCAATATTTCGGATTCCAGTTTTCGATAGACAAGTTAATCACCTGTCACTGTGTGCAACATTACCTATGTCACCCACTTAATGAACATCTCCCTGATTGTCTCCAAAATCAACTGTATCATTTCAACTACGATTTTATATCACAAAACAGCGATAGCTAAATCTCCTGGTATTGCCGCAAACGGAGCCTGTCAAAGCTAGGATGTTAGATTTATCTTGAATGGAAATATAACAGACGTACAGGTTTCTTAAAAGCATCAAGATCGTCACCTTGCCAACAGCAGGTATGTAGATTGAAGCCTGAAGACTTATTGAACTAACAACACAACAGGTGAAAATGGGCACTTTACCTTGTCTCGAACATCTTTCTCAAAGTTCTTCTCTGGTGCGACATTGAGACAGACGCAGCCGTCTTTGAGCCACTCCGTTTTCACTTTGAAGCTAGCATTGGGAACGGCGGAGATTACAACATCGGAAATGGCGAGGCAATCTTCTATTGTCAGATTACTCGGATGCACAACATGTCGAGGGTGGTATCGCTTCACACTATTTGATTCTGTTGAATTGGGATCCGCTTTTGGACGCTTAGAATATTCCTACACAATTAAACATAAGTGAAAGAAAGAGGCCGAAAAATCGGAGTACCTGAATAGATTCGATATCTATCGACAAGACACGGGCACCATCATTTGAAAGCAGGGCTGCCAGAGGGCGTCCAACCACCTCGGATCTAAAATGACCGTACAGTCCATAAAACTAGGCGGATATTGAATAACTAACCTGTTAATTATGGTGACTGTCTTTCCGTAAGCCCTGTCGCCGTATGGGAGAATTTTGTTGTAGACCCCAACATACTCAAGGCATTTCACAATGGCCAGAGGCGTGCAGGGAATGATGGACTTTACGCTCCCAGGAGGAGCATCCTCACTGACGGTATCTGTAACCGAAGGAGTCTGCATAGTGGAGACAGCCAGTAATTTTGGTTCGATAAATCGAATGCTGAAAATGTGTAAGAATTGTAACCATCGCGGAATGTGGATTCACTTGTGGTATAGATTATAATGGAACTTGAAATGGAGTCCTTCTACATCCTTCAAGGGTGACACAATCTACGGATATCAGAAATCATCAAGACTACAGAAAGAGAAACAATAAGAACCTGTTGCAGATAGTAATCCTAGAAAATAGAACAACAATCAGATTCGTCTGTTACAGACAAGTGAATACCGGCAACCTGTTGAGATCCGAAGATTGGGAAATAAACCTTGAACAGCAGCCATTAGGCACACGATACAAGTTGTAAGAAACGGTTACCATAATGCCATTGACAGACGCATCTTCGTTCGCTTCAATAATAGCGTTTTCCACTCCGCCCCCTTCACTCAGGTCAGGAGACATGGCTGCACCCGTCTTCTTCAGAATAAATTCGACACCAAGGTCTTCGCATTGCTTCCGCGTGAATTCTGCATAGCTGTTGCTCGGACTGGATGTGGTAGAGAGTATGCCAACTAGTTTAGGACGACGTGCAGAATTTTCCAACCCAATCCTGACTTCCTCACGGAACGTGGCGGCTATTGGATCAGCTTTCAGCAAGAGGCCCTTTCGTTCGAGTGCCATAACTTGTATGATCGTGATCGGAAAAAATTGTATGTCCTTGATTTGGTAATGCGAAGAAGTTCCGGCTCACGATCCGAGAGAAACAACACATCCTAGCTCTCATATTTGAGAAGGACCAGTTCCTCCGTGTATCGTTTGTGGCATTGGTATGGATAGATTTTCTACATTATTGTAAGTAACGTTTGAGAACCATTATTGAAACTGACTTTTTCAGACACAAGAAAAACTTGGTGAACTTTTGCTCTTCCCCTTGCTCACTCCAGCCTTACCTGTCAAGTCTGGCAAGATTGGTTTGTTGTGTTCGACCATGCCTCACAAACTTTTAGACGTCACCGCTGACTGGCTCTGCTTTCTGGTTTGTATCCTAGGTCTTATTTCAGACTTTGAGAAGTGGGACTCGCGCTCTATTGTCCGCTTTCACCACACCTCTGATATGCTTTTGTCGAACATTATCTTGGCGGCAATCATGTAGTCTACGAGGAAGACACGACGAACGTCATCGATGGTACTGGCAACGTTGGGGTGCGAAGCTGCATGGAAACGCCGGGAACAGCCAACTTGAAGGCCGAATTGCCAACGATAATTGACTGCGGACGCCGGAGATAACAATTACATACTCCGAATAAACTGAGAAGTACAAGAACGCCTGATCGACTGTGCTATTACACGTCCATCTTCTTTCTGAAAGGCCCAGCTGCGGAGAATATAAAATATCATCGAAGCAACTTGGGAGACGCCATTCCTGCATTTTTCAGCCACCATCAACCTATTAGTATCGTCATTCTGGCCAAGGCTACATTCTCAAAATATCCCTTCGAGTTCGAATTGTGTGAGAATGACCCTATCCGAAATACGAAAGGAATTTCGATTTAGTGAGAAGTGTACTCGATCTCGGAAAAGGTATTAATAGGAACAAACCTCCAATTCCAGGGGAACCTCTATTTAGATGGTTACAAATTTATTGGAAACTCAGGAAGGCGGCTATTTGAGGCTGAAAGCCAAGTTTTGAACGAATATTTTCTTGAAGCTCAAAGTGTCGTCTGGCCATCTCTAAAAGTGGTTCTGAACCCCATATATAATGTCAACCGCAGTGGAAGCATGGGAAGTTGATGTCATCATTCTGAATCGGAACTCCAATCGGGTACTAATTACCTGATGCAGTAAGGCTTCCCCGTCTCCAGCTTGCCAGTGGGCACCCATCCTACGCGGAATTGTAGCCAAACACCAGTTTTAGCTCCGGGATAAGGACGTGAGGCCTACTCGGCTTGAAGCTTGAAGCTTGAAGTCCCAGATCTCAGGCTTGAGCATGCTCTCGGGGCGTCGATTTTGGCAGAGCCAAGGCAGAGCACCATCAAAACACCGGGAAACCGAACGCAGGAAGATTTACGTTACTTGGGTTTGATGAGAGAAATTTATTCATATTGGCATCTTCTATTCAATCTTCCTCACATGGCTTTGAAAATACCTCTGTATTTAAATAATGGCATTCACCAGACTCGGAGAGCCACATATTTTCACTGACTCATTGACCTGATGAGGTTGCCCTCTATCACTGCCGCTGGCCTCATTCCGATCTATCTGGCTACTTCCGTTCTTGCTGGTGTCAAAGAAATATGGTGGAATATTACCTATGTCAATGGTGTCAACCCAGATGGCCTTTTCGAACGTCGAGTGATCGGAGTCAACAATACGTGGCCGTATGTTATTCCGTCGCCCGTTTTTATCGAATGAGCCTTAATTCATATACATTTTTCAGACCACCTCCCATTGAAGTTTTGTCGACGGATAAACTTCTTCTTCATGTTACGAACTCCATTGATGAACCAACAGCCCTCCATCATCATGGAATGTTATTTACGGAAACTTCATGGATGGATGGGGCGCGACAAGTATCTCAGTGGTAACTCTCACAATACATCTATCCAACTACTTTGGCCTTTATAAATAACTTGCAGTGGCATTCCACCTGGAGGCAATTTCACATACGTTGTGCCCATAGATACCGACAAGCAATGGGGTACTTATTGGATTCACGCTCATTCATCTGTAGGCCCTCGCAGTATTTGTCTTGTATCGGATATAACTTTGTGAACCAGGGCCAATACGTGGATGGTCTCCGAGCGCCTCTGATCATCCACCATCCAGAGGAAGTACACAAGTACGACGAAGAATTCACTGTAATTATCGGAGACTGGTATCATGCAGAACATGATATCCTCTCCAAACAATTCACCGCTCCTAATAACACAGGACCACCACCAATGCCTGGTTTGTCGCCTTCAGTTCTCTGCCAGCTTTACATACCCACCTGCATTCTAGACTCCGCTCTTATCTACTTTGCCAAGGATGGAAAGTATCTCCCTCCCAAGCCTGGCACGACTCCGAGTTCATATTCTGTGACACCTGCTGTTGGATTCAATGAGAATGCTACTTTGCCTTTCCAACCTGGGAAAACTTACCGGCTTCGCGTCATAAACACCGGCGCGTTAAGTTCGCTCGTCTTCTGGGTAGACGGGCATGAGATGAAAATTATCGAAGTCGATGGGGTTCGTCTTTTATTTTCTCATGTTTTTATAGATGAGATAACACTTTGCACTCCAGACGGATGTTAAAGAAACTCCTGTCGTCGGACAAGTACTTAATCTCGGCGTCGCTCAACGATACTCACTTATCCTCACTGCCCGGAGTGATAAATCGTCCAACTGGGGAATTCACTTGAACATGCTTGATCAACCTCTGCTCTCTAACATCAATCCAAGTATGACACTTCATGAGGTTTCATAGGTCGTTGCACTCACCGAACCTTTTTTAGATATCACCGCAACGCTCAGTTATAATACATCTGCGCCCCGCACCGATCTAACTGTAGACGATGTCCAAGATGTCGATGACATTGCCCTAGTTCCTATTACTGCTGAAAAGCCGCCATGTGCAACAAGGACTATATGCCTGGAGTTTGGCTTTGCGATTATGAGTGACTGGACCCGCCGTGCGATTTGCAACGGGGTTACACACAATTTCCCTTTGGTGCCTACTGTGTTCTCGGAATTGACACTAGGGGGAAACGCAACGAATCCTGACGCATATGGGCCTCTTAGCTTTATCCTAAACCATGGTGAAGTCGTAGATTTGGTGGTCAAAAATTCTCTGGCTCTGCACCCATTGTAAGCTCTATTATTTTCTAATTTGCACAGAGATGAACATCACACCTTGTAGTCATCTTCACGGCCACAAGTTCTGGATCATGAGCCGTTCAGAGAATTATACATCCGATGATCCGACCATCAACCCCCCAATCGTCGAAGGCCAGGAGAATCCCATGCGCCGAGACACTATTTTGATACCTCAACAACATTCGGCAACGTTACGATTCGTCGCGAACAATCCGGGTGCCTGGCTCTTCCATTGTGAGTCTTCATCGATCTTCTGGAATAAAACCGCACAAACATATTCATCTATCAGGCCACATCGAATGGCACTTTGAAATCGGTTTCGCAGTACAATTTATAGAAGCTCCGCTGGAGGCGCAAAAGAATTCGGGTGCCTTCCCGCCGATTCTCAATGAACATTGTGCACAACTTGGTCTACCCTTTAGCGGTAACGCAGCGGGTCACAAGTCTACAACCGATTTGAGTGGTTTAACAGTGGGCCCTACTCCCCAAACACCAGTCGTTAATTCTCCGTGTGCTCCAGTGTACAATAGGACTCACTGTTAGAAAGCTTGAAGATACTGCATGTAGCGTCGTCTTTGTCATGTCTTTGTTATGTCCTTTTCCTTGAATCTTGGACTTTCTTGAATACCCATCCCAACCTTTCTATACCGTAGCCGGTTACCCCTCACGGGTGCTGAAGATTATGTTTTCGTTGTAGATCTCAAAAACATCGTGCAGAGTGAAGCGAGTTGTCCGATTCAACTTCGACGTTCGAGCTCTAGAAACCAACTTTTCAATCTCTTTGGCAATGTCTTTTCGCAACTGCAAATGATCTCTCCTTCCTATCCACCAGCTCCACGAATCCACTTGGATTCAGTGGAGAGGAATGGGGATCTGGAACGGGAATTAGTATTCGATAAACCTTCCTCCATCTTTGAACTTTGAGCAAAGGCGGAAACTTATTCTCTCACTATTGTCAAGATTATGTAGTCCTTTGGAGGACTCGGAGACAGTAGGATCCATTGACAAAGGATGCATATGAGGCCGAAAGTCTGCAAAGAGGTCAATTAAAGGGGCGATGATGAACGTACTTTAATTCATCGCAGGAGCTGCCCCGAGTCTGACAGCTATTGTGTCTGCCCTTCGAATAGTGTTCTTATGTTGAGCGCCTGCTGTATCATGAAATTTTTGGTCGGGTTAAAGAGCTGGTGATGTAGAGAGGTATGTCGCGTGAAGGCAGTTGAGGGACATGAAGTGTCTTTCTTCATAAAAAGAACCCGCGATGAAAATCACGAGACGATAGTTCTACATAAGTTACACATAGAAACAATCGGGTAACGTTCAACATCGGACCGACTCGCACGATAAGAGTATTTCAAAGAGAGTAAGCATAACACAGACAAAAACAAATCCGAGTGACTATAAGTCCCCTGTATCATGTCACTAAGTACGAGGTTTGATTCCATTAACTTCCCCGACAGATTCCGTTTCAACAATATGTTCACATTCCATGTTCTCACTCTCATCATCAACGGGAAGACCAGGGACGGGTGGAATCTCGGTGACCATATCATCGTCTTCTTGAGCCATTAATTCTTTTGCACGCTGTGGGATTATATCAGAAGGCTGGAGATGCTGCAAAAAGGGTCAAGCGGTACCTTCATAGCTTCCGCTTCGTTGGAATAATGCCTTCCACGAGCCCGAATGAATTCTGCATGCTTCATAGCGGCTGTATAGTAATTAAATCAGTATAGACAATATGATATGAGAACGAGCTTACCCTCTTCGTCCATATCGTCCTCCTCAAAATCTACCTCTCCTCCCGGGGAGCGAGATCTACTCGCATGGCGAGGAAGATTAAAGCTCGTACTCCTGCTTGAACTTCCAGAGCGGTGGGACATAGAGGTTCCCGGACGACCACTGCTTGAAAACGAGGTCCGTCGTGATGATGGTGCTGATGCATCGGCGCCAGTGGACGACAATGTCATCGTGGGCGACGCGGGTTCATCTGTCAAGGGCGACGACGAAAAACCCGCATTCAGACTGAGATCGGGAATATCTAAGGGAAGAAAAAGTGATTGAAATCGAGAAAGGAGAATGTACTGCAATGAACGAACCTCCGTCGATCGTGTCCGTCTCTGCGTTGTATCGAACATAAGGGGTCTTTGGTTCAGTTATCTTCATGAGACTATCTTTTTGGATCTCTGTAGCGGCAATGTTGTCCTCGTCCCACTGTAAACTACTTGATGGTTCGCAATCACTGAATCGACACTTGTTGTATTCCTAAGAGGTAGCTACTCACTGTCCGACTCCATTGAGACCTGGCGCATTCTTCAGGATGCCTCTAGGTTTGGTCTGAGATCCAGAGCGAGACGGTTGTGGACCTTCAGCTAGAGACATGGTAGATGAAAGGAAAGTTTCCGTATATTCAGGCGGTCAGGTTGTTGCCTTATCAGGCAAATATCTTATTCAAACTTATCTATTTGTGTTATTACTGTATACATGTAATTTTCTGTCATCGGAATCCTATCAGAGAACCTATTAGGCGGTCGATGACATTGTCTGGTTCTTGTCTTGCCATCTCGATAACGGTCAGCAGTCTCTTGATCCCGATTTGCAGTTTGGGTTCGAGATGGTCGTTGCCAGCAAACCCTGCATCCTCCAGGATTCTGATAGCTTGCTTTCTTTGCTGATCTGAGGGGAACAGTTTCACCTCTTGCAATACATAATCTAGTGAGCGAAGTGAGGAAACCGGGGGTACTCGCAACTCTGAATCGAAATTTTCAGTGAAACCAAGATCCGAGAGTATTGGCCTCATTGACGATGTTGCAATAATCAACAAGCGCCTTTCCTGAGTAGTAGTGCGTCAGATATGACCATAAAAAGTGAACAAAGAGAGAAATACTTTAGGCGGTCGACGGCTTAATAATACAAGCAAAGTTTGTAGAACGGAATTTGAGAATCTCTGGCCCATCGGAGTCCAATCAATCAAGCGTTCAACATTATCGATGACCACAACGCTTAGTGGGCTCTTGTAGCTATCCATGAATACTTTCGTGATCGCGGCGACCTTTTGCGACTCTGAATAGCCGACCATATTATCAGGTGAAAGTAGTTTGATAAATGGATATCCAGAAGCTTGAGCTATTGACGCTCCCAATGCTGTCTTACCCGACCCAGGTGGTCCATGAAGCAGTATACTGACGAGGGGTGTCCGTGTTGATGTGCGTACTTGTTCGACAAAGAGATTGCCGGTTTTAAGCAATTCCTTCAAAAGGGTCAGCGAATGAAAATGTCCGAAGGTGCGTGGTGCTTACATCTACAACGCCATCATAGTGAATAATACCATTCTGGATGACTTGTTGCAACTCTTCTTCTGAAACCCCAAACGCAGGGTGAACTTCGCCTAACGCACTCACAAAATCGTTTCTGTTGACCCGAAGATTTTCTACATCATCCGATATGCCCGCCATTGTGCCAACTTTAACATGCCGATTGAATGCAAAACTCGTTGCACTCTTAATCAACCCCGTAATCTCAGCTCCAGAAAAGTTTTTGGTCAAAGATGAGAGTTCAAACAGATCAACGTCGTCGTCCAATACACCATTGGTGCGCATCTTGTTGGTGTGAATAGTGAGTATCTGATATCGTCCTTGTTCGTCTGGAAGGGAGATTTCCATGTGCACTTCGAGACGGCCTGGCCGCAGGAGAGCTTCATCGATCATATCAAGACGGTTTGTCATGCCGATGACGAGGATGTTGTTTAATTGGTCCACACCATCCATCTTGTCCAAAGGTGAAAAGGTATTAAAGTGAGCATGTCAGAGGACACACCTTTGAGAGGAGCTGATTTACAACCGTATCACCTACACCAGTGGAGTTATTGGTAGAACCACGATGCTTGAAAATGGCATCCAACTCATCAAAGATGATGATGTGAAGGCCACTCTCGTCACCCTTTTCCTTGTATTCCTTTTCTGCATCGGCAAAAAGTTTCCGAATATTTTCTTCGGAAGAGCCGACAAACTTGCTCAGGATTTCAGGACCATTAACGATCTTTGGTTCTCGAGCATTAAGCATTTTGCCGATTTGTCTTGCAATGAGGGTTTTACCCGTTCCAGGAGGGCCATGTAGAATGAGACCTAACACCGACATTTTAGAGGTTGTGAGAACGAGCAATGCATGAAGATTTACCCTTCACATGTTGGATACCAAGCTTTTCTACGAGGGCAGGAGGGAATACACGAGATGCAAATGCACGACGGAAGATACTGCTGAATTCGGTGTCCAAGCCACCAATTCCCATATCCTCAAACTTGAAATTAGGGGCGAGGATCGCATTGGGAGCTGCCCTAGTAATGTTGTTAGTCGACTAATCCAGATTAGTAGTAGACAAAACCGACTTTTTGCCGCTAGATTTGATTTTGATAGCAGAGTCCGCTGCCTTGAGAATCGTTACATCTGTTTCCGAACAGATAATACCAGTGGTTCTCATGATTGATGGAGGACTGCCAGGTATATCCAACAGAGCGACGGACTTGATGAAACCTTTAAGGTTCTGTCCGTGGTATTCAAAGTTGATGGGTTGGTCTGTGGACAGCAAAGTGCTGTTGAAAGCCTTAACAAAGTACTCTGCCATCTCGTCCGCAGAGTACACTTCTGATATCGCCAAGCCACGTTTTATGAAACCAACTTCAATGTCCAATGCCCGGATATATCCTGGCGCCCCCTGGTAGGGTGGATCGGGAAGACGGTCAACAATCGTTTGGTCTCCTGTTAGGGAGAGTCCAATCCATTGTCGTTGCACTTTGGAAACACCAATGTTGCCCAGTTGCACCTTGCCATCTTTATCATGGCTATAGACGATGAGCAGATGAAAGATTGGGGAGAGATTCTAAGCCTACCAAACAGCCATGGGGTATTGTTTATTGACCAGCACATATATCCCTTCTGGGAAGTCATGGGGATTTACTGCTATACGATTTGACAGTGCGAAGGCGACGGAAGGAGATTCAACCACACCGAAACTGCAGATGTTTCAACAAGAGTTTTACCAAAAGGCTGTAAATTTACCTTCCACCTGTATGAGAAGGAGGGGGCTTTCTCGAAGATGTAGGTTTCTCAAATTGTGCATTATATCCGGTACCATGAGGATAGTCGTATTGTGATGGCGGTTGGGGTACTGGTCTTCGCTGGGATCTATAGTCTACATCAGGGACTCTATTGTATTGGTTTGGCGGAGGTGGGGGTGTATTCGTTTTCCCAGATCTGAAAAAGCTCATGGTGGTGAAGAAGACAGCAATCAGTGGGTCCAGATTACGTAAACTCTGAGTTTTATGTCCTCAACAGGACGACCTCGAAAAAGTATTGGCCCTACCTGCAACGATTCAAATGAAGGGAATTGGTGAATCACTCGCAGAGTCACCTCCCAGTGGTCTTCCGGATGTCGACAAGCACTCGTGTCAGCTTCTGGGGCCAACAGCGCTGGTGAGCTCCTTCGAAGAAGCAGTGCAAAACATTCGCGCTAATCACCACCACGTTCTATAGGTTGTGCAGGGCTTAATGGGAATATTGGTTATCCTGTCTCTCGTATTTAAAAGGCATCGAGAAAGACCCAAACGACAGTGGAGAATATGGTTGAGCCCTTCCCGTTCACATAACCACGAATAATTAACCAAGGTCATTATTCCAGGCTTTTCGACGTGTCAAAACAAGTTGTAGGCCAGCTTTTCGTTCACGTTTCTAATCTCCTTGTTTCCGATATCACTTCGGGACACACTTCCGGTAATGCTTGTGTGGCATACTTCCTCAATATCCTAATAGACACCACGTTCGGTAAGCCCAAGCCCGAGACTACTGCTTTAGCCTTCAGAGCCTGATTCACTTCTTGTCCAGGCGTCGCACTCATATACATTAGCTTGCACGCCCTGACGCGGCTGTTTACAGAAAGGCTACAACTGAAAGGTTTCGAATCAGGAATTTATGGCGATCCTCCTTCATTCCAATTTTGGTTCCGCCAAGCCGCCTTATACCTATTTTCTCTAACCACGATGAAAGTGGTTGTTGTCGTCTTCCTAACGTTGTTTCCTGGAGTATATGACTTTGGAGAGTGGTTGTTGAAATGGACATGGCTAGGGGAGGAAGATGACTTCCAGGTGATCTTGTGCGTTCATCCCTTTGCTTATGAGGACATCGGGCTCATTTTGTGTTGTCGGTCTAGTGTAATGGGCATTTTCCCCATTCTCATGAACATCATTCAGTTTTGGCTTATTGACTCTATCGTCAAAGCTTCGTCCATCGCAGCAGTGTCACTGGATATTGAACAAGGTCACGATGACGAACCCCTTTTTCAAGGAGATTCAGATGACGAAGTCGATTATCGACATCGGCGATCTTCTTCTTTATCCAATCCAAGACGAATAGACACACTCGATGACCACTCCTTTGCCAACATTTCTGAAATTATGATACCGAAGGAATCTGTCCACCACGTCGATTCTCACTCCTACCCGCCCAGTCTATCTGGCAGCTTATCCTCAAATTTAGCGTCCACTCACGAACCCAAATTACCAAGAGTTGCAAAAAATCTAGCGAAACAAACCCAACGTCTGAGTCATAACATCGCTAATACACTATCCGAAACCCCATGCCTCTCTGGCTCAAGCAGTCTACCTCGAACACCCCCACATGCGACTCATGTGCCTGCGGTGACAGAAAGTGCCAACTGGGCGGAAACGTGGGATGACGCCGATGAGTGGGACCACCAGAAGAATGATGCTAAGGGTGATTAAGTACGGATGTTCTACTTTCCTATCACAGAGCTTGGGGGATATCCAGACGTAGATAGTTTATTTATTGCCCGCCATAATTAATTCGAGTGGCATTTGCTTTACGAAATTTCAACTAATTGGGAGGTGGCGCTTAATAAACAAACTTGAATAGTATTCAATAGTTATCGTCATGAACTCTTTAAATACGCTATCATGGCTTGTCTATGTTCACTCTCTTTTTTATGCCACCTCTCAAGTCCACGTCTACCCCGCCCAAACAATTCTCTTCGTCTTTTGCTTTCCTCTGCCATCTTTATATGTGATGTCAAGGCGGCAGCGTTGTGTGTAACACGCTTCTGTGATGCCTTATAAGGGCCCACCGTCTTTGCTTTGAGACCAATCCCAAGTCTATCGGATTTGAGCACAGTGGGAATGGGGGTGAGGAGAGCCTTGGGTTCATAAGCGGGGTAATCGGGTATCTGCTCTTCGTAAGCTTGTGCACCGCCTGGAGAAGAGGCTTCTTCATTTACGCTTCCGTCTTCGACAGATGAACCCGACTCGGAATGGGAGTTGTCCGAACAAATGCTAAGATCTATCACATCAATTTGTCGTAGTTCAACAACATCATCCATATCCCCCAGTTTGATTTCTCTAATCTCTTTGCGCAAAACAACTGGGTTTGAGGGTTTGCTGACCTTGGTCTTGCCTTTGTTTTCCTCCACCTCGAAGAGTTCATCAGGGGGGAGTAGATGTTTCCTGCGGACTACGGCTGGACCAAGAGCCTCTCCCTCGTTCCAACCTGATTTTTGAAGCAGCCCAAATCCCTTATTTGCAGGGCCAATCTCAAGCCAGACTGGTGGGGTATATCTCTTCTGAGAGGGTAATGGTGGTGGATCTCGGTCAAGCATTTCGGCGAGACTGGGAGTTGAAGTGGAGAATGACGGCTGCGATTTGATAGCATTCATGATGAACCAGTTGTTTTTGTCGACCGTAGTCGGAATCTTGGCAGTTGGGGACATCGTTTCAGGTGGTAATTTCGTGGATGAAGAAGAGGTGGGCACACGACTGCCAGTCAGAGAACGATACCATCCAGATATAGATGCCCCAAGAGCATTAGGGGATTTCCCTCGGGATGAATTCTCGGACAGCAATGCCTGGCCCGAGCTCCATTCATCGTACGGTGTTGAGGCAGGAACGAATTGAGGTGCAGGGCCTTGCAGACGGTTTAATCGAGGTGTTTCTTGTTCCCAAGTCTCTTCTGGGGCAGATTCTTCGGGTTTCTGTGCACCTTTTGGGTCGTAATGGGAGTAGATGTAGTGAGTAACTGTAGCCATATGTTGAGGGTTGATTGAATTGGCTGCGGACCGACTACCCGTTGCAGTTTGATGCCAACTTGCCGTTTGTTCTCTTAGTTGCCAACTCAATGTCCTACTCTCATTCACCGCCGCCTGAGGTGTCGGAGACTAACATTAATGGAACGGCAAAAAAATTCTCTCTGGAGAATGTTCTAGGTGATCATCACGATGATATTGAACACCCTACCATTCCAGCCTCAGACAGCGCAGCTACTGGTTGGGATGAGGAACAAACAGAAAAACCTCCTCTTGACGGGTACTGTGTAGAGTGCGAAGGTCTGTATTCATTAATATTACAACGTAGCATCCTTACCCCATCGTACTACAGATCAACCAGCTGCAGTGAAATGTCAAACTTGCGAGGACACTTATTGCGAAGTTTGCTTCGCTGCTCAGCATCGCAAAGGCTCGCGTAAAACGCATGCCCCAAAACCTCTGCATTTAACAAAGCAGGCGACAATCACGACGAACGGCGAAGTATCCTCTACATCAGACGAGGATGTGGTCGAAGAACTTGTAAGTAGGTTTTGATTTCTTTTTTGACCTCTGTTCATTGCAACAGATGGACATCGATGGCGCAGACGATGCAAGTTCGGATGGCGACGGAGATTGGGAACGCGTCACACTGAGAAACACAATTGAAATTCATGGTGCTCAGCCTGCTGTCGGTGACAAAGTGGGCGAATGGTTTGTCCAAAGGTCGAAATTCATTCCTCTCCGCTTGACCTTACCCGAGCGTAAATACCTTCGAATACTCGAAGCCGCCCTCACCGTATCAGAGTATACTGATAAAATTGACACAATTGGCTTTGGATTATCGAAGACAAAGAGAATTGTCCACCAAATCCGGGAACTGTGCGCTGTCATGTCCGGCTTACTACTGTCAGCAGACTACAAAACGGGTCAAGAGCTATTTTCGGATCGAGACTTCCAGGCGAATGAGGAATTCTATCAAACCATGTTCGAGCTCGGCCGAAGGCACAAAATTATGAATCCTGACAAAATGCGGACGATATACGGGAAATTGATTTACTTGCTCCAGGTATGTTGACTTTTCTTTTGAGATCGATTTTGAACATTGAGACATCAAGTAGGACAGTCAAAATCCCGATGTCAAAGACCTTCTGAACTTCTCATGCGTGAAACCTATCAAAACAGTCTTTTCGGTATTGGAAGAACACGGGGCCACCGACCTCCTTCGTGACGATCTCGTAACCGTTGCTACGAAGGAGATTTACTCAGAGGGTCGTATGAGGCGCCAAGTCCAGAAGGATATCAAAAGCAAGGAGCGCGCTATTGAAATCCTCTCCACCCGCTATTCACGAAACGGCCTATCTCAGGAACGTGTTAAGCAGTGCTTATACTCTATTGGCGACAATCATGCTTTCCTTCGTATGAATCGCGATCCATGCGAACAAATGATTGGATATCTCAAGGAGTACTTCCATCCAACACATATTACAGATTCCTTTTCTAACCTTGCAATTCGCATGGGTAAAGGAGGGGCTCGAATTTCACATGATCACAGCAAGCAATATGCCTATGTTTTGCAGAGCTTGACTCTTTGGCGGGAGATTTTGCATGGTAAACATCTTTTTGGAAAATAATGCCTGTTATTGAACTATACTCAGATATGTTCCATCTCTGGTCACTCGCTGAGCAAGACCTCTTGTCGGAAAACGTTCCCTACCGTCTGCGTGATACTGGTCAAGGTCTCAACCGTGTGCAGGCGGCGCCAAAGACGTCGCGAATGATGCACACAATTCTACACAAAGCCCAAAATAGTGTTGGAACCTGGATTGGTTCCAGTGTCATCCATATGGGAGACCACAATGTCCCAAATGCACTCATGTTTATTGACAAGTACACCCAAATTTATCGAATCCTCCTGCCAATCTGCAACACTCTTTCTCAAATCCCTGCATTGACCTCAAAGCCAGCTCTATGTTCCTACATTGAAAGCGAATATGGGTCGGTCGAGAATTGTATTAGAGAAATTTTGGGGGATTTCTTCAGACATGGATTTGATGGCTCCGGAGCGGACAATTTTTTCGATGCAGGAAGTTGCATTGACGGGCGCCTGACCAGTGCATGGAATTGGTGCTCCTCCTTGGAGAAGAAGAAGTACTTCTCCATTTTTTTGTTGACAGGTATGTCTCGTCGTGTTCTCTAACTATTTTTATCGATTAAACAACGGGTTACAGGTTTTGTTGGATTTGACGGTGAATGGTAGATTTTGTGACTCATTCATTACCGGTATCCCTTAGATGGATGCACAATTCGAGAACTCAAACATTTAATCCAGGATGTGCAATTGCAATGCTATATCGGACCAATTGATTGCTCCGCAGAGGTCAGGCGATACTCAGGCTAAACTTTGGAGTACATACTTCAATTCTTTCCCAATTCCTTGATTTCCGGATTCAACGTCAACTATGATTCCATTCCTCGTCGCAGAATACCACTTGCGGAATGAAGTGTTGAAATGCATTGAACAGACAAGAGAAACGTTCAGTAAGTGCTGATTATTGACTGGTTCCTGTGTTGCCAAGTCTTTTTCATCATTCACATGATGCTCATCATCTGCTTGTCCCCGATAACGAAATTTCAATTCCTACTCTTGTGCATGATCATGAAGGATTAAATCCGATCGGAATTCAAGACCGCATGCATCCAGGCACAAGTATATCCCTTTTTTTAAAAAAAACAGTTACTTCAGATATTTGTTTGCAGCACAAAAACCAGTTGTGAGAAGGTCTGGTTGTACAGGAATTCTTATGTTCTTCCTTCAAGCGGATAACCTGTTCAGGCAGTTGGAGCGCCCAGGATCTCCATTGTTCCCAGGATGGTCATGAGTAACTTTTATGACGGTATCGCCCCAGCCTGACCCATATGGCCAACTTCCCCGACGAAGAAAGATCGATATCGGATGGACAGGGATATAAAACAAATGTCTGCGCCATCTAGGTAGAGAAGGAGCAATACTTTTGCCCACCTCTTGTACCATGTCTCGCGTTACTGTCTCTGGTGCCAACCTTCCTCCTTCTGACGTCCCCGGCACTCAGCCCATCACACCACCTCGCCTTAATATAGCCAACCTCATAAAAGAGGATAAGCTATGGTCACTGTACATCCAAGCCCTGAGTGAGTTGCGATATTTACATGTAACCTTTTGCTGACGAAGGCCATTCAGTTCTCTTCCAGCAGGTTGACCCTGCGAAGCCCCTCTCCTGGTTCGCTATCAGCGGCATTCACGGGTTCCCACTCGATACACAATGGGAGAACGCTGGTTCAAAAACTGGATTCGGCTACTGCGTCCACGGGCTCCCTCACTTCCCCACTTGGCACCGTCCTTATCTTGCCTTGTACGAGGTCAGTTTTGCTAAAACATCCCTGTAGCATACTCACTGATGACATTCTGCTTGTAGCAAGCTTTGCAAGCTGTTGCCCTCGAGGTCGCCCAGAAATATAAGACCGACACCGCTGCTTGGGTCAAAGCTGCCCTAACTCTCCGTTCCCCATACTGGGATTGGGCCGATCCTACGACCTACTTACCTCCTCCTCAGGTCTACGACTCTGTTAAGTACAAAAATGTTCGCATCACCACACCAGACGGTCTGAAGGACGTTCCGAACCCCCTCCTCGCCTACACGTTCCAACGCAAACTCAATTGGAGTTTCCAGGACCCCACAACAGTCAGGCATCCTCGCTCGGCCCCTGCTGCTAGTGTCAGGGCTTTCGAGGAGTGAGTTCCCCATTGGTCCAGTTAATATTTAAATAATGACTAATGACATCTGCAGCGATGTTAGGGGCAATGCCGTCAACGGCAACCTTCAGTTCACTTGCTGGAAGACTCTCAACTGGACCAGTACTTGGCTCGAATTTAGTAATCAGGGTGCTACTCGAGGACAAAGTGTGTTAAGGCTACTACCTATGTCTCGATCAGCGATGCTGACTGGTATTACAGGGGCCAACAGTTTGGAAACCCTCCACAACTGGATGCACACGCGAACAGGCGGGGGAGGACATATGTCTGACCCGATTGCATCAGGTAGGTTATTCATACTTTACATAAAACGAGTCTGTGAATTGACTCGAATTCCCTCAGCCTTCGATCCAATCTTTATGCTGCATCACACCAATGTCAGTTAACTTTCCCAAGTGTTTTCCCGTTGCTCACAGAACGATCAGGTTGATCGTCTACTCGCCCTTTGGCAAGCGCTCCACCCTGATATCTGGATTTCTGGGACTGTCGCCACCAGGGGTCAGTTTTCTTGTTATTTTGAACACCAGTGATTCTGAGAGGAGCTTTAGATCTCACTCCCTTTTGGAAGAGTAACAACGCCTTCCACCGTTCCACCGATGATCCCGTTAGAACCTTTACCAAGTTCAGGGCGACCTACCCCGAGTTCGTAGGCATCGACAACGCCTCCGTCGCCGAGAGGAAGGCAAGCATTCAAGCCAAAGTTGATGCATTGTACGACGCCAATAATCGTCGTCGTGGTATTGCTGTGACCTCCGCAGACACTTTCTCTGTGGCTGCTGCTGAAACTCGGCAGGCACCTCTCGCGTTTGTTGCTGCTGCTGTCCCTACCACTCGCGCTGCTCATCCCCCTGCTGCCGCAATTGCTCCCAGTGTTCCCACCCCACATCATGCTGAAAGTCCGAAGGCACCTGCTCATGCCTCCCATGTCCATGCTCACGCGACTGCTCACAGCGTTCCAACCTCACATCATGCTGAAAGTCCGAAGGCACCTGCCCATGCCTCCCATGCCCATGCTCACCCGACTGCTCCCAATGTTCCAACCCCACATCATGCTGAAAGTCCGAAGGCACCTGCTCATACCTCCCATGGTCATGCTCACCCGGCTGCTCCCAGTGCTCTCACCGCACTTCAACGCCTAGACTGGTTCATTCGCGTCCGTGTCAAGAAGTTCCAGCTCAAGCAGAGCTTCTCCATTCTCTTCTTCCTTGGCCAAGTTCCTGACGATGTTGCACAATGGCGTTCGTCGCCTAACCTCGTTGGTAACCACTCCGAATTCGTCAACTCTGACGCCAAATCGTGCGCCAATTGCCAGGAGAATATCAATGGCATCACAGAAGGGTTCATTGACCTGGACACTTCACTTGAGCGTAAGGGTTATGGTCACAAGAGCGAGAAGGAGATTGAAAAGTTCATTCATGACGAAATCCACTGGCGTATCCAGAAGGTAGAGCCGCTATCATCCGTCTTCACTTGACGACGGAAGCTAACAGAATCATTAGATCGATGGGACTGTAGTACCTGCTTCCGAGCTTGACCTGCTCGAGGTAGCTGTGATGACCTGGGATGTGACGGACGGCGATCTGGAGATTCGCCCAGTCCATCGCGATTTGACATCTCACAGGAATGGGGGCCGTGTTCCAGGCAACAAGCACTATGAGCTCTAAGATTTGCAATGTTCTTGAAAGCTAAATGTAAGAATATGCGCTGGGGTCAGCCGGGTCGTCTTGTTTCGGTTCTCCAGGTTAGTTTCTATAGTGTCTGCAAAGCGCCTGCGTTGTGTAAAAACTGAAATACATTGTGTTTGCCATGGTTTCCTATGAAAATACAAATCAAAAGAATTAATACTAGAGGAATAGTGGGTGGTATTTGTGTTGTACGATGAAATTGATGATTGACGACGAAATATGGTGCCCGGGAAAGGACCTCCGAGTCGGATAGACAAGTGTCAATGGGTTCGCCATCAACAGCGAAACAGAAGGGATAAGAGCCCATCGCAAGTGATGGAGGTAGGTGGTATTGGTAGTGATCGGACTAGAATATCGTGCAATTCCAGTTTCTGATAATATCATACACAAATTATGTTCATTCTGTGTTGACCAGCATTATTAGAACCATTAGACGATGAGATACTCGATGAGATTAATTTTTGAATTGGGTCATGAGTAAGTATTTTTCTTCCCGCGTTCTTCCTTTCCGAGCTGGATAAATTACTCGTAGATAGGTTCTTGGTATGACGTGGCTGCCTACCCACGAGCAGTCCCCAGTTGTGAGTTGCTCACTTATCAGACGGAAAAGAACGGTGCTGAGGGCGATCTCATCTTGCAGACCTTAGTGCTGAACTCGGTGGAACACGATTCTTATTATGGATGTCGGGATTCCCTTTAACAAGAGCTTGGCCACCAAGTTTCCTGAAAAGGCACCTTGAGCGGTAGTTTACACTGGCTTCGA
>Ga0307517_10000734_pt1 | contig 56554 bp, 44 predicted proteins | sample 23_EM_MG_FD_194515 | JGI IMG/M metagenome (GOLD analysis project Ga0307517, IMG submission 194515) | Populus trichocarpa ectomycorrhiza microbial communities from riparian zone in the Pacific Northwest, United States - 23_EM | ecosystem: Host-associated > Plants > Roots > Unclassified | place... | reverse complement strand
TGGTATGGTGAACCTGGTTTTTACTTGCCCCCCCCCCCCCCCCCCATTTTCTTACCTCAATCGATTGACTCTAACCTCCTCCTCCTCATTTAGGACCGAAGAGATGAGACCAGAGTGGTACCCAGCATCCCCGGATTACACTAGCTCCGTGGTTGGTGAAAAAATACCATTCACCCAAATGTGGGAGGAAACAGTGGAGTGGTTACCTCTTCTGCTGGATGCGTATTTTGGAAAGGACGGCGGGGTAGAATATGGGAAACAGAAGCAATTGGTCCACCACGTCACTTTTGGAAGCGCGATGAATCCTGAGACGGGGCTCGAGGATGTCTGGCATGGAATGTTGGACAACTACTTTGTCTGGGTTGAAGGTGAGGAAGGAATACCAAAGTTGGAGGATTGGAAGAACGAAGCACGCGCTGTCTGGGTTGAAGAGAGGAGGAAAAAGAGATTTGGACTTTAAGGGTTGCTTCTATAGGATATGGTTCGTTTGCCTGGCATGTACTGTACCACAATACATTTTAACCGAGTAATCTTCCACCGACGAAATATCCACATTTTCAGGTGACAAGCTATGGGTGACTTTTCATGATGAGGACTATGAGGACTTCCGTCCGAACATTCTACGGCAGGAGCAAGTGCAATAATGCAAGCACTTCATCAAGTTTGTATCTGCACTTGCAGATGCAAGTAGGCACAACCTTCCGGTGCCAGAAGGCCCGCATATCATTTCCAAAGCCCAGTGTAGCGATGATGCGATCAAGAGGGTTTACTTTGGGACTGCGGAAAATTTTTCCTGCTATCATACGTGGAACTGTGCTTTTACCAAACTTTCACTTTCCTAGCAGAGTTGATAGGGACCCAACCCCTTGGGGAGCCTTCCTAAGAGCCGTCAGCGACCATTATATTATGTAACACCGAATGCTTTCCATTATCCCGAAAAGTGAAGTACTCTTGAACAATCACTCAGAACTTGCTGTGATACACAGCCGTGGCCACGGTGTCTCCGCCTCGAAGTTTTGAAAGCTCCTTTTCGAGTCCCAGTGTCTCGTGCCATGATACCTACCATAGGGTCGGCAAAATATGGGCCGGCCTACAGTGCCAAGGTGCCCTTCTAAACACAAGATATCACTTGTGGGGTTTTGTGTAGACGTAAAGGCGGGATATAGTAACCAGCGCAAGTAAACCTGAGACACCAGAGTTGATTTTGACGGAGGAAAGACGGATTTAGTGTCGCGCTATGGTTGACTTTACCGACGGTTTGTGCACTCGCCGCCGCAAGAGATTTTGTCAGAGATGTGGATTAAGTTACACTAGAATATTATTCTGGACACAAAAATACCGAAAGTCGAAAAATACTGGATCTGCAGTCTAAGAAGAGTGACCACGTGCTGGGTTACCAGCCTCGGTGTTCCTGGCTCCAAAGCCCAAATTCAACGTCATTCCGTTCCGTCAGGTCCCCCCCCTTTACAAGTATCATACCATCCAAGCGCCAAACATCTGCCCCTATCATCTTGTCCATGCTTTACAGATCCTTCTAACAGAGAATGTCATTCCTATCACGCTTGAACATAATCCCCCAATTCCCAACCTATCCTGGCCCTTACGATGTTGGCTCGTTCGAGCTAGAGATTCCGGCATCGTCACTAGAGCCAGCCTCCAAGGCGCCGCCACCGGACACTAAGGTCGAAACGGTACAGTTTCGGGTTTTCTACCCAGCAGAAAAGTCCGATTCGGCCACGAGAACGGGATGGCTTGGTAACACGGCAAAGAAACCCGTCAGGTGGCTTCCGGAACCGTACCAGCGGGAGTACCTGAGCGGCTATGCACGATTTCTGGGAGTAAGTTCTGGATTCGCGGAAGTAGTTTCGTATGTTAGCTCTTCTCCCCTGATGATCCGGAATAACACAGAATAATTCTAATCGAGACCAAGCATAAAATAGATATCTCCCCCGAGCGCTCTACTATATTTCGCTCCCAGCGGCAGCCAATGCACCGTTACTAGGGGGAAAATTACCGGAGTTTAGATTCCCAACTATGGTTTTCTCGCATGGCCTTGGTGGGACGAGGCTGGCCTATTCGCATATTTGCGGCTCTATCGCCTCTTATGGAGTGATCGTAGTTGCACCCGAGCACCGTGACGGCAGCGCGCCGGTTAGCTTTGTCATGGTGCCGGCGACGAAGGCCACTCACGCTTCTGGAGGGAAGTCTGAAGCAGGGGGGTCTGGTATTAACGAAAACTCTGAGAAGGCTTCAGTGAAGGACACAAACGGCAGGGTTCAAGTAGACTATAACGCCTATCCCCATCAAGTCTCTGAAGAAACAGAGAATGGGAGAAACAGGCAGCTTGAGATTCGTTTGTGGGAATTAAGCCTTATATATTCAGCACTCTCTAAAATCAGCACCGGAACGGTCCCTGAGGGCACGGTTATGTCTAGCGACGAAGGAGAAATCAAAGAAGGAACATTGGGTCTTGAGGCAGAAAATCTGTTATCGACTTTCAAAGGAAAGTTAGATGTTAAAGACCCGGGAAAGTTAATCTGGGCTGGTCACTCCTTCGGTGCTGCGACCATGATCCAGTTTCTCAAAAGCATCTATTACCCACCTCCGACAAAGCCGTCAATAAAGCCTCTCTTCGCCCCAGACGCCTCTCTTCCCCCAAATACCCTCGATGCTCTGCCACTTAGTAAACAAATAACAGCTACATCGCCTCTCCTCCTCTTGGATCTGTGGTGTCTGCCACTGCTAGGCAAGCGAACAAGCCACTTGTTCAAACAACCTCTCCCACAAATGTCGAATAAGCCAAACCTTGTCCTAGTAATAATGTCTGAACAATTCTTCCTCTGGAAAGAAAATCTCCGTGGTGTGAAGCGCATCCTCTCCCAAGACCCGGGCCAGAAGAGAGGTACACCCCACCACGAGATCTTCGAAAAATGGGACGAGGAAGACACAGGGGGTACCGCCACTCACCAGATATCAAAACCCTTCCATCCTAACAAGGACCTCCTCTCACCACCGGGATCTCCGACCCTTGAATCCTCTTCGACCCCCGACGAAGGCGGCCAAATTATACCGCCAACGGCCACTCCTTCACCCATTCCGGAAAGGCAGCACGAGAACGAACAGCGCGTGGCTAAAAATAGAGAACCACGCCTTTACTACGCCAGAAAATCCGCACACCTATCACAGAGCGACTTTGGGATACTTTTCCCGGTGGTTGTGCGCCATGCGGAGAATCCGCAAAGGATATTAGATTTAAACGTCCGCGCTACGATTCAGTGGCTTCGCGAGGCCGGGTATAGCGATAGACTTGCAAAGACAGAACACTTGGAAGAGCTAGTCCATGGCTTATACCTCAACAGGGATGACAAGGGTAGGGACAAGGACAGGGGAGCAGAGAGCAAGGAAGGCGATTGGAGAATATGGGAAGACGGAGACACGGGTGTGGAAGGGTGGGGAAGGATTGATCTCGCAGAGGCGGACGTTCCTGAAACCCAAACTTAGTCAAGTGAGAAGCCAAAAACAAAGCAGGTGGCAATTGGTTGGAGATACCTATAGGGTTTTACGCTAGACTGTTATTCTTGGGTTCTTTCTTTCCTTTTCTTTCCTCCACCACTGCTTTCTTTTACTTGTGTTAGGGCACAGTCGAACCTCACGTTCTGGACGACAAAGGTCCAATGAATCCGCCTGGTACAGCGAGTGATCCGAGACAACAGGTCAGGTTTTGCTGTGAAATTTTTTTCTCTTTCTGAATCTACAGCATTTCGTACGGAACAGCGAGGTTGGACTGCACCTCGCGAAGAGCAAAAAGATGGGACCACTTGCACGGACCCTAGTTTTTTTTTCTTTTTCACAGGGATTATACTTGCAGCTAGAGATCTATCGGTCACCTTGGATGACGTTTATTATTGCACTCCAGTGCTCTACGAATGGGAAGAGGGAAAGTCCATGTAATGAGACCGCACCGCGATGCCCATCAACGTTTGAGCCTTATTCCAGCCTCGCCTCTCGCCCCATTGCACCGCGCTTTGGGACTGCGTTGCTTTACCCACAAGTAGCTAGTCCTGTCCGCCAACTAGTCATAAAAATAGCAGTGGACGAGTTAACGAGGTTGTCATAGCTCCTCACTCGCTAGTGATAATTCCTTTCTATTCTCCTAAAGTCCATTAAGCTCACCACTACATAATCCCAGTAATTTTATTATAGCTTAGAAAAGAAAAAGAAAGAAAGAAATTCGAAGGCCGCGCCAGGCGAAAAGAAATTGACATGAAAAGGAAGAGGGAACAGGGAAAAACGAAAATCAAGAAAAAAATAAAAAACAAAAAACCCATAGACTTCCAATGTAATTCATTTTCCCTTTTCCTCGGAAGTCCCCCGATCCGTCCGTTCGTACGGTAGTCCCTCTTTCCCAAACATCTCGAGATGCCACCGAGTGAGGCCCGCCCCAAGTTGCGTAAAACCTCCCACTCCCCTCCCCTCACAAGCGCGAGCCCGGCATAGTCTCCCACCCGAACCTCTCGGCGAGAGCAGTGTCGATCCGCTCGGGGGGGAATCGGACAGTCTGCCCCTCTAGGGGTGCCCCGGAAAGCCGAGTTCGGACTCTTCGCTCAGCAATGGTGAGCGAGCGAATATCTGGCTGGGGGAAAAACTTCGAAACGTGCCTCGGACGTGGCGCAGAAGGAGGGAGTGAAGATCCGCTAAGCCACCGAGGGTGAGGAGGGGTGGGCAGGTGGGTAGTGGTGATGGTGATGGCAGGTGATGGTGGGGGACTGTGAGCGCCCGTTAGTAAAGTTCAAGACAAAAAAGAAATTGAAGCGGGCGAGGGAGTGGGTTACCCCCTGGGGCGTTCCTCCACATATTCTTCTGGGTAATCATCGAATGCCCGCCCTCCTTGCTTGTCCACCTGTTCCACTTCTGGCTGATCACTACCAGCTCGCTCAAAACATCGCCACGGAATCGCCAATTCCTCCTCTTCTTTCTCCTCCTTCTCCTTTTTCTCCTCCTCCCCTCCTAAATCCACGAACCGCCAACCAACCTGCAATATCAATTCCCCTGCCAATATCGCCACCCCCATCGGGGATGACACAAAATCTGCATTCGGCGGGAATCTGGTACTGCGGGTAGGAATCTGAGAGCCTCCGGTTATAGGCAATAGTTTATAGGGCCTTGTAGTTATCGTCATACGCATATCCTCGTCCACCACCAGGACGAAGCAGAGTTCTTCTGACGTTCCGTCCCGAAGGGCCCTTTGGAGCCCAGTGCTGAGATAGTGTATCGAGGGCATAGCTTGAAAGGGAGTGGGGGTGTGTGGAGCGGGAGGTGAGTGAGTGATATGGTATGAAAGGGGGGGTGGTGGAGCGGGAGGTGAGTGAATGAGATGGTATTAAGGGGGAGCAGTGGAGGGTAGAGGTAGCGGATGTTTATTATATATATAAGCATCTGAGGAAACAAAAGGTCGAGAGGATATATATAAGGTAGGAAACTGTTCCCTACAGGCTGAGGCCCGGGCTCTCTTCCCCTACCGAAGCGACAACTTTTTTCCACCCGCAAAAGGGCACTCTCTCTCTACCGCAGGGCAAAATTCGCGGGTCTTCTCTTCCAAGGTATGATAGCCAGCACACGAGTGAGGTGTTTTGACAATGCCCTACCGACCTCAGCTAATATTGCACCAGAGTTGAGTTTAATTTATTAGAAAAGCTTTCTTAGAAAAAAAGAGAGAGGGAGCGGTTGCAACTAGTCGGGTCACTACTAATTTAGTTGGTTGATTCTAGTTTAGTCAATTACTTGGCTCAATAGGAAACCCAAGAAACACAGCGAACTTTTCTGAAGCCGGTCTGCCATAGCTGCGCCACAGTTTTTTTTTTTCACCCGCAGTGCATGCATTGAAGCTTTCGCTGTCCACCACAGCAGCTATATGTTTCTCCAGTCTCTTTCTTTCACGCCGACACTGCTCTGATAGAAGAATCCATTTGCATATGCACTCTCCGACCGTAGGTGCGTGGCTTCCCTCGCTTGCCGGTTTGGGGCTGACTGCAGAGAGCCGACTCTGCTTGCTTTCAAACCGTTGACTTTGTCAAGCCCTCAGCCTTATCACGGGGCCAGGTACTACCGGTACTATCATACTGTGCATGAACCTTTTTAAGTTTGCGCGCCTTGGCTTATATTTTTTTTTCTTTCCTTTCTCCTCCTTAATCGCCTAGAAAAAAACAGCCGACGGAGGTTAACCCGCAAAATAAACCCTGTGCCGTACGAAAGCTTTATCACTGGCACTTGTAACAGTATCATCAATAGGTTACTGTGCCGTAGAAGGCCCCCTTCTCACTCTGGCTCCAAACCCCCGTGACGGGCGTTTCGCAACCTGCCAACGCACCCGACCCCGAACTACAACACTATATATCGAGTATCCCGCTGTTAAATTGCTAAAGAAATGCGTATTCTAGAATCCCGCCTCCATTAATGCGTAACAACGTGTGCAGAATGTGTGCAGAATGTGTGCAGCATGGAAGCCACATCCGAGAAACAGTGGCTAACTCTTAGCCAGACAAACCACCTAACATCCAGTACGAAGATGAGGTCCTTTTCTCGGCCCTTCCCCATTGTACTTCTAGCCCAGTCAGCGGGACGGGGCCCTCTTTTTTTTCATTTCAGGCAGCAAGGAAAAAACAGGGCCGGAGCCTCCCGTCCCCCAGAGCCAGGCCTGCTGTCGAGTGACGTATGATGAATATTACTTGGTCTAGACTTAGGCTTTGATTTCGAAGCACCAAAAAACAGGGTTCTATGGTGTATAATTTAACTCGAGCCCAAGTAAACCAATGCTCGGAAAGCCCGAAGGCGAGCTGCACGAACTAATTCCAACTCTGCTTCACCAGCTCGTGTAAGAGATTTCTCATGACAATGTCACATGGCTAACACCACCTTTGTTATAGTCAGCAAAACCTTGGCCTACCTGGGCAAAGGGATTTCCGCCCCCCCCCCCCCGAGGGCGCTTTTGCAAAACTGATAACGTGCCACGATTATCAAAGCTATTCACGGCAAGCTGGTCTCCTACACTCTACGGACAATTGGTGAGCAAACACGGAAAGCATCAAGGGCCTACCCTATGGATTGCACAAGGGAGACGCCGGAGGAGCCCCCTAACCAGTCAACCAATCCTACTCAATCGCTCTTATGCCCCAGCCAAAATAATACTTAAACCCCCGACGCCCCGGTATCCTGCCCGATTGCCAGAATGTTCATTTAGGCCCGAGCCTCATATATAGTCACTCGCAACCCCTTGCCTAAACCGGAAGATGCAAATAGTGGAACTATATCCAAATCACCGAGCTCCAAGCACTGCAAATGCTACCCAACGGATGTCACCCTCTCGCCCCAAGTTCCCTTATTCAGAGAAGAGCTTTTAATCCATCAGCCCAAAAAGAATTTATCCTTCGAAGGATCCCCGAGGGTAGAGGGTATGCACTCCAGCAAGTGGTTCTATGGTATAGATCCTGACAGTGCTGTGCCCATCTCTCGGGAAACCCCCCCTACCCCCCAATCTGAATCTCTTCCAGAATCTACTCGGCCATCAGCCCTACTTTCTCAGCACAAGATCGATTCTGGCGGACAAGGGGACATGAGGGGATATCCTGACGGCGGGTGCGGAACACAAATTCCAGCCCCTTAGATTCAAAATCTTCACAAAACTCTCACTGAAGAAATCCTCCAAACACTCAATCTCGTAATATCTGCCCATCCGGGGGTGTCACATGGGAAGGACTCATATCTGTGAGTGCCCTGAACCCCTCACTGGGCTCCAGTCCCGTCGCCCCCAACTCCATAGCCTGTACTCTCATGATGCTTATACCCCTGATACTATAATGCCAGTTCAGGGAACCATATCTCGCCGACCATGCCTTGTGGCAAGGCGTATGGGTATGAGTGCTATCTCAGCACTACATCTCCAGCACGGTCGGCCTAGGCTTCATATAATTCTTGGGACTCACCAGTACGATGACTTTGATTCAGGGCTTCCGCCCTGTTATGAATATTGTACGGTTAATTCCTGAGCGAGCTATAGAAATCAATGATCTTGCGGGTAAAAAGCAAACTATATGTACAGCGACCTACTCACTTCAAATTCACGAGACTAGTAGAATCCAAAGTAGCGCCCTTAGATGCGTATATGTGTGCATATATACAAAAAAGACAAGTCTAACAAATATCCTCATTTATTTTCCTCAACCATACCTACGTAAATCCTAAAACAAAGCTCCCCCCCCCCAAAAAAAAATAACTCCACTTCGAATGATTCGCTAGAGACCTACCAGTATCCTTGGTAACACTCAACATTGGAGGCCTTGATCAAGCACCGAGATCCAACAAGACTACTCAATACCCCCAAGCATTCTTACTTATTTATTCTTTCCTCCTGCCAAGTTCTTTCCTGAAAAGCCAGATAAAACCAAGGGTTTCGGGAAAAACGTGAAGAACCTCACAGGGGATAGACAGCAACAGGTGACGTACGAAGCGTAGTTTTTTAGCAACCAGCAACTAGGAAAATGTTCTATCCCCAGCCCCTCCCAGCACGCTCACCCGGTAGCCCAACCCAACACAATATGCCACCCCTTCATCAAAGTCCACGATCCTATGTAGTCGTAAATCCTAACACCAGCCCCTAAGGCGCCAGCCCCCCCCCACTCTTACACATTGCACTACATCGCACCGGGCAGGTGGGTAAATCTTCGAACAAGAGTTTCTCACACATCACTTGGCGGAGTGCGCCCAACGCCCCGATATTACACAAAGGAGGTTGTTGGACTTTTCGCCCTCTTACTTAGCTACCATATGTTGTAATGTTGGGTCTTTATTATGACAAGTCTTTCTGTTTTTTCCTTATTATAACACGAGTATACAGCCTCCGGGACAGCTTCTATCTGATAGCAATTATTCGGGGGAGGGGGGCGCACTACGTGTGCTGAGTGCACCGAGCCCACGACCCTCGGTGATCCTGCCGGTGAGGGGATGTGGACTCTCTACCGTCTACACGATATGTCGTCGCGCACATTCGCATGTGTTCCAACACAAGTCACGGCCACACGAGTGATAGGCCATGAGCAGTAACCACACAATTTGCTGCCTCTCCTGCAGTACCAACCGGAAAAAGGCAGAAAAAAGTGCCGCACTATCTTGCGAAATTCGCCTAGCACAAGTTCGTCAAGACAAGAGTTTTTTTCTTGTAATCCGTCACAAATTCGCAACTGAGGCCTATTTTGAACTCTTTGTGACTAACTTAACTTGTATCAGATGTTTCCACTTTCTGACCCTACATCATTCTAACGCGCCATATACTAGCGACGAAAGAACCTCCCAAGGCAATGCTCTATAATCTCTCACCCGACGGCAGTGGACAAAATGCCGACTTCTCCAAGAATTTATTATCCCCTAGAAACAGTATGATGCAGTACTAGCTGAGCCCCCCCCAAGAATCTATAACTAGAACTAGGAGGGGCTCCCTCCCTCCCTGTGAAACCTGCGATCTAGCTTCCGTCCATGGAGCCTTTAGAGATTTCCGCACATAATAATGCAAAAGCAAAAACAATAAATCAATAAACAATATCATATAATACGACGCCAGCCTTGGCACATGAAAGTGCAGGGTAACAAGTAAGTTACCATCCGAAAGAGAGTAGGAGGCTTGATACACAAACGGGCTACGGAGCCGGAGGTGAAAGAAGCACAGAACCAGCCAATCGCCTGACCCCCAAACATCGCCCCCCCACACCGCCCCGCGGTGCACGAGTATGGTGAAGGACATCTGTAGCCGGAACAAGGAGGACACTCATTCTAGTCCATCAACAGAAGACTGTTTTGCTAAGCCTAGCCATTTACAGGTTAATGTCTTGGCGAATATCAATCGACAGCCCTTGTTAAGGAAGTTGCCGGTAATTAACCGACCCTGGAAATTCCCCTGTTCCCGCAAAAACCTTGACCTACTTTTGGACCCTAATATCCCCACAAAAAATTTGAGATATTCCTATTTTTTTTTTCTCTCTATAGTAGTATTAGTGTGTAGTGGGTCATCTGCCTAATAGAGCCATAATTCTCATTAGACCTGAGGTCGAAAACCATTTGGTGGTTGAAGACGGAAAATATTTTCCTAGAGAAATACTCCAGCTATACTAGTAGACTTCCCTCACTAGGCTCGAGTACTGGCCCTCTATCGTACGAGCGCAGATCGAAAACGCATTGCGGTAGAGGTGCGCAACCCCGCGAACGGGTCATAATACAATACCGGTACCCAACCATTCTACTTGATGGAGCTCCTACCGGTAGCTCAAGCCTAGGGTCTAGCAAGGGGTGGTTTGCCGTATTCTACTACCGTAGTAAACCATCCCCATAGCAGGCCCTGCTTATATTATTACATTATAATTGCTAGTGGCGGCATTCCCGTCCGGCCCCTCTAAAAGTGTAGCACCAACTTTGGGAATAATAGGCATAACCGCGAAAAGGCTTTTGAGAGACCGAACTGGTTCGCGGAGGGTCAGACATATCTTGAGTGGAGTGGTGTCTCTTTCCGTCTTCATTTCCTTTTTTTTCTTTCTTTTTTCTTGGGCTCTTGCTTTTCAGATAATCGGAGGTTCGGGCCGGCCCGAGGTATCTAGCGACTCCAGCCAACTTAGTTCCGATGTCCATGTGATCCAAACCAATAAACTCATCCAATGTGCGACCACAGGGAGTACTGTTCTTGGATCCAGAAGCGTAACTTATCGGCTATCATCACAATATAACTGAACGACGTCTATGAACACGCCTGCCATAGTGTGCCTCCAAAATTGAGCTTTTTTGTCCAGATCTAGATGCGATAGTGGTGCTCACAAACTTCGTTCAATTATGTGTAAACCCCACCGCAGTAACAGGGTACGGCCCGGTCCGGCAGTAGTACAGCCCCTCAAGAGTATGATACGGTACTCGGGTATGGAAAATTATGAGAAGGACAGGGGTTCAAGATATCCAAGCCTCTCACCCTTTCTAGCATTACAGCATTCCTACTAAATCAAATGAGTTTTTACCTCTGACGGAAATCAGTGCCCGGACTCAATACACCTGTCGTTCTCCTCATTTACGTCCATACCCGAGTATGGGGCAACGAGAAACAACCACCTCCAGGGGTTGGAAGAGCATTTTTCGAACGTCAAGTTTGGAGCGGATCTGCAAGTCTGGCATGCAAAAGAGGCGTTACACACACCAAAAATCCGACAATTTCGAAAAACCTGCAACCCGGGGGCTGAATTCCTCTAATCTATTGCGCCAGGGTGAGAGAGGCCATAGATTCTCTTGGCGAGTGGCTCCACAAGGCTACCCACTTCCCCGACACAAGACCTCTTTCACCTCATCCCCCACTTTTATCACTGCTCTTCCGAAACAATTATGGGGGAAGATACCATTAATGATTGGTCGTAAAAGTACTGAACCACTACCGATGACCACACCTGCCAAGACTGATGCTTGTGCCACAAGCAGGTAATAACGCTTAATTCATCATGACAATCTGCTCGAGTACTCGAGCAGAGCTCATGAAACACCAGTTTCCAGCTCATTTTGAGCTTGTATCGGTGTCCGAGCATTGATGGGTGGTAAATTCCGTCATGTCTGTCGAGTACCGATGGTTTGGTTACGAGCCGTAAGTTCCTGAAACCGGGGAAGGGGGAGTCAGGACAAATCTTAGGCATGCAGTACTCGGGTACGGACGTGGGTGATCGGACAGACAGGGATCAAAAGTCTATAGGGATACATAGATTTTTTATCCCTGTCTGTCCGATCACCTACGTCCATATCCGAGTGTATGCCTTGAACGCCAGCCCGCAGACACCGAACCATGGACCGCTCTCCCTGCTGCAGCCGAGTTCCGCATGTCATAATGTAAACTAGCGGTGTCAACAATGCTATCCCTTGGCCTCCCTGAAACAGCTAAATCCGTAGCTAGGCCCGCTAAGCCTGTCCCGGGATGATACAGTATAAGCTACTTGATTTGATGAGAATGTTCAAGCCCGGCAAGAGTGCTGAGCCATTTGAGCACTGAGCAGACTGAAAGCCCTATCCCCCGACCAAGCTCAGTTCACTGCTGCCAAATCTAGCTTTAGCGTTTCTGGGGGCGGATTCGACTATTTCAAACCAAGGGATACCTATCTTCAGAGCCAAGAGGCAGAAATAAAGCCAAGGTTTATGATGATAACCCCGATTATCTATCACAGAAGGGCAGACGAAATCAATACGGGTATCACGCCCAGTCAGTCGGTCAGAGGACGAGTAGCAAATCACTAACAATACTGGAGTCGTGTATCATACGTGCATATCTCCGAAACCCAGGATATCGGCCACTATACTAGTACAATACAACCACATCGCGTGCAACTTCCGGACCTGAATAGTTGGTGCTGGAGGAGCGACCTGGCCAGCCAATCTACGCTCAGACGCCATTTGCGCCTTCTTTTATTTCTTTTTTCCTTCTTCTCTCTTGCACTTGCAGGATATTTTATTGTAGTTTCTCGGACCCCTTAATTTTTTCTTGACCGGCAAGGCGCTACGGCAGCTGACGCATCCATTTCCCTTGTGGAAAATGGTTGCTAGCCGAGAAAGCTTAATATTCCGTCACAGGAACTCACTCGACGGCCGATTCACAAAAGGTGCAGAAATCCTGAGAGGTCTTGAACACCGTAAGTAGAACTCGAAGTTTTATGGTGTAATGTGCGCTACCGCTATCGAGCTCAACGCGAAAGGTGCCTTGGGGCGGCCCACATGACACCCCCAGCTAATACCGGTTATTGGATAACTCATTTCCTCAGTGTTAGGGAGGGAGACTCGCTGGACAGAAGGTTCCAAACCCTCTCCTCCCTCCAGGATTGTCTGTTTAATTAGCTTGGACTGAACTCGATAATTCATAGAATCATAGCACATCTGATTATCAGGAGCGAAACTTTCAGTACTACCCCCGGATAATACCATTGCCAAATTAAGCTATGAGAGCTTTCGGCTCCCTTTAGGAAACTTACAAATACTATCGGTATTCTCAATAATAGAGCCTCCCCGGAATCCATTCCTGTTGTTTCAAGAAAATGTTTGAGTTCAGCACGGTCCAACCGCTTGCCTGTTTAAGCAATAACTAAGCAAAAAATGGGTCTGTGTTCTCGAGAATCTCGAGAACGCTCCAACGATCCCCTGTCGTACAGGGCTCGAGTAAGCCCTTTACCCTCCCGCAGTCTGCAGGACAACGGGCAGCCGGCAGGAGCCGCCCCGTCCACTACTTCTGCCCCCAAAGGAGTCCCCGCTCACATCAACCAACCACAACAGGCTCTGGCCGCTAGAGTTTCGAGACCTGACTCCGCCAAAAACCGCCACCCTTTCTAAACTCCCAGAAACGGTTGCAAGCGCAGGAAGAGCTAATGTGAGAAAGGACGGTGACGGCAGAACCATTCTTATATTCGGACCCCAGCACCGCAGTAGTAGCACAGCAAAAAAAACTCGCGAAACATACTATCAGATTACTAGCGAATTATTACTCTGTTTGCCTCAGATAGGGTTGGCCTACCAAATTACAAGAATCATGGATGTCAATTAATAGGACCTAATAGATCCTAAGGGCCAATCTCATACTATATCAAAAAACACGCTAATCCTTCCCAGGAGTTTATTTTGTCTCTGGGTCTGGAGACTACAGGATTCCGCGGGATTTTACGGTGTTGTGTAGTATGAGAGTTTGTTTCGGGGTACCGGGGGTAGGGATTCTCTTGTGGGATACTTACCGCATATAAGGTCGAGTGATCCCTGATGAATCGCATGCCGTGATACTGCGCAATAATTAATCCACCTCAGGACCAGCCCACTGTCTACTGTATTAGTGTAAATGGCGGCAGGGTAGCGCTATAATACAACAGGAACTGTCGGAGGGCCAAATGCAGCTGGTGCCAGTTCACGAAGACAAAAAGTCCGGAATATGCTGGGGGTACCCTGGGCTGAGCACAGTGCTTGCGAGGACATTGTATAGTACTGGGGTGAGGGTTGTGCTGTGATAAAACATGCAGCAGAGCCAGAAGCTGCTGGCTGGGCACTCCGTGCCGATACCCTCTCGCTGGGAATTTCCCTAACACTTTCAATTGGAGAATGCAGATATAGTGCAGTCTAGGAGAATAGTGATGAAGAGTCGATTCCTTGCAGGAATGCACTAATGACTGTCCCAGTCGCGTTGTGAAAATCAATCGGTGTGTGTGATGATGGTTACTTGGGGTATCCCAGTTCCCGATGGACTGGTAAATCTTGCATATTTGTGGGTCCAGCTGACGGTGGTGAGTATTTTCCTTTCTTCTTCCTTTTCTTCCCCTCCACCGGATCGTCAGATCTTGAGGCCACTTTCTAGAACGCGTCTTATGGTGGAGTGAGTGGTGAATCCCAGTGTTGTCACACGGGCCGGGCTGATTAATGTGCGGGTGGCGGTGGGGGTCGTATTTAGTCTGAACTGGACTTTGATGCGTTGAAGAGTCAGGGGAGGAAAGCAATCGAAGGTAATGAACGGAAGGCTCTTGAGTGGAGATAGACTACCTATGATCGGCTGCCGGTACTCGCAATGTCGAAGCGTTTTTTAAAAAGACTGTTATTGCATACCACCAAAACTTGGCTTTTTTACTTGGATTTGTGTGGTATGCAATAGTAGTCTTTTTTAAAAACACTTCGACATCGCGAGTATTCTGTGCCCAGCTTTCACGCCCTTCTACTCATACATGTGATCCCCCGTATGCACACAGACTACTAGTAGAGATTGTGTGAGGCCTCAGATCCTCTTCACATACCGGTATAGCACCAGTAAGTTATCTGCTCTGGCTCAGAGTCGGTTGGCCGGGTTTACCGTGTAAAGAAGACCAATTGGTATGTTTATTTTTACTGAACCTCCCTGCTCTGCAGAGTGACATCCTCCCCTAAGAACGCATCCGGGTACGGGTATCCCGGGATAACCATGCTACTTGTATAACTCATACCGAAAAATACAAGTGCAGAAGAGTGAAAGCGTGGCTTGGAACTATAAGCAACCTAAAGCGTGAGAAACTTAAACACCGTAACTTAACTGGGCTAATTAACTAGAGGTTAGATTCGTTCTAGTCATTATTCCAAGGAGTTTGAGGCTATGCATGATACTAGTAGATTTGGACCCTCGAGTCTCGATATTTTTGTGTGCCGGAGTCCGGTGCCAGCGATCCGGGGAAAGTATTTGTACTAGTAAATAGGGAGTCAACTATGAGGGTCTGAGGCCTTTGCCTTGCATCGAGGAATGATCAATCGGTCAAGCATCGCCGGGATGCAGGGTGGCATTCTTTTCACTTTCCCTTTCACCCTGGTTGGGAGTACTAGTACTCTACTTGTATAGGGATCCTGCCTTTGGAGGCGTGTTTCTCGCACAATGAGATGGGATCGTATTTGTGTACTCAAGTAACTCTCATCTATTATAGGTAGTAGACGTGGACTCGTGGAGCAATCTTCTAGAATGATAGCTCGTCTTTTGAAGGTTTCACGCTCATGCATCCGAGCTGCTGCCTTAGCCCGGAATCCTATCTGGTCGTACTAGTAAAATTCATGATTACCATAGAGCCCCCCATAGAAGACCCGTGGTGGTTCGAGGGTTTGTCGTTGTCACACTCCGGACGGGAGACAGATCTGGGAGTGATCTTTTCTAACCGACGGCAAGGGCTCTATATTTTGCACCTTCTATGTTGGTATTCATGGAGATCCCTTCTGTGTCTCCTGCACCACCGTTCTGATACGAACTCCACAAAATTCCTTCAAGCCCGGAACTTTCCCTCCATCCCGTCCCCAAAACGAGCAATGAATCAGGAGTCGCAGACCTCTAAAATGGAGGAGGAAAAAGGAAAGGAAAAAAGGAAAAGAAGAAAAAAGTGAATGGAGAATTTTGTAGCTCTGCAGCCGGAGAATTCAGATTGACCAGGTTAAATATGGTGCGGCACCCACACGGCAAACCTTCAGACCTGGAGAAGCTATGTGGTTCGGCAAGGACCAGGGGCCTGGGCATTCGCGCTCTGATGAGATCTCCCTCAGTGCAGCGACGTCGGCGGGGTGGAAGAAGATTGCGCGCTCTTATTCGTACAGTAGAAGCGACGACTATCCGGAAACTAGGATCCTTTGAAATATTCAGTGGTAGATCCGTGCGTATCTAAGCGCACATACAAGTTTACGTCCCCTGTTTTAGGACACTGCATACGAGCGTTATCACGGCAAACCCCTTCGGGCGCGCAGTCACGGTTTCAAATGACTTTTTCCTTCACTCAGGACCTCAACCAGGATACCAGTACCGGTATGTTTCTGGCCATGGAAAACGCCAGGCTGTTGGAAGAGGAGCCCTTAGAGCGCTTGCCTATCCTAAATGTACCGGTATCATAATATCAGGGAATGTGGAGATTTGGCTTGGCACTTTTTGTCAACTGACCCCCCATCTAAGCTAGTCCTGAGCTATCGGCATCGTACTGGCAGAGTCCGCATTTCTGGACACTTTTGGAACGAGTAAGGCGCTATTAGTATCAGTTGTAGATGAGGCTCTGGTGATTGCATTAAAAATCGCACAGTTGCATTCCTATGCTTGGAGAAAGAGGGGTGCACTCCTTGAGTATTGTAGATTGGTCTTTGAACCTCCACAAGCCCCCATAAATTCGTGTTACTGTTCAATCTGTTGGTCGCACGGCACAGCACAATTTATTATCACGCTCCGAGGGTGTTGTGTACAAGTAAATCTGCGGTTGAGAAATGCCAGTGCGGAACTGTAGATTTGTCTGCATCAAATGGTTGCACTAGAATGTAAGCCCTCTGTTGTGCTACCTGTCATGGTTGGGATGTGATACGGTTCTTGAATGTTTGGAAACAGAATACCAGTGCTATTCGTATGGAGCCGGCTGGGTAGAATATAACTTAGGCAGAACTGTAATTCCCTAATGTGCGGGTGCTGGCTCAGCACACTACGGTATATTGAAGCGCTTGAAACCTGGAGTACAAGTAGAACCTGGAGAAATGCCATATCGCGGGCTAAATCTCATTCCCGGAAGATGTGGGTCACATCTGGTTTCAAACCGCATCGTTTGAGCTCTCGGTGTTGGCGGGTGGCGACAGTGGGGGATGAATCACTGGTGGGTTGATAGTGCTCGTCCCAAGGAAGAAGTATTCGAAAAATACGAGTTTTGAGTTTGTATGGGCGCTCAGACGATAGCAGGGGTTTTACCATATATATTTTCAATCCCTGTTTCCGGATAATTCTTGCCTGGGACGAGCAGCTAACAGCGGGGGCGATAATCGGGCTACCGCACATAAACCAGACAGCTATAGATAACTATTAAATCATCTCCTCCCCGCACAGCCAGGTGGTTGGGCCCATGCACCAAGCACAAAGCACCGAACATCCACAACCAAACCCAGGACAAACCGTCGTTTTTCCCCCAATCATTCATCTACAGCAACCTACAGCACCAACTATTTAGCGGGGGTTTACGTGCCCCGGAATACCTCCCCTTTCTGAAAATCCTTCAAACTCCGAGTGCACGACACTTGCCGAGGCACTTACCAGCGCCCACCACCAAATCCAGATCCGAGCCGTGAGATCTGCAAATTCTTAAATGATTCTATCTCCTCAAAGAGTCACGCCGAGGGAGCAAAACGTATTCCAAAACAACATCGCCTTACAAGCGGAGTTAGAGCGGATTCAGTATGGACGGGTGCTTGGGCTGCAGCTCTCTGACTTTCGTCGTTCGGGGACGGGAGACGATTTCGATTCGGAGAGCATTGATGTTAGAGGATTCTTAAGCAGCCTTCGGCTTATGCGGACCAAGAGCCAAGTTCAACACCGAACGCCCCGGAAGCGAAAAGGAGAGACTAGCAGCGGCTCCGCTGAGACCGCAACTGCTGAGAGCGAGAGTTTGGAGGAAAGTAAAATAGCTATTCTCGGGTCGTTACGGATTGCAAAGGCCCCGGTGCGCAAGCGGACATATCAAGAACTGAGGTGTCCCTCCGGGAGGGAAGGTGGTTGGAATTCGGGGGATAACGAGGATTCTTCAAATGCACGGCGATCATCTCTAAAAAACTAGAATTTGCTCCTCTAAGGAGCAGTTCAACCTGCGACACTTGATTCTCCTTCCAGCACTTTCCTCGCTCTCTTTTTTCCTTTCTCCGCAATTAGATTCATTATAGATAGGAACTTTAGATAAAATGATCATGACTGCTGCTCCCCCCCTGCTCTCCCCTACGATATATCTGTTTTTTCCTCATTAGCACTAGCAAGGGTTTTCATCGTTTTACTTTAACCCCAAAAAAACCTTCCCCTCCACAGCAGTAAGAAAACACAGGCACTTGAGCTCTACTCTGCGTCTAATTTTGATTTTGCCGGTACGAAGCCCATCTTTCCCCATTAGACCCAAATTCATTTGGTGTACAATGGGAAATCCCGCCCGACAAATACCGAACCTCGCAGCATCCCCCACTTCTGGAACGATATTGGGGCTCACTCTCCGTAACCCCCGGAGAGGCTGGGGAGCGGGCTGTGAGCGAGCGGGATCCGCAGAACATGCAAATATTCTTGGTTGGTTACCCGGAGTCTCTACTATTAGCGATAATACCATTAGGGCAATCTATATAGGAGCTCTTTCACTGCTTTACCAAGCACAAACGATTAGCTGATTTTTGTCTGTCCTCCATGAGACCATAATTCCTGTACCACGATCACTTAGGATATTCCCACAGGCAAATTTCCGTTCATAAGGCCGGCGCTGTGTCTCCTAAAAAGGCAAATCCCGTGGCGCTTGAAGTGGTACACGGTAGGGTAATATTTCAACCTATAAGTCCGCTATCATACCATGAATTCTGGGGTCGATTCATGTTTCCCGATTACTAGCAGTACCGAGTGAGCAACAGAACGATACCGTGATAAGTGCCATTATTGCTAGCCTATGGCTCAAGGTGTCCTTATGCTGTCTAAAGGTGGTAAAATTCGGGAGTATGGATGCACACCAAGTCAGGCTATTTCAGGTTATGAATACAGTATGGGCTTTCAAATGTTCAAGTGACTCAGCATCTAAGCAATCAACTAACCTCCAACGAATCACGATACTGGAATGTCCCAAAAACAGGATTAGCGTGCCTACTCACGAATTTTATAGTTTCAGACAGCCCAGCAGACAGATAGAGGGGAGTAACTCTGCAAGGAAGGGCCTACCGTATTCCATGGTGAGACCTCCATTCTGTTTTGCCCGCGCCAAGCAGGCAAGGCGATCTTATTCAACCCCTGGAAATATTGCGCGAGTGACATTTGGTGACGCTGACGGTAAGTGAAACATATCTGTATGGTGAACCACCGATAGCTAGGTAGAAGGGAGGGGGGGTTGACGCATACTGCACTCGAGCACAATAACTGCTTGGGCCATGCCGGTGCGCACTCACACTCTTGGAGACTCTGGTCAGCTGTTGCGTGGGACGACGCGTGTTCCTTGACCGCCTATACTAGTACTGTTGATTTTTTTTTTCAACCCCGTTTAGTATCACACGGCACTCGTCAACTACGGTGGCTAGGCCCCTCTCAAGACCTCGAGCGTCGGAATTTTTCCCCGTAGGGGTTTGCCGGATTTTGGATTTTGCTCGCTCAGGTATTTTGCATGCATTACGAAATTTCCTTTCCGCTTTGCTTTCACTCCGCCCGCCTTTCTGGGGTTGCAGTACCTTCAACGTGGAGTGAGTCCGCTCTCAGAAAGCAAGGAGGAAAGTAAGACTGACCCAGGACTGTGGGCATGGGGAGGTGGCCCTATCAAATGATTTAGACGGCGCACGGTTTTCTGGAGGAAGGTATAAAATCGAGCAGCGTAACCGTAGGCCAGCTGGGGGCCTCAAGGGAGTTGGAAATTATTTGCTCCTGTTGTAGCTGGTCTGAGACTTTCAGCCAGACTTGCTAGGGATGCCTCGTTTTTGCCGGGAGTAGGGGTTAGGACAGAATGGGGAGAGGGATATGTCAAATGGATTGACGGATGATCAGGTGTCTCTTTTTTTTTTGGTGAGTCGAGCAGTGTGTATGGTACCGTAGGAAGAGGTTCGTAAAGTACCGGTGTCTGGGGATAAAAATGACAAGAATTGGTGTTTTACGCCCGAGTTCGGGGTCTTGGGGTCTTTACGTCAGGCCACTCTGCGGACTGGCGGGTGTCTGGGAGCGGGGTCTGCCATTCCTTACAGCTGTTTCGTGCCAGAACCTACCAAGTACCGGTACCGGTGGCTCGAATCAATCGTTGTATTACAAGCAGAAATTTGCCATTCGGAATCACACTCCCGACGGGAGTTTTTTCACAAAAGGAATGGCGGAGCAAAAGGGGGTCCAATAGCATATCTTCTGCAACGGGGATGGCTTGTTGTTTTGGGAAGATCGGCGACAATGTGCTCGACCGGGAACATTCGTGGTTTGGCTTTTGGTGACTGTATCTTCTCGTCCCAGGCAAGAAGTACCGGGACATTTGCAGAGGGAAAGAGAGATATTCCAGAGATATTCCAGAGGTATTTCGCTTTTCCCCAATCTGGGGTTTACCCCCTGGGATGAGTACCAGGGGCAGACTGGCCTTAGTAACTTTCAAGGTGGTATATTTCCTAACCTTTTGGGAGATGGTGAGATTGTAGGTTTGGATTAATGACATGGGAGACGGAAGATTTTTCTTGCCTTAGATCGAAGGTTCTTAGGGGGGATGTTTCTACTGCATATGGGCTTGTGCTCGGGTGTAACTTAATGGTAAGTTCGGGCGCTGCAATTCTCCCCCATTCCTGCTCTTGGCGGTCCTTCAGCTTGTTTTCTTCTTTCTTGGGCCGGGTGACTTTCTATGTTAGATGGGCCATAAGCGATGGCCAGCGATAAAAGCGCGTATCTGGCAATAGGTATCCGAGGGTACGGGCATAGCTGCCGCTGCACAACTACCCACCCAACCAACGAAAAAACCCTGTCTCATTTTCAGATACTTTATGCCAGACACATGTGAAGAGATCAGCGAGCGCGCCCGACTGTTTTTCTTCTCGTCCAATATTTTTCTCATACAAAGTCACTCGTAATACAGTTTCGGCTTGGCAACTGCCTATTACGGCCAGGATTTTCATCCATTTCAGGAAGCGGGCCCGGCTTAGGTGCATACTGGGTGCTGCACTCTTTGCGGGCATCAAAACAACAGGGTCAAACGCATCCCATGGGATTGGAAGGTAAGAAGCCCGACAACCTCAATATAATTCAAATAGGGCTAAAAGTGCATTTTTTTCTCGACAAGGTTCCTTACTCGCACCTGAGCACAAGTACTGCGATACGGCAGGCCACCGATAATAGGCTGTATTCAGGAATTCGAGACGAGCCGGTTGACAAGAGGAGTCTTGGGCAAGGCCCCAAGGTTTTTTTTCCTCCTGTCGAGTAGGAACCGGTACCAAGGGCTGACAGGCCCAGACCCGGCCTTGCCTGCCGAGACCCGCGACCCGCCAACCAAATATTGCCCCTGCCTCGTTTCCAGACTGATGGGTGAGTGGGGAGAACCATCGTCGCGCTGCATTGCTTAACATTATCGTGGGAACAGGCGAAAGTCGTACTGGGGCTCGAGGGGCACTGCTCGCAGGCTATCATTGGGGATGGTGCGTGGGTAATGGTGGCTCGACCGGACTTACGCCACAATCCCACCTCCATTCGAGCCTGTGGAACAAGAATACAAGTACAAGCATTGCCCGTACTTCTCCTCCTTCCGCCCCCCCGGACTTCTCCTATCAACACACATCCATCCTCAGGGAGAACCGATTTCACCTCTTCGCAACACACCACATGCTGACAACGGCATTTCACAGGAGACCCAGTTTCTTAAGCTTGGGACTCTCTGTTTCGTCGCACCGGCGCGCGGTGTTGACGGAACATGTCCTTCAGCCCCAGGATTAACTCTGACCCACGAGCTCTCGCTCCGCCCACAGATGATACGGGAAACCACCAGCATGCTCGTTTGAATCGCCATCAACATCTACCTTTAGAGCCCCTCGACTTTCACTTGCCAACATCATCGATTCGTCCTTCACCGCTCCAGCCTGCTGAAACAGAGAATTCGTTTTTCTTGCAACACCCGCCTCAATACCCCCTTCCCACTTTTGATGATATCGTTCCCCACACCCTTCCTCCAACAGAATCACCGGCGATGCCGGAGGTTGTGCTAGCAGACGATTTGGATGCAGAGTCACAGGATGACAATAGCTACAGCGAATTGCTAGCCGCGGTCGATCGAATCCACAGAACTCGTCACGATCCCTCGATGTTGTCCGAACGTCGTGTTCTCAAGGTTCCACGCGTTCGTAAACATTACTCCTCGTCGGCACGCCGCGAGCGCAAGATTCGATCTCGATCTCATTCGTCAGATATAAATCTCTTGGATGTGACGGAGGAAACCTATTCTCGTGGGCAATACCTTAGTGGGCACCTACCAATGCAGGAAGAGAGGCTTCAGGAAGAGCCAGGCAGCTCCTGGCGTGACAATGCTTCTGGTCCTCCGGTTAGCCTTCCTGAGGCACGAGTTGGATGCACTGGTGAAAGCAGGCCAGCAACTCCGCCGAAAATAGGCGTTGATATGGGGCAGGTGGATTGGTGTCAGCAAACTCCCCCTTACCAGACTTGTCTTGAAGAATGCCCTATGGATTGGACTGGAAACTCACCACCAGCAGCAACACCTCCGCCGCCACCGTCACAACAAAGAAGTATTTATTAAACATGAAATCGCTCTCTCCAGCGGCTCTTGAGCATCTTGTTCCAACAGCCTTCGATACTGCTGCCGCAACTGCTTGTGCATGCTTGAGTTTGCACCTTGAACCACCCCTTTTGGCAGGACTTCAATCGCCAAACAATTTGTCTATTGTGCGCATTTCCTAATAACCAGAGATACCCTTTATTTATTTTTCCTTTATTTCCTTCCTTCGTTCTATATTATTTTGACTTTTTCATTCGGCGTCCAGGGCGTGCATTTGGCGCATTTCTCTCATTTGGGGTTTCCCCGAACTTTCGCCTTGCTATTATTCTTTCCCCTTTTAAAGCACTCGTGTTTTTGGTTCTATTGTACAATGACCTTATTTCTATTCACGTTCAGTCAATCTTAGATGGTCGGCGCTGGGCCTTGTCATTGTCTTTATTAGTGGTGCTCATATGGCTTGTTACGAATCTGTCATTGTTCCGCATTTTTGTTGCTTCTCTTATTTATTTTTTCGCTATCTTGAGCTGATTTTCGACCTGGGAAGGAGGTATATTGACGTTGGATTATGGTTGGAGGGTCTCATTTACTGTAGCGTATGTTTTCGTCTCGCGAGTTTAAACTTCCCCTTTTTTAAACTGGGAGATTTAAGCTTCGACACGACGCTATGATGGTGAAATTAGCGAGGAACCTTGCAATTGGTTTGGAGATCTGAAGATCATGATGAGATACTAGTATTTTTGGACCCTAGAAGGACTTTTGCGCTCTGAAATTTGGGTGAACCGGTGTCAGAGGGAACTCTGTTCACAGCTTCATATTGAGACCCGACGGACGACCCTCAATCAGCAAAAAAAGGGGGGGGGGGCTGTGTGTGTCCAGCACCCTCCCAATTTCGAACAACGTTAGCAGCAAAGAGGGATACATACTTTTCTTCTTTCTTTGGAGTCGCGCGCCTCGCCTTCCGTACCGTGAACAATTGGGGCGATAACTCTCTGAGCAGAGGCCTCGTTGCACGGCAACACTACGGCATCGCACCCCTCGAGGAGGGGTGTCCAGATCCGTCCCGTCCGTCAAAATATTATCTCCCTTTAACTAATAAAGAGTAAACTCTAAACAAACCCCCAATTTGTGCCCTGCAATTTGATAGATACCCTCCGATCACCAGGACCTCCGAATTCATCACGCTAGATATAAGGCGCTTGTGCAATTCTCCATACCCAGCCCACAGTGCGCAAAACAGAGAAACCTTCTGCTGCTCTGCCTCAGTGCCCACCGTACTTTTTTTTGCTCGTGACCACCCTCTCTAAAACCATGGACCCCTGTGGTAAGACATGTTATGTTGGTGCATTGGGCATAGTTGTGTCTTCGTTTCTTCTGCTTCCCCTCCGACTTTCCGGCAATTGATTTTTTTTCTTTCTTTCTCCTGTTGGTGACCACCGCCGCCGCCCTGTTCATTCATCCCTGGCAGTTGAGACAGTCTTGCAAAAAAAAAAAAGAAAGAAAAGAAAGAAAGAAAGAAAGAAAGAAAGAAAGAAAGAAAGAAAGAAAGAAAGGAAAAGAAAAAAGAAATTATCATGTATGATACAAGCATTGTGTTCCAACTTGAAGTGACAGAACGTCTGAGTCCAAACACGCTTGTCAGCGCTCAGATATGCACAGACAATTTGTCATATAAACTTTCTCGATCCCTGTTTGCGTTCGGGTACTTGTACCGGTTACTCGAGTAACTTTTTCAAAACCGGGGATGCTTGTTATCGACTCCGGGGACTAAACTTGATATGGCTTAGTAGGCATGTTTTTAGCCACGGTATTTCAACAGTCCGCTCTTTCTATCATACCAACGATATCCTCTTACTCTACCGCATCCCATAAGGCCGCACTCGAGCACGGTATCATGCATGCATGTTGCCGAACCCCTCATCCTCATCCTCCTCCTCCCATCTCGCCTTTTCCTGTACAGTCATCATCCTCATCCTCATCCTCATACTTGTGCCATTGGGCGAAGCACTGACTGCCAAAAAATATTTTTTCCACCGCACACTCACGCAATGGCGAGTCCCGTATGTCTAGCATTCGAACCGTGTGAAGTTTTGGCCCTTGACGTCCCTTTCCTTTCCTTCTTTCCCATCTGACCGCTCCGGAGGTTGCTTGCATATATCGGCATGAACCAGACTCGCGTCGTTTCTGATCTGCAATTTGGACTAGGGTAGGGGATGGTAGTCCCGTGGGGTTCGCCCCCGTATACCGTAGCTTGCGTATGATATGTCGCTGGATTTGGTTTGGTGAGGGGGAGATCTTGGTTTGAAACTCTGGTAATTTTAGTTTAACTATTACTTAGTTAGGATGGATGGATGGGGGGGTACTTTCTACTGTAGATCTCCTGATTCTTATGCTGGCAAACGAGATTTTTTGGGGCGCATCATAGCTACGGTAGGCGGGCTGAGGGGGTGAACGGGAGGGAGGGAGGGAGGGTTGAGTGAGCCGGTTGCCCTGGCTTACCGTACTGTTTGCTGGATTGGCGCGAGCGGGTTACGGTTCCGTGGTGCTGAGTAATAGCTTAAGGCGCTCGGGTTCTGGCAGTGGGGCGTCTGGATATCCGGCGCTTGTTATGCAACCACCCAGCTAGCGGAAAGGGACAAAACTCTGTTTCGTCTTTGGATATTTTATGCTGGACACAAGTACTAGTACTCGCGGTAGGGGTAAAGTGTTGGAACAAACTGGGGTCCGGATGGTCAATGCGTATTTTCCTTCATTCAGATCCCAAGATTCCTAAGAAGGAAAATAACCGCTCTTTTTTGTTTTCTCGCACAGACACTTGCGCCCCCTGTTTGTTCCAATACTTTACCCCTACCGCGAGTACGTCCATCTCTGAGTCTGGCATTGTGGGACTAGAGTGCTGGCCGTATCATACAGAGTACACCAAAAACAGCTCCTCAGGATAGGCTCGAGCGAGCAGACATGAGAGCATACCCGTAGCTTTACAACCAATTTGAACAGTGATTCGATTTCTCCCTCCCTCCCCGGTGATGCTGAAATGGGGGGGCACCGGGGAAAAAGGACAAAAAGGCCGGCCATTCCCGCCTTGCACACTACTGAGCGGAAGGGAGCTGCACGACACTGATTAGCAAGATCAACACCATTCGTGTGGCTGTTATGGTGGCTATGGGCCATCAAAGACAGCCAGAATAGCTTAGCCGTTGGTCCGTTTTTTCCTCCAAAGGCTCTCGGTTGCCGTAAGTTGTGTTAGTGCTGGTGGTACACGGCCCGATGCTTTTGTTCTCGGCATGCCTGTTTTCGGAATAGCTTTCTTCCATGGGTGAGCGGGAGTGACCGCTCTGACAGTATTGTTAACCATCCGGCGCAAGCACAATAGCCTTGTGCCCAAGGCGGTGCAGCTAATTTTTTCCTGCACCTGCACACATCCCCCCCCGCTAGCGCTCCATTCGAAAAACTTGTCATTGGACTCCAAGAGCGGTGGGCGTGCCCGCCCATCCACCCACCAACTCTAGCCGTGCCACGGAACAAATGCCTTCCCATTTTTTCATTTTTTCATTTTTTCCAAACAGAAGAATTGTTGCGGATTCCTTCCGCAGACGACTTGCCATGTTTGATCAAATGGCAGTTAGACGGTACAGCCTAGCCTGTGATCACAATTACACCATGGGCGGCGGGGCGCTGCAAAAGCAAAAGTTGGAGAAAAAGGCACGAGTGAGATTATATGATTTGAGGGAGCCATCTAGTCCAGTGAAGGGTAAGGGATAAATGATAATTGGAGGGACTGTGAGAGCTACTATCATACAAAAGAGTTGGTAGAGCTAAAAATAAGATATGGTTCAAGCAGTGCAAAAAGGGAACCTCAAATTTTGCAATTTTAAAATCCTTAAGGTTCCACGAATACATGCATAATTGCAAAGAAAAAACCTGTTTCGGAAAGTGAAGATAAAGGAGAATACAAAACGGGGTTTTTTTTAGCAATTATGCTTGTTGTTATAAAGCCTTAAGGATTTAAAAAGTTGTACTTTTGGTGAAAGAGGCCAAACAGTGTTACGTTAGCCACACTCAGTTGCCTTACTAATAAGCATGGATTTATTTTACAAACTAATATCTTTATTTATTTGATTACTAATATCTATTATTTATATATATTTCTCCTATATAAACCCCTATTATTTATATAGGTTAATTGTTAATTTAAAACCTTATACCTCAAACCCTTTTTTTCACAAAACTCCTCATACAATGAAAGAAATCTTGGCAATCAAATTTGCAAAGCCACATGTAACACATCCTGCACAGCCTGGTTCCCTTTTTGCCCTGCTTGAACCATAGAAAAGAGAAAAAAAACATTTTTCGCAACCCCTCCCTAACTTGAATGCATCATAGGATATCACTCGCGATAGTAACATGGTTCTTGTCGGAGGTCGCGCAGAAGAGGCCGGAGATGCAGTGTATAGTAATGGGACTCGAACGATAAAAGAAAGAAAGAGATTGATTCTATCTTGCTTGCTCGCCTATAGACGCGCCAGACTGCGGTACTTTATAACAATCCGCAGTATCAACATACATCAATATGACTCTAGTTACTTCCCCGTACACCACATTCCAAGTCGCCTGGCCATTGGCCGAACATATGTGCGCCGCACATCACATTGAAGTAATACTTCCGACAGTTCTGGGGGGGGGGGGGGGTTGTTTTATCGAGAGTTTCCGGGCACATCCGAGCCAAGCCGGACATCAACAAGTGCAGTCACGCCTGGTCGCCTTTACAGAGAGAGCAGCTGAGTACTAGGATATGGACGTGGGTGATCGGACAGACAGGGATTCAAAATCTATGTATCATATCCTCATATACTTTTTAATCCTGTCTGTCCGATATCACCCACGTCCATACCCGAGTTGTCTGTGGCTAACAATGAAATTCGATCCGGCCGGCGGTACATTGTTTTCACTCCCGAACAGTCTACTAGTACTTACAGACGGGATGGACCTTCTGCAAAACTTCAATGACTTTTGCGGGGACTGTTTTCGTTTTTTTGGCACCTGTAGGGATCGTGAATACTCCTTCCCCTCCCTGCTATCCCGTAACGCTAGGGGGGGGAGGATAATTGTATCTTCTATGGTGGGCCTTTATTGAGTTTCTAGGGTACTGTTTTAGAGGTGTTTTCGAGCGGTCTAGTGTACTTGCATATCTCAAGGTGGTTTCTGTGGGTGGGGGATTGAGGCACTCCAGCTGCTGTAATGTATAGTAGTATCAAAGGCTTGCTGGTAAACTAGAGTCTTTGTCCTGATAGCGTATAGCTGTGGCCTTGTATACCCTACTGGGATAGGGTTTTTCGGGATCGGTACAGCATGCTGCCTTCGACCGGTGCCGTCGCCTCGTCGGCTGACACCTGTGTACTGAGCGGTAGATAGGTGGGCTTGAGCTCGTGAGTGGCCATGGGGCGGCTCGAGTTTTGTCGACAACTAGCTAATAAGGTCGTGTGCACGTTGATCCCCTTCCGGCATTGGTAGATGTGTATACCGGAAACCCGTAAGACTGCTTCCTGAGTGTGTCCTGGGACTCCAGCATTGTGTAATATTAGATAGACTGGCTATTCCCGTAGTAACTACGGCAGCAAGAGACCTCTCTAATTCTCTAGTGGGGTAGTTGGGTGCGGCCATCCTGAACTTTGTGTGCTTTGCCGCTTTAGGCTTGCAGCATGATTATTGCCTGTGATATGATGCTTCACGATTTCCTCACTACAAAAACGAGAAAAGAAAAGAGTCAATTGGGTCAATCATGCGTCTTCTGACTTCTACACCGTTCTAGAGTCAAAGAAGAGGACGCAGTCTGAATGAACCATTCGGGCTTACAATTAGCGCTTCGGGAAGGGCGTCTTGAGGGTTTGGAAAAGGGTTGGAATACTTGAGGTACTATATGGGAGGGATATGGAGCAGTGGCAATACCAGCTCCTATGTGGGAATATGTATGAGATACCTGACTTGGAATGATTTTCACTTTTTTTCATAGTGCCTTCGGGGTCAAAAATGGTCTGGAGTAAGTCACTTGCACACGGAATGGTGGTAGTGCATTCTTCCATAACGTCATATTCGACTAGAGATTGTATACAAACTCCGAGTACGAAACTTGAATTTTCAGAGACCTCTATTATGTTGTAGCTACCCTGGGCCAATATTAAAAGTTGTAGAGCTAGCAGCTGGGATCCGGAGGACTAGGTGAAGCGGCCCCCTCAGGAAACTACCACTATTGCCGAATGCGAAGCTTTAAAGGGCCAGTAACGGTGGGAATGGTGAGTCTTGCGTGTTGAGATTTTTGCCGTGTGGGTAAATAGGTAAATTCAATTACGTGAAAACTGGAGGGAAGGAGCTTGGTCCCTCATGGTACGGAGGTGGCTGGATTTTGTGGGACATGGTAGGCTATTGGGGAAAGGAAGAATCAAAAGGAGAAGAGAAGAAGGAAAAGAAAAAAAGGAATTAATTGTTCGATCTTTTCGATATTATGGTGACTATTGCTTCGCAGAAAGGGCATCGCGATGAGGCAAGGTACAGTAGGTAGGGTGCGAGCGAGCTTCTGTTGATAGTTGGGCTGTTCTGATCAATCCCTGCCTCGTGCTAATTACGATAGTTGGAACCCCTGGAGATGAATATGTGAAGGGAAACAACTGTTCGGCACTGTCTTAGAGTAACTGCAGTATGCAGATACCCTGACATCTGACGATGGGACATACCGGGCAAGGATCCTATTCCCCTATAGAAAGAAAAAGATGGAAGAAGATGGAGTATTTTGGACCCGCCGTTAAGCCGATTTACCAAAAGGAAAGTGACCCTAAGGCCCGTCCCTAGTATAATAATAAGTCGGTGTTATTTTCCTAGCAGCCGCTGAGCCTGGGCCAAAGGAGTTGGAATTGATATTGTTTATTGGTGGAGCTCTGAGGGTGATAACTTTGTCCGAGTGGTTTTCGATGGCAAGGGGTTGGTCGAACTGCGGGGGTCAAACTCCTCCCAGGAAACCAATAAAACCAAGCATCAGAGACGCCGAGGCGGGCAACAGTCATCGTGGTTCCCGCTGCAGATGTTGTGGTGGTGGTTCTCGTTGTCTTGGATCACTTAGCATCACTTCCCCCTCCCTCTGATCCTTGCCCTGGATCTGAACCAAACCGAGCAAAGGGGAGGAGAAAAAAGCAAGAAAGGACAATAAAGGGCAATAAAGGGCAAGACAAGGAACAGGGAAACGGAATAGAGCGAGAGGCAATAAAGGAGGAAAGACGGGGCCCGGGACAGGGACTTGTACGAGAGTGGGTATTTTGGTTCGTCCGATTGATGGAGAGGAAGGAAGGGCGGCAGAAGCAAGAAGAAGAAGAAGGAAGAAGAATCTAATGGAATGGCCAAGCCAGTGGTTGGGGTGAGGACTCGGAGGAAAAAAAGCAAGCAATTTAGTCTAGAAATAGTTTATAACCGATACTCGAGTAAAAGGCCTAAAGAAGAAGCAAAAATTCCTCTTCTGCCGTACCGGTACTTGTAGGAAATTGGCAAGATAGGGTTAAGTAGAGTGCTTTTGAACGAGTGGTTCTGAAAGAATTGCTCATAGCGATGCTGTGATACGGGGTCCGGGAGGAGGAAAATAAGGAGGAGAAAAAAAGGAATCGCAACAAGGGACTCTGCGCTGACACAGTAATGGACGGGTTGCTGGATGGATTGGGCGTAAAACGGTGGTGGACTCGTCAGTTCACTATCGGCATTTATTTTTTTGTTTTCTTGCTCGAAATGACGCTCTTTTCCCTCTTCTCTCTGGCGGCCTGCAATCCCTACGCACACGATCTACCTGCGCAAGGAAGAGCAAGAGGGCAAAAGCAATTTTTTTAAAAAAAGGGTTCTCATCCCTCGAACTTGATGTGACATGATATCTACCGGTCATCCGACCACCCACTTTCCACAGCCCATCACTCCCTCCAACCCATTCATCGACTCCCCAGCACTCTGCCTTCCCCATTTACCCCTTTCCTCAACGGTTCTGCATGTCAAACATTGGGGCTTCCGTTCCCGAATCCATACACCATAACGTGCCTGAGGAGAAAAAAGAAAAGGGGGAAGGAGAGGGAAGAGGTTGAATATGAACTGGAGGGGGGGGGGAAGGAACAAGCCAGCATGTTGCCCCACCCGTTCGAGACCACCACCACCATCGTCATGACCTCAACGGTATCCTCAACGAACCACCCGGAAAAGCTCATCGCTGTCCCTTAATTCGATATTTTCTCCGACCAAGCCACTCTCCGACGGCCCTTGATCGGAGAATAAGTTCCCCGATGGCGGCGGCTCTCGTTCGGCCCATCGCTAGCAACTTCCCCTGTTTGTATGATATGACATGCGTATACATACTTGCTGCGATTACGACTCACCGACAATTAATTGTACATTACTTCCAGTATAACAATACCAGCAGGGGCATCTGTTATCATCGTAGGGTTAACCCCCCCCCCCCCTTTTTTTTTCCTCCCTCCCCAATCTTGCCTTGTTGGGGAAAAAAAGGAGAAGTAAGGCTGGACATGTAAAATCACTCGTTGAAGGGCTTGTGCGATTGGTTCAGTTGTGGGTAGGGTTTGGTTTGGTTGGGGCGTCCTGCATGCGTTGTCCAATGTCGCACAATTCTAGAAATCCGTGGTTAGTCGAGTAAAACATGCGAGAGGGGATGTCATTCGTCGTGTAGACCCCGGGAATGTGTTGCCCAGCTACGGTAGGTGGACGGTGGGCATGCGAGGGAAAGGGAGCGGGGAGCAGGGCAAAAAGGAATAATCAAAAAAGGAGCGACAGGAACAGGAGCAGAAAAAGGGTCGTGAGGAGGGAAACATAGTTCAGGGCCAGAGCGTACATCATCGCCAAACAAGGGTGGTGAGGGGGCAGGCCTGGGTGACAAGGCGCAAGAACAGCAGGGCGAACATAACGCTTTATTCTCTCAAGCCATCGCTCGGATGATTTACACATTGCCTTCCCGCCGAATGCTTTGGCACTCTTTTGGTTTCTGTTGGTTATGCTGCCCACTGTGCTGCCTTTAGCGGAAGTGCTCAATATGCATCTCTCTTTTTTTCCCAGGCAAACACCTAACTTGAGTTGTTACCCTCGTCAAAAACCACTCCGGTACCCTTATGGAACTTACCCGTCTCCTATATGGCAAGTAGGCATAAGTGATATTTCGTTCTCATTTCCCTCGCAAGGTCCTTTAGAACCGTGGCGGGGAAGATAGGGTGCGGTAGGCAGCTGCCTCCCAAAAAGTGCATTGCGTCCGCTCCTCGCATTTGAAAATTTTTCTCGAGCGTCTATAAAAAGATGTCATTTCTGCCTAGCAAATTCTGGTTTGCAAAGTGCAGTTTAGGATTCTCTATTTCAAGGCCAGTTTTAAGCGCCAGTGCCCAACGGCTCGCTGCACGGCGAAATTGGATGAAGAATATGCCCACTACCAAATCCCCTTCAGTCCCTTGAATTAGTGGGGGTATATGGGGGGGTTGGGGCTGGGTTAGGAAATAGGGAACCCCTCCCGTGTTATACAGGGTTTTGCTGACGGTATCGTACTCGCATTTTTCATTCTCCTTCGATATTCAATGGTTGTACAGCCGCTAACATTTTGGACATAGGGCTATGGATCTTGGCCCGGAGTCAATTCTAACGTCTGAGTGGCTTGTTTGTTATAGTAGTTGGGGCAGTCGGTCAGAGCGGAATGAGCTTGAGTTACGGTAGCTCGTAGAAGGAAAACGAAGATGGGAGAAGCTTTTGAAATGGGAGGACTTGCAAGTGGTGGAAGACAGGGGCTCCGCACACAGACCCCCTTCCTTCTTTCTATTAAAACATGCGGTGGTGCCATCCCGTAGACGTCAATTTGACGTCCGAAGCCTTATTTTGATCTGATGAGAGTATTCGATCGTGCGAGTTACGCAGTCCACATATAGGAAATAGAGGGACATCCTCATGGAGCCCAGGGGGAAGGAAATGAAATGACTCCTAGTGATATTACCGTGGGCCAGTGAAGTAGGGAGTCAGAACGCATTATAGTGATCTAGGGATTATTTATCGTAAATGTAGATCTTATTACGCTTGCTGCAGGGGCAACTTCCGCATATCCCAATTTGTAGGGAAGGGTGCTATGGACCTACTGGTATGGCCACCCATTATCACATACCGGGCCCGACGGAAGATGAGAACCAACACACTCGGGAAATTTACTGGTCTTTCCTTACCCTAGCATCCCTAATATCCCACAACCACGGAAAGGAAAAGTTGTGGGGGTCCCAATGGGGGCATCGTGCGTCCTTTGCCCTGCCTGCTCCCCCCCGCATGGACTTCAACCGGCCATCTCTCCGTTAATGTCTCTATAGCCAGTGGAAATCGAACCCGCACGACTGTTCGTTTCGAAACTGATATTAGACGGTTTCAACCTAGAAATTTCTAACATGATATCGGAAGTGAAATATGTCTCTTCAGAATGATAGGGTATTCGATGCGAAATATCTGTAGATCATAATTTGCCTTTTGAGGGGCTGGCGAACCTTCCGCCCGGATTGATTGTGATGATGGATGCGGACGATACGCATCCCAGCCCAAAACAAGAGAAGACCAGGTAGGATGGCCAAAAGATACCAGGATCGCACCTCATCTCGGTTCCAGCGTCGATTCTAGGCCATATACTCTGTTCAGTTTCTTTGATCGTTAGTGGTAACAAGTGAGGGTAAGCCGTGGAATGCAATAACGTGTACTGTGCCTTTTTCCTGGATTGTTTCCCTCCATTGGGTTGCTGCCACCGTAGTGCCACAAAGAGAGGATGTTCGGTCTCTTTCTTTTTTTTTTTGTGGTCCGGAAGTTTTCTTTTTCCGTCTTATTTTCTTTTTTTCTCTTCCAATGCACCTCTCCTCAGAGGGAAGACAGGTCTTCCAAGATAGCGTGCAGCGTTTACTCGAGTAGTGTTTCTGTCAAGAAACACACACTGTGCCTTACATACCTTTGACTAACTAGGATGTTTCAGTCGTGATGACTCGCGACAGTGTTGCATGGAACAGATGCCTTGCTTTAAACTTTAGGTGAGCCTATAATTTGCGAGGCCGCTTCGTTTCTCGTGGAGTTGCCTGTCCGGAGCGCAAGTTCTGATTTCGGAGAGGAATCCTATGAAAATTTTGGAGCTCCAAAGTGCATTGCTCACTCCCCCCTGAGGCGAAGAACAGTGCTGTATTTTTCCGCCTTGCGTGCTCCCAACCCAACGAACAATGATGAGGAAGCCCGCGGGCACTCAACCCCGATGCGACGCGTGATTGCGATTAGGGTGAGCTCCGAGAAGCGATACAAAAAAAATAGCTGTCTACACGTTCCAGGCATATTGAGCCCGAACATTTGAGTCCGAATTTAGTACGAGGTCACAGATGTGCACAGACAATCCGCCATACAAATTTTTACCCCTTGTGCTCGGGTTCAATATGCCTGGGACGTGTAGAGGTCCCTGAAAACCTGGCCAGTGAGAGCCCCCCGGAACGCAAAGCACACGATTGAGGCGTTCGTTCTTACTACGGACGCAAACACGAGGTTAAGGAAGTGTGACCACAGTTCAACTGCCCTATTAGAATAGGGCTAGGCGCTCTAGTAGAGGCCAATATCCACTAGGCACCAGTCAGTAGAGGAAATACTAGAAGGAAGAGGGAAGCCCCGAGTGAAGGTATGTTCTCGACATCTATCAATCTTGATGGAGGCGGGAAACGGAATGATACACTCGCTGGTACGGCAGAGAGGTGTTAGGCTAAGGATGGTCCGTGGTGGACCGTATTATGGTTGGTGCATCCTCCCGGGTTGACAGGCTACAGATCCCCCAGAAGCCCGAAGCCAGGGAAACGACCGAACCAAACAAGGGAGAGAAAGAAAATGTGTAAAAAACAGGCACGAGGTGCCCGGCTACACTGAAGTTCGGCAGATTATCTTATGCACCCTACCCCATAACGGCCACCGGGGGGCTCAACATGACAGGGCGTAATGGGAATCCTAGCACGGCTATGCTGCCGGCAACCTCAGCGCTCCAAAGCGTATCGCGACATACAAACCGATACTGGCCTCGAAGTATCCACAGAGGACGCCACTACGACCAGGACCTCAGGTATCCAGAGGAAAAAAGCAACACAATCAGGTGATTGCTCCAGGGGAACACTGCTCGCTGATGGCCGTTTTCACGACCCCCCCCCCCCCCGATGGATCAAGGGCCCGCGAGCAGCAAGGGTTACTCGTTTTGGTAGTTTAGGGCTTCCTTGCGGATCGTTGCCGGCACCTAATATTATTATCCTTCGTAGCTTACCGGTATATGCTCCAATTTCAATAGGGGGTGATCCCTCTCCTTTACCCCCGGCCTGGACCACCCACTGGCTGACGACCATGCACCACCCCAATACCAGCAAGAACAGACCGTTTCTTCTTGGAATACGGATGATAGCCTACCTATATTCACATATTATTAGTCCCAGTATAAAGAGTCCCCCGTTCCCGCCATGGAGGAAGAAGGGAGCTCACTACCACCATAGTCACCGAGACCAACCATCGTCTACGCTCAGTCACTCAGAAATCCTAAGAAGGCCCATATATATCTCTGAAGTTCCGTATCCTCCAAGCCTTTTCCCAGCAACTGCGACCCTCTTTCTTTCTTTGTTGTTTCCTCTTGAGATTTACCTCCCTCGCCCCGTTTATCATATACATACGAGGACCGCTACTGTGGTCCCCCTAAGTCGATCACCACGACATATTTGAGCCCCTGATATTCCGTTCAACCTAATCACAACGTCCACGAATAACAACCATTATGCCTAAAGGTTCACGAAACCCTAGAGAGAAGAAGGTCTACTCTCCTCTGTCTAATCCCGCCACCGATCAGCCATCTCAATCACGAGCCCAGAACCGAGACGGTCCCAGAGAGCAACAGGAATACGCTCTCCAAAACCGTCAAACCGCATCCCCGATCACAGGGCCAGCATCATCATTTGAACTGGGTCGGGCCTCGCAACTCTGCGGTGGCCAGCAACACCAACCTGCCTCTGGCGAGCCCCCGAGCCCCGCAATGACAACTTCCGATGTTCACGGAGCACGTTCTTGCTCGAGCTCCATTGCAAGCACCTCTTCCAGGGCTGGGACGCAACCTCAACACCTCGGGCTCCAGGATAACCTCATCCTCGTCAGATATATGACGCTTGGTCAGGACGAGCCACTACAGTTTGAGGCCAATCTGGCCATTCAAGGTGGGCGGGTTAGGGACGGGGAGAATATGGTTCACCGGAGAGTGATGGAGGAAGGGTGGCACTCTGTCTCGGAGTCTGGGGTTAGTGAAGATGCTACCGAGAGCTCGGTTACTCTGGGAAGAGAAGTGATGGAGGATGGGATGGCCGACGAACAAGGCATTGACGGATAAGAAGATATCTTTAGCCTGGAGCAAGATCGGATGGAGCGAGGAACCATGCTGTTTTAATTAATTAATCGAGGTGTTGATACTGCCCTGAGCATGTTTGTGGGAATGGGTATACTTAATCGTTAACAATTTTATTGGAGATCCGGGGGGCCATTCTCTGTAACGGAACGCCCCGGGAGGGATGCTGGAGATATTATGATATGACCACCCATTGTTAGACATGCGCATGTAGGAAGAATATAGATATTTATTGCGACTGATAGGTCCGAAATAATGGGTGATTACTCTCGGTGACGAGCTCTTTCCCAAGCACAACTGCCTTTCAAGTGCTGATATTTCTAGGTTGTTGGTTTGTGGTGCGCTTGGGATCCGCTTCGTAGGGAGAGCAAAAGATAGACAATCCTCAGCCACAGAACTTGCACGCTTCATATGACACCCTCGAGGAAAGATCATGTACTTGTACCTCGAGAGTGTCTGATGTCTAGGCTAATGTCCAAGTGACCAAACCAAAACCTCGCGGGGTTTAGATGGGCCCTCTATGACGAGGAGTCAAAAATTGCTGGGTCGGCTCGGTGGTACGCTCTTATACTAAGAGCAGACTGTGGTTTTCGGGCATCCCCGAGCACTGATATCCTAGACTTCACTTGCCCAGGTTCAGCTTGGACAATTTTTTTCCATATCGGTTTCATTGGCTATCAGGTACCAGCCTTCGCAATCATGCCAGGTTTCATCCGACCGCCCCCAAAACCGAAAGTTAGAGGAGACAGACACTAGGCAAGATAAGGATGAAATAATCGATAATTCTCGAATAGGGGCAGAGGCAAAGGCATAAAAGTACTAGGGGTAGGAGCGAAGTATTGGGACAAGCAGGGGCAGCAGAGGTCTGAGCATCTACCTTGGAAGGAGTATCAAAGAACCGGGGGGTAAGATGACCACCAATTCGAGTAATTCCACCACCCCCTACTTGCCCCAATATTTTCCCCCTCCCCCGAGTACCCGAACACAGGGATCAAGAATTTGTGTGGGGAATTGTCCGTGCGCAGCTGAACGCCCATACTAATCTCGGGCTCAGATGTTTGGGTACCTCACTGGATACTTGTAAGCTCATCAATCCTTTTTGATGGCCACCAGAACATGTTAAATTTGTTGACGAGCTCCGCGTTGATTGTCAAGACTCGCAGCTACGATGTGCATAAGGAGTACTTATGTCAAAACGCAAGAGCTTCGTCAGCCTAAGGACCCATAGGGCGATGACCGATATATGACCCCAAGGATATTCGACCCCCTCTAACCCACCGGACGCACCGTCACTAGTGTCCAGCCCGAGGCCTCGGCCTCAGTCAGGCATCAGACAGCGCGTTTTCAGAGGTGGAGACCTCCACTATTCTTGATTACCCACTGTCCCAATGTTCGCAATTCCCAGGCCAGTTTCCTAAAGACACCAAATCAGCGGTCAACCACTCTTTCCACAAACCAATAACCATCACTATTTCTTTCCGCTGATCCCTCACTTTTTCATCACTCCTAACAAAGGCTTACCAAAGGGTTAGAAAAAGCATTCAAAAATGATAAGGAGTCCACTACCCTTATGTTCTCAAACTCTTTCTCGGCTTCTAGAGAAATTCACATTTCACATTCTCGAACTGCCGTGTCAAATGCACCCAGTAGCCGGGATGCAGAAAGCGGTTGCCGATCTCAAGTCATGTGAACTTAGCGAGGGAAATTCGTGGCATGAGGCTGCTGGGCCACCACGAAAAAGCCCCACCCGAACATCTTCCCTTTTTCTCCCTCTCTTTTTTTTATCTCGAGAAATAAAATAAATAATGTACCCCTGAGCTCCAAGCCAACAGATGTAAGCCTTGAGCTCAGGGGAACAAGAACGGTACGACAGGAATTCCGTATCAGTGGGATGTGTCAAAATAAGAAAAATACCGGTGCGCAAGGAGGTTTACCCCAATTAAGCACCACGCTTGGACGATATCCCTTGCTTCCAACCGCCACAGGTTATATACTCGAGTACGAGTACTGGCAAACCATCCCTCCTTCCCGCTCTCAAGAAAAAAACAGGGCCCGAACCACCACTGGCGAATGATATGCAGCCCAGAGTCAATATGTATGCAACCTCTAATTCGCGCAACATTTTGGAATCTAAATGTCAATTCGTCAGGGAAAGGTTCCGGCAGAATTGAAATCGCTCACCCCTGACGGAAGCGAGCACAGGACTTCCGCACCTGCACAATTGTTGTTATTTTCATCCCTCCAGTTTTTTCTCACTTCACTTTTCCTCCTCTGCTGGCCTCCTCCCCTTGGATGACGCGGTGCTATAAATCAACTCGTTAGTAACAACAAATCAAATCATTTCCTCCTATCAGAGCAGTGAGCGAGCGAACTAGCAAATAGGAAAACTTCAATCCCACCAACTCTCTACTAGTAATAGCTGTGTCCCGCGGTTTGTGCAGCAAGTAACTAGTTCTGGCCCGCAACTGCCAAATTCCCGCAATCCCAACAGACAGACAGACAATAAGACCAAGAAAGAGTGAGGGGGCTCGGAAAGAGAGTATCGACAGAAACCTACGTAGGAAAAAGCAGTACTTCACATTGGAGGTGCTGAACGGCTGGACCCCGAACTTATAATACCGTGACCCCTTTCCAGCATAATGAGCAGTACGCTAGCATCTTCTCTAACACCTTCCAAACGACTATTCCTTCCGCAAAACGTCAAGCCTCAAACCGCACTCCACAGCACGATTAGGAATCTTTATTACCGGCAATTCTCTCATCCCCGGAAGATTCTGCCATGGAAGAATTATCCTTTGGCGGCCTCAGACGGTAAGATTGGCATCCAGGCATGCTCAGTCCAGATCAGTCAGCGGTAGCTATCTGAGGTTCGAGATTTCGGCGTTTCAACCCCAAAGTGACTTGGCATCATAGAAAACAATTAATCCCGAACGAATTACAGCACGGGAATGACCCTGAAATAGGATTAGCGTGCCTGGTTGTAAATTTCACGTTCTTGGACCGTCTAAGGGATAATACGAATGTCAGCCGTCTCAACCAGGCAGCTCAGCAAGAAATAATACTACCGGAGCCCACGGTCTTGCGCCGGGAACGAGCAGGTGGTTTGGATAATGCCGGTCTCATCCTGATGTGGAAAAAAAGTGGCACCTACCCCCAGATCTCCTTCCGACAGGACATGGTGCCGGCCGCCCAGAATTCCCCACTCTAGAGTCTAGATAAAGGGGGGTCCCCCCGATAAAAACCTTGCTTCAGCCCTCCGCTGAGACAGATAAAAAGAAAAATACAAAGAGAAGCAATTCCAACACTCTGGCGTGGGGTTCAATTATTCTTGTTCTTACTTGCACAGCCGCCTCCGCAAAGCTCCCATGCCGGTACCCTTCCAAGTACTGCTCGCCCTTGGAAACGCTTCGTTGGCCCTCCCGTCCCACTGTTCAGTAAAAACAAATTGTGACAAAGGATTACGATATCCCTAGAGGCATATCTGAAAGCAGTTATCTGAAAGGCTCCTGCTGGCGTGTTGTCATTGTAGGGAGGCATTATTCTTGTGACACACGGAAAACCCATGAGCGTGGCTGTATCTAACACGAGCAGCGTTTTGAGGTGCACGGCGCATGATCCGGTAGTTCATTGCTCGAGTGCCGGTACCGATACCCGCTGCTCCCAATGTTCATCCCGGTAGGTCAATGAGACACCACTGGATATTCCTTTTTTTCATTTTCCTCCTTTTTTTTCTTCACTTTCACATTCACCCATCGTTCACGTACGGGGAATCCCCTGCCTTTTTTTTACATAGGAGTTGTCTTTTTTTTTGCACTTTCTGCAAAGCCAAGAACCTACCACATGCCTCACTGCTCATCAGCTGGCCAATGGCCCTCTGGCCCCCCGAGTGAGAGTATGTGACGTCCGATTAACATTACCATAGGAGATATTTCGCGAACTGAGGGACGTCTGTCTCTACGATAACCGTGTTTACTACGCCAACGAATGAACCCGGGAAGCAGGGATTTCCTGAGAACCTCCCCCCATCCCGTCTGCTTGCTTCTATGTGGGCTAGGGTGACATATGCGAGGAACAATGCCGCTGTTCACCTCACCAAGTGAACTCCCGAGTTTGACTATCGGAATTATAAGCGCACGCTATATTTTAGGCGAAGCGCGAACCTTAACCTGCGAACCTTGACCCACCACCGCTGCCACGAACTTGAATTAATCAAATTACCGCTTCCGAATCTTTCTGGTGGGCAGGTGGTGTGAATGGGTGAACGAATCCCTTACATGCTAAAAGCTATAATGGAGGAACCATTCACCAATGAATGCCTTTCTCCTCGCAGAAGAAAAGAAGGTCCATTCTTGCATCATCCATATTTCCTTCTTTTCCAAAAAAAAATATTATTAAAAAAAACTAAGTTCACATCTACCGTGCCTCACAGTACTAGCAAACTGGTAGTAGTACAATACCGATAAGGCCAAAACCCAACTCCAATCATATTATCCTGTATTGCACCAGCGCACTACAGTACCGCACCTCAGTACGGCACAGGGCGGCACTGCAGAAGCACAACACCACAACACCACCCTGGGGTGTCATGGAGGGAGAGAAGAAAACAAAGTCGCACAATCCCGCACCACCACCACTACCACCACCACCACCACCACCATCTCCACCGCAGGTGCCGTAGGCAGGGCACAAGTTAATATGCCGAGTGACACGCACCTGAGCTGAGACGTCAAGACAAGCTTTCGTTTGCACTACGCTATCATCTTGTACTCTGGTGCGCCCATCCACACAAGTATTATAAAAATATGGAACCAACCAACCAACTTGGCGAGCTTAGGAGATGGGGAGCGCAAGTACTCTGCCTAGGGGGAGATTCTCGCAAGAGATAAGGGACCATCCCACCGGCTAGCTGAATTGTCCTTATCTCGCACAATACGAAAACATCTCCCCCATCACTCGCACCCGTAATTCCGATGCACTTTCAAAAGAGAGAGAGAGAGAGAGAGAGAGAAGAAAAAGAGGGGAGAATAGAAAAGACCCTCCAACATTACTAGACCCGGTGAGTAATAATTCTAATTATGATACCCAAATAATGTCGTTATAAACCACGATAGGAATTCGCTATTTATAGTAATGGCAAAAAAACAAACCTTTTACAAAACCTTTGTCATGGAATGACCTTGAGTGGTGTCTTTTTATTATTATTTATAAGGTACTCGAGCACGGTACACGTACTGTACCATGGTTACACTGGTCCAGGTTTCAATATTTATCCTACCCAATTGCCTTCTTTCCTTGCAGATAACTTTCTCCTCCGATGGAGGGGCTGTTTCCAACATTCCTGCACTTTGGCATCCGGTCTTACAGATCCACGTTGATATGAGTTACCGGTAGTACCGGTGGCAGCAGGGTTACCAATAACATAAGTATGATAGTGCAAGAGGATGAGCCGTGTAAATGAAGCGTCCTCCAAGACAGATTTTGATCCAGGGAGGGAGGGAGGGAGGGAGATGGAAGTTTTTAGATATCATACCAGTTAGGGCCTCTAGACCGGGTTCCGGTGGCCAATCGGAAAATTCACTCGGAGGGGTTTTTTTTTACCAGTTCAAAAACAACCCCTCGGAGGATTTTCCCATACAGTAGGGGTTTTCAAAGTTCAGAAGAGAGACGATGGTAAAATTATCGGCACCCAGCCATGCATTAGTGTGCATTAGGGCACATATTAACAGTGGCCAATTGTATCAGAGGATTTCAAGTCGCATATTTGAAGCCCCTAAAAATGAGATTGAGTAAAGTGAGCAAGTTTGGTATGTACTCGCCCAAATAACAAGTTTGTTCCCCTAGGCATTGGGGGGTGGGTGGGTTTAGCAGGCACATCTCTAAAAGCTGGGGACAGATTTTTCTTTGAGCTAGTATAATACTGTAAGAGTGAAGAAAATTCTTATCTTCTACTAAGAAGTTGAGATACCTTTGGCTTGTTCAAGTTGGTAGTTAATAAGGCCCAAGTACTTAACCCACATGGAAGTATTCTCTCATTACCAAAGCCAAAACTCTGATCTTGGCTCGTTACAGACCTCTTGACCTCCGTCTCTACCTGAAAAAAATGTATGGTATGGTATGGTAAAGTGATTGTAAATTAACCATTTTTGTGTATGCCAAGCTTACCCAAAACGCCACAGTAACCTACTTTTCGTCAACTTTTTTAACTTTGAAAACCCCTAGTATGATACTACTGATGCTCTGGTTCTCGTGGGCCGTCGTGGGCTCGCTGCCTCCTCTGTTCACGATTAATATTGGCATTACCATCGTCACTTCAGGGGATTCGGAAAAGGACCGCTCGAGAATCCTCATGCGAATGAATAACCTTACTGAACAGGCCGTAGTGAGAGGTCGTGATGGCCTTCTGGAAGCACTGGTGCTCTCATGATACAATTACTAACTAATTTACCATAATATTACACTCTGGATGCGCCCGTTGCAAGAAAAGGAGCGCACTTAAGCTCACTTGCCTTCACTTCCTGAGCGCCGAACAAATCTTCACATGAGTGAGTATTCAAGCCAATCCAATATCTAATTACTTGCAGTTGTCGAAGGGGGTTATTTTTTAATTTTTTAATTTTTATTCTTATTTTTTAAAAAAGATAAATGGAGGACTAATAATGCATACCGCCAAATCTGGCCCTTTCCCTCTTCTCTTGGATCTGGGTGACATGCAATGGTGGTTCTTTATTTATTTATTTTAAAAAGGAAGAAGGAAGAGACGCTTGGACACTACGAGGAAGCACCGTACAGTACAGGGCGGTATCGAACAGTATAATGCACTTTCAACGGAAAAACAAAACAAAACAAAACAAAAACTCGTAGTGCAAAAAACCCAACAACTAGAATACCACCATATACTGGTAAACACACAAAACTCGCTCACACACCAAACCAAAAAAAACAAAAACACACCCACCACCACCACCTAGAATATTCCTGATCCTCGCGGACCTAAAAAGCATACGAAAACGAAGAAAGGAACCCAAGAACCCCCCCCTTCGCTCACTTCCTCTCCTCTCCCTCTTCACTCCTTTCCTCCGCAACTCATCCACTTTTATTATATACATGATAGTTAGCTAAATCAATGGGCCAGTTGGTCAGTTTCACTTCACTGCTGTTAGTATGCAAGGCAAAAGAAAAACAAACACACGAAACTCCCGGTATGCTAGTATAAGGTAAACCTTATTCGATAATTCCCCATGTTATGCATGCAAAAAAAGAAATGAATAGCTGGAGAAAGAGGAAACACCAAAATATGCACGTTCCACTTAGACATAGGCTGATGCTCTCATCCATCTCATCGTGAATGAATCAATGAAAAACAAGTGATGGAATTTTTTTTGCGGTTGAGAGGTATTTGGCTGCGCTACTGTACCGGTATAAGACGCATGACATGCATGTAAGAAATAAATAAAGAAGAAAGAAAAGGAGTGGGGAAGAACAAGGGCGGAGGGTGAAAGGACGACCATTCTTCGTGCATGTATGAATTGGGCTGACCCGTAAACTTTGAAATTGTCGATGATAAGATAGAAACTCGACGATTTGTTGCTAGTCGTTTAAACGGAGCCCCCCCTCACCTAAACTCATTCATCTCCCCCCCTTTCCCTAGGTTCCTAATCCTGATCTACCGAATAGTCATCTGCTTCGCCATCTTATTCCCTTTCCCAGTAATACTCGACCCCTCACGAGCGCTGCCAGAAGAACCAGGGCGCTTCTCAAACAACTTCCAGAACTTGAGATTCTCGTCACTAGCGCAGGTCGCCAAGGTCTGGCCGTCGGGGCTGAGAGCAGAATGTAGGATTCTCGTCTCGTGGGCAGGGATCTCTACGTTGCGGACAAGGTTTGGGTAGCTCCAGATGTTGAGTTGGTTGTCAGGCATTCCATGGCAGGAGACTAGTTCTCGGTAACTATAATAGAGGGAATTAGCTATGCAACAAAGAAAAATAGATGACGAAGTGAGCTCGCAGGGAGGAAGCCCTTACTTGGTGCTCCACTTCAAACTGGTAACCTGGCTACCAGTATCGATCGAGTTGACCCTGGCGCCAGTAGTTGAATTCCAGAAGTGGATGCAACGGTCGTAGTTGCCGCCCCCGGTAGAAAGAAGGTTGAGTTGCCAGGGGCACCAAGCGAGGGCTTTAACCGCAGCCTTGTGGTTGGTCTTAGTCCACTTGGGTGTCTGAATGGACCTGGCGTCCCAGATATTGACAAGGTTATCGTTACCACCACTCGCGAGTTGTGCGCCATCAGACCTCCACTCCAAACCGCAGACTTCAGAGGTGTGCGAGAGGAGCTCGGCAGTTTTGTGCTCCGCGATGCGGACGTCATGGTTAAAGATGTTGCCGGAGCGAGAGCCGGTGGAAAGGATGGCCTTGTTCCAACTCATGACCCCTACGCGAGATTGATGGCCGCTCATGGTGCGAAGCTTAGCCTGGTCTTCCACGTCCCAGATCTGAACGTCGCCAGAGTCGAGCCCGAGAGCGATGTAGGCACCGTCTCCTGACCACTTGACAGATGTAACGTAGGTGTCTGGCGAGGTCTCGCACAGGGCATTAACGTTTCCGGTGTCGGCATTCCAGACGTATACGTGACGCTCGAGGCCGATGGCGACCTGGTTGCTCGAAGACCAATCGAGAAGGTTGAGGTAATAGTCATCGATAAGGCCAGGAGCGTCAAGAACACGCTCTGGCGCAGTCAAGATACGGCGGCGGAATTGAGCTGCCGAGGCGACTGGCTTGAGCGGGCGATTGTATTGCGATCTCAGATCAATTGGCTTGGACGACTCCGGCGCCGAAGGCTTGAAGGCCAAGATACGAGTAGCAAGGTTAACACCACAAGCGGCGGCAATTGAAGACTCATACTCCCTAGAATCGGTATTGGGGCGCTGGTAAAGCTCGCTGGTATCATCGCTAGAGGTAGAATTGGTTGAATCGATATCATCGCTACCAAACACGCCACCGCTCAAAACAGAATTAGACCGGCCATGGGCAGTACCCGGACGGGAAGGGTGTTCAATCTTCGAGGAAGCAGTCGGAGAAGATGCCCCACGGGTGGGAATGAAACGATCGCCGTTGATCCGGATAGTGGTCTTTCCAGTCCCAGATCTAGTCTTCCTCTTGACAGGGGTCTGACCCGCAGTAGTACCAGTTCCAGTTAATGCCCAATCGCTAACACCAAGATCAAGGCGAAGCGGGGAGGCAGCCGATCTAGCGATATTCGACTTCGGTGAAGGAGCGACTCTCGACGAGCGAGACTTTGATGAACCCGAAACATTCAATGAAGCAAAGGCAGAAGTCAACGAGCTACTAGCCCGGGAAGGAGCATCTCCAAAGAGATTGGCCTTGCGGGGAGGATCGGCATGCCATGAAGGGTCGTGATGACGACGGCGAGCAGGAGGGGTGAAAGGAGAGACGTTGTTTGGGCTATTCCTTCCCCGAGGGGAGGGAGTAAGCGGCATACGACCACCCGCGGCCCTGGTGGAGAAAATTTTGGAGTGAGATCTCACTGGTGTCTGCACAGCTGTAGTAGCCATTTCGAATTAAAACGATATCTAAACCGAGTTATATATAGGAGATATAATATAGTTGCTGGTGAATCGTTGTATCTTGAACAGGATCTCAACCAAATGATTCCTGAACGCCGATGGCTGTCTCTGAGAATTGTGCTGTTCGAAAAGAAAAAGTGAAGTAGCAAGATGAACTATCCAGCAGTTATTGTGTAATAAGAGCGGATGGAGGGTTTCTTATATGAGGAGAAGCAGTGTGGAAGATGGAGATGGTAGGAAGGAGAAATTCATAGAGAGAGCGAGCTCCAAGTAGCTTTTGTAGGTTGAAAGTGCCAAGACGTAAACAACAAAATAGTGTAATGGTCGTCAAGACAACGCAAATCAGCCGACAGCAAGTTCTAAATTTGAAAGCGGTTGCGGCACGCTGGGACACATCACGGTAACCTCACTAGAACCCAACCAAACTCTACAGTTTATTTGCCATCCGCATCACAGAACAAAAGCGGCCAAGTTCTGATATCTTTCTTCGCGGGCCAGCCAGGGCCCGAATATCTTATACTCGAGTATTCGCTCTGAGCACTCACTCTCCGATGCTTTCGCTGCACCATTCTTTCAAGAGCTCACATGCCCCCCCCCAAAAGAAAACCGGCCCCCGCAAAACTCCAGTATAGGCAAGCCCGTATGACTTCCCTTCCCCTCCCTCCCTCACCATAGCAACGCCCTTGTATTATTATTTTTTCCAAAAGAAGGAAAAAGGTTTTTGTCACAGACTCACAGTACGGTAGGGTTATGAACAACCCTGCGGCTGTGGGTGGATGTTTCAGACGTCCCCAGGCCCTCAGACCGCCTGCCCCCGCTTCACTTCACTTCACTTCCTCTTCTCTGACCTACGGCTATGGTATGATATCTCTTTTTCATCGCGTGCCGCTTCGCTAAACTACAGTTCATGAAGATCTTGGTTAGCTAGGTACAGTATGGTAACAGCCAACTGATACGGACTGAACTGTACTGGTTGGCGTCACGGTAGCAGAATAACGAAGAAGGGAGTTAGGTGGTATGGTACAATCTCGGATTGTGATATTCTCCATTGCTTTGATTACAATACGTTTCTCTTTCTTTGAGGGATGAATACCAACCTACAGTGTGATAATGTGATACAGTACGATGGGCAAAGCCATCGCTGGATCGACGTTTTCCTTTGGACGGAACATCCCAGGCTCCGGTGTAATGCGATACGCTCATAGTAACCAACCCCGTGAGCTCATTGCGGAGGCTAAGGATGCTTTGTAACTAGCACGAACGATTCCTTTTTATTTGTTTAAATTATGTCTTTCCCAATTGCTAGTGAATATTCTCCAATCAGGTCCCCGCCAGAGCAAGAATACTAAAACATAAAGCGTAAAAGGTGAAGTAGGACGAATCGAACGAAGTGTGATAGAGCATGAAAATGAAAATAAAGGATAAAAAAATAAAAACAGAGAAATAGAAAATGAAGAAAAAACGCCCCTAGTTACAAGATCATATCGTAAAGAGAAATTAATCTCTTTTTAAAAAGATGAAACGGGAAGTGATTGAAAAAAATAAAACAAAGTGGCAAACGTTGAATAAAACCCCAGAACCCATTTTTCCCCAGAAATAATGTCGTAAGTATGATAGAAAGAATTTTTTTTTTGAAAAAAACGTCCGCCGGCCTCTCCCGCAGCCAACCCCCCCCCCTTTTTCCTCCGGAAGGATATAATAGAAAAAATAGAAAACGATATCAAGAAAATCAATGGTACGCCAAACAACACCATATCAAACAAGGGGGAGAGGAAAAAAAAGACAAGAAAGGGGGAGAATTGTATGCAATAGACAAAGGTGGGCAACATCGGCCGATTCCTTTAATTACCACCGTTAACAATTAATTTGAGGGGGTCTTGATAGTCCGGTTCAAGTCGACTTTTAGCAGGCGGTCCAGTACGCTACAATGAAAGGAATCAAAAACTCCGGTCTAGAGAATTGAGATCGAGAAGAAAGATCACTATTTCGTTATCACCCGCTTGATGCTGGAAATTTTCTTATCTTCGACGCCCCAGTCCGGCCTTCGAGCTATCCAGATGTGCCTAAGGAATAAGCGTTAGTGAGTTTTCAAAAGGTTGTCTGGAAAGCAAACACATACATATCACTATACGCGTGTATCCGTCGGTTGTTGATATCTTTCTGTACTGGCCCAAGTAGATTTTTCACATCGTCGACCGACCACCCTCCTACCCTGGTCATAGGCGCTAATGTATACCCCTCAAGGGCCTCTGAGAGTCCAAGATTGTACCAGCGTCCGCAGTCTCTGAGATATGGATCCGACGGCCAGGGGCTTAATGGAAGCTTCAGCACTACCTCTTGGACGTCTACAAAACCCGCTTCCCTAAGCAATTGGCCCGTCCGTGCCTCGTATCTCAGCGGTTTGCCTGCGCGCTCTGTGGTTTCAAGCAAGTATTGCTGCCACTGATACAAAGCATGGCCAGTGGTGAGTGTACCGTCATCAGTACGAGCCTGAATATCGATGTCGACGTATTCAATCCAGCCGTAGCCGGGCTTGAGATGCCTAAAAGTAATGTTCATTAGCTTTGGGTTATGTATGCTAGATTGGTGTAGAGACGTACTCAAACGCTCGACGAAAGAGCGTAGGCCAACTAGAGACGCTCCCACAGCCGGCTCGAAGATGAATCAAGTCAAAAGAGTCCTTCCCTAATGTCCATTCGCTTTCAAAATCGCTAATTTGGAATCGAAGGTTACGTGGAATCCTATGCAACATTAAGTTAGCAAGATAATTCTTCCTGTAATTGGGTTTCGTTTGCCTACCATTTCGGCTGTATTAATGATAAATCGATGCCGATGACCTGTCGCGAGTTAGGCGTTAGAACGGTTCAACTGTGATGTTATTAAAAGAATCCTTTCTACCTCTGCATCAGGATATTTGCTGGTTGATAAATTAGTAGCCATTTTTGTGGTAAGAGCACGAGGAAAACTTACTCGGCCATATCAATTGCCCAAATGCCGGTTCCGGTACCGAGATCCAGGATTCTGGGTGGGGAATAGTTTCTAGTGATTGGGGCACGGTGAAGTTCGTCCTGTCGTGTCACAAGAAACATCTTGTGGTAAATGTCAAGGCGATCCTGCTCTTTCTTTAGGGACGTTAGTATTAAATTCACGACCTCCTTGATATTTCGTAAAATATATAAAAAGGCTCGTTCATGGTATTTGAAGGAAAAAATTGCGCAAACCTCATCATTCGGATACATGTAGGCACCACCTCGGTAGCCGTGAAACCGTCGACCATTCTCAAATTGGTGCGTGTTGCTGTCAATTGATACTGATGTGAGCGAAATCCACATCTCTGATTTGAATTTTTTATATTTTTGCTTCGACCATTTGAGTCACGAAGCGAGAGAGAGAGGGTCTCTTACAGGTTAAAAGTCATGATTATTATTATTTACTCTTTATTCAAGCCGGGGAATCGAGCAAGACTCGCAGCAGCGAGTTGGCCTTGGCGTGGGAGGGTCAGTGAGGGCCAAGGGGTGGAAAAGCTGAGGGCAGACGAAGAGCGAAGTATGGCAGCGAAGACAGGTCGAAGATTGCAATTTAGCAGACGAAGGGAGAGGCGGGGGGAGGGAGGGAAGTGATAGGAGATATGGAGATGGAAAGGGTGAGAGAGAGAAGGAGGAGGAGGAGAGGTGAGAGAAGGGAGAGATGGCGGTAAAGGAACTGGGGGGATCAAGAGGGCAGCAAAAGTATTTTTTTTGACGGGCGGGTGCTAAAATCGGGTGGGGGAGAAGGGGAAAAGAAGAGAGGAAGGAGCGATGCGTAAATATACTTTTATGAGCAGAGCAGAGAGGGTGGTAAGGAACCCGAACCAGACTGCTGGGATCCCCTTTCCCAGTAGTGTTGATGCTGCTTAGTTAGTGCTGAGTGGATGGGCGAGCGGGTGAGCGTCCAGGGATGGGATATCATACAAGTACCATAACTGAGCGCTCGCTCCCCATACCCCATCGACTAGGACCCTTTTGTGGTATGTGTGCGTGTGTGTCTCCGCGTGTGTGCATCAAGGAGGGTGTGGTGGGTTGATGAATTATGCGTATGCATAACTGGATGGGCTCCTGATCAACCTGAACGAACCATCTGCCACCCATGATCCACCCCACTGCTTCCTATGTTATGTATGTTATGCGGGTGAGGATATTATACCAATTCCTCCCTACCGTGCAGCGCAGCTCTTCTCCTCTTCTTGAAATGCCCCCCCCCCCCTTGCCCCCCCCCAACCCAACCCAACCCTCGCCGCGGGTCCCTTCAGTTCCTCTCCTATCGTGCGTAACTCTGCACCGCACCGTGGTCTGGTTCATGGGCCTGCTCTTGAACTGCCCCGGTCCATGTCTGCTGGCACTCTCTAGATATTCTTATGATATGTCCGACAACCCATTCCAGATGATATGCCGGCAGCCTTTCTGCGTCCATATCATGTCGCACAATATTAGAGTACGAGTACCAGTACTTTAGAAACGGTTGAAATGTTGAAGGGTGTTGTTTGCCGTAGCTTCGAGGGGTGCTGCACCTGCTACACTCCCAGTACTAGCACAACATAGTGGCTCACTGCCCGGGGCATTGGTTTCCAGATCTGCTCCCTCTACCGTCCCATGCTACCCACACAGCACGGTAGTCATACAAAATAGTTTCCATAATACCGGTGTCCCCTCCTTCCCGGCCTATCTTGCCATTTCTCCAGCGCCCCATCCCTCCTCTCATCCTCCCTCCCTCCCTCCCCCTCCCCCTCCTCTTCCCTTTCCTCCCGTTTCTCCCCTCCTCCTCAATCTGCAGATGCCCTGACCTACCCTTCTCCTAAGTCTCCTTTCCCGACCACATCATCTATATTCTTTTTTACCATAATTGAACCGTGGAGCATGGTACCACAGTGGTGTACATTCCCGACCCAGCATGCCACTTCCCTTGTGTACATGCATGGTACTATACACGCTATCCCTGGACTCAAGCCTTCACGCCGGGCTCATTATTCTCCCTGTTTTCTGCTTACTATTCCAGCAATTGGGCACGGAAAAGGCAAAAAATGGAATAATGGGAATTATCATGAAGACATGACAATCGCTAATTGAAAAGCATCCTGTTGATCTGGGCTGCAGGGTGTGATGCTCGGGCGTGAAGCGACGAAAGGGAAAGCGCAGATTCGGCAGTAGGCAAAAATAAAGCGACGCAGCCAGGAAGCAAGCTCGCAGCCAGGCACCCTTCTTTCCCGGGCGGGGGATCCAAGCCAACCAGCTTTGCAGCGAAACAGAAAGATGTGCATCCATCTGCTTGCAGCGCATGCGTGTTCCGTTGATTGCACCCCGCCCGTCTGGGTGAGGAAGAACCTTCTCACTCACCTTTTTTCTCTCTTTCCTTTTCTGCTTTTCGCCTGTTCTTCATTTTTTTATTATTATTGGGTTTTCGCCTTATTTTTTATTATTAATTTCATTTAATCCTTGGTATCCTCCCCTTCTTTCCCTTTTCCTCTTGGCCCGTTTTTATTTTACTCAATCTACTCTTATTTCTCAACTATTCTACTCCCTCTAGTGCTCTCGCAGTCCCGGGAATGGAGTGTGGGCGGTGGAAAAGAGGCCGCGACCAGATGTATGGGAGAGAGGGAGTGAACCCGGCGGGTTTGGGTCAGGCACTTGGGGAGAAGAGATTTCTAAGCCAACCAGAGCTGCAGGACTCTTGTTACATGTCCCGACACTCCAGTTGCCCCACTCACTTGGACTCGATTGTGCATCCACACCATGAGGGTTACTCTTTCGTTGCTCTCCATAGGTTACCGCTAATAAACCCGCAGGAGAGCTGTGCAATGGGGTTGCCTTCGGGGGGGGTCCGCCTAAAGAAATTCCCACTTACCCGCCACTGACACCTTTCCCTGGCTACTTTTGCCAACTCCGTTCTTGCCAGTTGGGGGCCAGCCTTGGTTTCGGGTCATGAATAGTCTCTGCATTTGGGTGTGGAACCAGTGCCCCGGGTCAGTGGGATAAAAGAAAAATCACGCCCAACGTCATGGGCCCCTTGTCAAGTGGAGTCGCAGATGAGCAGGAAAAATCGTCGACTGCCGGTGGCTACAGAGGAGAGCCAGTCATATTGCGAGAAACCATTGGCTGTTGCGGGTGTTCTGTATCTTTCTCCCTCCTCGGATGATACCGGTACATAGAGAGTCCGCCGTTCTATGATAGCTTTTGTCTGCTACTGGTATCATCCTTTGTTTAAGTGCCGGTGGGGTTTTTAACAGTTACCGGTATCCTACAATTCTAAGCACAGCATCATGGGCTAGGCCCTCACTATTTAAGCGAATTAGTTTGACGAAACACGGGCCATATCTGGTCGCTTTTTCGAGAAATACACTTGAGGTTACCTCAAAAGTTATCCAAACGAACACTCCCGGGGCATCATTTGGCTTTTCAGCGTTTCTGCAGTCTTCGAGCTCCACTGGAGCACCCGGAATTAAGTATTGAGTCAAGGAATTCTAGCAATACGCCTAAGACTAGTTATCTCACCGGTAGTCAATCAACCATTCTAAGCAGTCAGCACAGAGCTCCCATACGGTCTGCCATGATATCATTCTCGCCATCCATTGAATCCATTTCTCGTATTGCGTTGGCATGTCAATAATCCCTCTTAAAGCTTTGACCTCCTTCCTATCCCCTGTCGGACAGCCGTGGTTCACTTGCGTCTCGATTCTCGATCGAAACAGGGTTGATCACCTGAACAACGGTAGAGAGGGGATGAATGCCCCAGAGCCACAGTCTATTTTCTACCATGGCGCGCCCTGGGCTAAAGCTTTTGCCAGCTGTCTTTCTCGCATTTTGTTTGGATCTACCGCTCTCAGCCCTTCATCCTGCTACCATGATCGTGATTGGTAACACCTGCTCAAGCAATCAATTGGGGTTGGGTTGGGCAGGGAACAGAGCCATTGATTGATTAACGCAGGAAGTCTATGAGAGGGAAACAAACGCAGGCGGTGAGGCATGGGGAGGCGGGTAAGGAACCCACCTTATTGGGATAACTTATAACTTACATAGTTCGATTCTTTGCCCGGTCGCTTGCGATCGCGAGCTGCTATCGTATCCATGTCATTCGAGACTAAAGCATCGTAGCAAGCAAGAGGGTTGGGCGGGGTCCAGGGCTACGGCAAATTACATATTGACGCGATAGAAGCACCGGATACCTGGCCTCTGTAGGTTTAATGGTGTTACTAAAGGTTTACCTCGGTCGGCTCATGGTTTGGTTAGGGACCCTGGAAGAGTGATCTTTCATCTCGCTCTCCTAAATACGGGTGCATTCTCGTCGATTTTGAATTTTCGACGCTGTTGCAACCGCATGGCGCAAGGGCAGGTGGGCTGTTGAGGGTGTGTAGGTACAAAAAAAGGAAAGTTAAACTTGTTATCGCTTTCTCTCTCTCTCGGTATTCTTCTTCCTTCGGGGGGGGGGGCAGTGACGCTAACGGGAGAGGAAAAGGGTTGTTTGGTAAGAGACAAAATCTGTAAGTTAATGCCAACGCTTCCCCTCGAGTAGCAAATCCTTATCAGGAGTGGCGTTGCCAGGATTCAATCCACATCGGCCTGGAGGTCACTATATAAATGCCGGTATATATGCCTGGGTTGACTGGTGTTTTGACTCCGCATCTGCAGAAGCCCTTTCCGCAAGCCCCGTCCAACGGGCGTCCCGAGTAACATAGGTTATGTTGGATATTCTCGGGATGTGGGGACAATGCGCCGGGCCCAAGATACCCCCCCAGGGTAAGCAGGGTGTTTGGAATCTGCAATGATAATAAAAAGCAGTACTGTCTAGGAAATCATGAGTGGTAGGACTGCTCTAGCTCGCGAGGCTGCAAATTCTCGGTACCGATATCGGAGAATGAAGACGGGAGCGGAAGGTGATCGGAGCCGCAGAAATTTTGGCCGGGAATATGGGGCAGGTGGGCCTTCCCAGCATCGTGCGGGCGTGCAGAGATGTTCAGCTCCTATGCGAAGGAACTGGGGATCGGTAATTCCAATATTAGTTTGATAATCCCAATCAAGCTTAAATTGTCTCTTTACAGCAGCGCGAGGGTATATATCGGTTCCCAGGTTCCAGGGAATAGGGGCGATAAGTCGGAATAAACTCACCCAAATACTGATACTTTCTACAAAGCACCCGTTCACCCAATCCATATCCTGATCGGTGGTGAAACTGCCGTTGTATGGTATGTGCAACCGCCAGGGGAGCACGTCGTTCAGCAAGGCTTTTTTACCCTTCCCCTCTATAGGGGTTAGATCTGTTTTAGCAGGCCTTAGGCAAGGTCAAGCTCCATAACTTGCAAGTTACTGGGGCGGGGACGGGATATCCTGGTTACTTGGCCCGGAGGACATCACGCAAGGAGGTTGGATGAAGGCGATACGATCCGGATTCCTCAGGGAAGCCGTAGAGGGGGTGTAACGCAAAGGAAATCACTCCGGAATAATAGTTCTCGTGAAAAACGGGGGTTTGGGACTGTGGATACAATCACTGGTACCTGTATCTGGTAATAAGTATGATATCTAAAATACGGCTATTGTTATACGTCCACCCGACCAGCGGAAAAAAACCTTGTCGCATTTTCAAATACTTTATGCCAGATACAAGTACAAGAAATCACCTATTTACTACGAACGCATACAGGGAATATAATAGAACTGTCGGCAGTTGCTGTATTGGTACTGTACTCAGATGGGCTTCCTTTAAGATCTCGGCGGCAAGCGCTTAGGCGGAGCAGACGGGGGCTTTTCTCACTTTAAAATATTTTTCCGGAGACTGTTTCTTGGAAGGTCTACTTTATTCCTCCATCTGTTTTTATCTTGTCTTTTGTCCTTCCCCCGCTAGCTTGATCTTGCGCAACGCTATAGGGGCCATTGTCATCTCCAAAAGAGAATTGGTGCGGGATGAGATGATGTGAGATGTTGGAATTGGGAGGTTGGAACGGTTTCCGCCCGCTTGAGGGGGTTCGTTTCTCAGATTATGTTTGGACCCACCGATAGTCGCTCTTCCGGGGTGCTAGATCTCTACAATTTATCGAATGGAGAACACCATGATTTCTCCTGCCCCACTTGGGAAGAGGGAATTACTTTGACCGTCTACGTGCCATGTCATATACATATGCAGCATGTGCAAAGAAGGAGAGAAGGTTCGCGGGGGTAGCGTAGGATATTGCGGGACGAGCGGGGGAGGAAGGAGTTTGAGCGGAGGTGAGTACCTCAATTCCTGTGAAGTGCCTTGAGTTAAATTCCGTTAGGAACTAAATATACTAAGGGGTGGATAGCATTATAATCCAAAGTCACTTGCATTGGGCATCGGCACTTTGAGATGTCAACTTCATACTGAAGGGCAGCGGCAGGTTGAGGAGGTATACAGTGCGGTAACAAGGGGCCGTGATTTTTTCCGTGAAATCTCATTGAGATGGCTGTGAAAAGGAGGGAAGCGGACAATCCCCCCCTCCTCCCTCCCTCTCCTGTCATCACCGACCGACACCACCCTTTGGACGGTGAGAGACACCAGGGATCTGCATGTACCCAACCGAGATGATAAGGAGCGCGCGCCGTTTTAAGTCAGATTGAGACGCTGTGTCTGACTGATGAATGATGGGTCGAACAAATAAATAATGGTAAAAAAAGGCCACTGACTCGGCCTAGACCCGAGGCACTGGCGGTTCGAGCTAACATACCAGCATTGTACTGCTTCACCCGGTGTCACTCCATTCCGTTAATTCAGGCGGTGGGGGTTACTTTTTTCGTTTTCTTCTAAGATATAAAGAAGGGCAAGGCGAGACAAGGTACTCCTGCCCACCTATACTATACCGGTATAGCAGTGTACGCTACACCACCACAGTGCAGGGTGCGGTATTGCCATCAAGAGGAAGAGAACGTTTACGGATGCGCGCATTTGGCGCTACCTAGAGAATGGGGGGAAGGAACACAGGACAGCATATCTTGTGTACGTATCACTTCAACCAATGCACGGCTTACTCGGTAGAATTAATTGGTTTGCGAGAGCAGATGCGTACATGCATACAGTGTGCGTTTGACTACTTATGAGGAACAGAGACAGAAAGAGGAAGAGAGGGGGCATGCATACCGGATCGGCATAGGTTAGCCTGGGCTGCATCTAAATCACCGGTCTTGGAATACCTGCCCTGCTAAAAAAATAAACGCGAACTATCTTAAATTACCTTATCCTGACTCTCGCACGCTAGCTTTGGGAAAGAACAGGATTGCTTCTAGAAAAACCTGAAAATTTCCATTTGGAACTGGTAATTTACAGCCGGGCAGAATTATATTGCGAGCACATGACATAAATCAGCATACCTCCTCCAGCAAGAGCAGATGTTCAAGCAATAAATTTTCTTCTTTTTCTATCCACAATTTTCTGGAGGGAAAAACGAAACTTTGATTGAACTGGAGTCCGGAAAGCGGGAGGAGATTACGGGATTTCGATACTGGCTGGCTGGCTTGCACTGGCAGTAGAAGCTGCTTGACTTGTCTGTCTGCATGGGCAGGTCGGCAGATACACTCCGGTCCGAGAGAGACGCATACAGGACCTACGCTCGAACTTCATAAGCAGGTAGGAGGGTACAGCGCTATAAGGAAGGGCAAGGAAGTCAAAATTAAAAACTGAAAAAGGAGAGGTACGATATGATACACAGAGAAAGGGAGAGAGGCAGCGGTAGAGTGAAAGGGAATATGAAAAAAATAGGAAAAAAATAAAAATAAAATAAAATAAAAAGGGGGGGGGGGGGGGGGGGGGATAAAAAAAATTTATAGAAGT
>Ga0307517_10000733_pt1 | contig 56557 bp, 23 predicted proteins | sample 23_EM_MG_FD_194515 | JGI IMG/M metagenome (GOLD analysis project Ga0307517, IMG submission 194515) | Populus trichocarpa ectomycorrhiza microbial communities from riparian zone in the Pacific Northwest, United States - 23_EM | ecosystem: Host-associated > Plants > Roots > Unclassified | place... | reverse complement strand
ATGCTTGAAATGGGTTAGAATTTATACTTATTCTCGTTCTTTGATCAAAACCTTTCTAGCCAGGTTCATACCAACCAAAAGTGAAGTGCTTTAGTTGCAGGAACAACCAATAAGCGAGGATTCCGAATGATATCAGATCTGAATTTCCTTTGAGACTCTATAAAATTGATAAATTAATTTAAATATTATATTATTATACAATATACTAAAAGAGCTTAATGTTTCAATGTTTTTCTTTTTACTGTTCATCAATCGACAAAACACTGTGAATTGAAGCAGTGTAATGATGTGGTTGTCTTTGTTAAAGAAACTTGCTAGTCATGCAGTTGGGGGTGAGGCTGTCTTTTTCATAGGATACATTTGACATAGAAAGGATGATTCCCCCATAATGGTCCGTTTGAGTTTTTTGGGGTCTGCTGCTGGGGAATGGGCGCCTAACAAGTTTCTTTGGTAAGAACAACAACATCATTACACTGCTCAAATCTATTGTACTTTGTGTCTTGCTGAACAGTAAAATAGCAAATAATGAAACACTAAGCTCATTTAGTATATTGTATAGTAATATAATGTTTTAATTAATTTATTGATTTTACATGGTCTCAAGGAAAACTCAATTCTGATATCATCCATAATCATAGTTTATTGGTTGTTCCTGCAACTAAAGCATACCACTTTTGGTTGGTTCATACCTAGCCAGAAGGGTTTTGCTCAAAGAACAATAATAAATGTAAATTCTCACCCATTCCAAGCACCTTTACCCTATATAGTTGGTGATCAGTTAACGAGAATGAATAAACTCGTAAATACTATAGTAGGAAAAGTATTGATTATATGGTAAGTCAATATTTTTTTCAGCTTTTTTTTTCAAAAAAAATAAAAATAATTGCAAATATTTTGACCTGACTTGTGTTTATTTTAATAACCTACAAGATAATTTTAAATGTGAAATCTAAATTGTTATTAAGTAAAAAGAGAGTATTTTTATCATTCATTTGCATATCATTAAATATTAGATATTAGATAAATCTCTGTGTGAGATGCAGTTTGCATCAAAAGATTTCCACAACGAGATAATACTGCATTGACTAGATCTTACAAGGGAAGCAACTGATAAAGACCAGATTAGATTTTGAAATTATGAATACAAACGACATGCAAGCTGTTGCAAAACCAATTTCATCCCTAAAGAGTATTTGAAGAAGACTATAGATATGAAAAAAAAGTTAACATGTTGAGAGATAATCAGATTAAACCTGGTGGATTTTACCCGAGGTCTAAAATTGAAAAAGCTATTCAGAAAAAATTTGATACAACTGGCTTCAGAGTGAAATGCTTTTGAAAAGAAGGAAAAAAAGGGTTGACGGAAATCAAAGTATGTACTAATAGAACTCACGTCATTCCATGTGAATGGTTTGAAACGCGAGAGTAAGGAACTTGTGGTTGAGGAGAAATATGGTTATGAAATGAAGAAAAATCAAGCTGATATGTCCATTTCAATCTTTTTTTACTAAGTGCATCAAATCTAATTACTAAGCCTTATTTATGATGCTCAACAACTATTTTCTTCAGGTTTTGTTTTCCTTGTTTTTGGTGTAATTTCATGGTTCTTCTACGCTTTTGGATCCTTTCTGTAATTGCATGTGGTGGCTGTTTCAGCAAAATTAGAGCTAATCTGATCCTATCTTTAAGTATTAAGGTTATTTAAATATTATTGAACTGAATGTTTTTGTTTTTTAGACAACAGTTATTTCAATACTAATGATCACATGTTTAGGCAAAAGACCTCCATTCGCAGTAGCCATATCTGCTGTTGATCTCTCGCTGGGTACTTTTCCTTGATGTATAAACATAAAATATTAAAAATAATATAGAGTTGTTTTGGTTATTTTTGTTTAGATGCTTCTCGAAGAACTACCGTAGTCAGCCTTGATAAGTCTGTGAGTGATTCATCGTGGCACAACTCAAGCACCTGAGGGGAAGTAAAGTGAGCTAAGAGATGACCATTTTTAATGTTATTGTAGTGGTTGTTCAGGTGCAAGGAAATGAAATTGGAACTAGTAATAATTCCATACCTTGACTCGCAAACACACTTGAATTGCAATAGAGTTTTGACAGGCAACAACGAGAGAATCTTAATGATCACATCTTCAGGCAAAAGACCTCCATTCTCAGTTGCCATATCTGCTTTTGATCTCTCGCTGGGTACTTTTCCTTAATGTATAAACATAAAATATAAAAAACAATATGTAGAACAAAGTAAACAATAAAAAGAAAAAACCCTAACACTAAGGAGAGAGACTTGCAAAATTGGCTTTCAAACAAGATCAAGGCCTGCAAATCCAAAACAAAACTAATGTTTGTGTGAACGAAAACTTTGTTAAAATCAGGGACCAATTTGTCATTTTGCAAAGTTATCAGGGATTGAAATCCTAGGTTCCGGCTTATCAAACCACTAGCCGATCTAGAATCAGGTATTGTGAGATCTAGCCAGCAACGGGATAAAAACGGATCTCAAAGTAAATAGCAGAAAAAACCCTAACACAAATGAAAAAACTGACTCTTGATGATCAAAGGTGGCCATTACTTGTGATAGAATTTCTGTACATGCATGTATGGATTGCCATGAGAAATCAAGCTAAAGAAAAGAAAAAGAGGAAACAAAAGAAGAAAAAGGGAAATTAATATAGGAGGTTGCAGAGGTATTACCGAACGAGAAGGCTTGGCCAATTTGAGGATGAAAAAAAACCCTATGTTAGCACTTGAACGCTAGCTTTATACTACTTATAATGGCTAAAACGCCCTTACAATCAATTGCTTCAATCGTATCCCGATAGCGACGGCTCCCCCACCTGTTCTTCCCCCAAAGCTTTTACTGGAAGGCATGCAAAAGTGGTAAAGATGTCATAGGTTTTTTTTTTAAGAATAAATCTTTTTTATGCTCCTTTGTTATAAAAAAAGAAAAGGTTGAAATACTTTAGAAATACACTAGTTTGCATCCGCATGCTAAATTCCAAAGCCTCTAAAAAAAATTTCAACAAAAAAAAAAAAAAGATTGTGGGAAAATGCAATCAATTTTAAAATTTTACTTCTTCAAGAAAAATTTTCGTTGCAAAATAAAAGGTTAATGTGTTCAATAAAATCAATTGAAAATTATATAAATCAATAAATAATAATATATTTGTTGATTTAAATAAAAAATTGAGTCAGAAAGCTTCAATAAAAATATATAAGATAAGATGACGCTTTAAAGGCTTCTTCTTTTTCTTTTCTTTTCTTCTTTTTTGTTTTTTATTTTCTCCAATCCCACATGATATTATTTTATTGATTGATTTTTATTTATGAAATTTTGTATTTATAACAAGATATCCAAATATCTCATTTCATGTATTAATATTTTATTGGTCAAGAAATATATGAAAGCCCATTTAATTTTTATGTTAAATATTTTAATTTAATTTTATCCTTTCATGTAAAAATAAAAATAATATGTACCAAATTTGATTGATAGAAATTTTTTGTTTCTACACGATCAATCATTTTCTATTAGTGAGTGTGTTTTGCATTTGTTAATTTTACCAGAACTCTTCCTATGGTGGGTCAGTACAAAGGGATGTTGATGTCTGCATATTCTAAATTGTGTACTAATTTCATGAGATATGTTAATGGAAGTTGTAAAAACTTCAAATGTTACCTGTCTTGTAGCAGTGCTTTTGGCAAGGAGAATTTTCAAGGATTCCAAATCTCCCAGCGGCGGCTACGTGTGTTGAACTACATCTATAAGAAATTCGTCATCATGCAATTTTTAAAATTTTGAACAGCCGGAGAGGATCAGAGCTTGAAGAGACCTCAATTTACAGAAACTCCTCGGGAGGCTCTAAGTTCTTTGCAGTTCTTTCAATTTACCAGAGCAAGTCTTTCAAGAATTCCAATAGAATGATGACCCTCAGTCAAACTTCAACCGCAAGATCGGGTAGTTTGGAAAAATCTGGGGTTTGTCTGAGGAAATGGGAATGACTGCAATTAAGGAACTTCAACCGATCAAGCAACTGGTGAACAAGAATGCATGAAAAGAAAAGGACATGACATGATGAATTTCCATATATATATATATATAAAAGAGGCATTAGATTTTAGCAAACTGAATTCTGAGATCTGATAAATTGAATGAAGGTCTAATTCACATACCATGGAATCCCTCCAAGCCACTCTTAGGTTGCTATATTGCATATCAATAGCAAAACCAGGCTTCCTGGATACAGGTCATCTGGTATGAACTCTAGTGTAAATCCATGCCAATAGAGCCATTTAAGCTCTTTCGAAAGATGTTCACATCTTCCACTGAATTGTACATAATTAAGCTGGAAAAGTCCCAGATTTGGCAGCTTGCAAAATGCTTTCATATCCACACTCATGATGTTATTCTGAACCGTCGTTGTATGGATTTTTTTCAGCTAAATGAATTATTTCACTCTGTTTTAGGATGTGTTGAATTTTTTTATTAAAGTATGTTTGGTTTTGTATTTTATAAAAATGCTTGGAAGATAATTTGGAATTTTTTTATTGTTTTCTTTACTTCAAATTAATATTTATGATATTTTTATATATATTTTTAAATATATTGAGATTATATTAAGTTGTATTATAAAAAATATAAGAATTTTTATTTTAATATTAAAAATATTATTATTTGTATTATAAATACTGTCATATTCGGACATCGCGGCGGCCTTAAAAATTTATCTTTGGAAAGAATGGATTTCTGGCATCCTATTCTTTGATGGGGAAATGTCTCGTTTAAAGAGTCGCCACCTAGTATTACGGTCACTAGGAACCCTAACTGGTCAACAAAGATTTTATGATACGGGATTGATTGTGGCTAGGGAAGGTATTGACACCCTAACGCACCCTACCTGAGATAAGTTGAATTGCTGATTTTGTCTTAAATTGCTAAAAATTTGTTGATTTATGCTATGATGATTTACTTGTAATATTCCTGACTTTGACGCCAATGAATATTCAATTAAGGATATTTCTAATTCTGCCGTTGGTAAATATTACGTAACTATAAATTTAACTCAGTATTTTTATTCATAATTCTAACATCAGTGAATAAACAAATAAAATAAATTTATTTTTATGCATGAACATATTTTTTTAATTTTTAATTTTTTTAATTTTTTTGGGTTGGATCCATCTCAACCCATGTGGGCTGGGCTTGACCCAGCCAGCCCGGCCCGGTCATTGGCCCAAGCCAGTGAACTGGCCGAGCAAAGCAACACGCGTGCGCTAATCCATGCGTGTTGCTTCACTGTAGAAATAAATTAATATTTGACAATTTAATATTTTAATTTTAAATTTTATTTTTATTATATTTTAGTCTACAAATTTGATAGAGTAGAGAGAATTGCATAAAAATGCTAGAGGAGAGAGAAAAACTTAAATGGACAATATTTCATCGACCAAAACGTTCCTTCAAACAAACAGAAAAGGATCACAAATATATATATTTTTTTTCTTCTAGCTAGAATCATTGTTTTGATTAAAAAAAAAAACAATTCAGGATTGGTAAAGCAAGTTAATTTAGAGGTTAGGTCCTTGCGCTTGGCATGATTTTGATTTTTTTTTTTTTATGAAGGAGGCATATGACATGTTGTTTTTCACTTATTTTTTTGAAAAAAATAAATTAATATTGATGATATATTGTTTGTTTGCAAGTTTTCGACATAAAAGTAGCAGAAACTAGGTAATAAACCGAATTAGTATTTTTAAACCAAACAACTTATTTCAACCAACTTTTCACATCAAAATCAAGAAATCAACCTCGATCACAAATCTTTATCTTAATGTTAAAAAACATCATTCACAACACATGTTTATTCATAAAAAAAAAAAAAATTGAAATTGTCTGATGTCATACGTATCGTATGGTTGCTCCCTACAACCATCTAGAAAAATATAATTGGCTAAACTGAACAAAAAGACTCCTGTTTTCTAGTCGTGGCTCCATTTTAGCTGTGTTCTGGCAAATGTTCTTCATGTTGCCTGCACCCAATTCCATCTTTGATTGAAACCAAGCTTTCCCTGTAAACAAGAATTTCATAGCAGACACCAGTTCCTTTAAATCTAAGATCCTTGAGTTCTTGCTTGTTTGTGTCATACAGCATTAGTTGGTCATTGTCACTGTCTAGAATAACATTACCGTTCTTCCAATGCGCAACTGGATTCCGAAGTTCTAAAAGAGGTCGACTCTTGAATTGTCTTATCCAACAACCTTCATTCAACACCCAAATGTCAAGAAACTTCTCAACATTGTGGACAGTAGAAAACGCGATTGAGTCGTGGTATAATATAAGTCTAGTACTGTATGCTGGCTTGTCATAGTCTGGTTCCTGTATTTCTTGGAACGCATCGGTGGCCATGTTAAAGGAAAGAATCACATTCATATGTACTCCATGGCCTGCCTGCCAATAGTAAACTCCATCCACATTTGTATAACAATAGTTGCCCAGCAATGTGTAGCCTTGATCCAGACTTCCCCAGCATCTCCAAGAATCAGTTCGTAATGTGTATACAATGACAAGAGAGGAAGGAAACTTCTCTAGATAATACTCTCGTGTATAGGACTCTCGAATAACAACCACCTTGTAGTCGTTAGTTACCGGATCAAATCCAAATCCATAACTATCTTCATAATAAAGTGGAAGACTCGACTTATTACGTATTTTCTCAGGTAGAAGCTTGAATTCCTTGGTCGCAGGATTCCAAAGACCACTACCACTACTATCTTCGCTGTCTACATAAAATATTCCATTGCAAGGACCACAAAGACGTCCTCGGATAGGTGGATCAAGCCCCTGATGTGATAAGTCTGTGAGTGATTCGTCTTGGAACAACTCAAGCAGCTGGGGGCAAACAAAGTGAGCTAAGAGATGACCACTTTTAATGTTGTTGTAGTGGTTGTTCAGGTGCAAGGAAATGAAATTGGAACTAGTAATAATTCCATACCATGACTTGCAAACACACTTGAACTGCAATAGAGTTTTGACAGGCAACAACGAGAGAATCTCAATGATCACATCTTCAGGCAAAAGACATCCATTCTCAGTTGCCATATCTGCTGTTGATCTCTCGCTGGGTACTTTTCCTTGATGTATAAACTTAAATTATTAAAAACAATATGTACGGCGAACAAAGCAAACAATAAAAAGAAAAAACCCTAACACTAAGGAGAAGAGACTAGCAAATCCAGAATCAGGTATTGTGAGATCTAGCCAGCAACGAGATAAAAACGGATCTCAAAGTCTAAATAGCAGGAAAAACCCTAGCACTAAGAAGAAAAAACTGACTCATGATGATCAAAGTTGGCCATTACTGGTGATAGAATTTCTGTACATGCATGTATGGGATTGCCATGAGAAATCAAGCTAAAGAAAAGAAAGAGAGGAAACAAGAGAAGAAAAAGGGAAAACAAATACCTGTGGGAAATTAATAGAGGAGGACGCAGAGGTATTGCCGAACGAGAAGGCTTGGCCAATTTGAGGATGAAAGATAACCCTATGTTAGCACTCAAACGCTAGCTTTATACTAGATGTGTATTAGATTTCCAAGATATAACCTACAAAATCTTATTCAATATGTATAATTGATTTAAATAAATATAGAAACAAAATAAATTATTAACTATAAACACTAAAATAAATAAATTATTGTCTATGATTGTTTTAATCTTATATCCTTTCTTAATCGGGCACATCATATATTTTTTCAATTAAATCAATTAATTAGAAATATATATAGTATCTTAATTTCCAATTAAATTTTGCCATGTGTTTTGAATATTTTGAGAATCCAAAAGTTAACATTTGATCATTAATTGAATTTTATTTTACATTATTTGAATTTGATTTTTCTAATTATTACTATACATAATTTTATAATTCAATATTTAGCGTTTAATGAAATTAATTTTAGCTACCAAGATTTAAGGGAAGTTATTTTGCTTCTATAATTGTATCTACTTTACTAACTTAACCCTCATCACATTTATTTTATATTTTGTATCTTTAATACCGGAGGGTATATTTTACAGTGTAATTTTACATTTTCAAATATTAAAGTCTATAGCTAAGTCCTAGCACTCTGTATAACAAACTAATTGTTGTGAGATTTTTGGTATTTTGATCAAACCCTAATGAATAATTATAAATTGGTTACGATATTTTGTATTTTGTAAAATATGATAAAAATATGATTGTCTTTTTTAGAAAATATGCGTGCAGAAAAAACTTTAGGATTTGACCGTATGCACGAAATTAAAACATATTTTTGTATTTTTTTAAATGATTAATTTTTTTTTGGACTTTTTTGAAACCTCAGAGAAAAATCAAGTATTTTTACTACCACGCCTGTATCTTACAGTATAACTCCACAACCTGATATTAGGTGAAAATGTTGAAAAAACACGTAAGGCACCCACAAATAATTTCAAAAAGGTCATTGAGTTTTTTTTTACAGAATTTTTAAAATATTTTGTATTTTTAAAATATGATAAAAATGTAATTGTCTTTTTTAGAAAATATGCGTGCAGAAAAAACTTTAGGATTTGACCGTATGCACAAAATTAAAACATATTTTTGTATTTTCTGAAATGATGAATTTTTTTTGGACTTTTTTGAAACCTCAGAGAAAAATCAAGTATTTTTAATACCAGGTCTGTATCTTACAGTGTAACTTTACAACCCGATATTAGGTGAAAATGTTGAAAAAACAAGCAAGGGACCCACAAATAATTTCAAAAAGGTCCTTGAGTTTTTTTTTACAGAATTTTTAAAATATTTTGTATTTTTAAAATATGATAAAAATGTAATTTTGTCTTTTTTAGAAAATATGCGTGCAGAAAAAACTTTAGGATTTGACCGTATGCACAAAATTAAAACATATTTTTGTATTTTTTGAAATGATGAATTTTTTTTGGACTTTTTTGAAACCTCAGAGAAAAATCAAGTATTTTTAATATCAGGTCTGTATCTTACAGTGTAACTTTACAACCCGATATTAGGTGAAAATGTTGAAAAAACAAGCAAGGGACCCACAAATAATTTCAAAAAGGTCCTTGAGTTTTTTTTTTTTACAGAATTTTTAAAATATTTTGTATTTTTAAAATATGATAAAAATGTAATTTTGTCTTTTTTAGAAAATATGCGTGCAGAAAAAACTTTAGGATTTGACCATATGCATGAAAATAAAACATATTTTTGTATTTTTTTAAAATGAGGAGTATTTTTTTTGATTTTTTTGAAACTTCAGAGAAAAATCAAGTATTTTTAATACTTGGTCTGTATCTTACAGTGTAACTCTACAACCCGATATTAGGTGAAATTGTTGAAAAAATACAGGAGACCCACAAATAATTTCAAAAAGGTTCTTGAGTTTTCTTTACAGAATTTCTTGGCTTTTTATTAAGCTTGTTTTGCTACACATTAAAATAAAGACAAATTGAAAATTAAAAGAAATGCATTAGAGAATGTTAGAGAAATATACCCTTAGTTTAGGGGATAGGCTGATTGGCCCCAAGAACCAAGCCCAATTCAGTTGGGCTGGGCTGATTAAGCCCAATAATTTATATATATGTAAAGAAGATGGATTGGGCTAAGCCCAACCCATCTTTGTTTACTAACAAGAGAGGTAAATAGCAGAAAAAACCGTAACACTAAAAAAAAAAAAAAAAAACTGACTTTTGATGATCAGAGTTGGCCATTACTTGTGATAGAAGTTCTGTACGAAAGAAGAAAAAGGGAAAACAAATACCTGTGGGAAATTAATAGTTTTCCATATATGTAAAGATACTAACACCTCCCCCTAACCGATAGTTTCTTTTTATTAGAGCACGTACACGTTTTTTTTTGTTTGATATTGCTTTTATTAAAAAAAAACCATTTTATTTGTTCTTTAATTTGTAAAAAAAGAGAGTAAAAATACTTTAGAAATATATCTTCTATAACTAAAAGGAAAAGAAAAAAAAGAATAATAGCACCAAAAGAAGTCCCACGGAAAAAATGTCTAAACAATGGTATATATTTGGACAGACCTCATAGAAGTCCTCAATTTCTAAAACAGTTTAGATTAGGTCCTCAACCAATTTTTCATCTCTCTTAATTCCCTTTAAGTATCAATAAATTCTCAATGAGATCTTTCATCAACTTTTGCTTAACAAAAAAATATTATGTATTCATGGTTTTTACATGATTACGTAAAGAGAAATCACATGGTTTTTACATGATTACGTAACCATTTTGTTAACTTTAACTACCGAAAAATCTAATTATGAATTTATTAATATATTAAAGACCTAATCGTGATAAAGAAAATAAGTTGGAAAACTAATTGAAATTATCAGGTTGGGGACATTTTGAGGTTTGCCCTCCATATTTAATCCCGAGGGAGTTTTGACTTTTAATATAATTACAATTCAAAAGTTAAAACAAATTGTTTTAATCGAAATTAGCTCCAGATGAATTTTACTACATTTTGGATACGTGAGTCATATTGATGAGCTCTTCATTCGCAAGGGTGGCGATTAGGATTAGATATTCCGACGGGAAGTAATTCATTGGTGAACAATATTTCTTAATTTTCAGGTCAATGTGGTTTTGTTTAGATCTAGGATGTTCTATCTATTAACATGCTCTGAGTTTTTGATATGTGTTGCATCACATAACAACGGTTAACTTCATTGTGTAGATTGTATTAGTTCTGAATGAGTTAAGAGAAATTATAATATTTGTTTAAATTAGGTTAGCAAGAATGAAATAAATAGAAAATGTGGTGGCTTGATTTGTGTTTAATCATCAAAAGCATGCTAATTATGATTTAAATCAAAGAACATCCTTGGTGTTTTTCCTTAGGCATGTTCGGCTAGATTATTGATAGTAGGGAAAGGGAAATACTGGTTGTCTAATCTATGTATTGGAAATGAACAATTCGGTTACCCACCTTTCAACTGAGGTTAGGGCACCCAAATGATAAAATTTCAGATTGGGTTGTTCACAAAGATTGTAGGTATGAATGTTATCTTTCAAACAAAACCGACCTCGTGTAATTTGAAGTTATAAAACTCCAGATATGGACTGAAAATGAAAGAAGGGTCGAACTGTCTCGTACTAGACATATTGTGTTGAGTACTATAACGGATAATTTCAGAGGTGTTAAAGGTAGAATTGGGCTTTATATCCTTCAGTAGAGTTGTAGAACCGTGTCTTACCTTTCATTGAGTCAAGCCATACTTAATATATTCTCTATACTCTTCATTTTTTTTTACATTTGAAAAAAAATTTATTATTGACCAACTGCAGAGCGCAGACCAATATGGTAGTGTGTATGTATATATAATACTAGAAATTAGTTATCCTTTCCTTTCTGATTTCCATATATAATAACTCAAATTTATTTTATCTTGTTTTAGAGCGTATTTAGCAATGCGGTCAAAATATCGTTTGTCAAAAATTTAAATTTTATTTTTTGTTTAAAATTATTTTTTTGTGTTTTCTTATTATTTTGATGTGCTGATGTAAAAAATAATTTTTTTTAAAAAAATATATTATTTTAATATATTTTAAATAAAAAACACTTTAAAAAATAATTATTACTATAATAACTAAACATGATATTAATCGCATACTAAAATTTATTGTCCGTGATTAGCCGTTGTACCAGATCCAAGTTGTTGGTATTTTTTTTTGCGTACTCGTATGAGCTCGATAGATGTTAACAAAATGTAAAAGCTATGAAAGTAAAATCATATGCAAAGTTATAATAACACGTACGTGTTTTTTTTTTTTTATAAAGAATAACTTTGTTTTATGCTCGTTGTAAAACAAAAGGGTAAAAATACTTTAGAAATACACAGTTTTTACATTTCTTTATATATTAATATTTTAATCAATCCATGAATTCTTAATGAGTAAAGAGAAACCACATGATTTTTACATGAATTCTCAACCATTTTTACATGATTTTTCCACTTATAAATAGATATCCACACCCGAACAGCCTAACCTGAACCAGCCTTCCCTTGCTGTAGCCTCCCCCTCTCTCGGCCATTCATCTTTCTGCTCCATCACCAGCTCCTCCCCCACTGCACCAACAGCTGCCATCAACCCCGATCTCCCTCTCCCTCGTAAACCCAACCCAGCCACCACCAACAGCAGCCATTCACCTTTGATAATAAGTAACAGCAGTTCTTCAAGAAGCATCTAAGCATAAATAACCAAAACAATCTTATAATTAGCACGACAACAACCGTCCAAAAATAAAAACTTTCGCTGCTAAAAAAACAAAAAAAGTAACATTCAGTTCAATATAACCTTAAATGCTTAAAGGTAGGATCATATTAGCTTCGATTTTATTGAAACAACCACCGCATGCAATTGCAGAAACGGTCCAAAAACATAATAGAAGATCCTTGAAAGTGCATAAAAAATGAGTATAACAGAACATAAAAAAGATAGCTGCCAAGCATTATAAATAAAAGCTAAGTAATTAGATTTGATGCACTTGGTAAAAGAGATTTGAAATGAGTTTACTGGCTTGATTTTTCTTATTCATAACTATATTTCTTCTTTACCACAAGTTTTACACTCTCGTGTTTTAGATTATTTACATGGAATGACGTGAATTCTATCAGTACAGACTTTGATTTTTATCAACTTTTTTTTTTCTTCTTTCCAAAAGCATTGTACTCTGAAGCAGTTGTATCAAATTTTTTCTGAATAGCTTCTTTAATTTTAGACTTTGAGTAAAATTCACTATTATCTCTCAACACTATTAACATGTTAACTTTTTTTTAATATCTATAATCTTTTTGAAATACTTTTATGAATGCTATTAAGAAGAAATTTGGTACAATTGGCTTCGAAGTGAAATGCTTTTGGAAAGAAAAATAAGGTTGACGGAAATCAAAATATATACTAATAGAACTCACGTCATTCCATGTAAACAGTCCGAAATATGAGAGTGTGGAACTTGTTATAGAAGAGAAATATGATTATGAAATGAAAAAAAATCAAGTTGGCAAGCTCATTTCAAACTTTTTTTATCAACATTAAATCTAATTACTAAGTTTTATTTATGAAGCAGCTATCTTTTTCAAATTTTGTTATCCTTGTTTTTGGTGTACTTTCATGGTTCTCCTACTACACTTTTGAACAGTGATTTATCGAGGAATATGTCTTTCTCTCTGTCATCGCTCAAGCCGTCAAAACTTATTCGAAGCTTTTTATGAATTTCATGACGAGGAACTGTTCTCAACTTTTGCGATTGACATTTCCATTCAGGCATGCTTCTACCAATTGAAAATGAGCCCAAAACTTCAAGAGCCAGTGGAGATCCTCCAGAGTAGGCAACTCTCCCTAAAGGCATGCCAACTAAAGAGCTCCTGAGATTCAGTCTCGTTCATTTCTTCAGCCATGCATATCCCATCAACTTCAAGCTGTCTGAGTAAATGTTCATTCCTAGGTGTTATAATTATTCTGCTTCCAGAACCAAACCAGTTTTTATTCCTGGCTAATAGTTTAGTTGATCCAGCTGATTTACATCATCAATTACAAGCAGAACTCTTTTATTGCAAAGCCTTTCTCTTATCACTTTATTTCCTTTTGCAACATTGCTTATGCTAATCTTGTTTGTCTTCAAGGTATCTGAAAGCAGCTGTTCTAATTCGTAGTCTGCCCTGACCCTTAGATTGCTGAAAAGTTTCCCTGACATCTGCAAGAAAACATTTGCCGCCTTCAAACTATTGGAAGAATTGGTTGTGTTTAGCTCGAGCCATCCTCCAACATCATTCACCCATTGTAACTGGCTAAGCAAACTGCATGTCATTAAGGATGATTACTATGATGCTTCAAATACCAATTATCTCTATCCGTCTATGCCTCATCGTCAGGACTCATTTCTTGTATAACAAAGACCTCTCTTAGACTAGAGCCCTGTCTCTTCTTCAGTTAACTCTTCTGCACCAGCGTAGTCATTGGCATACATATCTTTCTTGAATGACAGAGAGACCACTGTCTTTTTCACAGTGACATGAAAATCTATCTCAATCTTCACCTTACCCTTACTGCCCAAGTTGATGTCCTCGTTGAACAGTGATCCCTTCCAAATGTTATCTCCTTGGACCATTGGAATAGCTAGAATTATCGTCCTCCTAAAACCTTTTGAATAATTAACAAACTTGACACTACAATTTTCTACAAAATCATCACGTAAGGATGAGTAAACGCAGCTCACATTAACTCCCAAAAAGTCATCACCATTAAATTGAGGGACATCAAAATGCACTGAAGGACCCTCATTCTGAATGAAGTTGTCTGGAATCTCATTCCCATGAAGGAAAAAACCACCTACACCCTTCATTATCCGTTCCTGTACCTGCGAATGACATTTTAGCGTATTAGAAACATATGCATCCGTATTTATATTTGCTATGCGTATTTGTGTGCGTGTAAGGGGAAAAAGAGAACCTGCAGGGTGGTATCTTTAAACTCTGACAAGTGGACGACTGCGGGTTAGGTTGTTAATAAATCCAATTTTTGGGACTCATTTAGGTTGTGGCAGTTGCAGACCATTAATAACAGAGATAGATAACAGCTTGACAAATCAGGCAATCTTTCCAGTGATGTGCATTCAATTAGATCGTAAGTTGATAAACTTCTAGGTAAATCTGGAATTTTTTGAAGCTTTCTGCATCCATACAAATGCAGAGCTTCAACCAATTTTTCAAATGAAAAAAAAGAAATCAACCCGAGATCACAAATCTTTATCTGTGTTAAAAAACATCATTCACACACATGTTTATGCATTTTTTTTTCATAAAAGAAAATTGAAGTTATCTGATATCATATGTATCGTATGGCTGCTCCCTACAACCATCAAGAAAAATGAAATTGGCTAAACTGAACAAAAAAGACTCCTGTTTTCTAGTCGTGGCTCCATTTTAGCTGTGTTCTGGCAAATGTTCTTCATGTTGCCTGCACCCAATTCCATCTTTGATTGAAACCAAGCTTTCCCTGTAAACAAGAATTTCAGAGCAGACACCGGTTCCTTTAAATCTAAGATCCTTGATTTCTTGCTTGTTTGTGTCGTATAGCATTAGTTGGTCAGTCTCACTGTCTAGAATAACATTACCGTTCTTCCAATGCGCAACTGGATTCCGAACTTCTAAAAGAGGTCGACTCTTGAATTGTCTTATCCAACAACCTTCATTCAGCGCACCCAAATGTCAAGAAACTTCTCAATATCGTGGACAGTAGAAAACGCGATTGAGTCGTGGTATAATACAAGTCTACTGTAAGCTGGCTTGTCATAATTTGGTCCCTGTATTTCTTGGAACGCATCGGTGGCCATGTTAAAGGAAAGAATCACACCCATATGTCCATGGCCTGCCCGCCAATAGGAAACTCCATCCACACTTTTATAACAATAGTTGCTCAGTAATGTGTAGCCTTGATCCAGACTTCCCCAGCATCTCCAAGAATCAGTTCTAAATGTGTATACAATGACAAGCGAGGAAGGAAACTTCTGTAGATAATACTCTCGTGTATAGGACTCTCGAATAACAACCACCTTGTAGTTGTTAGTTACCGGATCAAATCCAAATCCACTACTATCATCATAATAAAGTGGAAGACTCGACTTATTATGTATTTTCACAGGTAGAAGCTTGAATTCCTTGGTCGCAGGATTCCAAAGACCACTACCACTACTATCTTCGCTGTCTACATAAAAAATTCCATTGCAAGGACCACAAAGACGCCCTTGGATAGGTGGATCAAGCCCCTGATGTGATAAGTCTGAGTGATTCGTCTTGGAACAACTCAATCAACTGGGAGCAAGTAAAGTGAGCTAAGAGATGACCACTCTTAATGTTGTTGTAGAGGTAATTTTCTTACAAACCAATTATAAGAATCCTAACAATCGAACACATTTATTGTTGATAAATATACATAACTCCAAATTCCAACCCCCTTTGTAGTTACACAGCCCTTCGTACCAAGCACCACCTCGATTAATTTATTGTCTAGCGATTGGCCACAAATGCAGCTAACGGCATTAAATGTCACATGCCAAATAGATAAGTGGTAATAACATATATTTTTGGGATTATCCCAACATAGAATTTGATGATAACTTTGATCTCACATGGTCTCCGGGAATCTAGCCTCTCAATCTTAGCTTCAAACTCTTACATATACAAGCAAAAACCAAAAACAACAAAGAAAACAACCACACGAGTCCTTGCCCTATCATTATTCAACTCCCTTTTCCCCTCACATTCCTTTCTTGCAGCTAAGATCTCTTCCCCCAAGGCAAAATAAAATAAAATAATAATTCATATCGCAAGGATGTTTTCCATTTTATCTTTCTTTTGACTCTCAACACTAGCATTTCGTCAATTATTTCCTAAAAGTTCAAGAACCCACAATGGGAACAAACGTGGCAAGCAGGCATTAGGCACTCTCTGTTTGTTTTCTTTTCTCTTGCAAACTCTCTGTTTGATTCTAACTTTCGTACCCCTTTTGCCATTTCCTAAACTTTCTATGAGCCCTTTTCTTTAACACTGTTTGTAACACACGCTGTTCCCAACTCCCAATGTGCTCCATAGTAAAACGTCTCCTTTCTTTGTTTTGTGCAATTAACATTTAATTTCTTCTACTTTTGATGTCTAATATATATTAGTGGATTAATATGATAAATTCATCCATTTTACAATGACTATTTTGAAGCGAGTAATCATTATGATATACTTAGGGCTAATTTTGAAAAGAAGTGGCTTTTAGCTGTGGCTTTTACAAAGTTATAAATTATAGCTTCTGAAAGTAACATCCGGAAATGACTGTAATATTAGTTTTAAAAGTATTATCAAACCTTTAAAATTTAAAACTAATATAGTAAAAATAGGAGTGCGCGGGAGCGTTTGTTTGTTGTTTTTTTTTTTTAATGTTTTTGAATGTTTTAAATTAAAAATAATAAAAAAAAATAATTGTTTTAATTCGTATATGGTAAAATATTTAAAAAATATAAAAAGATACATTGTATTTCACAATTAAAATTCAAGTATTTTTTGGGATATATATTTCAAAAAATATCAAAATAGTTTTTTATCTTGAACATCAACACTGCTCAAGGAACCATACTTGAAGGCTTATCACAAGACAAAATATTCTCTGTACATTCATACAAAATACTAAGTCAAAACAATTTTTATTTATCATTCAATCTTAATCTATTCGATGAATATCCAGATTTTCCGGCCTCATGGGTTTTTTACAAGTCTTCCACAACTGTGAGCACCTGCCATTGCAGCTTCAGCATTCTAGACTATTCACAAAAATTTATTTTATTTTTTAATGTTTTTCAAAATAATAAAATATTAAAAAAATTCTGACTGAAATATTTTTTTGGCTAATTAAACTATCTAGGAAGCTACATAAGAGTTGGTCACTGGTATTAGCATGAACACAGTACTATCTTTACTCGAGAGTATTTCTAATTTTAGACGGTATCAGCAATCCTTGATAACAAGTAACCGTAGTTCTTTAAAAAAAAAAATCTAAACCTTTCCATTAGTATTCAACAAAACTACAAAATAACTTTTCAATTAGCACTCAATAAGATAACAACAGTCTAAAAGTAGAAACTTTTGCTGCCTAAAAATAAAAACAGTAACATATTCACTTCCTAAAGATCGGATTAGATCAACAACTCCGATATTGTAGAAATAGCCACCATATGCAATTACCGAAACAATACCACATGCAATTACAGAACATGAAAAAAATAGTTGCCTAGCATTATAAATAAAACTTAGTAATTAGATTTGTTGCACTTGATAAAATAGGTTAGAAATGGACTTACCAAATTAGTTTTTTTTTGTTTCATAGCCATATTTCTTCTTCACCACAAGTCCTCCACTCATGTATTTCAAACCATTCACATGGAATGACGTGAGTTGTATTAGTGCATACTTTTATTTCAATCAACCTTCTCTTACCTTCTTTCCAAAAGTATTTTACTCCAAAACTAGTTGTACCAAATTTCTTCTGAAAAGCTTCTTCAATTGTAGACCTTGAGTAAAATCCACCTGCTTTAATCTTATTATTTCACAGCACTGCAAGCATGTCGACTTTTATTTTCATATCCGAGGCTTTTCTGAAATACTCTTTAGGGATGATATCGGTACAACTTCCATGTCGGTTGTATTCATGATTCCAAAATCTAAATTGATTGTTGTTAGCTGCTTTTTTTTTAAGATCTGGCCAATGCTGCAACATCTTGTTATAAATGCGATTGTTTTTTGATTGAAGTGGTGTCACACAGACATTTATCAAATATTTAATATATAATAATATGCAAAAACATATTCTCTTTTTACTTAATAGCAATTTGAATTTTACATTGAAAGTTATCATTCAGGTTATTAAAAAAAAAATATATAAGCCAAGTCAATATTTTTAATTAATTTTTTTTGTGAAAAAAGAGCTAAAGAAATTGTGACTTGCCAAGTATTTAAAATTTTGACTACCTCAGTAATTAAGAGTTTGTTCCTTCTCGTTAACTGGCCACCAACCATGCAAGGTAAAGGTGCTTGGAACGAGTGAGAATTGACATCTATTCTTTGAGCAAAACCCTACTGGCCAAGTATTAACCAACTAAAAGTGTGTTTTTATTGGACGAATAACTTTATTCTGAATGATATCAAACCTGAATTTTCTTTTTCCTTGACTCTCTACATGAGTCTCTACAAGATCAATAAATTAATTCAAACACCATATTATTATCTCTAAAAGGCAAAGTAAAAGACGAGAAGTGATAAACATTGAAAACCAAGGTTAATGATAAAATATGTATAAATTAAATAATAGAACTCACGAGAAATAATGACATCTTTATTTGTTGTGAGCATTGGCCAGCAAGGAAAATCTGTTTCAAATTCGTGACATTGGAGGTGTCTGCGCAGCTAAATAATAATTTTTGAAATGTTATATTCATTTTTCTGTTACAATTCCATCAACCAAAACGCTCCTCCAAACAAAACTGAAAAGGAAAACAAATGAAGTCTTGGCTACTTCTAAAATAATTTTTTTTATTAATATATCTTTTATTTATCTTTATCAAAATATTTTTTTTCTAACTAGAATCATTGTTTTGTTAATAAAAAAAAAACAAGTGTAGTCTAAAATAAATTTTTTTATTGACATCTCTTGTTTATCTTTATCAAAAACAAATTTTCTAACTAGAATCATTGTTTTGTTAAAAAAAAAAAAAAACAATTCATGATCTGTAAAGCAAGTTAAAAGTAAATGAAAATCTTATGTCCATATTTTGTATGTCATCGAAAGCTAAAACAAATTCATAAAAATGATGAAATTATTAAAAAAAATAGAAATCTTAATAACAAAAAGAGATTTTAATTGAATTTTCCTACTACTACTACTATTATTATTCATATCAAATACATAATAATTTTTTAAAAAATATTAAAATAAAAAGTTGTAATATTACTTGAGAACTACGTCAAAAATTTTGAGTGCATAAAAAAAAGAGAGAAAAGGGGTTAAGCCCATCACCTGCCACTCCAGAAGCCTGGTCTATTTTTTCGGCAAGATAAATGCAAAAAACCACAATCATAAATGAGATCTTTCTTATGCTTTTATTCAACAAAATTATTATTCAATCATATAAAACTCACATGATTTTTCTTTGTTCATAAAAAATAGTAAATTCTCCTTGAATTATGTGAAACTCACATGATAAATCAAATTATATAAAGAAATATAAAATTCTTACATATCTTTACATAGTTTGTTCTATTACCTAATATTGAAGATTCCAGTAAATCCTTGGGTATTTAATGGAGTTAAGAGAAATTACATAATGATTACTTAATTATTTTACTTAAAAAAATATCTAATTAAAAATTCTTTGATATTATATTAGAAACGTAATTAAAACAAAAAATAGATTGGAGATCTAATTAAGATATTATGTTTGGGACCTTTTAAGGTCCCCCCTGTATATTTAATCACGAGGGTGTTTTAATGCAACTAAAATCCAAAAGTTATATATAAAAAAATGTTTTGAACAAAATTAGCTCCAAATGAATTTTACTACAGTTTGGAACTTTCTACCTAAAATAAAATTAACTTCCCTTAGAATTTAAAGAATTCTACTATAACTTCAATTCACAAGTTTACTTCCCTTCGAAAATAACATCAGATGAAATTACCTTTGTATAATATATCAATGAGAAATGATTAAACAATTAATTAATTATATTTAATACAAAACACACTTCTTAGGTACCCGCGGCAACCAAAAAATTTGAAAAAAGTTCTGAACAAAATAAAAGAGAGGATATTTTATCTATTTTTTTAGTTTTTGGTTTTTTAACCCGTCATGTCACTTTATTTTGTATTTAAAAAATATGAAAAAACAAAGGGTCTAGGGTAGGAGAAAATACACTATTGAAAAGAAAAAGGGACCCTTTTAGATTTTTGCTAGATCACCTGAGTTTTGGGTTGACCCGATAGATTGACTGGTTTACTCCGGGTCAATTGAAGGCTCATATTTTGATAAATTAATTTTTTTCTATGTTTTCCTATTATTTTTTAAATATTTTTTTTAAAAAAATATATTGAGATTGTGTCTATTAATATTTTCTATGTTTTTGTATTATTTTTAAAATTTGTTTTTTCAAAAAATTATTTTAAAGCAAAGAAATTATATTGCCGAAGGTATTGTGAACACTCATTTGGGTCATACACCATGCAGAACCCAAGGTTATTTTGGGTCCTGCATTTGGCAACTGGCTTAGAAGGAAGGCTAGCTATATGCTTCACAGATGCAAATCCAACGTTGTTTCCGTGGAGAAGCAAAAAGAGGCTCCTAGCAAAACATAGCTCTTCTCACCCAGGAGATGGGAATAGTTGAGAACAAAGTGGCGAACAGATGCGTAAGGCGTGGGAATCTGCCGAACAGTTCAGGCTACTTGAATCCTATACCCATTAGGATCCAATTGGATTTTAGGTGCTGTACCGGCAAGACCCACAACCTCTCTGGGTCCAGCCTGACCCACAATCCCTCTGGTTCGATTCAGCTGTGCAGAACCTAACATCCCTATGGGTTCTGCACTTGCAGGACCTAATGAAGCAAGATCCAACACCCAAATGGTTCTGCACCCGTAGAGCTCAAGGTTAGGTGATGATAATTTTTTTTCCAGTTGGGTTAAATTTTCTAATTAAATCATGTTTGATTTTTCATTTCGAAAATTTCTTGAAAATAATTTGACAATTTTTAAGTTTTTTTTTCTTTGCTTCATATTAATATTTTTGTTATGTTTTTGTATTATTTATAAAAAATATGCGGAGATTATGTCTAGCTACAACAGACCCAAAAAATTTTCAAATTTTTCTTTACTTCAAAAATATATATTCTTCATGTTTTTGTTTTATTAAAAAAAAACATATGTTGAGATTATGTCTAGTTAAGAGGCGAGACTCAAGAAATTGAAAAACTTTTTATTTTTTTTATTTTAAATTAATATTCATTTGATATTTTTTTTATTTCAAATTAATTAGATTATATTTAATTTTACGTTTTAAAAATTCTTTTAATTTTTTTTGACAATTCTAAAGTTTTCTTTTTATTTCAAATGAATTTTTTTTTATATTTTTGTTTTTAAATAATGTTGGCATTGTATTTCACTGAGACGCCAAACCTAAAAAAATTTTCAATTTGACTTTTTTCTTTGCTTTAAAATAATATTTTTTACATATTTTTTTAAATAAATTATTTTAAAAAAAATATTACGATTGTGTTTGGCTGAGTAAGGAATTCTCTAACATTGTCATATTAAAATTGATGGAACTCTCGAATAAATTTTTGATTCACATCATATACTTTATAATTTTTTGATATCATATAAGAAATTTTATTTTAGGTAATAAAAGATTTGTTTATTTTATAACATTAGTGTCTTCAGATTTTTTATGCAGTATTTTTAAATTATAAATAGATATAAATAGATCTCCAAATATATGATCAATCATATATTTTCCCAAACCACAAGAATTAAATAATTAGTTTTACTGGGTCTAACTTAGAATCTACACTTATTTGCACACAAAAATTTATAGTAGTGACAAACTTATTTCAGTTTTTAGTGGATAATATGGATGTAACAACCCCAACATTTGTATTCAAAAAAAGAGCAAGGACATGATAATTCAATTATGATTAGGAATTTTTTTTTTGTAATCAATAAAAATTCAGCAAAATTCCCTCTATATTTTTAGATACCAAGTTATCGATTCTTCTTCCACAATCCCCAATTATCAAATTTCTTACTCGTCCTATCATCCAGGACTTTCTCCTCTCATTACATCACAACTTCTCAATAATCAAATTCACACGTCTCAACAATTCAATATCCCACATTTACATGGATGCAATCTAAAGAATTATTCTAAAAATTATAACTAAAGTACATTAGGAAATAATCAGATTAAAGCTGGTGAATTTTACTCAAGGTCTACAATTGAAGAAGCTTTTTAGAAGAAATTTGATACAACTGATTTTGAAGTAAAATGCTTTTGGAAAGAAGGTAAGAGAAGGTTGATTGAAATAAAAGCATGCACTAATAGAACTCGCATCATTATATGTAAATGGTTTGAAACACTAGAGTGGAGGACTTGTGGTGGAGAAGAAATATGATTATGAAACAAAGAAAAACTAATCTGGTAAGTCAATTTCTAACTTATTTTACCAAGTGCAACAAATTTAATTACTAAACTTTATTTATAATGCTAAACAACTATCTTCTTCAGGTTCTGCAATTGCATGTGAGACTGTTTTTGCAATTGCATGCGGTGGCTATTTCTACAATATCAGAGCTACTGATCTGATCCTATCTTTAGAAAGTGAATATGTTATTGTTTTTTATTTTTAGGTAGCAAAAGTTTCTACTTTTAGACTGTTGTCGTCTTGTTGAGTGCTAATTGTAAAGTTGTTTTATAGTTTTGTTGAGTGCTAATTGTAAAGTTGTTTAGATGCTTTTCAAAGAACTACAGTTACTTGTTATCAAAGATTGCTAATACTGTCTAAAATTAGAAATACTCTCGAGTAGAGATAGTCAGACTTGTAAAGACATTGTGTTCATGCTACTACCAGTTGACCAACTCTCATGTAGCTTCCTCAATAGTTTAATTAGTCAACAAAATATTCCAGTCAGAATCTTTTTCAATAAAATAAATTTTCTTGAATAATTTGGAATGCTGAAGCTGCAATGACAGGTGCTCACAGTTGTGGAAGATTTATAAAAAACCCATGAGGCTGGAAAATCTGGATATTCATAGAATAAATTAAGATTGAGTTATAAATAAAAATTATTTTGACTTAGTATTTTGTATGAATGTACAGGAGCGTGTTTTGTCCTGTGATAAGCTTTCAAGTATAGTTCCTTGAGCAGTGTTGATGTTCAAGATAAAAAAATATTTTGGTATTTTTTGAAATATATATCCCAAAATATACTTGAATTTTAATTGTGAAATACAATGTGACTTTTCATATTTTTTAAATATTTGACTGTATACAAATTAAAACAATTATTTCTTTTCATTATTTCTAATTTTAAACATTTAAAAACATTAAACAAATAAAAAAAAAACAGACAATCAAACGCGCACAATTACAAGTTTACAATGCAACAGAAATTTACAATGCTAACAATAATTTAAATACACATTTCAACATTTAAAACTTACAAAATGGAGTCGGGAACAGTGCTAGAAATCTGGGTCGCGGAAACAGTGACGGCGCGTTCGTCTCACGCGCCGTCGCCGGTAATGTGAAAAATGAGGGGATCGGATAGATCTCCTCCTTTCTTCCTTTCCTGAGCCAGCGGTGTCACCGATGGAGACCTGAAAAAGAAAAGACACAACAACAAGTTTTGGTTTCCTTTCCTTAAAGTTTTTTGATCTGCTTCTCTCCCTACAGATCTTTTTTTTTTCTCTTTTGGTTTCGCCTTCTTCTTCTCTGTTTCAGATAGCCGGCGGTAAGACCAAGAGGCTGTTGGCGTGACTGGGTTTTTACTAAGTCGGGTCGCGGTGGAGGGAAGAATGGTTGAGCAGCTGGTGATTTTTTTGGTCGTGGCCGAGAGAGGGAGAGGCTGTGGTCGAGCAGTTGGAAGTGGAGGAGGAGCTGGAAGAACAAGGCGGACAGATCCAGGGTTTATGAGGAAGTGGTGGCTGGATAGAGGGGAGGTTAACTGCTGGTGGCTGGGTTGGGTTTATGAGGGAGAGGGAGATCGGGGTTGATGGCAGCTGTTGGTGCAGTGGGGGACGGCTGGTGATGGAGCAGAAAAGTGAATGGCCAAGAGAGTAGAGGCTACAGCGAGGGAAGGCGCTGTGCGGGCGTGGACATCCCTTTCCTCTTTCCGAATTGCTTGGTCACACAGTTTTGGTCCCTCAACGGTTTTTGTATATGCCATGCCCGTGCTATGCCACATGTTTATGACATGATTTATGAAAAAAAATAAAAAAAAAATTATATGAAAAAAATTGTTGCAACCTACAATATTTTTTGAAAAAAACTACAAAGCTAAATTTTTAACCAAATTAATATTTAAAAAATAAAATGAACAAAGAAGATTTTGAAAAAAATTATAACAAAAAACTAAAAGGAAAAAAAAACCATGCAGGAAAACACTGTAGCAATCTATAGTGTTTCATGAGGAAATTTAAAGTTGTTATTCTCAACCAGCTCAATATTAAAAATAATAAAATTGATAAAGATAATTTTGAAAAAAATCATAAAAAAAATCATGTGAAGTAACACTGTAACAATCCACATTGTTTTAAAGAAAAAACTACGAAACTAAATTCTCAACCAGCTCAATATAAAAAAAAATCAACAAAGACAATTCTGGAAAAAAAATAATAAAAAAATGAAAAAAAACCATGTGGGGTAAACACTATAGCAATCCACAGTGTTTTTAAAGAAGAAAAAATCGATAAAAACAATTTTGAAAAAAAAAACACAAAAAAAAGAAAAAAAAAAGAAGAAGACAATTTTTGAAGAAAAAAAGCAAAGGAAAAAGAAAAAAAATGGAAAACAAAACATGCAGGTAAAATTAAAGCTGAATTCTCAACCAGCTTAATATTAAAATAAAATTCGACAAAGATAATTTTGAAAAAAAACATGTGGGGAAACATTGTAACAATCCACAGTGTTTTTTTTAAAAAAATTATGAAACAAATCGATAAAGATCATTTTGAAAAAAAAAAGAAAAAAATTCATAAAAAAACCATGTAGAGAAACATTGTAGTAATTCATAATGTTTTAAAGAAAAAAACTATATAACTAAATTTTCAACCAATTCAATATTAAAAAAAAATCGATAAAGATAATTTTAAAAAGAATAAAAAAACAAAAAAGAATAAAAAAAAAGAAGAAAACAATCTTGAGAAAAAAAAAGTAAAGCCTAAAAAAAGGGAAAAAAACGAAAAACAATGTGGGAAAAAAAAAGAAAGACAAAAAACAAAAACAAATAAAAAGAAGAAGCATGTGCCTTTTAAAGTATTATTAATTTTTCATGGTTCATAATTTATCAAATCAACTTCATTTAAAAGCCGACGCATGAAAATTATAATCCAAAATAGAATTATGTATTTCTCGACATCCAACACTATATTAGAGAAGGGAATGACTGTACCCAACTTTCTATATTGAACCAACACGCTAGCTTGAACTTGCTAAATGTATTACTAACTTATATAAATCAAACCAATTAATTTCATAGAACAATGAATTTATTACTACTATATATATATATATATATATATATATATATATAAAGACTTTATCTATTCAATCAAGTCTAAGTAATAAAGTGGATTGTAATAGAATAAGTGCTCATTTGGGAATCATTATTTTAACTGTGACTGTAATTTTTAATTATGGTTATGATTTATATATATAGTAATGGTTACTGAATTCAAGGATGAAGATCCTGATCCACCCGTGAATGCAGCAACAGGGACTCCAAAAGATTACACCAAACAATCTTATGAAGATTAGGAATATGATCCACTCGTGATTGCAGTAGCAGGAACTTCAACAGATCACAATCCTCCGTGAATGCAGCAACGAATGAATGACTAGAACTAATTGAGGAATATATGATCCTGTGAATTCAAAGTCCACAGTTGTTACCAGCTACAATAATATACCCGTTAGAATTTGTTAATGTAATGCTATGTATATCAGTATGTGTACAGAACTCAGGGATAAGTAAAAACGTGTAATTCTTCAAACACAATTGTTTTGAACTATCTTATATGGTATCAAAGCCACAAAAGACTAACGTCTAAATGTCTTCCTCAAATTCTCTTGCAACTCCAACCCACCCTTCTGTCATCTCTATGCCTTCTGTTGCTATTGTCAAACTCAACCATGACAACTTCCTTCTCTGGAAAGCACATCTTGTACCGTATTTCAGAGGATAATATCTCTTTGGTTATATAGATGGTAGCATTCCAAAACCATCTAAAATCATCTTTGTTACTCACCCTGAAACTTATGTTGTTTCTGAATGTCCAAACCCAGCTTACTCTCAATGGATTCGTCAAGATAATCTCATCCTCAGCACCCTTATGACTTCCATGTCTAAACCGATTCTTGCTTAAGTTGTCAATTATACAACTTCCAAGGCTGTTTGGAATGCGTTGGATGATACCTTCTCCTCTTGATCTCGTGCGCACATTCTGTAAATTTGCACACAACTTGCAACTGCATATATGTGCTAAAATCGGACACTCTGCTAAGAAATGTTATTTTTGATTTGATTTATCTTACCAGGATGCACCTCCTCTATAAGCAAAACACGAAGTGGTCGCTATGCGTAATGGTTCCAACAATCCTTGGGAAACTGCATGGCATGCAGATACAGGAGCCACACATCACTTTACCAATGATGCTAATAATTTGACTCTTCAGAAATCCGATTATGCTGGTGCAGACAGTGTGCAAGTCGGAAATGGACAAGGTTTGCAAATCTCAAAAACTGGGTCTTCCAAAATTTCCACTCCCTCTTCTACCTTTGTTCTTAATCAAGTTCTTCTTGTTCCTGAAATACAAAAGAATTTACTGTCTGTGCACCAGTTTTGTGTTGACAATAACGTGTATTTTGAGTTTCACTCATATTATTTTCTTGTGAAGGATTACTCGGGGAATGTCCTTCATCGAGGCTATCTTCATGATGGACTCTATCAATTCACCAATAAATCCAGCCTTCCTTAAGCTTTTTTCTTGTGTTCGTTCCTATGAATGACATCGTAGACTTGGTCATGCATCTGCTCTAGTGGTCAATCAAGTTTTATTCACCCTTCCTTTTCCCGTAGAGAAAAATAAAACACACAATGTGTGCCCTAAATGTCAAATGAAAAAAAGCCATGATTTGCTTTTTAAAACTTCTACGTTTGTTTCTTTGAACCCTTGGATTTAATTTTCACCGATGTGTAGGGGCCTGCTTCCATGCCTTCCACGGCTGGTGCTAAATATTACGTTATTTCTTGATGATTATTCCAAGTTTCTTTGGTTATTTAATATTAAACTTAAATCTGATGTTGAACATGTCTTTTTAAATTTTCAAACATATGTTGAAAAACAGTTTGATATGAAAATAAAAGCAATCCAATCAGACTGAGGTGGGGAGTATCGACGACTATACACTTATTTTCACCAAAATGGCATTAACCATCGCCTAGCTTGCCCACACACTCACCAACAAAATGGCTTTATTGAACGCAAACATCGACACATTGTCGAAGTTGGTTTGAGCCTGTTAGCTCATTCACATTTACTTATGATATATTGGAAAGATGTGTTTCAAACCGCTACCTATATTGTAAACAGACTTCTAACACCTGTTTTACACCGCAAGTCCCCTTTCAAAATTCTTTATAGTAGAATCCCTGACTATCATTTTATGCGTGTATTTGGTTATGCATGCTGACCAAACTTCAGACCATATAACAGGAATAAACTCAAATTCAGATCTAAAACTTGTATTTTCATTGGTTATAGTCTTTGTCATCAAAGGTACGAGTGTCTAGATCCCTTTACGGGTAAAATCTATGTTTCTCGCAATGTTATATTCGATGAAACCCTCTTCCCTTTCTCACAAAACATTGTCTCCGTGAGTGATAAAAATTATCCTTCCACGTCTGTTTCTCTTCCCCACCAAATCATTGTGCCACTATCCCCATGTCCCACAAATTTGCAACCTAACCATATTTCTACATACACACCACCTGCACCTTTTGTGTTGATTTCTGTAGACATAGATCAGGCTCCACCTCCAGCAAACTCTATAGAAACAGAACCAACTCCATCTCCCACTATTTCTCAAGCTACAGCTCCAGTTCCACACGTTGATACACGGTCAGTTCTTACCAATATTCACTTTATGGTCACAAGGTCCAAGAATAATATTCATCGCCCTAGACAATCAAGTGACAACTTCATTCGCTATCCATTACCAAAAGCATTAACAACAGCACATGTTCCCACAACAACAAAACCAACATCATATATTCAAGCCTTCAAATCACTGCATTGGTGAGAGGCCATGAATAAAGGATTCTCAGCATTACTATAAAATGACACTTGGTCCTTGGTATCACCTCCCACACAAGCAAATATTGTTGGATGCCGATGGATTTACAAAATCAAAAGGAAGTCGGATGGAACCATTGAGCGTTATAAAGCTCGATTAGTAGCTAAAGGATTTAACCAGCAAGAGGGAATTGATTTCTCTGAAACATTCAGTCCAATCATCAAGCATACCATCATTTGGTTAGTCATCTCTGTTGTAGTGACCTATAATTGGCCTATCAAACAGTTAGATGTGCAAAATGCTTTATTGCACGGCGACCTACATGAAATCGTGTTTATGATTTAACCACAAGGCTATGTTCATCCTCAATATCCAAATCATGTGTGCAAAATGCACAAGTCCCTTTATGGTTTACGCCAAGCTCCCCGCTCTTGGTTCTCAAAACTTTCCACCAAGCTCCGGTCCTTGGGGTTTAATGAAAGTAAGGCAGATACATCTCTCTTTTTGCTTCAGAAATTTAATTCTGTGATCTACATTCTTATATATGTTGATGATATATTGATAATTGGCTCAAGTGCATTTGTCATCAACAATATTATCCATTCTCTACAAGCCACCTTTGCTGTCAAAGATTTTGGTAGTCTCACTTATTTTCATGGTGTTGAAGCACTTTGGTGCACAGATGGCATGTACTTGACTCGACGTAAATATATTGTTGATTTGCTTAAAAGAAGCAAGATGGAAAATGCTAAGCCCTGCAGCAATCCAATGGCCTCTAACTGTCCATTTTGTAATGTTTAGATGTTGAAATGTGTATTTAAATTATTGTTAGCATTTTAAATTTATGTTGCATCATAAACCTGTAATTGTGGATGTGAGTAAATTATAGTAAAAAGAGGAGAGTGTGTGCGCGCGTTTGTTTAATGTTTTTGAATATTTAAAATTAAAAATAATGAAAAGAAATAATTGTTTTAATTCGTATATGGTTAAATATTTAAAAAATATAAAAAGTCACATTGTATTTCACAATTAAAATTCAAGTATATATTTTCGTATATATTTTGGGATATATATTTCAAAAAATACCAAAATATTTTTTATCTTAAACATCAACATTGCTCAAGGAACCATATTTGAAAGCTTATCACAAGACAAAACACGCTCATGTACATTCATACAAAATACTAAGTCAACAATTTTTATTTATCACTCAATCTTAATCTATTCTATGAATATCCAGATTTTCCAGCCTCATGGGTTTTTTACAAGTCTTCCACAATTGTGAGCGCCTACCATTGCAGCTTCAACATTCCATACTATTCATGAAAATTTATTTTATTTTTTTATTTTTTTCAAAATAATAAAATATTGAAAAGATTCTGACTGGAATATTTTGTTGGCTAATTAAACTATCTGGGAAGCTGCATGAGAGTTGGTCGATGGTATTAGCATGAACACACTGTGATTACAAGTCTGACTACCTTTACTCAAGAGTATTTTATGGAGTTCTAATTTAGACAATATCAACAATTCTTGATAACAAGTAACCATTCTTGATAACGAGTAACCTTAGTTCTTTGAAAAGCATCTAAACAGAAATAACCATAACAACCTTTCAATTAGCACTCAACAAGACTACAAAACAACCTTTCAATTAGCACTCAACCGTCCAAAAGTAGAAACTTTTGCTGCCTAAAAATAAAAAACAGTAACATATTCACTTTCTAAAGATAGGATCGGATCAGCAACTTTGATATTGCAGAAACAGCCACCACATGCAATTGCAGAAACAATCCCACAGCATAGGAGAACCTGAAGAAGATAGTTGCCTAGTATTATAAATAAAACTTAGTAATTAGATTTGATGCAAGGTAAAATAGGTTAGAAATAGGCTTACCAACATAGTTTTTCTTTGTTTCATAGCCATATTTCTTTTATACCACAAGTTCTCCATTCTAGTGTTTTAAATCATTTACATGGAAAGACGTGAGTTCTATCAGTACATACTTTTATTTCAATCAACCTTCTCTTACCTTCTTTCCAAAAGCATTTTACTCCAAAACCAGTTGTATCAAATTTCTTCTGAAAAGCTTCTTCAATTGTAGACCTTAAGTAAAATCCACCGGTTTAATCTGATTATTTCCCAGCACAGGAAGCATATCGATTTTTTTTTTCATATCCAAGGCTTTTCTGAAATACTCTTTAGGGATGAAATCGGTATAGCTTCCATGTCGGTTGTATTCATGATTACAAAATATAAATTGGTTGTTGTCCGCTGCTTTCTTTTTAAGATCTGGCCAATGCTGCAACATCTTGTTGTGGAAGCGATAGTCTTTTTATTGAAACTGTGTGTCACACGGACATTTATCAAATATTTAATATCTAATGATAGGCAAAAGAATATTCTCCTTTTACTTAAAAGAAATTTAGATTTTACATTGAAAGTTACCAGCCAGGTTATTAAAAAAAAAATACAAGCCAAGTCAAAATATTTTTAATTTCTATTTTGAGAAAAAAGAAGTTAAAGAAATTATGACTTGCAAAGCATTTAACATTTTGACTACCGTAGTGTTTAAGAGTTTGTCCCTTCTCGTTAACTGGCCACCAACCATGCAGGGTAAAGGTGCTTGGAATGAGTGAGAAATGACATCTATTCTTTGAGCAAAACCCTACTAGTCAAGTATGAACCAACCAAAAGTTTGTTTTAGTTGGACGAACATCTTTATTCTGAGTGATATGAAAGGTGAGTTTTCCTTTTCCTTGAGACTCTGCAAGATCAATAAATTAATTCAATCACAACATTATTATCTCTAAAAGGCAAAGCAAAAGACAAGGAGTGACAGACATTAAATATCGAGGTTAATGAAAAAATATGCATAAATTAAAGAATAGAACTCACGAGGGACAATGATATCTCAAGGGATGAATGAATGTGTCATCTCTGGGGACAAAAACATTTATTCTTTGAGCAAAACACTACTTGCCAAGTATGAACCAACCACAAGTGTGTTTAAGTTGGACGAACAACTTTTTTCTGATTGCTATCATAGCTGAGTTTTTCTTTTTCTTGAGACTCTGCAAGATCAATAAATTAATTCAAACACCATATTATTATCTCTAAAAGGCAAAGCAAAAGAGGAGGAGTGACAGACGTTGAATACTGAGGTTGATGACAAAATATGTATAAATTAAACAATAGAACTCACGAGAGACAATGACATCTCTCGGATGAATGCATGTGTCATCTCTGGGACAATGACATCTATTATTTGAGCAAAACCCTACTTGCCAAGTATTATTATCTCAAAAAGACAAAGCAAAAGACGAGGAGTGACAGACAATGCATATCGAGGTTGATGACAAAATATATATAAATTAAATAATAGAACTCACGAGGGACAATGACATCTCTAGGAATGAATGCATGTGTCATCTCCGAGGACAACGACATCTATTCTTTGAGCAAAACCCTACTTGTCAATTATTATTATCTCTAAAAGGCAAAGCAAAAGACAAGGAGTGAAAGATATTGAATATGGTTAATGACAAAATATGCAAAAATTAAATAATAAAACTCACGAGGGACAATGACATCTCTAGGAATGAATGCATGTGTCATCTCCGAGGACAATGACATCTATTCTTTGAGCAAAACCCTACTGGCCAAGTATGAACAAACTAAGAGTGTGTTTTAGTTAGACGAACAACTTTATTCTGAATGATATGAGAGGAGAGTTTTCCTTTTCCTTGAGACTCTACAAGATCAATAAATTAATTCAATAACCATATTATTATCTCTAAAAGGCAAAACAATAGACAAGGAGTGACAGATATTGAATACTGAGGTTCATGACAAAATTTACAAAAATTAAATAATAGAACTCACGAGGGACAATGACATTTCTGGGGATGAATGCATGTGTCATCTCTGGGACAATGACATCTATTCTTTGAAAAAAACCCTATTTGCCAAGTATGAACTAACCAAAAGTGTGTTTTAGTTGGACAAACAACTTTATTCTCAATACTATCAGAGCTGAGTTTTCCTTTTCCTTGAGACTCTGCAAGTTCAATAAATAAATTCAAACACAATATTATTATCTCTAAAAGGCAAAGCAAAAGACGAGGAGTTACAGACATTGAATACCGAGGTTCATGACAAAATATGTATAAATTAAACAATAGAACTCACGAGGGACAATGACATCTATTCTTTGAGCAAAAACCTACTGGCCAAGTATGAACCAACCAAAAATGTGTTTTAGTTCGACGAACAGCTTTATTCTGAATGATATCAGAGCTGAGATTTCCTTTTTCTTGAGACTCTGCAAGATCAATAAATTAATTCAAACACCATATTATTATATCTAAAAGGCAAAGCAAAAGACGAGGAGTGACAAACATTGAATACCGAGGTTGATGACAAAATATGTATAAATTAAATAATCATGAGGGACAATGACATCTTTGGGGATGAATGCATGTGTCATCTATGGGGACAATGACATCTATTCTTTGAGCAAAATCATACTGGCCAAGAATGAACCAACCAAAAGTGTATTTTAGTGACGAACAACTTTATTCGGAATGATATCAGAGGTGAGTTTTCCTTTTCCTTGAGACTCTTCAAGATCAATAAATTAATTCAAACAGCATATCATTATTTCTAAAATGCAAAGCAAAAGACGAGGAGTGACAGACATTGAATACCAAGGTTCATGATAAAATATGTATAAATTAAACAATAGAACTCACGAGAGACAATGAGAACTCTAGGGATGAATGCATGTGTCATATATGGGGACAATGACATCTATTCTTTGAGCAAAACTCTACTGGCCAAGTATGAACCAACCAAAAGTGTGTTTTAGTTGGACGAACAACTTTATTCTAAATGATATCATAGCCGAGTTTTCCTTTTTCTTGAGACTCTGCAAGATCAATAAATTAATTCAAACACCATATCATTATCTCTAAAAGGCAAAGAAAAAGATGAGGAATGACAGACATTGAATACCGAGGTTCATGACAAAATATGTATAAATTAAACAATAGAACTCATGAGGGACAATGACATCTCTTGGGATGAATGCATGTGTTATCTCTAGGGACAATGATATCTATTCTTTGAGCAAAACCCTACTGGCCAAATATGAACCAACCAAAATTGTGTTTTAGTTGGACGAACAACTTTATTCTGAATGATATCAGAGCTGAGTTTGCCTTTTCCTTGAGACTATGCAAAATCAATAAATTAATTCAAACACTATATTATTATCTGTAAAAGGATAAGCTAAAGACGAGGAGTGACAGACATTGAATACCGAGGTTCGTGACAAAATATGCATAAATTAAAGAATAGAACTCACGAGGGACAATAACATATCTACGTACAATGACATCTATTCTTTAAGCAAAACACTACTGGCTAAGTGTGAACCAACTAAAAGTGTGTCTTAGTTGGACGAACAGCTTTATTCGGAATGATATCAGAGCTGAGTTTTCCTTTTCCTTGAGACTGTGCAAGATCAATAAATTAATTCCAACATTATATTATTATCTATAAAAGGCAAAGCAAAAGACGAGGAGTTACAGACATTTAATACCGACGTTGATGACAAAATATGTATAAATTAAAAAATAGAACTCACGAGGGACAATGACATCTCATGGGATGAATGCATGTGTCATCTCTTGGGACAATGACATCTATTCTTTGAGTAAAACCCTACTAGTCAAGTATGAACCAACCAAAATTGTGCTTTAGTAGGACAAACAACTTTATTTTAAATGATATCAGAGTTGAGATTTCCTTTTCCTTGAGACTCTACAATATCGATAAATTAATTCAAACATCATATTATTATCTCTAAAAGCAAAGCAAAAGATGAGGAGTGACATACATTAAATACCGAGGTTGATGATAAAATATATATAAATTAAGCAATAGAACTTACGAGGAACAATGACATCTCTAGGGATGAATGCATGTGTCATCTCTGGGATAATGACATCTATTCTTTGAGCAAAACCCTACTAGTGAAGTATGAACCAACCAAAAATGTGTTTTAGTTGGACAAACCGCTTTATTCTGAATGATATCAGAGCTGAGTTTTCCTTTTCCTTGAGACTTCGCAAGATCAATAAATTAATTCAAACACAATATTATTATCTCTAAAAGGCAAAGCAAAAGACGAGGAGTTACAGACATTGAATACCGAGGTTCATGACAAAATATGTATAAATTAAACAATAGAACTCACGAGGGACAATGACATCTATTCTTTGAGCAAAAACCTACTGGCCAAGTATGAACCAACCAAAAATGTGTTTTAGTTCGACGAACAGCTTTATTCTGAATGATATCAGAGCTGAGATTTCCTTTTTCTTGAGACTCTGCAAGATCAATAAATTAATTCAAACACCATATTATTATATCTAAAAGGCAAAGCAAAAGACGAGGAGTGACAAACATTGAATACCGAGGTTGATGACAAAATATGTATAAATTAAATAATCATGAGGGACAATGACATCTTTGGGGATGAATGCATGTGTCATCTATGGGGACAATGACATCTATTCTTTGAGCAAAATCATACTGGCCAAGAATGAACCAACCAAAAGTGTATTTTAGTGACGAACAACTTTATTCGGAATGATATCAGAGGTGAGTTTTCCTTTTCCTTGAGACTCTTCAAGATCAATAAATTAATTCAAACAGCATATCATTATTTCTAAAATGCAAAGCAAAAGACGAGGAGTGACAGACATTGAATACCAAGGTTCATGATAAAATATGTATAAATTAAACAATAGAACTCACGAGAGACAATGAGAACTCTAGGGATGAATGCATGTGTCATATATGGGGACAATGACATCTATTCTTTGAGCAAAACTCTACTGGCCAAGTATGAACCAACCAAAAGTGTGTTTTAGTTGGACGAACAACTTTATTCTAAATGATATCATAGCCGAGTTTTCCTTTTTCTTGAGACTCTGCAAGATCAATAAATTAATTCAAACACCATATCATTATCTCTAAAAGGCAAAGAAAAAGATGAGGAATGACAGACATTGAATACCGAGGTTCATGACAAAATATGTATAAATTAAACAATAGAACTCATGAGGGACAATGACATCTCTTGGGATGAATGCATGTGTTATCTCTAGGGACAATGATATCTATTCTTTGAGCAAAACCCTACTGGCCAAATATGAACCAACCAAAATTGTGTTTTAGTTGGACGAACAACTTTATTCTGAATGATATCAGAGCTGAGTTTGCCTTTTCCTTGAGACTATGCAAAATCAATAAATTAATTCAAACACTATATTATTATCTGTAAAAGGATAAGCTAAAGACGAGGAGTGACAGACATTGAATACCGAGGTTCGTGACAAAATATGCATAAATTAAAGAATAGAACTCACGAGGGACAATAACATATCTACGTACAATGACATCTATTCTTTAAGCAAAACACTACTGGCTAAGTGTGAACCAACTAAAAGTGTGTCTTAGTTGGACGAACAGCTTTATTCGGAATGATATCAGAGCTGAGTTTTCCTTTTCCTTGAGACTGTGCAAGATCAATAAATTAATTCCAACATTATATTATTATCTATAAAAGGCAAAGCAAAAGACGAGGAGTTACAGACATTTAATACCGACGTTGATGACAAAATATGTATAAATTAAAAAATAGAACTCACGAGGGACAATGACATCTCATGGGATGAATGCATGTGTCATCTCTTGGGACAATGACATCTATTCTTTGAGTAAAACCCTACTAGTCAAGTATGAACCAACCAAAATTGTGCTTTAGTAGGACAAACAACTTTATTTTAAATGATATCAGAGTTGAGATTTCCTTTTCCTTGAGACTCTACAATATCGATAAATTAATTCAAACATCATATTATTATCTCTAAAAGCAAAGCAAAAGATGAGGAGTGACATACATTAAATACCGAGGTTGATGATAAAATATATATAAATTAAGCAATAGAACTTACGAGGAACAATGACATCTCTAGGGATGAATGCATGTGTCATCTCTGGGATAATGACATCTATTCTTTGAGCAAAACCCTACTAGTGAAGTATGAACCAACCAAAAATGTGTTTTAGTTGGACAAACCGCTTTATTCTGAATGATATCAGAGCTGAGTTTTCCTTTTACTTTAGACTTCGCAAGATCAATAAATTAATTCAAACACCATATGATTATCTCTGGGATGAATGCATGTGTCATCTTTGGGGACAATGACATCTATTCTTTGAGCGAAACCCTACTTGCCAAGCATTATTATCTCTAAAAGGCAAAGACAAAAGACGAGGAGTGATAGACATTGAATACCGAGGTTGATGATAAAATATGTATAAATTAAACAATAGAACTAACAAGGGACAATGACATCTCTAGGGATGAATACATGCGTCATCTATGGGGTCAATGACATCTATTCTTTGAGCAAAACCCTACTAGCTAAGAATAAACCAACCAAAAGTGTATTTTAGTTTGACAAACAGCTTTATTCTGAATGATATCAGAGCTGAGATTTCTTTTTCCTTGAGACTCTACAAGATCAATAAATTAATTCAAACACCGTATTATTATCTCTAAAAGGCAAAGCAAAAGACGAGGAGTGACAGATATTGAATACCGAGATTGATGACAAAATATGTATAAATTAAACAATAAAACTCACGAGGGACAATGACATCTTTGGGGATGAATACATGTGTCATCTATAGGGACAATGAAATCTATTCTTTGAGCAAAACCCTACTGGCCAAGAATGAACCAACCAAAAATGTGTTTTAGTTGGACAAACAACTTTATTCTAAATGATATCAGAGTTGAGTTTTCCTTTTCCTTAAGACTCTCCAAGATCAATAAATTAATTCAAACACCATATCATTATCTCTAAAAGGCAAAGAAAAAGACGAGGAGTGACAGACATTGAATACCGAGGTTGATGACAAAATATGTTTAAATTAAACAACATAACTCACGAGAGACAATGACATCTCTAGGGATGAATGCATGCGTCATCTCTGGGGACAATGATATCTATTATTTGAGCAAAACCCTACTGGCCAAGTATGAACCAACCAAAAGTTATTATCTCTAAAAGGCAAAGCAAAAGATGAGGAGTGACAGACATTGAATACCGAGGTTCATGACAAAATATGTATAAATTAAACAATAGAACTCACGAGGGACAAAGACATCTCTAGGGACAATGACATCTATTCTTTGAGGAAAACCCTGCTGGCCTAGGTATGAACGAACCAAAAGTGTGTTTTTGTTGGACGAACAGTTTTATTCTAAATGATATCAGAGCTGAGTTTTCATTGTCCTTAAGACTCTGTAAGATCAATAAATTAATTCAAACACCATATTATTATCTCTAAAAAGAAAAGCAAAAGATGAGGAGTGAGAGACATTGAATACCGAGGTTCATGATAAAATATGTATAAATTAAAGAATAGAACTCACGAGGGACAATGACATCTCTAGGGATGAATGCATGTGTCATCTCTGGGGACAATGACATCTATTCTTTGAGCAAAATCCTACTTGCCAAAAATGAACCAACCAAAAGTGTGTTTTAGTTGGACGAACAACTTTATTCTAAATGATATCAGAGCTAAGTTTTCCTTTTCCTTAAGACTTTACAAGATCAAACACCATATTATTATCTCTAAAATGATAAGCAAAAGACGAGAACTGACAGACATTGAATATCGAGGTTAATGATAAAATATGTATAAATTAAAAAATAGAACTCACGAGGGACAATGACATCTCTGGGATAAATGCATGTGTCATCTCTGGGAAAAATGACATCTATTCTTTGAGCAAAACCCTACTTGTCAAGCATTGTTATCTCTAAAAGGCAAAGCAAATGATGAGGAGTGACATACATTAAATACCTAGGTTAATGACAAAATATGTATAAATTAAACAATAGAACTCACGAGGGACAATGACATCTCTAGGATGAATGCATGTGTCATCTACGGGGACAATGATATCTACTCTTTGAGCAAAACCCTACTGGCGAAGTATGAACCAACCGAAAGTGTGTTTTAGTTGGACAAACAACTTTATTCTGAATGATATCAGAGGTGAGTTTTCCATTTCATTGAGTCTCTACAAAATCAATAAATTAATTCAAACATCATATCGTTATCTCTAAAAGGCAAAGTAAAAGATGAGGAGTGATAGACATTGAATACCGAGGTTCATGATAAAATATGTATAAATTAAACAATAGAACTCACGAGGGACAATGACATCTCTAGGGATGAATGCATGCGTCATCTCTAGGGACAATGATATTTATTCTTTGATCAAAACCCTACTGGCCAAGTATGAACCAACCAAAAGTGTGTCTTAGTTGGACGAACAACTTTATTCTAAATGATATCAGAGCTGAGTTTTCCTTTTCCTTGAGACTCTGTAAGATTAATAAATGAATTCAAACACCATATTATTATCTCTAAAAGGCAAAGCAAAAGATGAGGAGTGACAGACATTGAATACCAAGGTTCATGACAAAATATGTATAAATTAAACAATAGAACTCACGAGGGACAATGACGTCTCTGGGTATGAATGCATGCGTCATCTCTAGGGACAATGATATCTATTATTTGAGCAAAACTCTACTGGCCAAGTATGAACCAACCAAAAGTGTGTTTTAGTTGGACGAACAACATTATTCTGAATTATATCTGAGTTGAGTTTTTCTTTTCCTTGAAACTCTTCAAGATCAATAAATTAATTCAAACACCATATCATTATCTCTAAAAGGCAAAGCAAAAGACTAGGACTGACAAACATTGAATACCGAGGTTCATGACAAAATATGTATAAATTAAACAATAAAATTCACGAGGGACAATGACATCTCTGGGGATGAATGCATGCGTCATCTCTGGGGACAATGATATCTATTATTTGAGCAAAACCCTACGGACCAAGTATGAACCAACCAAAAGTATGTCTTAGTTGGACGAACAACTTTATTCAGAATGATATCAAAGTTGAGTTTTCCTTTTCTTTGATATTTTGCAAGATCAATAAATTAATTGAAACACCATATTATTATCTCTAAAAGGCAAAGCAAAAGACGAGGAGTGATAGATATTGAATACCGAGGTTGATGACAAAATATGTATAAATTAAATAATAGAACTCAAAAGGGACAATGACATCTCGTAGGATGAATGCATGTGTCATCTCTAGGACAATGACATCTATTCTTTGAGCAAAACCGTACTAGTCGAGTATGAACCAACCAAAATTATGCTTTAGTTGGACGAACAACTTTTTTCTAAATAATATCAGAGCTGAGTCTTCCTTTTCCTTAAGACTCTGCAAGATCAATAAATTAATTCAAACACCATATCATTATCTCTAAATGGCAAAGGAAAAGACGAGGAGTGACAAACATTGAATACTGAGGTTCTTGACAAAATATGTATAAATTAAACAATAGAACTAACGAGGGACAATGACATCTCTAGGATGAATGCATGTGTCATCTCTGGGGACAATGACATCTATTCTTTGAGCAAAACCCTACTGGCCAAGAATGAACCAATCAAAAGTGTGTTTTAGTTGGACGGACAACTTTATTTGGAATGATATCAGAGTTGATTTTTCCTTTTCATTGAAACTCTATAAGATGAATAAATTAATTCAAACATCATATTATTATCTCTAAAAGGCAAAACAAAAGAACAGGAGTGACAGACATTGAATACAGAGATTAATGACAAAATATGTATAAATTAAACAATAAAACTCACGAGGGACCATGACATCTCTAGGGACAATGACATCTATTCTTTGAGCAAAACACTACTGGCCAAGTATGAACCAACCAAAAGTATGTTTTAGTTGGGCGAACAACTTTATTCGGAATGATATCAGAGCCGAGTTTTCCTTTTTCTTGATACTCTGCAAGATCAATAAATTAATTCAAACGCCATATTATTATCTCTAAAAGGCAAAGCAAAAGACGACGAGTGACAGACATTGAATACCGAGGTTGATGACAAAATACGTATAAATTAAACAATAGAACTCACGAGGGACAATGACATCTCTATGGATGAATGCATGTGTCATTTATGGGAACAATGATATCTATTCTTTGAGCAAAACCCCACTGGCCAAGAATGAACCAACCAAAAGTGTTTTTTAGTTGGACGAACTGCGTTATTCTGAATGATATCGGAGTTGAGTTTTCCTTTTCCTTGAGACTCTGTAAGATCAATAAATTAATTCAAACACCATATTATTATCTCTAAAAGGCAAAGCAAAAGATGAGGAGTGACGGACATTGAATACCGAGATTCATGACAAAATATGTATAAATTAAATAATATTTTTGTTAGGGGTAAAGTCTGACAAGGTGTAGCGACCAAGTACCCACATTGAAGAAAGACAGTCTAGGGTACAAGATAAAAAAGAATGCTTTGCATTCCAAGCCAAAGTGAGAAAATGTCTGTTCTTCAGCCTCTATCCCTTATTCTGCTCTGCTAACTATATCCGAATACAACTCCTAACTACGTAGAATGCTTACGATTGCAAAAAAACATTTAATAGTGCTTCACTTGATCCTAGATCTAGTCATTGATCAACACTTTTATTAAGTGATCACTCACACTATCAACCAACAAAGATCCTCTTTGGTGATCCAAAGTGTGAACACTATCCTTACTCTTACGCTGATCGCCGCCATTCCTTTCTTGGAAGAACTGCATCGTGTTATGTTCCATTACCCTACGGGGAACATTGTCCAATAAATCCTGTGTATCGGAAAAAAGATTAATTCCTACGCAAAAAACCTTTATCTTCCACAACCTGAAATGGAGACTTCTAGGCTAGGGTTAAACATATTCTTCTTTATAAATAGCCAACGAGTTGCTATTGTTTAATAGTACAATTCGAGCTAGATAACATTCAAATAACTAATATTTAATTAACACCATGCCACGGTGATATTGGGTTAGTCATAACACTCAAAGAACCACAATGATTGTCCAGACCTTAATAAGCTTGTCTGTGTTTTGGGCACCCTAATTTTGTTATCTTCTTATTTAATTTTCAATGAACTTTAAAAATTATCTTTTTAAAAAATAATCTTTTATCACACTAAAAAATAACTATAAATCTAAAAAACATTTGTTAGGATATTGTATTCCCTCCAAAATGGGGAATGTGCATGATGCCCTTTTAGAAGGAAAGAGAAGGGAATGTGATTATGCCTTTAGTCTTTATTTTAATTGACATAAGATACCCTTACCTTCATCAATAACAACATGCCTATTCTTGAAATTGAACCCTAATTAATAAAGCTTTCTTTTTAATAAAATGAAACTTTGCTTGACATGTTATTTAATTTGTTGGTAGGTTTATCATTTTACATTATAGTTTTAGTTTATAAAATTAAATTTATTGTCTATTCTAATTCAACATATTGGTACAAAATATAATTAATATACTTTATGTTTGTTTATGTACATATCGACAAATTAGATGTTTGAAGTTTTAAGATAAATTATTTAAATCCCTCCTGAATTCTCACAAATATAATAAAGATATATTAACAAACAGTTCCAATTTCAACCGATCACGATAATAACTTTCTCAATAATCATATTACTCACAGTCATATTCTACAAAATATATAAAATTGACATGCCAAACACGTCCTATGCATCCATTATATATTAAAGTAAATAGATATTGTTGAATGAAACAACTCTCTTTTGATTTATTTAAAATATTCAACATTTTCATGGTAAACTTATTTATCGCTGATAATTCAAAAAATATCTAAATTTTATAATAACAAATAATATATTTGTCATTAGGATGACACTGATGATGAATGTCAATTTTATAGTATCATAATATTAATTTAATATGTGTTTAGTATTGTGATATTTAGTATTGTGAGGTGAAATGTTTTCTTAAAATAATTTTTTTATTTAGAAATATATTAAAATATTTTTTTAGATATTTTTTATATGTTTAATATCAACACATTAAAATTATTGAAAAACACTATAAATATTAATTTAATATTTTTTAAAGTAAAATATATTTTTAAAACATATCAAAATATAGTTTCAACCACATGAAGTTTCTAGGCTAAGAAATTCTTTTATTATATAATTTAATATATTTAAGCATTTTCATAAATTAAAAAACATAAAAAATAATAATTTAGATTATGTATTTAATGTTAATTTTAATTCAAATAAAAAAAAGAATCCCTATAAATACAATCAATGTATAAAGAAAAAGGCTTATTTTTAGTAGAAAGAAACGGGCTTTAAAAGGATTAAATATAATGTTTTAGTTTTTACCAAAAAAAATTTAAAAAAATCATTTCTTGTATTTTGTAAAAAAAAAAAGAAATTAAAAAAAAATCTTACGTTTTCCCGTTATAGCAAAGATAAGGTAAGACTTAAGAGCATCCCATTCTGTCGCAATTCTCTCCCATTTCCAATTTTTAGGGCAACCTTTTTCCCTCCTCTCTCTCCTCGTCGATCGGTCCATTTTTCCCGGGAAATCCCGACTTCGCGAGAACTTTCCCGGGAAATTAATTAATAAATAAATGGTAAGAATCTGATTTCATCTATCGTGATTCTTCCCTGAATTATCAAAATCTTGATATTGAATTTTGTTATTATCGGTGGTGAAGATGGCTAGCCAAGGAAGTTCGACGAGGAAAAGTATGTCGTCTTCGTCGTTTCATGGAAGGAAAAAAGCTAACGAGGGAGGAGGAGGTCCTGATGCTTCTAGGAAATCTATCACTGCTTCGCGCTCTATGTATGTTTCCTCTGCGTTTTTTTTATTATTTATTTTTGAATTGCGAATTTTGATTCCTTCTTTGTTTGTTTCTGCGTTAAATCTGAAATTTACTTTCATTTCTATTTATTGATTTAATAATTAGAGGACGCAGAGGATTTAAGGAAAAAAATTATTAAGTTTGGGGCATTTTAAATTTGATTTTTAGTGTTTTATTGTTACATATAATTTAGTTTTTTTTTTTTTTTTTTGTAGAGATTATAAATTGTGAGATAGGAGAAGAAGAGCTTTGAATTGTATAGTGTCTGTTGCTTGCAATTGTGAGCTATGGAAATGATTCAATCAATATTAGTCTGGTTCATGAGGAAAAAAATGTGTTCGATGGTGGAGAGGTGTGTCCCAACAGGATGAATTTGGATTCTAGGTTGGTTCTTGATGTCGTGTATGTTAATGGTTCTATTCATTTTTTAGGAAATGAAAGGATAACAAATTTTTGGATCAATGAAAGTGAATAGTTATGGAAGGCGATCATCAGGAGTTCTTCTAGTGAATAGTTATGGATGGGGGTGTTGAAGAGGCATATACCTAGAATTCAACTCCTCTCTGCACTTCTTTTCTATCCCCTTATTATTCACGCTTCTCCCTACTACAGTAATGGGATGTTTGGGCTTAGTAAATCACGAAACGCAAGGCATGGCCTTGGCCTCATGTTTAGGTAATCAATCTTTTGTGCTACGTTAACATTGAATTCATGGTAGGAGAAATATTAGTGATCTCTGATTATGTAGATAGATAGGCAGGTATCCAGTTCACATGACAAATATAGATCACTGGAAGGTCTAGCAGCAATGGTTGCTACATCACCATTAATGTAATCTTCTATTTGCAACTACATCTTAAACAGGGGACTAACTGGAGAGCGCACAGTAAAACGGCTGCGCTTGTCAAAGGCCTTGACAGTTCCTGAGAGCACAAGCATTTATGAGGCTTGCCGTCGGATGGCTGCTCGTAGAGTTGATGCCTTATTGCTAACCGACTCTAATGCGTTACTTTGTGGCATCCTTACAGATAAGGTGTGACTAAAATTTTATGTTTCTGGGTCAAAAAAAAAAACCCTAGTGGAAAGAAGTTTTCTTCTCCTTTACCCTAATGTGGACCTTTATTTATGTCTTATTTCCTCTTTTTTGTAGGATTTAGCTTCAAGAGTAATTGCTCCTGAGGTCAATCTTGAGGAGACACCTGTTTCTAAAGTTATGACTAGGAACCCTGTTTTTGTTCTCTCTGACACTCTTGCTGTGGAAGCTCTCCAGAAGATGGTTCAAGGTTTGTAATAAACTGAGATGCATGTCAACCTTGCAAGCCTGTTACATCATGCCATGTGGATATGGTTCTGATACTAGTAATTAACAGGAAAATTCAGACATTTGCCTGTTGTCGAGAATGGAGAGGTTATTGCCTTACTTGACATAGCGAAGTGTTTGTATGACGCTATTGCTCGTATGGAAAGGGCTGCAGAAAAAGGAAAAGCCATTGCTGCAGCTGTTGAAGGTGTTGAAAAAAATTGGGGGACATCCATATCTGGTTAGTGAAAGTGTTCCTTTGAATAACATTTGGATTACTTGTCTTTCTGGCTACTTTGTTACAACATAACATAGAGTAGAATTTGTTCCTTACTTTTCTTTGCACTTTTGTTTTATTTTTTAATTTTTGGTTCACATGCAGTTCCCAATACATTCATTGAGACACTTCGAGAGCGAATGTTTAGGCCTGCTTTGTCTACTATAATACCAGAGAATTCAAAGTAGGTAATACTTTGTCTCCTTGTGTGTTTATCTTGGATACTCTACCACTAATTGCTTAGAGGATATGTGGACAAAATAGACAGCCAGTTCTTTAATTTGATATGTTTTTGCATCTTTCAGGGTTGTAACTGTATCACCGTCAGAAACTGTTTTGGTGGTGACAAAGAAGATGCTTGAATCTCGATCAGGCTGTGCAGTAGTGACTGTTGATGAAAAACCCCGAGGAATTTTTACGTGAGTTTAATTTTAAATTGCATCTAGCAAGCAAGTGAATAGAGTTAAAAACTACATCCATCATCTGTGTTTGCATCAAAATCTTATAGCAGGAAGTGTTTTTTTTGTTTATTATTAATATACATCATTTTATTTTATTTTTAATTCTGTCAGTTCAAAAGATATCTTGATGCGAGTAATAGCACAAAATCTTCCTCCAGATTCAACTCTTGTAGAGAAGGTATTTCTCTTTCAGATAGCATAGTTGGCTTTCCAAGGGAATTTGTCAAAAGAAAATTGTGTATGTCCTGTATCCTTCAAGTTGCAACGATATAGAATCTGCTAACAGTAAGGAGAATGTGATTATGTACCTTCTAAAAAGAGCCATAATCCAATTATAGTTCTATCTTAGTGGATGTTTTTGGTGAGACTTTGGGAATGAGATACCTGTTTAGCATATTTTGAGTGAAGCAATGGCTCTCAAAATGTAAACTTGGACCCTTACATAGAACTACAGAAGAACATGCCTCTCAGATAAATGGAAGAAAGTGGTTGAGTCGGTCATCTTGCTTTGGGTTTTTCTACAGGTCATGACTCCCAATCCAGAATGTGCAACAATTGATACACCAATTGTTGATGCTCTGCACACCATGCATGATGGGAAATTCTTGCACCTTCCTGTGGTAGATAGAGGTACCATTCTCTTAGATGAAGAGTGAAATGCTTTTTGGCCAGTCATTTTGGTTTCTGATGACCTTGGATGGTTGGATGCAGATGGGAACATAGTTGCTGTCATTGATGTGATTCATATCACTCATGCTGCAGTCGCCACAGTAAGCCAAGCCCATGTCCTTCTTGGACTATGTAGTGCTTTACAATGTTCTCTTTGCAAGTTTCATTGACTTAATGAATTATTATTCCTTAGGATAACATCTACAACATGCTCTCAAATCTGAAAAGCAAGTATTCTTCAAAATTCCTCAGTTATCTGTTTCCAGCTTGTACTCAATATCATACTCTTGAAAATTTGTTGAATTCTTCCTATATGTATCAAAAGAATAACAAATAGAAGGGAAATTCTGCTACTTGAAGATACTTTGAATATGTATCCATTACATATAATATCCTAAACTTCTAAGAATTGATGTGTCAACATATCTGCATTCGGATCCAAGCTCATGTTTCCTTCCTATGCACAAATAAATTTTGTAAAGAGTCAAGACATCCAGAAAATTTAAAGTAATTAATTGTAATGGATGATTTTAATATCAATAATAGGAATGGAAGTTTGGAGTTGGAGAAGGATGGTCTCTGCCTTTTATGCCATCACAAACTGTTGTGTTAGAATTCAAGTGCATGGCTTATGCGTGTGTTGTTTAGAAGTGTAATTGGGAATTATGTCTTTTTCAAAAAGTGAAGGCAGGGAAGGTAGATGAGTGTCATGCTTAAATTATTAAGATGGCATGCATGTGGTAATTTATTTTCCGGCTCTCCTCATAATGTTTAAATTTATATTATTGGTCTTGGGAAAAACATAAGATGCTATGATTATTGCAGAGAAGAATAAAAGCATTTATACCATCCCTTCATTAATCAGGTCGGGAATACTACTGGAGCAAATAATGAGACTGCAAGCACAATGATGCAGAAGTTTTGGGATTCTGCCATGGCTATGAGTCCTAATGATGACGAGGACGAGACGCGGAGGTTAGATGTTTTGGTGTTAATATTAAGCAAGATTTTGATTTCTTCTACCGGGTTTACTTACACGTAGTTGGTGAAATGGCAGTGAAGGTTCCTTGAAAATAGCTTCTGAAGGGACAGAGACGGCGAGATCTCTGCTCTATCCATCATCAGGGTTGCCAAACAACTTTTCTTTTAAAATTGAAGACAAAAAGGGTCGAATGCACAGATTTACTTGTGGTAAGATATTTGTTTTGCTTTCTATACAAGGCTTTTAAGATGGTCATGAATTTGCTTTTCCTCACTGCATCTAGCATAGCTTATGGAATGTACACTTCATTGCAAGTTACTGCCAGGTGACTTGCTTTTAGAAAGTATAAATATATATTTGTGATTCCCATAAATTTAGATTTTTGGCTTTGGATATGTGAATGGCTGAATGCTGTGAAATCCTGGTTTCATTTAATGAAAACAAGGCTCACATATAATTGGTAGCTGACCTTGTTTATTGATTTCTTTTGATGTAGAGACCCGAAGTCTGACTGATCTAATAACTTCAATCCTTCAGAGGCTAGGGGATGATATTAACCGCAACAACTTACCTCAAATTCTGGTATATTTTATGGACTTTGTACTGTGTGATCAGTAACCTTAATAATTTATTTTCTTTCTGTTAATTTCATACTAATTCATGGTTGCGTTCTGCAGTATGAAGATGAAGACCATGACAAAGTTGTTCTGGCATCAGATAGTGACCTCACTACTGCTGTAGAGCATGCAAGATCAGCTGGTTTGAAGGTATTGTCAGCTGTCTGCTTGTCATTAATGTTTTTCTTTAGAAAAGTGGGATAATTAAGTTAAGGGACAAACTTACCTGGTGAATGGGTTACTGGTGGCAATGGCATTAATATTTGTAAACTATTTGAGAATAGTTCTTTGTGGATCATCCTCTAGACATGAAAGACTTCTTTTTGAAGTTCTTTTATTTTCCTTTATTTCCTATCAAAATTTTATATGGACATGGTTGCACAAAGAAATTAAGAAAAGAATGGGTAACCTGAATAATTCTAGAAAAAACAAAACCAGGAAGTCCTGGCAACAGAATATTATATTATTGTGAATATGCTTATATGAGAAGATATAGAATAACGAGTACCTTAGATGAAAAGAATGGATTTTTGGACCAGTGGATGTGCACACTCTCTTCCCCCCAACTAGACTGCCCTCATTAATACTTTTTGTTCTTAGTTTTTGATATCTTAAATTTATTCCTAACCTACAATATGAATAGAGTTCCCCCCCTCTTTTATCCTATGGAGGTTAAGTTTCCTTTTGTTTTGGGTTCCACTTTCTTAGCTAGTTCATGAAGACTGAGGGCTCTTTTCCTGTCATTCCTTTTTGCCTTATTCGTGACTTGATATGTCTGAAAAGGATAAAAAAAGGGTCAGCTACGATTAATATCGTTTGATGTTTTCATTATATTTTAGTTATATATATTTTCTTCAAACTTGTATTGTTTTTTAAAGGGAAAAGGGTGGATTCATGTAATGTCCTGGTCATGCTTAATTTATTTTCCAGTAAGGCCTAAACTTTGATCTCTCGTTTTTTGGATCTTTTCTAGAAATAACAGTGAATGCTTGCATGAAAGGTGTTTTTCTATTTTTTAATCATGTTTTGCTGCTGCAATCCTTCTTTGCTAAATGGATCTTGAAGCTCTGCAGTCTCGATTAATTACATCGATCAACTTTGCAGGGTCTGAGATTGCACTTAGATTATACAGGCACACGCCGAAGGAGAGGTTCTAGTTCAGAAAGTCTTGATTATGCTCAAGCAGATGCATGGGCTTCTGCATACAGTGCTGTTGCCGCAGGTGCTGCTCTTGTTGCTGGGTTAGGCGTATTAGCATACTTAAGGAGATCTGGTTACTGATACTCTTAAAGTTTATACATTCTTAACATCTTCTTGCAGTAATTTTTTGCAAGGGAGTTTTCTAACGATTGATGTTCTTATAGAAAGGACATATACAAGAAAACTTCATTCATGGTTATGGTTATTCTGTAATTCGCATTTATAACTGCCACTTCTGTGTATTTTGTCATTGGAGGTGTGCTCCTTCACAAATTTGGAGATTTTTGTGTACAGAAATCACAGCCACCGTTCAGTTTGACTGAGGTTGCTTATCAAATTTAAATATAGGCAAGGCAAGAAAAGAGCTGCGTTTTCTTGTTTTTCAAAATTCCCAAATCACTTTAAATTCAAATGACAGACTGGTTTTCTTACCCCGGAGTTGATTTTTTTTCAAGCTTCTTCAAGGCAAGGCCACGGCTATTTTTTATGGCCAATGCAAGTGGGGTCGGATAGTGGAATTCAACAAAAGATTTAGCTAGCAAATGCATGATATAATGAGAACCATTCAATCCTATGATTGCACTCCTGTAATTATATAAAAATAATGTATTATTATGTACATGTGTGACATAGCGTAGAGCGAGTTACTAGACAGAATGTTTTTCGTTCAAATTATTTTTTTTTTTTTTTTATGTTTTAACCTATCAATATAGTCTATAAACATATCTGCTAAACCTTGCACGTCAATGCATGAGCATGATTATTCCTAGAACAATATAAATTGGCCAGCCAACATCGAGGGTCGCAATCCCACATGATAGCAACTTTGAGCAGCAAAATTACTTGGGTCGTGCAGCTGGATTGGAAGAATCTCCCGTCCTAATTCTGACTGCATTGTCTTATCACACCATCCTTGATGAACGAATTGAATCACCATAGCCTTCTTCCCTGCAGGTGCAAGAGTGTGCAGTGACCTCGACAAAGCACTACATTTAATGGCCTCTGTCTCTATATACAGCTCGAGGTGCTTGATTTGAATGCCTTCTTAATTCGGACTGCCGATATGCGATGAGGGAATCACTGCGCATTAGTTTCCGGCAAAGAAGCTCGATCAATTCAGTTGGAACCCCGGCATGATACAAGCAGCAGAGACACAGGATCACATACCAAAATATGCCATTTACAAGAGCTTTCAATTCAAGTGGGGTACGAAAGTTATGAGAGTTTTTATTAATGGTATCAAGCTTCAAGTGCTTGACATTAGATAAAGCAGGAGAAGAGATATTCTTCAATATTCAGAAAAGGCCAAGTTATGATATAAACTGCAGATGAGATTCTGAATAATGTCCTCTTCGTCAACATAAACTCCTTTCAGCGAAAGAAGACGTAGAGAGGCCAAGTTATGACTTCAGGATCAATAGTCAGTCAGCTATATCCACTTAACTTAAAGACAGTTAATGAATCTACACAGAAGTGTGATCGGACAAAAAATCAAGATCATCATCGTCATTTTTATAATTAAATCTGCCTTTTTTGTTCTAAGTGGAGATTTAACTCAGAAACACCATTCTCGGTAGCCAGTGTCAACAGATCATCATCACACGAGACGAAAGTTCTTCATCATCATCACCATCAAAATCCAGGGTCATAGATAGACCGAACCTCCATTCTAATGCAACATACCACAGTGCTGCTGCTAAGCTATGCTGGTCTTCATGCTGCTGATTTTGAGTTGATAGCTTGTCTTTTCGACTAGAACAATATGTTTTTGGTGTCAGGATTGTTGTTTTGTTAGTCCTTTCCCAACTCTTTTGGATGGAGACATGTCATTGTGCATTGCACTGCAGTAATCTTCTATTTCAAGTTTTATCCTGTTTACTTTCTCCTAATAAAATGTCAGTGCTGATTGCTCTAAGCGAAGAAAAAAGCTGGCATTTGGATATTCATACTGGAACTCAAGAAATCCAATTTGTGCAGGTTATTATCCCAACTAACGAAGAGGTCTCGACAGGATTGCTACGTATAAAATTGCTAACTATTCGATAATCATAGTTGGTGATGATATCACTATTCTCATGGCTACTAAAGAACTGTACAAGAGATTTTCACCTTTTATAGCTCCTCGAAGGCCATAATAATACAGATTATTTATGTCGATATATTTGTAGGATAGATTGGATTTAAATACATAACCGCCTGTGAAACAATCAGTTACCCATAAAAGAATAACCGTTTCTTCAAAACCCACATTTTGGCTCCACTTCCTTGAAAACTCTCACAATCTCTCTCTCAAGAAAGCATCCAAGAAACACTCTCAAAGAAATCAACAGTGGCTGACAAAGATCAAAATCCAAATGATCTTGGTAAAATCCACTCTCCAACTCCACAGCTGAATCTTCACAACGCAATCAGGAAAAGTAACCAGGATGCTATAGAGACATCACCAAGTGAGTTAATGGGGTATTCTACTCAACGTGAAGGAACCAATCTTGAAGGAAGCTCAAAGATTGGTTCTGCTAAGGAATCATCAATGGCTGACAAAGATCAAACTACAAATGATCCTACTCAATCTCGTGAAAGATCCAGTCTTGAAGCTGAAAGCACCAAGAAAGCTGGTCAGAATGATGTGTTAAACAAAGAAGAAGATAGTGAGGTTAAAGGATTGCCTGAGCCTGAGTTAGAGACTGTTCATAGTGGAGATGTAGAAGGTGATACAGAAGAATCAAAGATAGATGTTTCTCAGGAACAACGGTTTCTTGGAAAAATCCACTTTCCAACTCCACAGCTGAATCTTTCTAATGCGGTCAGGAAAAGTAATCAAGACGTTCTAAAGACAAGGAGTGGGTTAATGGCGCCTTCTGGTCAACATGAAAGAGCCAACCTCGAAGCAATTAGCCCAAAGATTGATTCTACTCAGGAATCCAGTGAGCTTTCTGGTGGGATTAAAAGCTTGGCACTTTCTGCTCAACATCAAACAACCAAATTTCAGATTAAAAAAAGGGTTGATTTTTCCCAGATACATGCTGATCGTAATGGATCTGAGGAAGGAGAAGATAGTGGGAATGAAATGTTGGCTGAGTTAGAAACGGGTGAAGAGGAGGCGCTGACATTATCTGGTTATAGTGGAGATAATGAAGAAGAAACAGAAAACGAGTCCAAGGAAGATGATTCCGAGGACGAGTTTCTAGGTACTGAAAATATAGAAGAATCCGATCCAAAGTTTGAAGAACTGTTACAAACTTTGGAGAGTGACACGGAAACCACAGAACAAGAACAACAAACAGGGAGTGAAGAAGGTGTTGTTGTAAAGAAGACGACTCTCCTTGAAAGGATAGCATATAGTTCCTCCAATAATCTTGAGCAAGAAGAAGGTTCTGATGGTGCTGGAGATATTTTGACTAATATAGAAGGATTGGAAGAAGAAATACAAAAAATTGACCTCGAAAGTGGAAGTGAAGATGACAGTTACCAACTCAAGAAGGAAGGAGGTGATGTGAAGCTGATGACTAAAGATGAGAAAGATCAACACCGACCAAAAAAGAGTCTCATGGAATGGTTAAGGGGATATGTTGAATTAGATGAAGATTGGGAGACTGTCAAAGAAATCAAGGCTGAAGTAGTTAGACTGGCAACTGAGCTTTTTCATCTTCTCGTTAATCTCATGTTTTCGTTGCCAGAGATTGACTTAGTGGACACAATGTTTCAAGGGTTCTTTAATTCTCTGAAATATCAATGTAAAGATGAGAACTCCAAGGTAATTCACAGGATCTTGGTTCTACTGGAATTTTCTGATGAAGAAGTGAAAAGGTTGAAAAGGTTAAAGCAGGTGGACATTCCTGAAGAATACTCAGATACTGATCAGGATGATGAATTTAGAGGCATCGAACTGAGGGAAAACTTAATTGAAGGCAGCCACGTTGATCAACTCATTCTCCAATTTTTTGATCCAATTCTGTGTTTGGAAAGTACTCTATTGCGTGAAGGAGAACCTGATAAAGGGATGTTAGTGAAGGATTTACTGTCTGCACTAAAAAATGATCTCGACAGATGTGAGAAAGAGTTAAAAACGATAGCATCAAGGATTGATGAGTTGAAGGCAGAGTATAAATGTATTTTGGGACCAGAGGATCACAACATCTATGAAATGATGAAGTTAAAGATAAATGAATTGTGGAGCCAAGGGTTCGAATCAGATGAAGACGAAAGTTTCAAGTTGAATTTTCAGGCTCAGGGTAATAGCTAGGATGTTTTGCTAAGTCGTAAATAAATAAAAGATAACTGAAACTGCTTAGAACTTTTTAGTTTAATTTCCGCTGTTATTTCTCTGTTGCTGATCGTACTGCATATAATTCTTCATGTGCTTAGATTTTCAATATATTTCAGTACTGGTAGCTGGTTTCTTGGATATCAACATCGAACTGTTGATATTCCTTCATTAATTTTATCTGTGCTAATTCCTCTTTTTGGCAATTTTAATGCTTAAAGTCCAGAAAATAGATTGAGCTTGGCTAAGTTAAACCCTAGCTAGTTTGGAAATGATAGGCAACCAGAAAAACTCTTCCTTGCTTAATGCTCTCGTTCATCTAGTTAAACAGGATCAGTCATATCTTGTTTGTCGTATAAGATGTTGATATATAAATCATAAACATAGGAGGATTAAGTAACAGATTCGTGATGATTGAAAAGGATTAATCCATAATTGAGGAAATTCCAGATTCAATTACAAAAACAAGCAAAGATGTCATGAACTTACCACTCATAGATGTCTATGTCTTTGTCTAGGCTCAACGTAAATATTGCCAGAATAATTAAAATAAATCTACACTATCTTGTCCTTCATGGATAAAATGAATCACCAATTGAAAATGAATCTAATCTTTTGCCCTCGAGCAAGATTTGGTAGTGATTCTAACAAAGTACCACATGTAAAAGCCTTTGCCTCTGCATTTCGTTGCAAGTGCTCGATTTGAATGTCTTTTAAGTCATGCCGCCAGCATTTGATATGAGAAGATGTGCAACAATGTTGTTTTTCTCCTCCCTGCATTAGTTTTTCGCAAAGAATCTGGATAAACAAATTTTCAGAACTCCAGCCTGATATGAGCAGTATAGTCTCTGGATGGCAAACCCAAAGTAAGCCATCAACAATATCTCTGTAATCTTTCAGGTTAGCAAGACTCCCACTAGCTCCAGTAGATGGACAGATTTTAAGCTTCAAGTGCTTGATATCAGGCAAAGCAGGAATGGAGATATTATTTAATGTTTCAGGGATAAATCTGATGCCTACATAGTTTATGCGCAATGTGAGACGTCTGATTTGGTTGAAATTTCCAAGATATTCCCTAAGTTGGAGGAAATCAGAAGAATAGAGAGCGCCTTTGTGAACGTGAAGGGTAGCTTTCTGTAGACTTGATTGGTCGAGTGAAAACGCAGATGGAAATCCATAGGTAAAATGTTTGAATGAATGTAAGCTTGGACTCGTGATGGTGACTTTAGTTAGAGCTGATGACCATAGTTGTAACTTCTCGAGCTGTGGATTCGAAATTTTGATCCTACTAACAGAAGTAGCATAACAATTCAAGGCCAAGACTTTAAGGGCAGGAAATTGAGCAATAAGATCCTGAAATACTTGTCCAATTACTTCTGTTATGTTATAAAACTTTAACTTCAGTACCTCCAGATTCCTGCAACCAGTCATGTCGATGTGGAAGAAACTTTTAACCAAACCAGTTGTGTAGCAAAAGGTTCGAAGACTTGGTACATGAATCTCCATTCTTTCAAGAACACTGTCGCCTTCATTCACCTCAACCTCCTTGAGTTTTATACATCCTGAAATACGAATGCTTTTGACACCATAACAATAAACTAAAGCAAGTTTTTCAATCAGAGGGCAACCGCAGATGAGATTCTGAAGAATGGCCTCATCAACACGAACATTCATCAGAGAGAGAACACGTAGAGAGGGCCAGTTTATGGCATCACGAGGGAGGGAGAGCTTATAATTTCCGTTTAACCTAAGGACAGTTATTTCTTCAGCAGAGAGGAGGGCTCGCGGCAAACAATAATGAGATATATTTTGGAAGTTGAGATCAAACTCGTAAACACCACACTTAGTAGCCAGTTCCAACAAGTGGTCAGCACGAGAAGTAAGTTGAGGATCATAAGAATCCAGGTCCATAGATAGTCTGAACTTGTGTGATCTTGTGTTGTGGTGGTGCTGTGCAAGCAAAGAATCTTGCACAAAGTCAATGAATTTATTTTTCCAATCTTGGATTTCATAACGCTTTCCGAGAAGGAGCACGTCTTCTGAAAAATCAGAAACAGGGAACGATGTCGAGATTCGGTGCCATGTTTTGGACAAGACACTGAAACGAACCACAGCTCTAATTGAGAGGTAGGAGAGGATGTAGTGCAGAACGTGATCAGGCAGTCGAGAGATCCTATCAGAGGCATCAACTCTGATTCCCATGTCCATATTGGTGGCATCATCTCTTACATATCGTTTCCTTTGGTAGGCATACTGAATTCTTCCTTTAGACTCTTCCATCTAGTTACACAGGAGATCACTAACTTTTACTCACATATTGATTGATTGATCATAAGCTTGAAACCGTAAGAATTGATGATGATGATGATGATAGAATACCTTGTTTTTGAGCGGCTGTGATGTTGAACTTGAATCCAAGCAAAACGAATGATAGTAGCAACGGCAAAGCCTTCCTCTAAGATCTTTCTCTCAAAATAACAAGGCGATGATCGCGAAAAAAACTATGATGTTGTTACTGATGTTTTCACAAGCTAGGGTTCCGGTACGAGACAGGAGATGACAAAGACTAGGAAATCTGCAGGTAAAATACTATTACACTTCATGTGACTTACAAATTCTTTTTTATAATAAATCATATTTTAAATATTTATTTGTTCATTAATTAATAAAGACTAAATTTCTTTTAATCTAAAAACACTAAAAAAATAATTTAAATCAAGAAAAAATTTAAATTTTAATCAAAAACAAGTTACACCCAACCACAAATATATAAATTAAAAATATATAAATGTTGATTGAAAGCAACAGTAAGTTCAGAAAATTATTAAAGAAGAAGGTACAATATAATATCGGTCACTCTAAAAGCCCATATCTTTGCTTATATGAACAAGGCCCCCATCCATATTAGCCCAATTAAGAAATTGAGAAATCAAGAAGCAAGCACACATGGTGGCCCATTTTGATACTCTTTCTGGGTTCATACTAAACAAATTTTCAAATAATAAATTTCTAAATAATTTTATTTTATAATTTCCACTATAAATATATAATATTAAACAACCCAACATATATATATATATATATATATACACAAAACTAAGAACCACGTGATGTCGTGGAGGTTAGAAACTTAGAATCCACAGAAGTAACTGGGCTATCTAAGCCAGTTGGATCTCTCCTCTCAATGCCTGAATTGATGTTGTCGGTGTGTGGGGGCAACATG
>Ga0307517_10000732_pt1 | contig 56596 bp, 67 predicted proteins | sample 23_EM_MG_FD_194515 | JGI IMG/M metagenome (GOLD analysis project Ga0307517, IMG submission 194515) | Populus trichocarpa ectomycorrhiza microbial communities from riparian zone in the Pacific Northwest, United States - 23_EM | ecosystem: Host-associated > Plants > Roots > Unclassified | place... | reverse complement strand
ACGCGTTATTTTGAACTTGTTTGGCGGCGCGGCGATGACAAAGAGGCGCCGCATGTGACTCCAGCAAGTCCATGGACTTCACGAAATAAATCGATAAATATGGAGTTGGCTATTCACAAATGTTCTGGTAACAACTCTTTTATCTTTTTAGATTTTCCTTTATCATCATCGGGGAGCTCAAAACGAACCTACTCATGTACTGTTTTCTATCCAGTTTATGCTTGGTTATGTACAGTATATACTCCAAAATTTGTGTGCTTATTATGTTCAACATTGAATGAATATACGATGATGTTTATTGCTTGGACTCAAAAGGATGCCTTGTTATTTTCGTGTAAAACTGAGCGCGCTCCGCCTCCCATCTTTGCCCAACTGTTGTCGAATTATGGCTGCGAACTAAAAATGAGAGAACCGATGCATAATTTTATGAACATTCTGATTTGTGGTAGACAATCGGATGTTGGGAGTCATAAAGCATGCCCATAGGGAATCATACAACGAGCACCTCAGAAAGTCAACCACCACAAAAAAAGCCTTAAGCACGAGCAGCCTCAATCCGTCTCCTGGCAACTTGTCGGCGGTTGAGTCCAGTAAGCGAAATAGCTGATGATGGGATGTCGGTGGCCTTCTCGACTTCGGTCTCACTTGCGCTGAGGATGATCTCGACGTGACAAGGGTGGCCCTGGTAAGGATTGATGCGACCATGGGCACGATATGTGCGGCGGCGGGTTTTCTACAACAGGTACGAATTGGAATAAAGCAAGGTTAGGTAAATTGCACTTGAAGACTTACGGGAGCCTGCTGCACAACAATATTTTTGACGGTGAGTTCTTCAACATCAAGGCCTTTGGCGTCAGCATTTGATTCGGCGTTTTTCAAGAGGCGTGTAATGAATTTGACGGATTTCTCGGGCCAGCGACCTATGAAGAATACAGATGTTTAAAGGACCAAGGTGAATCATGATCAGATGTAACATACCTTGAGTTGCCTTGAACTCCTTCGCCTGGCTTGCTCGTCCAACACCTCCAGAGAACCTTCGGAAAGGGATCACCCGCTTGTGGTCGTTCACGTCGCCGAGGTAGGTAAAAGCCTTAGTTAACTTCATTCCTAAAATTGATATTTAGTCCGGCTTGTCCAACCACAGGAAGGTTGTCTATCACACACCTGAGAGAGCAGCGGCAACTTCTCTCATGTTCTTGAAGTGCGTTCGGAGGTACTCGCCATGGGCGCGGGCGGCTGTAGATTGGCTTCGTCAATAATGGTGCTTGGTACCGGTAGGTAATATTGGATCGTACTTTTTTCGGGGTTTGTCGCGAGCGCAGCGGCAGCGTATCGAACTGTGTGGGAGTAGGACGTCAGGATATTCGTTGAACCCAGGGCAGACGGTCAGCACTTACCCATCTTGAAGTTGTCTTGTTGTCGAGCCCAATTTTCCACCGAGATTGGAACAACCGTGTCTGTGGCTTGAACCTTATTTTCACAGTTTATGGAGATATCCGAACGCCCAAATCCTTTGCATCACATGACTCCTAATGTCTCCTGTCTCCACTCTCAAAAATTCTTTTGATTCAAATGGGTATCTTTGCGCTTGAAAATACATAGTAATGTACAATGATGCATGTAGATGAAAAGCAACGGTCCAAAGTGCAGTGAGTGAATAGATGCAAAGAAAGTGTTCTCTAAAAAAGAATATGTCACGCCGCAGACACAGAAAAACCCACAATCTTCTTCAAAGGCTGAAGATTGATGATAGGTTGCCCCACTGCAGCATTAGGCGCTATTTCTGGAGTGCCCATCCCATCGTCTTCCGATTCATCGCTTTCCGATGGTCTTCGCGATTTGCCCACTCGGCCAAATACACTCATCCGGATGGTGTCCGTCCGTGGGGGTTTATACGAAGGGGAAGCCTTTAGTCGTTTAGCGACGTTGTTTAAGGCACCGACCAACTCTTGGTTCATTTCTTGATGGAATAGCTCGACAATGTATCGTCGGACGGGGAGGCGATAGCGCTGCGTTGACATTATGTGCAAAGCTCTGTACAACATCTCAGGAGTGGAAAATATGCCTCGTGTATCCGGTCGTGCTTTTATTCTGTAGCAAAGTAAGTTGGTATCCTAATGAATTGAAAATTGGGTACGTACCTAGCCAGTGATCGTGACGCAGCATTCGCGATGACAGTATTTGCCAAGTTCTGGATTGCGGTAATAACCTCGATCTCGTATTCAGCAGCTGGGGGCAAGAGGCGGTTTTCGGGTTTGTTTACGGGAGTAGCCGTCCATGGGGGTAACTAATTCATGATTAAGAACAGAATCCCTTGATGCTGCGTGGACAACTCACAAAGATGAACCTCTCGATATCTGCTGGAATACATAACCCAGTAGGAAAGCCAAGCGGTGACAATGTTGCTTCCCAGTGGTAGTCGTCGAGGATCTCCGCCCCTTGAGAAGTTGAAGAAATCAGACCAAGAACGAAAAAACAGGTCCTGGAAGGAATACAATTAGTGAGTCATGAAAATAGGGATGAGAGTGAACACACCCTCGAACAGAGGGAATAGATGAGTTTTCTGCTATCTCCAAGATAGCTGGAATAATTTCCTCTTCTTCGCAGAAATGCAAACCGCCTTCCGTCGAGCCTACATTTCCCTGAAAGTGACAAAGGGTGAACCAAAGAACCCGGCTTGTAAGGTGTTGACGCTTACCACTGCCCAAAGTATACTCTTGAGCTTCGAAATGAGATCTCCGTCTTCACTTTCGTCGCCATGAACCCTAATGAACTGAGAAAATTCGGCAAAATGACCCTTTTCTTGCAGGACCTGACAACCGAGCTCTGTCTTCGCCATTTCCCCGTAAAAGTGCGGGGGAACAGTTCCGTCAAATTCGCTTGGAAGGGTTTAGCACAGATTTAAGTAGGACATTAAACATGGCGAAGAGCTTACAGAAGATCCTCGTCGTCTTCGACGACATTGGAAAAGTTAAAAACCTTGGCAAGAAAAACCTCGACCTCCACAACATAGTCGATGTTACGCCCCTTTCAGAGAATCAATAAGAATACAATGGTCAAAAGCATAGACACCAACATTGAACCAAGCTTCCATTTCCCGATCAATATAGCCTGCATCATAAAGAAAGCGGAAGCCCATGGGTGTTGACATAAACCTGCAATACTTTAGCAATCGATCATAAAACCAAAACAAACTACGCACTTGAGCAGTAGACGATGCCCAATTTCACCCAAGTGATCCATCGTGGGTTGCATCTCAACAACCAGTTGTAATATTTCCTTGGAATCGCACGCTTCGTCCAGAAATTCAACCGCAAGCTCGCAAACCTCAGGAGAGGGATCATATAGTTGAGTGAGAAGGAGGCGGAGTGTCCATGCATTGGCATCTGGAATAAGAGTGCCTAGATGGCGCGTCGCGTAAAGTCGGATATGCTGCGGCACACATGAAAGCTGGTGTGTCATTAACGATAAACGAGACCTGCCTTGTAAGTTGAGGTTAGAGCCTTTGAGAGCACGATCCTCGGGTGGCCGTCACTAAACAAAGAGGTATGAGAGAGTGCACAACAAAATTGGGTGCAACATACATGCTATAATCTAAATTCTCGATGATACCCTTTATGAGGTCCTCTCTGCTTCGCAATTCACTTAAATGGTAAAACGCAGTGAAAACCTTGAACTTTTCTAGTAACCTGAGCCGAGGAGTTAGCAGCTCCCGTGCACGATGGTTGGAATAAACCTACTCGATGCCCTCTTTGAGTCTACTCAGGGTTCCAAGCATCTCAAAATATCCATACGTTAAAGTTTCCGCGACCCTCTTTTTGGAAAAGATAGGATCTGAATCGGGTACGCCATTGAACTAGAATGAAGTGCAGTTAGAGAAGGAGAATGGGAACAATTGGACCTGACTTACCGGATCCAATTGCGCAAAACTTTTCACAATTTGGGCAAGAAGTGGATCTTCTGATGAGAGATATCGGGCACCATCTGGGCTTGCCATCAAGGTATTCAGGAGTGAAGAACCTAACCTCACCCAGCGAACGTTGGCCTTACAAGTGGATCTCAGGGTCATTTCAATGTCCCAGGAGAAAAAGAAAGAAGACGTACCCGAGTTCGTTTGATATCGGAAAAAAGATGATTGAAAGGATGAAAGAACGACATCAATCGGCGCATAAACCTTGAGCCCCGGATCGCCTCTTCCATTCGCTTTGGATTGAGCAGGGGGCCATCGATAATTTCTTGCAGAGTTTCGAAGTTCCACTTTGTATAATCTTTTGTAATTGTGACCTGAGTGCTGTTAAGATCTCTACGCTCCGAGAAAATAGTTCAGAGCTACCTGTGTCTCCAGCAGACAAGTCTGGAAAGTTTTGTCATCCATTTGCATGCTCATCTTTAATTTAACTTGTTCGACCTGTCGTTGACCACGTCGCACTGCATCTTCACCGGAGTTTGCCCTTTGGTTGAAACCGAGGTCAAATAAATCCATACATGTTTGAAGAGTCCCACCTAAGTCGGGAACCCTTCACAGGTCCCGCGGGTTCCAGTCTTGCTCTGTTACGGTTAAGGCTATCAATGGCTGATAACGCCGAAGTTCCAACAATTCTGTTCTCTCTGTGCTGGTAGTCCGTTGCCATACAGAAGACGTCAGGGATAGCCTTAAGAGTATACCGTCGTGAAATCCTATAACCCCAATGACTGTTACCCATACCTGTATCTTGGCAGCAAGAGACAAAGGCAGGACACGGTTAGCCATGGCTAACACTTCTGCCATTAACAAAGTGGCTTTCCGAGAGAGATTTGTGCCAATCGTTGATTCCTCGAGCATGGCAGTAAGGGCCTGTCACCATAAATCCAGAGACATAATTTCGACAGATTAACACATACCTCGCAGAGTCCTGCATTAGTGAGAATGGCCACCAGTAAACCAAGATACTGATCTGTTAGTTTCAACGTGACGACCGGTCGTTCTAAAATGTCCTGACGTTCCTGACGGTGTTCAGAGACATCTCGTGACTTTCTGTACACTGTGTTATAGGCCTTATCTTAATAAAACGGTGGGATGAAGGAAATTATGGATCATACTAGTTAACCTTCTTCCATCAATAAAAGTCTGATACCAGGCGGGCGCCTTGATGTTCAGTAAGTCAAAAAACATATCCAAAATTATTTCCTGCAGCCTGTTAGCTGGTTGGATTGTTGGGAAGTAGTACTGAAACTTACCCGATTCTCCAGAGAAGGGATTTGAAGGGTATTAATCAGGGATCGAATGGCACGCATATCATCCATACAAAAGAACATCAAACCTGGAAAGCAGGTATTAGCAATGTCAGGCTAGCTCCATCGACAGCGCACCACTCCATGTTCGTAGCATTAATTGAACTACTTTCGTGCAACCTCTCATTCTTTCTGCATGATCGGGTCCTTTTCCATAGGCATCTGTTATGGCTGAGAGTGCCATCTCAGAGGGGATGTCGGCAGCATTCAATCGCAAAACACTATCGAACATACCTCTAGATCTGTCCCAACTTGAATATAGGCACGAGTACGAGGACAGTCGACCAAGTGCAAGAAAACGGAGGCCAATATTGGAGCTATCTCAATGGGACCCTCTCCTAAAACATGTAACAAAAAGCGAATTATGCCGGTTCTTGAAGCGAGATCAATGTCAATAATCACTGGAAGTGTCTTTCAGTAAAAGCAAATGGAATGGCATAAAACGGACAAATTTCAGCCAGTGTTTGAATGCAAATCAACCGAAATGGGTCTTCGGGGTGTTCGGCAACCGCAATAATCGATCGCATGACTGTCTCCGATATTGGCACTAAACCTGGTCCACTCTTCATTTCTGGATCCCGTCGCACAGTGCCAACTTCAACGATAATTCGAATGAGCTTGATGACTTGTTCCTTCTCCACTGCATGCTTGTTATCGCGTAACAGAGCCCTGGGATAGTATTTGTGAGTTTGAATACACCAAGTAAAGAAGACAAGCTCACTTCAGGATGTACCAGTCTAGTGCATCCCCCAGTCGAGTAACTGTATCTTTGTCAACCAGTGAATGTCGAATTACTCTGTAAGCAGCAGCACGGCATTGCATCGAGCACTTGTCCCCAAAGCATGGTAAAACACTAGAAACCGTAAGCCAGAATGTCATGAGACGACGAAGCAAAATGCTCACGCTTGAAGAACCTCTGCGAACTTGAGCTCGTACCGGACGCGCATATGGCGTCGCAGTATATCAATGAGCTTCGACATCGTTTCTATACGTTGGCCATTCAAGTCCACAGCCGCTGAAGAGTGGGGGTTTGTTTTCGAGGACGAAGCTGATGGGAGGTTGGCCGACGTCGGAACGCCTGAGCGTGTATAGGATTCTAGATCCTTGATACAATTTGCGGCTTGTTGTAGCGCGGATCTGAAGTCTTCTCCGGCTGAGAAACGAAAAGCACATTAAACCGAGTGCCAACAGTGAGAAACCAAATCTCACTTTTGTCCCCGCCATCTCCCAGGATTTTAACACTCGCGGTTGATGCGTTTTTCGGTCTAACGTTTCTTTTGGTAGCACTAGGTACAGCTATAGATGGTTTCCCTTTGACTCGTGAGGACTCTTCAGTCGCGTGAGATGTATTCCGTTCCGTGCATCAAATGTAAATACCACTTACGCAATTCAATACGCTTTGTTATTGCGGTGATTTTGTTTTTGGCCATATCCAGCTCCGATTCAACTTGCGCCCGTTGATAGTCCTATATAAGTTGCATAAGAAAGCACTGCAGAAATAAATTAGGTGTGCACTGACGGTCAGGTTCATGTTAAGAAGGTTCTCAGCACCCTCCTTGATTCTGTTCTCCAGAACAAGCTGGTCATTGAGAACATTGACCTAAGAGCCACAGATTCTCTCCTTAGCACCGATTTCGCCAGCAGTACAGTGGAGCACAAACCTGCTCGGAGGGGTCCATGCCGTCCAGTTCTGCGAATGAGAAACCGGCATCTCCATTCCAGATGTTGACCAGGGTTGAGTTGGATGTAGTCGTTGAGTTAGAGCCGGGAATTGGAGGCACGGCCAAGTGAGTAGGCATCTTAGGGTGACCAGTGACTATTGCGAAGATGATCGTAGGTTAGTGTAGGTTGCCGCTCAATATTGAGAGAACGCGCTGCACGTGATAAATCACGTGAACATTACATTCGACGCGTCTGGATGTTGACTGTCGCTCACATTTGCGGACTGCAATCATCTCTGGTACCATGGAACCCCCACACTCGAAAAGGCACTACAGTTTAGAAGAGAAGAGGCAGCTCATTGCCAACCTTGATATTGAAGGTTCGCACTTCTTTCGGAACTTGCAACGCTTTCTTGACATCTTATGTGATTAGTTGCACATCGCAATCGCCAGTTCGAAGCACGACTGGCCGACACCCTAGAAAACTTTAAGCGTCATCAAGAGGGTCAGGTCTCGCGCATTCCAAAACAAGTTCGAACTATGACAATGCGGGAATTTGGAGAAAAATACGAGGGCAACATACAGTCTGCATTGAGAGGCTTCCAGAAAGAGAGACTGACTGCGGCCGGTGGAGATGCCACGCTTGGGGAAATAGATAAGAGCATGCGGAAGAGAAAATGGGTGGCCAGTCAGGAGGCAGAATCGGAGCTTTCTGGAACAAGGCAACCCAAGGAGCAAGAAATGCAAAGAGCGATAAAGAACGGTCCGTTGTCACTTTTCTGCCGAGACCCTGCCAGCCAATTAACAACCAAACCTAGCTCGAATACAAATACCGTCACCTCAAAAAATGGCCGGATCGTCTACAGGACCAGGCACTGCCCAACGTTCCCGTATCCTTTCTGGGACAACGAAAACACCTGGCACGGTATGATAAATTGCAGACCACACCGTTAAGTCTTTATATTAACCTATCTAATCACTAGGCAAAAACTATGGGCCGGGTTACACAGCAGCTCACTCCTCAAAAGTCACGACCGCCATTTAATAATACAACATCCACCTACAATCCCCGTCCTCCATCGCGTCCAACTTCACCATTAAAGCATCAGACATCTAATTCAACCATTGGCACGCAGGGACAAATCAACCGCGTTCCAAGCTCAAGCTTCAATCCGATATTACCTCCAAAAGCCCCAGCATATCCTGCCCACAATAATCATCCCAACGCGACAATGCGATTACCGAGAAAAGACGAAAACATGCTGAGTATCAATGGGTCACCCCTTGCTAATCCTTACGAATTTGGTCTAGGCTGGTTTAGAGGAGTTGAAATGGCGCAGATGGAGACAGAAGGTGAAGAGTCACAGGAAGAGCCTGGCCACCAGAACGGCTACGCAGGAGGCCGAACCCTCAAACGATCCAAAAGCAGCATTATCATTCGAAGAGATCCCTCAGTGGCGTTACCCCCAACCTCGAACGGCTTTCATTCGCGGACAGATTCTCAAGCAAGTTTCTATACTGCGTCATCACAAGCAACGTCATCCTCTCATTCAAGGGAAAATTCTCGAACCAACGAACCCACTCCCTATCAACCACAGGGACCCCTCGACTCCTTCAGGTTTCCTTCAACACGGTCCAACAATCCAGAAGCCACACCCCGTCCTCTTCCTCAACACGCTCGTTCATTTTCTGCCTTGGTAGCCATTCCAACCAAGGACGGACACCTTCTAGAGTTTGATCCCTTGCAGACCTCCCCGGGAGCGTTGGATGCACTCGAAGGCATCTCAGATAGTGCCAAGAAACAAGCTAAAGCGGAGATGGGACGGCTGATACAAGCTACCGTGGACAAATGGCAAATCCGGTAGCCTATGGTTGATCCCCTAAAATCATTATTTGATCTGCGGACTTTTCGTTCTTTGTTCTGCTATTTATTATTTATTTTGCCAAGGCTTTCCCTTTACATCAATTCTGACCGGCTGACTGGTTTTCCCAATATCTTGTAAACTCCATTGCACTCGTAATGAACACACGCAAGACACCTGGGTCAAGATTCCAACAACTCAATAACGGCACCCCGGTACTGATGCCCATCCGTATTGCGCACAGTAATGAGCATAGGGGCCGACTTCAGCGCTCTCTGGTTTGATTGCAACCTTATATACAATGGACGAGTCATTGTCGAGTATGGGAAAGTGGTGAGGGAAGACTTGCCTTGTAACCTGTTGGTCTAGTTCCAGGAAGCGTACTACTGGGATGGCGCCAATTGCAAACCCGTGTCCCCTCGCAAGTGAATAATGACCTGTTGTCACATACCCAATGATGGAGGCTTGAGAGGGAATAGTGCCTGCGAGCTGTTAAATGTTAGACAATGGTTTGGTCCCTGAACAAAGACATCAACCTCAGCTTCCTCTGGAATTTCTTGTTCGTGCGTTATCCCAGCTGATCTCCGGATATTGAGGACCTTTTCCCATTTCCTGTATACATCATCGGACAATGAGTGGAGGATGGCTAGGTCTTTAGGGGACCCTCTGGAGCACATGGTAATCTTGACAGTGATCAAAGCACCTTGAAGAATATCGACAGGTTTGACGGAATTTGGTAAAGGACTGTGGCCACGTTTTACGCGCAATCGATTTATCTCTGAGGAGAGTACAGCAGCATGGTTGAAAACTGAAGACATGTTGGCAACGATGTTGGGTACGTCGAACCCTCGAAGTAGCCATGGTCTGACAATTGCGCCGATTGGTTGTGACGCTTCTCGCTGGGTTGAAACAAATTTGACTTCGCCTTCTTGGGTTTCCTCTCTGATTTCTGGTACTCCAAGGACAGTCTCCCAGATGGCGCGCCAGGGATTCTCGATACCGAGCTTCTCATAGTTAACTCGTTTTGCAGGGGGCTTCCTTTCCCAGACTTCCTTCTCCCGCTGTTCTCGGTCCGACGCATACGATTGGTAAGGTTGGTTAAATGGATAATCCCGAGGAAAGTAGGGTGCTCCGGCCTCATAGGCTTGAGTTTGTCGTTCAAGTTGACCAGCGACACGGGTGTTCGTAAAGACGAGAGAGCTGAAAAATGCCATCGACCACCCACTGGGGATGATGAGGGTCCAACCATGTAGTGCCTGGCTGTCTGTAGATTTTGAAGTTTCGACCGATCGCTGGATAAGGAGCACTGGTACTGTGTCGTCATGGCGGATTGGATTAAGTGGCATGCCTGGTATTTCCCTCTAATCAACGCGGAGGGTTATTAACTGGATACTTGTTCAATAACAGCATGGGCCTACTTTGGCGCGCCGTTCATCAAGATCCTTTTTCTTGAAGCGAGGCTTTGCGAGCCCATTTCGGACGACATCATCCCATATCTCGCACTCCGCTAGATGAGAGGAAGGGAAAACAAGGCTCGTTGGTGGAATGTGATTTGAGCTATGCGTTGTTTTGGCATTCTTGGGTGGGAACCTATGGATCATCAGCGAGAATCGAGGGACGACAAAGGGAAGACAAACTTCAATCTAGGATCATTTACTTTGAAACCAATTATCATGCCACGGGGTATTGAACCAGCGCTTTGCAGGTTTGTCAACGATGACCAAAACTGACATTATGTTGTCAGACCTCAACTTTCATGAAGTTAAACAAATAACCTGCCTGATGAAACTCTCCTCTTTGTTCCGAACGGACTGGGGAAAGAGCGCCTTTAATGACTTGGCTTGCTTTAGGGCCCATGATTTCAAAGACATTTAAATGGCCCTTGAGATCGGAAATTTCCAGATTAACCTCCTCCACATTGTCTTGGGTTGCTTTGTAATTGGCAAGCGTTTGCGAAGCCGCCTTCCTCAAGGTGTCAAGCACCTCAATATGTGCAGAAGGGTGAAATCGCAACCAAACGGATCGAGGCACCATCGAATCCACCTGGATTGATGGTGGATCACTGCCAGCTTTAGACTTCCCTTTATATCTTGAAGAAAGGGATGGTCGTGAGGTTTGGGTTCCCTGTTGACTTGTACACTGGATATGCGGCTTCCAGATAATTGTCAAAGGTGCAACCAAATCATAGGGATATGAACCTGGCCTATAGATGCATGATTCAAGGGTGCGAGATCCGCTTAAATATCTAGTAATAGAAAATGAGCGAACAGCATGGTAAGGAAGACAGTGCTCACCTTTTAGAACCTGGTCCCGCTCCCTGAGGATCACAGCATAACTCCAACATTAGGAGTATAATCTTTTCTGGACCGCTGATTTCTACACAAGAATAATAAGATGAATCATGCAGAATCGAGCCACGGACTGAAGCGCGATATGAGGGGCGATAGGATTTCTCAGTTGGCGATATGGCCTGCAAAGTCCCGCTTGTTAATTTCAGTCAAATGACGAAAGCTCAACCATAACAAACCAGACGGTATCCCCACATATTCTCCATGTGCATTCGCTTTGCATGCCATAGGTGCGTTTCAAGCCAAGTCTTGTCCCCTGTACCAATTTAAGAGTTGAAAAAACAGTTCAAGAGAGATAACACGTACGCTGACGCTTGAGAAATGAAGTTGTCGGATCGATGCGCTTGTTTTTTGTACCTTTAGGCATCGCCCGTCCCAGGGCCTTCTTTCTAACTGGGTCCATCTGAAGAAATGTTTCATTGGATACAAAAGATAACAAGGTACAATACTGACCTCTCCCCGTGCCCTGTCCCGAAGCCTTAGAGGAACTCGTCGAACATCATGACTTGCTGCTCTCCGTCGTAAATGGCGAGGAAGTGTTTGCCACACTCGATAGGTTGAACTTGCACTAACAAAAAGTCAAAGAGGATGACAAGAGGAAAGTCATGGAAGTGCTGACCTCGCAGTTTTCATGGCTTTGTGCATCGCATCAATTTCAAAAGCGCGTGCCTGAAAAGATAAATTCATTAATCAAGAGGTAAAGTATAAAGTAGACCCACCTCAATGAAATTTTCAACGTCAAGTGCGGCAGGTAACCCGAGAAGGCCTATGAAAGCTCAATTGATTGGTTGTCGTCGGTACAAGAACCCGAAAGCGTACTGTCTTTGGCTTTGGAACTCGATGGACCAGTAACAACATTCGAGGTCACAGAGCTGGGTTGCACTGCTATTGTGCGTGCAGTAGACACTTTCAGTTTCTTCTTTTCTCGTCCAGTCATCTCATCTCCGCCTTCGCCATTCCTGCGTTTCAGGGCCATGGCTCTTAAATTCGGTCGGGAAGTTAGAAAGCGTGAGTCTATGAGAGATCGTACGCGTCTTTTTCGTTTCGAGAGAAAGATAGGGCTTTAGAGGACCTTCAAGTTTTCAAGTTCGTGGTTGAAATGGAGATATAATTTATGATATAAGTCTGGACATTGATCACGTGCCTTAAACGGTAATCGCTCACGAATTGCATCCTTTTACATAGCTCTCACTCATTTCCAACCATATTGCTTTAGAATGGCCTCGTTGGCGCGTTCGCTGTTTACGAGGATGACCCTTCGTCTCCCTCAATATCGCAGTCTGACCACAACCAACATTGTTCGAAATGAGGCCACGTCCAACCTTGGGACTGCTCAGGTCCAAAAGAAACCTATAGGCGGATTCCGGGGAGGGTTCGTTGATTCTTGTCCTATAATGCCGACGTAATCTCACAATTTAGAGCAGTATTGTCGGATTCTTATTTGGCTTCTCCGTTGCATCCTCTTTTGCTGCCTACCATCTCCTCGAGGAATACCAAAAAGCTTCTTCAGCGCTGCAAGCCAGTGTCGAGGCATTGAAAGTTAGCACCGAAAAGGTGCGTCAGATTACGAACATGGAGACAACTTAGAATCGACCCATACATCCTCAAGGTTTCTGCACATGTCCGGCGGATAGACGCAGTGGAAAAAGACCTACGGGCCTTGAACGATGCATCTGCTTCTAAGGATGACATATCCAGGGTGAGAAATGAGGTAAAGAAGCTCTATGACGGTCTTCACGTTGGTGAGCATCAAATCCTGCCTTAACGTTCTTACTCCTTGAATAATTCATATTTAAAGAATTTTTGGACCTGCGAACACACGTGTGGGGCATTCGTGCGTGGATTATTCGATTTTTTTTGCCCTCGCTAATCAATAATATACCTAATCTTATAGAACAGGACCTTCATAAAATCTCTAAGAAAGATTCGTCAGAAGTACGGATCTGAATTAGACAGTTACAGGGTTTCCATGCCACCCTTTAGGCCAAGTAACCCTCTAACGCCAAACAAGTGGGCGATATTGGAACTATGGCTGGCCTTCTTATTACTGAGATTCCTTGGTAGAATAAACGACAGAGGATGCTCAAACCCACGGAAGTCAGCATGAATAGAAAACGATGCTATCCTGTCGGCTGCTGGAATATCAGTGATATGTTTCTCTTGCGTTTTCGATGCAATTATTCCAGGATCAAACCGATTCCCGTTTGTTCTGCTTTGCTTGTTGGCTCATGCCTGATGGAAATTGCCTTCAGTGAACGAATGTTCTAAGTACACACTTGTGTGGAGTTTGAGTTGTCGTGCAATCGTCGTCGACTTCGCCGTGGTCTGACTTGGTCTGCTCTTATACTTGTCACCCCCTCAGCACGCCATAATTTAATATTTATTGAGTCCTGGAACTGTCAAGTACAGACTGTAGATCATCGAAAATAGATTGATATTAGTGGACGGCCAAACAAAGCACATCAACCACCAAGACAATCCCAACGTTGTAACCTGCAATCTTAAATCACCTCTCGATATTATTCCTTCTTGTCTTCCCGACGTGCGATCTTTACCTTCCCAATCCCCTTTTCAACATGGACGGCGGTTTTCCAATAGAAGATGTCTGCAGTTTTACTTCCTATCGCATTATATCGATATACTGACAACATACTTGTTCCTTTAGATAGCCCCGATCGCCATTCTTATGGACGAACTGCGTTCCGAGGATGTCCAACTACGACTGAACGCAATCCATAGTATCCCTACCATTGCATTGGCTTTGGGTTCGGATCGCGCACGCGAAGAGCTGATCCCCTTCCTCCAGGATTCAGTAGATGACGAGGATGAGGTGCTGCTGGCGCTTGCTGAAGAGCTTGGGAGAAATTTTGAAGAGTACATTGGCGGAAAAGAACATGCCCATGTAATTCTGGGACCACTTGAAAATTTGTCCGCAGTTGAAGAGACGCTCGTGCGAGAGAAGGTGCCTCATTCCTTCGTATAAATTCATCACAGTCTAACCGTGGTAACCCAGGCGGCCGAGTCTATCACCAAAGTTGCCTCTGTCCTCTCTCAATCACAAATCGAGCAATATTACATCCCCTTACTCAAGCGCTTATCCCAAGGCGAATGGTTCACATCGCGGACCTCATCAGCAGCCCTTTACCCCGCCGTTTACGCGAAGGTGTCCCCTTCTATCCAAGATGAACTCCGGAAAGGGTTTACTTCCCTTGGCTCTGACGATACACCCATGGTCAGACGGGCAGCCGCGAAGTGGCTCGGAGTAAGTTCCTCTGGACCCGAAGCCCTCCCGACTTGCTGATCAAATGAATCACAGCCACTCTTGAAACATTTCTCACAACCACACATCCTATCGGATGGATTGCCGATCTATCGTAAACTGCAACAAGACGAACAAGATTCTGTCAGATTATTGACTGTGGAAGACTTGATCGTGATTGCGAAGAGGCTATCACCCGCTGAGATTAAGGAGCAACTGTTGAGGCAAATAAAGCAGAGTATCGGTGATAAAAGCTGGCGTGTGAGATATATGGCAGCGAACCATTTCAATGAGGTATGCTCTTGTACTCTCATATTGACTGGTTTTAATCTCTGGTAGCTATCTGAAGCGCTTGGCGTCGACCTCGTACGCGAAGAACTAATCGGACAATATGTTCAATTGTTGAAGGACAATGAAGCAGAGGTCCGCTCCGCTGCTGCGACTCAAATTCCTGGTATGATTTTAGAAGTGATCTCTATTTCCGCTTTTTGATACCATCTACCCTTCAGGATTCTCAAAACTGCTGGACAAAGAAGTCATTCTTGCCCGTATCGTTCCATGTGTGCGAGACCTCTCCCAAGATACTTCACAGCATGTTCGGGCAGCGCTCGCAAATCAAATCAGTGGTATTGCCCCTCTGCTTGGAAAAGACGCGACTATCGAGCATTTGCTACCACTCTTTCTGCACCTTCTGAAAGACGACTTCCCTGAGGTTAGACTGAACATCATTAGCAAGCTGGAAACTGTCAACACTGGTATTTAACTATCTTTCCTTCAATTATCGTTAAGCTAACCTCAATGCTGCAGTCATTGGAATCGAACTGTTGTCTGAGAGCTTGCTCCCGGCAATTGTAGAACTGGCGGAAGACAAATCCTGGCGAGTTCGACAGGCGATCATCGAATATATACCCCTCCTCTCAAACCAACTCGGCAAACCATTTTTCGATGAGCAGCTTGGAAACCTTTGCATGTCGTGGTTGGGCGACACCGTCTATAGCATCCGTGAGGCTGCGACTGTCAATCTAAAAAAATTGACCGATGTCTTCGGTGTTGAGTGGGCCAAAGTCGCCATTGTCCCAAAAGTGATGGGTATGGGCTCACATCCCAATTACCTGTTCAGGATGACCACGGTGCAAGCGATCACGGTATGGCAACCACTCACGACCCTTCTTAAATACTGACCTTTTTTTTTCGTATGTATATTCCAGACTATCTCGCCCTCCCTCAATCTCGAAATCATTCGCTCCGATGTCATAGGACCCCTTTTGGAGTTGGCCAAGGACCCTATACCAAACATTCGCTTCAATGTGGCAAAAGCTTTGGAAGTGATGGCTACTTCTTTCGTAGACGTTGCGGACGGCCATGTGTTCATTCGTGACTGCATTTTACCCACATTAGAGCGCCAGAAGAACGACACAGATGCAGATGTTCGATATTTTGCCTCCCGTGCCCTCCAAAAAGCGATTTCTAGCGAAGCTTGAATCGGGAGGATTACGACATGGTGTGTGGTCTAGCTGCCTCGCTTTGGGATATACTGACTGCAGTGCTACAGATGGTTTTATATTTGATTCTTCGTGACTTTTCAGTACTATCTCAATCCCATAATTGATAAAAATACGATGGTTAAAGCTTTCGAAACGATGTCGGGCCGATCACCTGTTATTAACCCCACATTTTGCTAATGCCAGGCATGACCACTGCTGACTGATAGACTGCGGTGTCCTCTTTGGATTTTTTCGAGTTGCCCCAATGCTCGCCCTTGCTTTGAACGCGCTCAAACCTCTGGCTTGTTGGACATTTGGGCCACTGAGATCTGCGTACTCGCGAATGGCTCACCTGGACCGCCGATAACCGCAGTGCGTATAGAAGTATCTGCTTGTATTCAAACGTTCAATCCACTAGGTCCTCTACCTCCAGACACTTCTAGAATATCAAGTCGAGTGTCATTGTAAGTCGAGAGTGCCTATGTTCATCTTGGGTGACGCAGATGGGATAAATAAAATTATCAATATCGAACTGCAACACTCAAGGCCACTCCTGGAGGTCCTAACAATTCGACGGCCAAAGGAAATACATGTAACAATTTGGACGACGGAGCTCCATCTTCAGTGATGTCGGATGCTGTGGCGGCTGAACGCTGCTATTGCGGGTGATGTTGTTGTTCTCATCCTTTCTTCCAGCTATTCTACGAACCCGTTAAGGTCTGCTCCTGTCAGTGCCGGGAACCTTGAAACACTTATTGAGGATGGTCGAGTGTGCGATTGCGCCGGCTGTTATTAGAAGGGGCTTTCGACGAGCTTGCTGGCTAGTGAGACCTGCTGACTAGCGCTACAACATTCGAAGGTGCGAAATAAACATATCAAAAACTACTTAAATCGCGTGGGTGAAAAGCTTTGAAAAATACGATTATACATTAATTGAGCCTCCAAGTTCATTTTGGGTGACAAATTATTCCGGATTCCAAAGGAGCGATCGTTACACAGGCTGGCGGGAAACTAGCGAACAGTCGACATCCATGCGGGCACGTTTCCTGGAGATCGCTGTCTTTCATTGGCGAGAAACGCCGAGAAACGTTGTAGATCCATCATCTGGTTCACGCCGTTCCCTTCGTAGGCCATGACAGCAAGCCGGATGGAAACCCAGAAACTGTGATCATCGGATCCCCACTCATAAGAAATCCAGGACAATTCAGGGCCCACCAACGACGGCACCAGTCGATGCAAATGGCACCTTAACGAAATTAGTCAATCCCATTGCAGCAATTAGTAATATCACCTATCAGTTTGCATCTGTTAACCCTGTCGATGGTCAAGATGAAGGACAGCCCGGAGGAAACATTCGGACCGCTTTCTTGTAAGACTTACGTCTATGTCTGGATATCAACTCACAGTCGTTGCAGATACAATCCTCAGAAGTTGACGCTCGTTGGTAGTGCACCTGCTGGGGGTCCTCTCGACCCGATAAAAGTTACGGCGGGTTTCTTGAAGCCTCAACTCAGGTGTTTTACTCTCTGGCGTTTCTAATCTCCGTTGCTAACGTGGACACAGCTTCAACTCCGGCCGCATTGATCCCCTCAATCTTGCTTTCGATTCCTCGCGTGAACCACTTATCGCCCACTGGGAATTCCATCAAGAAGGGACAGGAGCTCTTTACGATCAATGTCCATTTAAGCTCGGAGGGTGGCAGTAGCTCCACCCAAGGTGACGCTCGGCCACCAGTGAATTCTCTAATTGACGTCCGAACTGCACGAGTTGCTTCCGTCGCTGTCAGTTTCCTCTTGGTATTAGATGTCAATCATTTGGCTCATTGTCTATCAAAGGGATTTGTCAAAAGTCTGCTGGCCAAGAACCCACTTGCTAACATCATCGTTGCGGGAGACTTCAACGAATACCTCCAGACGCGCTCGGTTTACGCACCTATATCTTCCCTCTTAACCGACATTGACGAGATCGCCAAAATCCGTGAAGTGGAGCGCTATAGCTATGTGTTCGACCACAACCCTCAACAACTCGACCACGTCCTTGTCTCAAAAGCTATTCAGCACCGTAAAGTCAAGTTTGAGCACATCCACGTCAACAACTGGTCCCCCACTCTCAGCGCTCGTGCCAGTGACCATGACCCTTCTGTAGGAAAGATCCGTATCTGTTGATCGTACAGGGTATTATACTGGTAGAATCCAAGGTTGGGCCTTTTTCTTTTAATAAAAAAAACCTGAAATTTATTACTGTGTCGCTGGATCTTTAGACTCGTCTAAGTACGAACCTTAGTTTGATCATGACTTCATGCATACACAAAGCTCATCGTTATTGACATTAAATCCTTACGCTGATAATTTTTGTGAGAAGTAACCAGTATTGTGCATCGTCACTGGCACGGAATATCGTGCTTGTAAGGTTGGGAACGATTTCTGTGATAATCATTGACGTATTTTACATAGTTTTACATAGTATACATTTATATTGCGTGTATGAATAAACACGTTGGATCAAACATTGCAAAAATAAATACCATCTCAAGCCTTGTCAAAGAGAGGAGCGGTTTTGGGAGGCACGATGCAGATAAGTATAAATGGTGTAAATGGTCGTGTGAACCCCATCCTCCTGTGAAGACCAGTTAATACATCTCGTTGCAGTGCGAAACAAATCATTCTCACCATCCTTATTTGCTCTCCAACAGCCGCAGCCTTTGTTTTCATTTCCCTGATAAATGTGAATTTAGATTAAGACTTGTCTAAAAGACGATACATACCCGGTTCTAGTTGCCTTAATCAAAGCATTCGCCAGATGCGCGGAGCGGAGAGATGGGACCTTTAACCCAGCCTAAAATCCATTTTTCAGTCGGGTACTTCATTAGAACGGGAAATAGGAAAACACACCCCTAATATCTGAACCCTTGAAGCCCAAAAGTATTGATCTCCGAACCAAGGTTTAATGAGCGTCGGTATACCAGCTCGCAAGCTCGCCCCTGTCGTACCAGCACCACCATGGTGCAACGCAGCGTCGATACGAGGGAAGAGCCAATCATGAGGTACCTTGTCCATAAGGAAACATTCTGGCGGTATCTCAGGCGGGGGGTCCTTTTCACTGGCCTTCATCCTGCCGGACCAACCTTTCGTGATAATGGCGCGGACATCACCTTGAAATAAATAGTTTTGTTGAATGAGGGTCTTTAGTGGAAATTTTGAAAACGAACTTTGAAGAACGGCTTTGACTATGCTGGCTGTAACGCGATGCGGATGCGGAACTGTAATGCTACCGAAACCAATGTAAACGAGGGGTTTCCCATCTGCGCGAGCTTTGGCCATGAAATCGACGAGCTCCTGAGGGGGCGTCCAGTTCAGCTCGGGGTTATCCAGGAACCAGCTTTGTCAAAGAAGTTAGCCATGATCTATTTTGCACTCCGAAAAAGGAACACACTATCCAGACACAATCGTCGTGTCGGGCCAATCCAAAGGCTTTGGAACAACGGCCTACGCATAGGGTGAGCAGGAGAAGTCAATGGACGCAGCACATGCGCACCTTCGAAAAGTTGTATATAAATGTAATCTTCGATTGAGCCATATGACCCATATCTGTATTTCCGATTCTCAGAGCATGTCGCCTCCATTTGTTAATCTGTTTCGAGGTGGCAGCCCAGATAACATTACTGTCAAGTCGGGAAAAAAAACTCAGCGAAACAAGAGAGACAGAGGTAGAAAGAATAAACCTGAAGAGGACATATCTAAAACACTTCAGTTGGAAATGTGCTTCTAAAAAAGCGAAAACGATATTGCTTACGATGCGCTATTGAAGGTAGGAGAATCAACTGGAGGACTGAGGAATGCATGTGGAAATTCCGTCGTCCTGGAAAGATCAAGTTGGGTATCTGTGGTGTGTGGATTAGAGATGTGCATACTTTGTCCAAGGCATAGTAAATGTCCGGAAATACGGAATATCTAAGCGCTCGGTCAGTACAGCACCTTTCAACAACGGATAACACGTACTGAGTGCCTCCGCAATATGAACTCCAGCCATTGCCGATGGGCTTTCCAAAAGGACTTCTGCATCTTGACACGCTATCCAAGATTCCGCAAGCACTACAAAAACGATTAATCCTTGAATCCAGCGAAGGGTAAATACGAACATTGATCAAGCCACGGTCTGAACTAAGAACATTCAAGAAATCAATCAATCTCGTACTTGGGTATAAAGTTTCAAGTGGGCGTACGTTTGTGAGGCTTTGTCTAAAGAATTCTGGTGAGAACATCTTGCCGAAAGATCAGAGTTCATCAAAATGATCTTTGGCAAATAGACCCGTACCTTGTTTTCTACGCTGAGCCTCATCAATGCCCCAGGATCGCCTCCAGCAGTGCGATGACTCAAACCAAACCCAACGATCCAATCTTTATACTCTTCATGAGTGACAATAGTAACTGTATGTCCCTCCTTCTTCAAACCCAGCCCAAGCGCAATATAGGGCTGGACATCGCCCCTTGAACCAATCGTAAGACAGACAAAATGCAGCGCCTCTCGGGTCAAGAGAGTATCATGCGGAAGATTGATAATCTTTGGTAATTTATTTCGGGCAGAACGTGAAAGTTCTGCAGAGGTCGCCACTGCTGCCGCGACAGTACGAGAAAGCGGCGCAAGAAGGCTAACGGCGTCGCGTTTCCGAATGTCGGGGATAGCACGATCAGTGGGAAACTGCCGCGGTGAGGGTGGTGGTGATTCCGAAAGGGCCGAAGTAAAAGTGGGAACTGGAGTGCGGGAAGGCATGGGGGTCACTGACGGAGTTGGCGAACCTGGTCTCGAGGGTGAAAATGAGCGAGAGCTAAGCACTGAATCGATATGCTTGATTGCTTGATCTCTTGTGATAGCATTTTTAAAGACGATTTTTGCATCCGGTTTCCCAGTAATTCCAATGTTCATCCCTTCTACCCCGAGCCAGTTCAGGTTAAAGGGTTTTACGTACTTGACCATGGAGAGAGGCAGACGATGTCGAACATCTTGCTGCGTAATATTTTTACTCCAGAAGCCAAGGTGATTTTGAGAAACGACGAAGTATCCCGAACAAGTCACAGTGCGATAAATTCGAGCCCTTGTAACTGATATTTAGGTAAGTAATACGGAAAGATAATCGTATGGGCATTAGTCACGTACTCCATAAGTTCGAATCGGGAGTGAAGCCCAAAGCACAACGGATTGCATTTTCTTCCCCGACATTGATCTCGCCCGATGGCTTCAAGGTTGGAACAGGTTCGTTTTCAAAGAAGTTGTAAGGGCCAAAATCCACAATGACAGGTGTAGGACAATCTGATGGCGTTCTGGCCGCCCTCTGTTTTGCATCAAGTATTATGTTGCATAGTCGATCCCAGATAGCAATTGACTCGATCGGTCCTATTTCCAAAGTTTGGGGTTCTGGAGCTGCTTCATTCCCGAACTGGAATTCAGAGGCCGGTGGTTGAATTGTCAATGCCACGATTGAAGTAAAATCAAGGCTATGACTGGACCGGATTTGAGTGATCTGCGTGAGAGGACAACTCAAACTGACGCCTTCCGACTGAGGGGATGAAGAGGTGTAGGTTTCTTTGCGAAGATGGCGGTAGTTGAAAAGGGCACCTTGAAAAATAAATTAGAATCGATGTTTATTAAATGTGAGAGCGTAGTACCAATTGTTTCTTTCCTCCACTCACGGGCCGATTCCTCTGTATCGAATTCTGCGTATTCATTTACACGCTTCAAGGAAGATTCAACAGTAAGCTTTATAATTCGAGGCTTCTGTAGGTCTAGAGGAACGATGTCCTGCACAAAGGCCACTGTAAGGGGTGTTAGAGAATGAAAATCGATAGTGGAAAGCTACTCACATAAGAGTGTACAGATGGGACGTGTTCTATCTTTCTCCTTGCTAGAGGCATATGCACAAAACATATCATGTGACAGTTCGAGCCACACTCGACGTTTGCTCCGCCAACCCTTTCTGTGAAAAACCGCGGGGCCGGACTTTATTACGCCTTGTGTTGAGGCGAGGTCTGGCCTTGTTGCGAGTAATGATGCATGAAAAGTGAGGCGATGGGTGGTTAGGTGGATCACACCCTAGTATAAGCGACATTGATTAATAAAGTACGTGGGTGAAATGGATTTTGACTGACCACTATGGCTACATCGTGAAGAAGACAACCATCGGTTTCCAGCAAAAGTTTCTCCTCCTCTCCTTTGGCCGCAAGACGTCCAAATTCACGTACAAGGATGTCAACAATGTCCTCTGGCTTCAGCTCATCGAGATGTTCAATGTCATGCGACGAGGCTCGACGGATGTATGGAAATTCAATGTCAGGCAGGTAGGACCTCTGGGAGAATGTGCTTTTCTCGTCGTCGGTATCGAAGGGTAAAACTTGGGGATCATCTTTAAGCGGTGGAGGCCACTGTCGAGTCGCAGCGCAGAGCTTTGCATCACGGTTGAATATTGCGCGTTCGCAATTGGTGAGGTCGCGACCAAGAAGGTTAGCAAAGCCTGTTGAGCCCATGGGGCAGGATGTATTTGGGGCGACGCATCCCGAGCGAAAAAGAATTTTCTCGAACTCGGTGGCCTCGTCGTACAGTTTAGTTACCAAAGGGAATGTTGGAGGATTGGGGTCGCTTTCTTCAGAGTCATCGGAGGAGAAGGAAGCCGTGTCAGATGGCTTCGAATTCGTCGCAACGTCAGACTGGGATGTCGATTTTTGGCGTGAAAATAGGCGAGAAACGAGTGTTGGCATTGTGGTCGGCAAGAGAGGGCATTGGGCCGCATCGCGAGTAATTAACTACTACACAATCAATTGAGTTGATGAGAAAGCCAGAACAAGATGACCTCATTGGTCTCATCCGCCGGAATTGGAATGTGGCGCAACACAGAGCCGGGGAGGACCGACACTCCCAGAATGGCAAGAAGACACTTCTTCCCGAAGTTGTCCTTTCCCAATCGCCCTACAAGTTGATTTCTTCTGCAATGATAGTCTCCTTAACGTCGCTGCCCCAGGGAATATCAATATCCCTGCGCACACTTCAAACGATAGTGTCAGGTGGATCTATCTCGCCGACAGCGCTCACGCGCGGACATCTTGATAGATCTTGATCTAGAATCAAATATCGCTGTCGGCCGTCTAGCGCATGATGCAGTCGTTGCACTCACGACGATGAAGGAGCATCGGAGGTCCACAACCAACGGATCCGTGACTGCATGAAGATGCCTCGGGTTCACATCCTCTCGTCCCACGAAAACCTTGGTATTCCAAGAACATCTCCGTTTGGGCCCGGAAAATACCTTCCTTAATAGAAGTAGTTTCTTATAGCATTCGGCTATTGTTGGGGATACTATAACAACGCTGAGCACAGTTTCGTGGGATCTTGAGGGTTTCAGCCTCCCTTATTCGTACCAGAGTGAGATGGATTGATTTTAGTCTTTGTAAACACTTAGCTTGGTTGTATAGAGATACAACGAAATGGCACTTCCACCACCTGTACCAAGCGTTCTGTGCCGTTTCCGTCCTCAAGGGTAGCAGAAATTATTCATCACCGGCTCCGTCCCAGGGCACCGAACAACTGTGCTAATACTCCTTTCCTCGTCCAACACTCCCAGAAATTCTATTCGACCTTGGGATTAGGAACGACTGGAACAGAGTGAACCCAAGGTCCAAGACATGTTGACTGGATCCAATCCTACGTTTTCTCCGAGAACTGCATAAAAAGGGGGCCTTGGACGTCGATTTCGTCTGCATCTCCCACTACCCATTGGGACCACGTAGGCTGCACACACGCTTTCGCCCAAAGCCCTTTCTGTCGTCGGAAATAAATGCCGTACCTCTTCTACTGGATGGTAAGTATACTTCCGATTTTTTTCCACCCGACCAACGCGCGACCTCCGTGTGGCTGAATGGAGGCCCATTCCCCTTTGCGTGCGACTTTTACGAGCGTGGATCTACTTCGCCGCTGATAGTGCACACCACCCGAAGATACTCAGAGGCGAATCCCAGATCAGAGTGAGAATTCCCAGGAGCCCGCACCTCTATGCATCATAACAATGGCAGAGGAGTATATTGGGTACATATGTGAAGTGTGGAAGATGCCGCGCATCCAGGTGTTACTTGTGCCTTGGTATACGGAGAACAACTTGAAGGCGTGGCAATGTTTTGGCCAGGGAGGATACCATGCAGTGACCAAACTTGGGGCTGTAATCGGTCGAGTCTTGTCATTAAGCCACAATAGCAATCTTCAGTCGTTTTAGAAAGTGGTTGCCAGATTATTTTCCAGTCTTCTAACAGGAGCAGGATCTATTTTGTAGATTACATGTACATTTTTGGCTTCGGGATGCGTATAGTCTAGTTGAGGCAAAGAACCATTTTTTCTTGTCAATGCAAGTGACATTGACAAGATAAGAAAAATACCGAGTGGACCATCACTGACTTCTAGACTTATTTTTGAAGAGTTCCCTGCGAGCATAAACACCCTCACGAAGGCGGTCAAGGACAGGGATGGTCGCTTGCCACGAGAGGCAGGCATCAGTGACAGATTGTCCGTACTTGAGACCGATAGGACCTGAAGCAGGAATATCTTGTCGACCCTCAACAAGATTACTCTCGATCATGACGCCCATGATATAAGACGCAGTATCCTCTGATCCAAGTTGTCGTGCCTAGGGTACGGACGTTAAAATCTTTCGATTTAACTCAAAGGGTGGAAGAGCATACAATGTCGTCAGCAACCTCAGCTTGCTTTTGGTGTTGTTTCATGCTATTTCCATGGCTGCAATCGATCTAAAATTTATTAGATTGAAAATACCCCGAGAGGATTCGGCGAAGAATTCACCATGATTTTTTGAGGCAAGCCAGCTTTTGCCAGCCTGGCACCAGCATCTCGGACAAATTCGGCCGCATAATTCGGTCCTGATGTGCCTCCACGTAAAATGACATGGACATCTGGATTTCCCTTTATAAAGAAGTTAGGCTATAGTATTGGTGAGGCTTCAAAAGACTCACAGTTGTTTCCACAATACTGCTCAACCCCTCTTTACCGACACTGAGAAAGACGTGTCCACTCCTTGCAGCACGACATGCATCGATAGCAATTCCGATACTTCCGTCCGTTGAGTTCTTGAAACCAGTTGGCATTGACAGCGCAGATGTAAGCTCGCGATGAACTTGTGACTCGGTTGTACGAGCACCAATGGCACCCCAGGAAACCAGATCAGCCGTGTACTGGGGTGAAATCGTATCCAAAAATTCACAGCCGATGGGAAGGCCCAATTTGGCAATATCGATGAGTAGGGTACGCGCAATGCGCAAACCTTTGTTAATTTGGAAGCTGCCGTTCAACTCAGGATCATTGATGAGGCCTTTCCAACCAACGGTGGTCCGGGGCTTTTCGAAATATACGCGCATCACGATGAGCAAGTCTTCTTTCGCGGTTTCGGCATATTCTCGGAGTAGGCGAGCATACTCCATGGCGGCTTCAACGTTGTGGACAGAGCAAGGCCTAGCAAAGGATCAGATAGACAAATGATATGATAAAATATGTGACCATACCCCACGACAACAAGGAGCCGGTCATCATCGCCTCTCAGGATTTTTTCGACAGCGAAACGTCCTTGTAAGACAGTCTGCGCAGCAAGGAGAGTCCTTGCAGATCGATCTGAGGCGTTTTAACATTGTGGGCCAAGGCTAGACCACTCACAGGGGAAGGTCTTCCTGGAGGATTTGTGGGGGTATCAACGGCCTGGTAGACTTTACGCGACTGTTCTCAAGACGAGACAGCGCGTCTTTGAAAGACATGGCCATGTTTAGGTCAGACACTTGAAAGAGGCAACGTTTTTAACAAGAAAATCTTTGCGAAGTGCCAAACTATTGGAACTCACTGTGGAACTAGATGAAAGATCAGATAGTGGCGCGTTCTATAGACCCAGGTAGAGTCGTCTAATAAAAGACTTGAAAAATTGGCGCACGTGCTGCTGGAGGAATCCATTTCCATTCACGGAAGCACTTGTCTGTTCGCTACCACCTTTCCTTCCCTCGTCATCACCCTTTCTCGTTCACCATGGACTTTTCAAACTTTAATGCCGGCGAGCAGGCTCACATGACAAAAATTATCGAAAAACGCCAGGTATGCCGCCATTCCCAAAGGACTTCGAAATAGGGTTTTTTGAAATTTCAAATAGATGCAAGACTTCCTCCGAATGTATGCAAATCTCGTCGAAAAATGCTTCAACACGTGTTGCAACGACTTCACAAGCAAAGCACTATCATCAAAAGAGGTAATTGCCTTCAATATGCTGTGACGCGACGCGTTAAAAACTCCTCTCAGGAAACATGTATCATGAACTGCACCGAGAAGTTTATCAAGCATTCAGAAAGGGTGGGAGCGCGGTTTGCTGAGCAGAATGCGGGTTCGTTTCTGTCTTTCTCACATCCGGACGCTATTCACGACTATACTATTCTACCAGAGGCAATGAGCGCCATGAATCAATGATCGCACAAAGTTGTCCGATATATGCGGCTACACTCTATCCTCCAATCTTATTCATATATTCCGCGCCTCCAATACATGTTCAGGTATCAAACAATAACTGGACATAGTTAAGCAGAAGAGCCAAAATGGCATTATGAGTCTGACAACTATGCCCTTAGTTGTGGGAGAGCCCCCGGTATCAGGGATACCAATGCCGCTGGGTCCATGGCTGGGATGCAATGTGAATCACCCAACAACTAAGCTGCATCTCCTTTCGGCCCTTTCCAGCAGTTACCCTCAGGACTCCTTCGAATCTCAGTCTCTCACTCTGTAAATGCTGTCATGTGGTATGGCTTCCCGGATAACCCCTACCTTTTTAGCCACATTTAAGAGGTTAAACTGCTGTGTTGTTTGCGCAACCTCGGAGGGCCCATTAGTTTTGAGAAAAGGGGCTTTATGGTCGCTGTTCGATAACTTATAATTCTGGACCCCGCACGCCATTCATTTCCAGGGTTATAGTCTGGATTGTTAAGGAAGTATTAGAGGGTATGATCTCCCCAGCTCTGACATTGGATCGTGATTTAATGAGAGATTTTGGCAGTGTCGATACAGTTACACATGGATTTAGGAAGGCAATTTCGAGAGGAGCATTCAGACTGGGGGAACGTATGCGCCATACGTCAAAAAGACACCAATGCGCCGATCATATGCAACACCTGGTCCGAGCTCGTTGATCGAATTGAAATATTCAACAAGGATTGGATGGTCAACGATGTGAGCTCCCGTGCTGTCCGTTTCATCTTGGATTATAGCTCGAATTTCGCTCGGCGGAAAGGCGTATGGGTGTCCAATGACCCAATCCCTGCGTACAAAAAAAGAATAATGAGTGGGTCGAAATCGGAGAATCAAACCAATAATTTTACCGTATGAACTCTTCTTGTTCCTCTGCCTGCGAAACTCGGTTGAGGTGTCTCAGCAAACGTGCCAAGTTGGATTTTGCCCAGAGCAAGTTCTTTACCGGAGCTTCTGGGCCAACAGCAATGTGATTGAGACCATCTTGGAACTCCCTGAGTGCGCGCTCTTCCTCTCCAGGTGTCTTGCTGAGGGCGACAGCGAAATATAGTGTTGGGACAGCATCCTTTGCTGGTCCACCGTAGATTCGATTATAGCCTTCAAGAACAACTCTCAAAGGCCCAATGGCTTCGGAGATTCTGGTAGGGCTAGAGTACTCATTTAGTGGCTTCAGCTTCGTCTAAAGTTGGTCGGTAAATAGATATAGCTTACTCGCAATAATTGGGCAAGCTGCCAGTTACATCTATCAATCAAGTCTAATTTCAACCGAGGGGCATCCGGTGGCCTCTGATCACGAATGGCTTGTGCGGGATTTATCAACCCCAGCTCGGATATGTGCTCAATAGAGCCGTTTCGACGGACCTCTTGGAGAAATTCCTCAAGGGCCCTGATGGCGTTTCGTTGGGTGGCTGGTGGCCATGCCGGAAAGCCTGCAGGAAGATTTCGTTTCAATGGTTGAATGACTTGCACCACCTGTCCATCGGATAATGTAACCTCGGGCAATTTCGAGGCAAGCATGTGGTCGGTTTCCGCTTTACTGGCGAAGAAGAATAATTCCAGAGGCGAATTTCATTGTTCCTGTGGTTTCAGATTGAATAAGCGCTGTTTCCGAGCCTTAGTAGACGGCATAGCCACAACCACTTCGTTCGTCAGAGCATAGAGGTCCAAACCTAGCGAGTCACAACAAATATCGGCGGTTGGTTTTAGGAAACCCGATGGCTGAGGCGATTGTGCTGGCAGGGTTACTGTAAGTACCCAGAAGCACCTCAGGCAGAATTGCTCAAGGGACTCCTCCTGAATTTGATGGTGGTGAAAAATCACAGTGAATTGTACCCTAAGGAAAGGTTGATATTTCGGGTAGTGAGCTGAGGTTCTCAAGAGAGCGGTCGACCTACTCGCATTTGTTCAATGTTGAACGCAGAAGAAAGGGCGCCGCCAGAAGTGACATGCAATATGTAAGTATTCGACGACATCAACCAAAACTTAATACATCCAATGAATATTATATTTACTTCTGGATCTTAAGGAGCTCATTCGCATCATTGCCAGCCACTAAAGTACTAGTTAGTAAAAGGGAGCAATGAATTGGGGTGGGATCCTCTCACCATTGAGGAGCAGGCTTTGTGAATCGAGCATGACCTTGTTGTTTGACTGCGACAGAGTCCCGGCAATGTCACGAGCAGCCTCCAGACGACGGAGCTCAAGGAATCCCTTGTTTTTGCGCACGGCCTCGCCAACTAGCTCAGCACTCCGAGCTTCTCCTTGAGCACGAACAATGATCGACTACAAGAAATAACCGATGAGATGGGAGCAAGAGAAGCACAAAAAGAGCTGACTTGTTTTTCCTGGATAGCTTGATCGACGAGGTAGGCAGCCCGGAGAGCCGTTTGTTGGGCAACTTGCTTGGCTTCAACTGCATGGGTAAACTCTTGCGAGAAGGCAACGTGTGTGATGGAGACATCATCGAGAACGAGGTTGAAGCGACCTGCGCGTTCAGTCAAATTTTCACGGACTAGACGAGAGACCTAATTTTTTATAAGATCGAGGAGTTCATCTCTAAAGAGGGTAGGATAACAAACATGTTCTCGCTGGGTGATGAGCTGGCTGGCGTTGAACTGCGCAACAACACTTTTGAGCACCTCATTCACCACGGAGGGAAGTACCCGCTCGTCATAATCTTGGCCAAGCTCGCGGAAAATTGTGGGCAATGCAGAAGTGTTGGGTCTAGACAAGACACGGCAAGTGATGTTGACCATTTGAAGATCTACGGTAGGGGATTTGAACTTCTGAGCGAAATTGTTTAGAATAAAAGGACTACCTTTTGTGCCAGTCAAACTGGCAATATTCCGGGGCTTCGCCCGGATATCGAAGATGATTGGGGACTCGAACCAAGGGATCTTTCATGACTTGAGAAAAAGAGATGAACGCGAGTTTGATCAGGCTTACCACCAAATGGGTCCCCTCGTTGTAAATATCTTTTTTGACACCATATAACCTTTGTTTGAATTAAGGTGAGCCAGACGTAGCTGGTTAAGGTTTGGCTCCTCCCTACCTGCTGTATTTTATAGCACGGTGACCACCATCAACTAGACAATAAAATATCTGTTTCAGAGAATAATGTGATAGACAGGACAAAGTATCATGTACCATTGAACAAGCTGGCGTTCAGGGCAAAGCCACCAGCGACAAGAGCAATAAGAAGTCCACTCCCTGCAAACAGACCCTTGCCACCAGGTGGCATGCTTCCACCGCCTACGGTCCTGAGTTGCTTGGCAAAGCGGCGAAAGGTTTCCTGGCCGTCATTCATGGTAGAGGTGGAATGAATAAGTTACTCAGGCTTGGAATTCACGATGCCGCGACGCGAACCTGTGACGGTGATGAAAGCCGTCACGCCAGCCCGGCAAGGAAATTTCAAGCTGCGATTGAACGGCGAAAGAGAAATCGGCTTATCGCCATTTTATGTATACTTACGCATTTTCCTACTGAACCATGCTCAATGGAGACAGCCTGAGCAGTATCGTATGTCGCAGATCACTCTTTCCGAAGCGTCGTTGAACTGTGCTTGCTTATATGTAGCTTGGATGGATTTCGCTAGCGTGCTGGTAAATGTCACGGAACTTGAATGCTAGGACCGGCCTGACCACTGGCTGCTTTTTTTTCCCGCTAGGATCGTGGTGTATTCTCCCCAATTATACGAAAACTATACATTGCAATCAGGAGAAGGTCTTAGCGTCCTGTTTGTGCTTATATGGCTACTAGCAGATTTGGCTAACTTGGTGGGCGCTCTCCTGGGAGGACTTCTACCCACCGTCATTCTTCTCGCTGTTTATGTGAGTTTTCTTTCCGTTAGACTATCCCAAAATAGCTTAATGAATGTTCAAAAGTACACCATATGCGACTCCACTCTCTTGTGCCAAATTTATTATTACCGTTATAAGAGGTATCGACTTTCGCCTAGCAACGACGGTGAAGACCAGGAACGTACTGCACTCCTAGGGAGCGAAAGGGAACCACCTCACGAGGAAGTTTTACCAGGCAAAATACTTGCCATTCGTTATGCCTGTGGTTTGGCATTCGTTGTGGTTGTGGGCGTAGCTGCCTGGTGGATTACCGAGGAAGACAACGATGATGATGCCGATCTTCATAACCCAGTGGAAGGGAGTAAGAAGTGGTGGGCTATTCAAGTGTTAGGATGGTCCAGCGCCTTGCTTTTCGTATGTGCACAGCCCTGAGGTTGCTTTCTTGTTATCTAATTCATCTCCGTACCAGCTGGGCGCCCGCGTGCCGCAAATATGTTAGAGTTGCCTCGCTGCGTGTTGACTCGGTTCGCTCACACTGAACCTTGGATCTAGTGAAAAATTTCAAGACACGATGCGAAGGTTTATCCCCCGCATTGTTCTTTTATACAATTTTTGGCAACACAACGTATGCGCTGTCAATTTGTGCGAAGAGCATGGACAAGGAATACTTGATGAAGAACGGCGGCTGGTTAGCAGGTGAGTGCACCTACTACTACTCAACCTTTTTGCTAATGGACATGGTAGGGAGTACTTTAACAGTATTCCTGGACATAATCGTGAGTAGGCTTGTGGTTTGTGAAGCCAGTTTTCCTAAAAACAACTCTCCCCTTTTTTCGTAATTGTAATTGTGCTTCTTCAGGTTTTGTTTCAGTTTTCCTATTACCGATACACAAACGAAAATAACACGAGCGGGTGATTTAGACAAACAATAACATGATGTTGATTTAGAAGTATGTAGTTACTCCACGAACGCCGAGTCGTCGAGATATCCAAGAGGAGCGTTGAAGCACTGGATCGCTACTGATCATCCAAATGGGACAGGAATGTTGGATGGGGGAGGGGTGGCCCGAGTAATCGGGATGAGGACGGAAGTGGACGAGGGACGACCAAATAACACTGATGCGTTGTACCCAGCCCTGCCTCGTTGCCTTCCTCGTGCCCTAGATGTTCATTCCAGAATCCCACGTTGCAGGTCACCCATCAGGTTTTTCTGGACCCCTTGTCCAGCTGCGAGAAAGCAATTGGCATGCTTTCCGCCTCGTGCTTGCGCGGAACACAGGGGAGCTCTTTGGGTAGGTACGTCTTTATCAGTACGCGATCGCCCAAATAGTTATAAGCCATCGCATGTTCATAGATGTTGCATTTTACCCTCGCTTGCCGTCTCCATTTTCTTTGCCTTAGCGCTGACGGTGAGAGTCTTTATATCCGATATTCAATCCATTCACGCTGAAATGGTTATGCAACAGGTACTCAAGGCGCTGGCTTTCACCTCCGCGCATTCTTGATCAGGTTAGCCTGCCGGTGGCTTAACGTGCCTTATATTTAAGTCACTACTAGGAAAGTCCATTACAGGAAACATCAGCGTCTCTTCTTTTATTTTTGCTTTAACTCCCGTCCCCGATGTCGACGAGCTACCCAGCCCGGATCCCTGCGAGCGCGTTCACGAACCCAAGGCGGAGAAAGCCCTCTCTCAAAAATTACTCTCCGATCCCGCCCTTAAAACCACTCCGGAGTCCATATTCTAATGCCGACGATCTTTACATTCCTCGTCCTCCTACTTTCATGTCTATTGCTTACCTGCGCGATGCCATATCTAACATCGAGGTCAAAATGACTGCTCTCGCAAAGGAGCGCAAGGAGCTAGAGACCAAATTGGAAACCGCTGTCCGGCTCCAGTCACCTATTCTCCGACTTCCGAGTGAACTTCTGTCCAGTATATTCACCATTGGCGTTTTGGGAATGGGGGAGGAGGATCCAATCATGGTGCCCACTTTGATGCTGGTATGGTGAGTAACACGCCATCCCTTTGCATCCATCATTTTGAAATGGTAAAACAATAGTCGATACTGGGCGGAAGTGGCGTTGAATACACCAATCTTGTGGGCAAAGATCTCGGTCAGCCCACACGACTCACTGGACAAGGCCCGGCGGCGCCTTATGCGATCAAAATCGTGCCCCCTCGATATCACAGTGAACTTTGGGCCGCGAATAGAATATGTTCAGAGCATCACCGAACAGATCACACACGCGATGGACTTATTTCGGCCGGCGCTGTGGCGTACGAAATCCTTCAGCCTTACGGTGCCCAATCGACCTCAAGCACATACTGCCCTTCTCCACTGTCAAGATGATGCTCCGATGCTCGAGAGCCTCACCATACTGGTATATCACTCGCTGCAGGACGATCATTACTCAAATCCTCCTTTTCGCTTATTCAACGGCTGTACTCCGAGCTTGCGCTCATGTTCGCTAACGTCATTCAATTTCGGTTGGGACCTCAAGTTAATGACAGGACTACGCGTGCTCAAGTTGGGAGGCTATTTCAACTCATCGACCCCCTCTGCTTCCACCCTTATCAGCATACTTAGGCAATGTCCGGAACTCGAGGAAATCTCTTTGCGCAACATGTCGGATGTTGACTCGAACCCTTGCTCGCCAGCAATACTACATGACCCGGATATACCGATTGCGAGTAGGATTCATCTCCCTCGGTTGAAGAAGATGTCGTTTTACTACGCGGGCATCACTCATACCCAAAAGATCATGGCCCAAATTTCATTCCCCAACCTCGAGTCCTTGGAATTGGCATATCTCGAAAACGTTACTTCACTCCTGCAATTATTGTATGCTCAAGCATTAACAAGACTTCCCCTGAAGTCCCTACGGATAGAAACGTGCATGTTTAACGAAGTCCAGTTTGTGAACTTGCTTCGTAAGCTACATTCGTTAGTTACCCTCCAACTCGTGGACATTGAGCATATTTCATATCATTCATTAAAGGTAAGTCAAATTCTTTGCTGTTCGCGACCATGTCAAATTGATTTTCACATCAACCAGGCTCTTTCCTCGCCTCAACCGTGGGCATGTCCCCGCCTTGAATATGTGATGCTCGACGGATGTACCTCTGTCGATTGGGATTCGCTCCGCGCTTTCGTCGAATCCAGGCTTCCAGCCGACCCTCACGCGTACAAACGCTACCATAGTAGCGTCGCGTCAATTATGTCTTCGGCCTCTGTTGCTGCAGCCCAGTATGCACGCCTCAAGAGCCTTCAGGACCGTTCCGGCCATGCCGCACTGGTCACTCGCCCCCAGCGCATTCGCATGATAGATGTGACAAGATGTAACCAGATCGGCAAAGAGATGGTACAGTGGTTGCGAATGTACGTCGCTTCCGTCAAGTGCGAATCCGCTAAAGGTGTGTGGGGTGAACCAACGATGACTGCATGATGTTGGACCCAGACTTTCCTTCGCATTCAAATTTAGAAGAGTTTTACTATTTCACGAATTTTAAGTTGTTCTTGTTTTTTTGGATATTTCCTTTCGTCGTTTGCTTTCTGCTTTGTCCAAGCACATTTGTCATTACTTATTCCATAAGTGTAATCTTATTCTACAACCCAATACCAAAGTGAAAACGCATTGTCCTTGTGCCAACGATCTAACGATATGATATGCGTCGCGTCACGGTCCCTTGAGGTACGCTACCATCGCCTTTCGATTCTCCTCCTCGATTCTCCGTTGTTTCTCGAACCCTCTATGACCGCGACCAAAGAGATTTTTGCGTTTCCGCGTTTCCGCCGCCGCCTTGACGTGTGCGGCCAATGCCGCAGCATTATGCGTAACACGTTTCTGCGAGGCTCTATAGGGACCCACGGTTTTGGCCTTCAGACCAATGCCCAACCTGTCAGACTTGAGAACGGTGGCAATAGGAGTGAGAAGAGCTTTGCGCTCATAGGAGATGTGATGTCCTTGTGTCGCATCCTTTGGCGAATGACTCGATATGTTCCGAGAAGGCGATGATCTCTCGAGTTTGTTTCCTACTTCAACGCCTGAACCTGACGCCTCTTCCTCGTCCGAATCTGATAGTGTGAGATCTATCACGTCGATCTCTCGTAGTTCACTCACGTCAGCAAAGTTTTCTATCTTTATCTCCATCGTCTCCTTGCGCGAGGCCGGTGTGGAGGAAATACTTCGGGATATGGCCTTCCCTTTGTTTGAGCTTGCGGACAACGCCGCTTCCACATCGTCTTCGACCGCTTTACGACGGATGACACCGGGGCCGAGCGGTTCACCTTCGTTCCAACCTGACCGCTGCAGCATGCCAAATCCCTTGTTGGAAGGGCCTATTTCAAGCCAAACGGGAGGTGTGTACCTGCCTTCCGATGGTAACGGTGGGGGATCGCGAGCGAGGATGTCGGCAAGAGTGGGCGCAGGTGTTGATGCAAATGGGGAAGGAGAATCTGATTCGATGGCTTTCAAGATAAACCAATTGTTTTTGTCTCGAGTTTCCGGTTTCTTTTGATTCGAAGGGGGTGTCGACGAGGAATTGAGGGAAAGGGTTGATGAGGTTTCTGGACGGGCACTCGTTAGAGAATGATACCACCCAGACACACTACTTCCAAGGGAGCTCGTGGAGGTCTGTGGATTGGAAATTTCCGGTTGTGGATGACCCCATTCGTCGATTGGTATCGTCGCCGACACAAACTTTGGTGGTGCGCGTTTGTATTGGGGAATGCGTGAGGCCTCTCGCTGCCACGCTTCATCTGGATCGAGAGTATCGCGTTCTGCCTGTCCTGTTTCCAGTTCCAAAGCTTCACGTTCCGCTGGATCATAGTGTGAGTAGATGTAGTGAGTAACTGTGGCCATTGAGGCTGTCCCATCGCAAGAATTGGATTAAGTATTGGTCAGCGGTGACGTAATCATATTCAAATTACCACTTTTGGCTTAGCGCACTTGTCATTTTGTGGGTGCAATGAAAACGAAACAGCGCATAAATATTTCTTTAGAACCCAATTTCCTTTATAATTTAGATTTAACCTCACGCTTGCTCAGAGTCTTCGCCTGGTCACGAAGCACCCGTCTGAGCAGCTTTCCGCTCGGAGAAGTGGGTATAACAGAAACAAATTCAACACCGCCAGCCAAATGTTTGTAATGGATTTTGTTGTCAGCGACATGCTACAGTATGGAGAACATGATGAGAGTAGACATTTCACGAGTGAGTGGAAGCTAACTTGGATAATAGACCTCCGAATTGCATTCGCGTTTTCATTGTTTTCAGCTCGACTTGCGGCGTCTGTCGTTAGCACTACGAATGCGAGAGGGACTTCTCCGCCTAGAGTAAGTCTACCCGGTCAATATCGTGACGGCGAAAGTCGAGTACTTATACGCACTGTAATCGTCAGGAACGCCTACGACACAGGCATTCGAAACATCTGGGTGATCAAGCAAGCACCCTTCAAGCTCGGCAGGCGCCACCTGGAACCCCTTGACCTTCATGATTTCCTACACGAATGAGGTCGTTCAACTGACAGATACAATGGACCAGACAAGTCTCCCACCTTCAAGCGATCGAGAACAACGACCTCCCCATCTTGCCCGATTTTAACTTCGTCGCCGGTCCGAACCCAGCTATGGGTACAATAAATCAGAAGAACTTGAACAATTCTGCCAAAAGAGCGCACCCATCTATGAACGTTTCTTTCGTCCTAGTAAAAAATATAAATTTCACGTTGATATCCTGGGATGGAAAACTCACGCCTGAGCGTTGTTGGAATATCCCAACGCGACAGAAGGGGTTTTGATGACCAGTTCCCCAGCTTCGTCGTAGCCAGCGAGTGAGCCGTCTGGCTTCACGACACGTGCAATCGTTCCCGGAAGTAGGACACCACTACCTTTCAGGAAGGATCACTGAGGATCTGCAAAATCCAAACGGAAAGGGAACCTACTGCCCGATATTCCACGTTTCATCGAGATAGGCCACATAGTTGTAGCGGTGCACGTTTCCGTCATACCTGCGTGGGTTGATTACCATAAAGCGCTCGCCGAGGTGAAAAGGCTGCATACCGTAGGCCTGCCCAATATGAGCCGTTGGGAACATCTCGAATAATTGTTGATTCAACTCGTGTGAAAGAGGAGCTGCCCCACACATGATCATCCTAATATGTTTCCGGAGATCATAATTCTTTACGGCGGCGTGCTATATTACCAAATTTGTTGAATAAATGAGTAACGTGGAGCAGGCAGGGTGGGCTTACCTTGCATAGTAATACGACCTGGGGAGGCACGAGCCTAACAAATTATGGAGGAAGGAACTCAGAATTGACGGTGCGTAGCTGAAGAGGCACGAAGCGCACAGGAGATGGGATATGTGGTGACGAACGATACTATTAAGCATCTCCACGAAGTTGAATTTTTGGATTACGACCAAAGACATCTTTCATTCTGTGAGTTGCTGAATGATCAGATCCCAAAGACAGACACACCCCGCAAAATAGAATGTAATGGAGCTAAGAGGTTAAATGAAGAAGCTATGAGTTTCATTTGAACGAAGAACAGCTCAAGTACTCACATTGATAACCAGCCCATAGATATCTGCTCAATGACAATCAGCAACTTCTCGTTATATTATTCGAGGAGTGTAGGCGTTACGGTAAAAAGGCAGCACTAAATATAACTCAGTGAATAGCTCTCAGATACCCCATGAGTGACTTACCTCCAATTGCAACATCCCTAGGTCGGTATCGACGATCATTCCACTCACAATAATCTTCATTGACTTTGTTATGAACGGCAATCTGGATAACGTTTGCAATCAAAGCGAAATGAGGGATTGCAACAGCCTGCGAGAGAAACGTGAGCAAGGAATTATGTCGTCAGAAGACTATAAACCTTGGGCCGCCCAGTGGTTCCGGAAGAAAAGCTGAGGAAGGCAAGTTTCGTCCTCCCCTCACCCGGCGCCAGAATTCGCTCACTATACACTGTCTTGTTTCTTAAACCGAATTCGAGGATGGTACCGACGGTTTCATGATTCTGATGAACTTCATCGGAGATACCCTTAGCATCGAACAGGATTATAAAAGACCTGCAGCACGCGCTGCCTTGAGCGCAATGGGCAATGACTCTGGGTGAATAATTAAGACAGAAGCCTTCGTCTCCTGTAATTGATACAAGAGTTCGTTCTCTGTAAAGTCCGGATTTGCACCCCTATTGAATGGGTTAGTGACCTTGTGCATCTTAGTAAAGGGAAGCCCGTACGAGATGATACCACCAAGCCTATGTACAGCCCAGATGGCAATTGGATAATCTACAAGGTAATTGAGATGTAATCTCGGTTGGAAGATGCAACAGGGAACCTACCAACATGGTTCCGACTGAACAATAGCACTGGATTTCATCAATGACATGAACCAATGTTGCCTACTACAGGCGTGTGGTCGACTCACCAACGTCGTCCTCACCTGGAATTGAGTTAGCACAGGATTTAAGACTCGGAGCCGAGGAATCTCATTCATACCGATGTTATATTTCGTTTTAAGTCCATTTGCGAGTCTGTGCGTACGGTCGCGCAACTGCTTGGGCTCATGTGTGATGTGTGAATATGAAGGAGTTGAGGACGCACCTCAGCTTCCCCGTACTTCTTGCCCGTCTCATCTTGAATCAACCATGGCATTCCGTTCCTCCTCGGTGGCCGCGCTTTATGCAGGGTGTCGAATATAAACTGAGGCACGGTGATATTGTCCGGAACATAGGGTGAAGGTTCTTGTGCATAGATCTCCATCACGTCGGTTACGCTGCGGTGATACTTAATCTACTCGCGAGAGTCCGGGGTACTTCGAAGGAGTCTGAAGGAGTGCGAAAGTTCCTGGGCCCTTATTTAAATAACCATTAGTCATTCTCATTTGACTGTGAGTGATGAGAAAATGACCTTTGGTCATGGCTCAGTGGGCGGGTTAACGGAACTTCACGCGTTCTGGCACCGACGGATCAAATTTGTTCAGTATTTGTTCAGCATAAATTCGAACACACATTTTGAGGTGCCGAGGCCTCTTTGACCCGTCGTTAGCGCCATCGTAAAACCTCAACCACCGGCTTGACTCAAGACGGTGACGGTTACTCTCCATACTCCCTGGCATCCGGAATGTGGAGTATTTATGATCCCACTTCAGTGGATTTTTTTTTTTTGCGAGCCCACCAGGAGGTCAAAGCAAGTGTTTTGAAGTCTATTTAAAAGGGCAGGGGATAGTTATTTTTTTTTAAAATGACATTAAAATTGACGATGGTCTTCGTAGTTTCGTACCAAGGTCGTCCACCGCACGTGGACCTTCTGAGAGGATCCAGGATTGGACTTAATGGTCTTGGCACAGCTTGGGCGTAGCCATCTAAGGTTAGTCTACATACAATGTTCTCCACCATCCATACGCGACGAATTCAGGGCAAGCCTTTTTTCAGACGATTATCGCAAGCGCAGAGAAAGGGTCTACCATCGACAGCAACTTGATTGAAAGAAATTCTAATGCCAGTGCCCACTATCACTTTGTCGAACGGAGATCCGCCGACGCTCATCTTGAACCGCGGCTTGGTCAAACAATTCACCACGTTGGCTCCTCCCGTTCAACGAAAGGCAATCCGGATTCTCGAAGACTTTATGCAAGAGATCTACGCGAATGGATCTCTCGCGCATCTGCTAGAGTTGCAAGCGACAACCGAGGCGCAACTTGCTGCCAATCCAGAACATAGAGCAAACGGGGGAAAGTTTATACGGCTCAACTTGCTTGACAAATGCAATTGGCAGCTTGCTCAATTTTTGCGCGTATGTTCGGTTCTTGTATGGCGTTGGCGAGAGGCAATAATCAGGCATTTTTAGTACTCTACTCCCACTAGGATCCTTGAAGCCGTGGGACCTGTGACGGTTGTCCTCAACACGTTTCGAACATTTAACGGGAACAAAGTTGACATCGTACCAAACTTATATCTAGCTGTCGCCCTCAGTAAGACAGTGGGAGAGGAAGCTCGTGCCCTCGAGACATACAAATTGGTCACAGATAACCTCTATTCATCTAATACCGCGACCCCCCAGACCCCCCAGAAAAATTTGATCTGGGCTATGGCCAACATTGCTCACTTATTCCGGCGACTCAACCGAATTCCAGAGGCAGAGGAGCAGGAAAGACTTGCAAGGTGAAAAACCGCTCCGTTATTTAATGTTTGTTAGAGTTGGCTCACCTTTCTCAGGGAGTGGATCCTTGGGCATCCTTATTCCTTCCCACCTAGTGAAATTCGTTCGGCAATCCATGACGACGATGGTACAGGTACCCATATTCTGGACCATCCGAGTATTAGGCAGCTTTTTGACTCGATCGTGGAAATTGCACCTGGTGTTGTGGCCGTGGAGAGCTTTGGGTTTCCTAGTGGTGTTGGACTTCAAAACCATACACCTCCAACATAGTCTCATATCCGAGTCCGACAGCGGTACCGATGCATCAACATTCTGCCCTAACGTTTCTCTTGAGGAGGTCATGCATGCCCAGATGTGAACCTCGGACTCTTGGTAGACTTCTTGGTTTGAAGGTAACTTGTAAGAAATGTAAATGAATAACTTGATCTTGAAGAGAAAAATTGGATCTATGTACAGAACATACGTGAACAGCTTTATTCCGTTCCATTCAACTGCCGGTGGCGAAGTGAATTTGTTTACATACATGATACAATGCTTTGCTCAAATTCCAAATATTCGTTCCCCACTCAGCTGCGGTCCATCTAGCATCGTAAACGCTGAACAGGAAAGCGAAATTCGCTCATTAATATTGTAATTCTGGGAAAGCTTCCTTGAAAGGGTGCTTGAAAACATCTTGAATTTCGCCATCGAGACTTCTTCTGAACCGAACCCACAAAATGAACTCCATAATTCGTATAGGGAGAGGAAGAGGCAAGAGGCGGCTAAGTCGGCGTCAGTACGACACTCGATCATCAGTGGCGGTGCCTGTAAACGTCTTGACGAAATATGCTGTCCCAATTTCCCTAGATCGTCACTAGGGCTAACTTCCGTCAGTCTGGCACCCCGAAACCAGGTCGGCCAACTGCTACACTGCCGCGCGCTCGATTAATAAAGGAGAGGCCGTAATACGGCGAACTTTGGCGAGATGACACTATGCTCCTAGGCTTAAAGGATGGATGGTTATTCAAGTTGCGTCAAACGGACGTCGGTGGCTGCTGTCAGTGACTCTGTGCCGGCTGTTGGGTGTGCCACATCGGCGTCAGACTGTGAAAACTGGAGAATCCGCTGTTGTTGTCCTGGCCAAACCGGGTTGAGGAACGTAGTTCACTAGAGCTGGTGCCAGTCTGGCATCCCTTTCGCAGAGCGGCCTTACAAGCTCCTTGGTCGCTTTTATTGTCGGCAGCACCACTAGGTCCTTTTGTCGCTTCTTTTCGCCGTCCGCTCCGACTCGTCCTCGCTCTCCAACTCCGACTCTTCCCCTGAACTCGAAGAGCCCGATTCAGACAATTCAGCACCTCGCCTCCGCCTCCTCTCTAACCAGAGATGCACTTCCGAGTCTGATCAGTTTGGCAACTGTATTACCCAAATCAAACGCTTCCTCTGAAGGAATACATCTTCCAGCATCCACAATATCCTCCATCGCTGGCGTTTCCTCGAAATTACGGTCAGGATCAAGGCTAAGGCCCAGTGAAAAACCGGGAAAACCAGATCGGATCAAATCAAGGTGCTTCCCTTCAAATCGAACCGAGTGAACGTTGAGGAGTCGATCGTGTATGCGCTTTCTCGTCTTCTTCGGTACGTATGCCGAACCAAAAGTGATCATTCCTCCGCGTCTCGCTGATGACGTTGTTTTCCTCCAGTCACATTCCCGTAGGCCGAAACCTCTGGTGGTATGTATCTGATTAGGGTTTACTTCCGTCCTCATCGGCCTAGCTGCGGTTTTCGAAACAAGTTTCAGCGATCCTTGAAGTGCGTAAGGTGCTGTGTATTGAGCGAGGATCGCCTGCTTCAGAGCCTGGTAGTCCGCTGGTAATGCCCTATATTCTGGCAGGGATTTCCAAAAACGTCGCTACATCCCTATTCCTCACGTATTTCACCACCCAAAATATCTTCTCCGCAGAGTCCGAAGTCAACCCCGCCTCCTCCGCCACGTCCTCGAAATACTCTGTCAGCCCCTTCGTCTTTCCAGTGTACTTTGGAGCGTGCTTCGAATACTTTGCGGGCATGACCCTGTTTGTTGTATCGGATATCATCTCTGCGCTTGTTGGTGTCAGAGTCGGAAAAATCGAAAAAGGCATATCAGTGATTACTGGAGATTTTCAATGATTATGGTCCCATATATGACCATATCATCCCATATATGCCTCCATAATCAACTGACATGGTTCAGTAATCACTGATATGCGCAGACATTCTAATTTCGATTTTCCCGACTAATAATAATAATTTAATTTGGCTCCAATGGAATTATGTCCATTGGACTGCAGTCCTGTCCCTCTCGCGTTCTCTTTCATCAGCCGCTGGCTGGCGTCCTGGTCTCTCTGTTCGCAATGGGCTAGGTCTCTGCCTCTGGATTTTACAGTTACATGGACGAAAGTGCGTTAATGTTCGGATTCCTCGTGAATCACAGAAATCGACAGAGACGGAAACAAAGACAGGAAAGAGGAGTTTGAATGTCCTTAGAACTCGAGTAATGTCAGTCGACGGCTCGAGTCCGCTAGGGGGCGATCGATTCGGAATTGTGTGGGGGGTGTCAGTCTTGTGGTGTGTGTGTAGACGGGGGATATAGTTATTGGAAGTTTTGAGATGATAAAAAGGCGAGGGGGGGCTTCACATATGTTACGCCTGGACAAAACAAAGGGACCATTCTCTGTGTGTAATCTAATCTAATCCAGGCTTTCCTTCGATCCGGGGTGGTTAGATTGACATAATAAACTGCCAAGACTTGTCAGTAGAAGTTGCGAAAGGCTTTTAGTTCGCCTGGCGACCAGAGGACGAATCCCGTCCCGTACCCCGAGTTCCGAAAATTTACCGGTCCACTTACTTCATATGCATATTGGACTTGCCAGTGGTATCATTATGCCCAAATAATAGTAAGGAAAACCTGTCGATACTACAGTATGTATTTACTAACTTGTTAAATTGATACTATACTCGATAACGAGCTCCGCGGGGCTCCAAATGAATGCATGCACGCAAGTGGGTCATTATACTTACACCATAAGTAAATGAAAGGAAAAAGAAACGTATGATGAACGATCGTCCTCCTTATCCTTCTAGCAAACTGGCCCCACCCCTCCACTATCCCCACGTACATACATCAAACTGTATGAATATACGCAGAAATCAATTGAGGTTTTACACTTGCTTCCAAATCAAAGGTGCATATTGATTCGATCCCAGCGAACGGTGGCGCGTCCTTACCATCACAGGCAACCCCTGACACGTTCCATCGTCAAATCGTGCGACAACGCACGAAGCAGGGTTTGTGGCCTTAGCCGCGGCGCTAGGCTGGTGGTTGCAATAGCCCCCCGAAGATAATATAAGTATTGGATGATCAGATTTTGATCAGAAGGATGTTTTGGGACTAGGGTAGGATTCGATGGTATTGTTGTTGCCCACAGTCGAGCCAATTAATACCGGGCAAATGCGATAAGATGGGTATTGAAATGCTGGAAATGAGATGTGTTGGTTGGATGGATGGATGGAAGTTGGGACAGCTGCCGTCATCGGATTTGTCGAGGGTGCATCTATGGATGCTTCTTTTGCGATGCGAGATGCACGGTTGACAACGACCATCCCATTCCTAGAGCGAGAGATGGAACAGAACATTTTACGGCACGGAAGATGCAATCCATGATCGTGATGTGTATGGAGGCATGATGCCAGTGGTCCGCACGCAGGGATGGGTGATAGATTGCGCATGAAAAAAAAAAAAAGAAGGACGAAAACTAGAATTATAGCCCGACATCCACCAGTGGCGGCGCGCTCTCCAGCACCATTTCATCGGACGACTTGGTGGGCGGCTTGGGATAATTCACCCTGGCCACACCAAACACTAATTCGGGTAAAACAGTACCCTCTTCCTCATCATCAGTTTCATCGCCCGATTCATCGTCATCATGATAGGTGATGGTGTTGACATCAGAAGTGGGTGGGGAGCGAATGCGGTCGAGCCTCGCGTTTTTGCGCATGGCGTGACCGGGGGAAGGCATGGCGACGAGGACGGATATTTGGAGCATCTCGACGCGGACTTTGTAGGTGCCGGTCGGCGCTGGTGGGGGCGATTGGACATTGGTGACTGGGGCATCTACAGTAGGAGCGCGGGAGAAGCGACGGCGATCGATAAATTTATGGAGACGGTGGGAAAAGGTTTCCGGTGCAAGAGGAGCAGGAGGAGGGGGTGTTTCCGATGTATCGGCAAGTACGGTAATAGCGTGGTCTGTAATTCCACTTGCTCGTGGACCCTGGCCGTCACGATATTTACGTTTGACAAAGACGGACTGGGCACAGAGCGGCTGTTTATGGGTGAGATGGGTAACAACGAGGAGGGAGGGAAGGACAAACCATGATAGAATCCCATTTTTCGCCGCCTGGGGCTAGCCATGTGCCTATCATCTTTGGTTTTGCGCCGAAACGCTTGCGCTTTGAACCTTGTGCACGGGGGGTGAGGACCATGCCTGCCGCCATGGCATCGTCAAGACGGCGCTGGTAGCGTCTGCGGAGGATGTAGGAGCGGAGGACGATGGCACATGAGACGAAGAGGAGCAAAAAGAGGGTGGCAAGAAAGGTGACGCTGAGTAAATATACGGTGAGTAAAGAGCAGGGAAGAGAGGGAGAAAGGGTACAGGTAGAGGTTGCTGGACTGAGAAGGCCCTGAGTGCGGAGTAGGGGTTGACGTTGAGGAGGCAGACGGGATCTCTGATGTGGCCATGGTTAAGGGAAGAGCCTGGGGAATTGATGGGAAATATGTACCTGTCAAATCCATATATATATGACAGATGAGAATTGGAGCAACCCCATGGCTGCCCCTCCTTCGTTCCAGCTACCCAACGAGCTCAACCTCTCCCCCCATCTCAGTGCACACAAGTACTTCCTTGTCTGCACCCTCACCGTCGCAGCATGGGACACCCTCGTTCTCTCCCCTCGCACTTGGCGTCTCTGGAGGTCCCCGGGCTGGCCCACCCTCAAGATTCTCTTCCAAGCTCTGCGATTCTTCATGCCCGCAGAGTTCATCGTCGTTGGTCAGTCTCTTTCCATCATTCTGATCGATTGGTCTTGCTCATCTCTCTCGATCATAAGCCGTTGCCTTCTTTGACACAAAGTGGACGCAGGACGTATGTTTTCTCTCTTTTTTTCTTTCTCCCCCCCTCATTCCATGTATACAGATGTGCCAAAAATTCTACCTCTTCGAGCCTATCTGTACCGCCATCCTCCTCGCAGCCACCTCTGGTCCGCCCATTTTTTCCTCCTTGTCCCATCTATTGCTCACCCACCCCGCAGCCATCCATGTCATCCGTATCCATGCCATCTACGACAAGGACCGCACCATCCTCGGCGTCATGTCTGCCCTCTTCGGTGTCCAAATAGTCGTCACCGCCGTCTCCTCTGGCTTTTATCGCTGTCCGTCTTTTTTTCCTTTTTTTTTTTTTTGGTCTCTAAACAGCCATCTCCAGCTGTTCCCCTTCTCTCAGGCCAAGGATGCATCGCAGGTCCCAGGCACGCCTGGGTCGGCATATACTGGATCGCACCCACCCTTCTTTACACCGTCTCTGTAAGTTTCCCTTCTTCATTGATGCTACATAGCCTAATTCTACCCAGTTCGCTTTGGCTCTCATGCGCTCCATTAATTCCCTCAAAGCCCGCCCCCTGAGTCCATGGAAACTCATGCTCCGTGACGGCCTCAACCTCTACGGCGTAAGTCTATCCATCACCCCCTCCCCTTACTATCTAACGCCTACCCCTCCACAGGCCATCTGCCTCGTCAACCTCGCCAACATGCTCTTCTGGTTCATCATCCGCCCCACCGGCATCGACGATCCCATACGCACTATCGTCACCTCCATGGCCGCCGTCCTGACCACCTCCATGTCCCTCCGCATCATCCTCTCCGTCCGCGGCACCCTCGAACACGGTGGCTCCTTCGCCCTTTCCAACACCTCTGCCGCCACATCAAGCCGAACCACTCACGTCCTCTCCGGCGGCCGTTCCCATGGCGGCCCCACTAACATCTCCACCCAAGGCGCGCAACACACCTACACCCTTGATGAACTGCGCACCAAGCCCGAGGGCGAGTGGACCCATAGCAGCAACGGCGCCGGCGATCCCGATAACAAGAGCAGCGTCCACGTCCTGGGCGATGAGGCCGGATTGAATCCTGTGAAGAGCGAAGATGTCGGCATGAATGTCAAGATCACCATCGATAGGGAGATCGGTTATGATGATCATGACAGATACAAGAATTAGCTTCGGGACCGGAAACGCCGGATGTTTTTTTTGAGAAAATGCGAGATGGAATTACTTTTTGTTTCATTTGCTGTGCCTTGATATCCCATGTACATACATAATTCTCGTTGTCCATTTGCTTCGATCTATCTATTACCTTGCTTATTTGCGGATATCTTTCTTTTCTTACTTTCGAGCCTTGGAGAGGTTATTTACAGTGCTCGAATAATGGGCAAATCAGTATTGTACGTAGATACGCCATATAGCCCTTAAAATCAATCAAGAATTAGCGCTCATTTGTGATCAGCTTCCGTCGCCTGCTCGATCAATCATCCGCTGCTCGTCATACAATAAACAATTGATTGTGTTGCACATGCACATTGGTTCGCGTTTCGAACTTTACCGTAAGTTACAACTTCCTCAGGTTCCCAGGATGGGGGTGATGATCATTTTTATAACGTACATACGTACGTATGTGATTGCTGCATCATGGGCAGGCAACTCTTCCATGATGGCCAACGGGTCCTTACGGAGGCCGTGGGTTAAGTTGAGCTTTGATTTACTTAAATTAATGCACAGGACAGAGGAACGTTATATAAATACCATACCTCTTGATGGATGGTCCAGGGTATGATGGTCTATCATTCTACGGGCATGAGGTGTTGGCTCGTTCCGGTTGATTTTGGTGCAAACATTCGATCCGACAGTCGCTGCACCACCAGAATCATGATGAGTTAATTATAGGGTCTGTTATCTCGTCCGTGTAACCCCCCACTCATGATCAACTGTGCAAAATAGATTGATTCATGTAGGGCCCATACTTCTTATTTACTGATGCTCCTCGCGATGTGGAGTCCGAACGGCGTTTATCAGTCACTGCTAGGTATCTACACCGTTGCTACAAACGATGTTGCCAAACAACGACCTCAGATGGGTTTGATTCACAAGGTCCTCAGCGTACTGAGTACTTGTCAAGATGAAGATTACTTTGTGAGAGTCCAAAACACTTTCCAGAGTACATTTTTAACTCTTCGCAGTGGCCTATTTGACCTGACTATTGTTGATTCATGATGCCAAGTTAAAGGGCTTCAAGTTATCCTTGGAATGTGGGTGCTGTGGGTACTGTGGACAAATTTGAGGCAAAGCAATCAGAACTTGGCATCACTACAAGAAAATATAAGTTGCTGTTATGGAAGAGTATTTTACAAGTCGATGGAAATGTGTCAACATGATCTCAACACTTCTTGCTCTGGTAGCCCGAGAACAAACTGAGCGGTTTTCGAATCCCAATGGTCCACTTTTGCTGAGTCCTTGATAATTTGCTTTTGAAAGGATACTGCCATAGGTTCTGGGACGATGAACAAAATAATCCATTTTTTGGCCTTGATTGGTCGTAGGTCCTTGAGCTCTGGAATATATTTTTTCAGAGCCCTTTGGGTTCCCTCCAAACCTTTGATACTGACAGAGCGGGAACGGGCATTGGTCACTTGAACCCCCATGAAGGGCTGATACCCAGGTCGAGCCATTGTGTGCTGGTACAGGAAGGCGTCAAAAGCTGGAAAAACAGGTGATAATGGCTTGAGGTAGCACGATTCCTGATTCTTGACCGATGTGATCAAATGGCCCGTGAAAAATTGGTCAGCACCAAAAGTACGAAAGACAATATTGGAAGAGAATTCGATATTGAATGTGATTGATGGGTCATCAAGAGATCGAATGCTGAAGCTCCTAGGCTCAGTGATGGACTGCAAGAATTTGTGGACTTTAAATTCAAACAACTGTCCACTAAGTGAGGCACTATTGCGGGACCCTTTAACCAGTCGATAGAATGTGTAGGCGGCGTTTGCATCTCGTCGATCCAGTTCAGCGACCATCTGAGACAAAGCCCATGGCGAAATTGGTCGTGCAACATAATCTTCCCAAGTTCTGCCATCAGGCGAAGGCCATACCTCGAAGGCACGATGGATGGGTTGGCCACCAATTACATTGTTTATGGCTTCGGATAGGTATTTGGTATCTTGGATCGCATTGATGATCTTCCTAGAGGCATGCTGTAGGGCATCAGGTGATGCTGATGCCCGACCACACTGCCGAGGGTTGTACCCACAAATACGCGTAACATCCTGGAGTCTCTCGAGAGTGATATCAACAGGCGATAGAAACAGCCTATAAAATATATCAGAGAGAAATTAATTGAGGGGGGGGTATAAACGAACATCATGACGAAAAAATCTTTCCGCGACCACGGCTTGACAATGAACACAGCATCCTCATCATTGACATCCCAAACGAGCCACTTTCGATCCTGTTTAGTCCTTGGTGATGATACCAACAGAACACGAAAGTTGTTTTCAAAAAGACGTTGGTGAGGTACATAAACACGGCCATCAGCATCAACAAGCGCTAGGACATCCCGACCTGGAATCCCTGCTGTGGTGAATTCATCCTGCACCTCGTTATTAATGTATCGGACTCGGCCCGACGGGTTTTGGAATAGAAAGGGCTTGGCACGGATAAGGCAGAGGATGAGGATGTAATATAGCATACAAGTCTTGCCTGAAAAAAGTAGCTGTTTAGTTAAAAGCAGGAAATCAAGAATAATTTCGATGCCCACCAATTCCTGGCTGACCCGTGAAGGCGCCCCCCCCATCAATGCCCTTTTCTCTCTTGTTAAAGAGATTGATCATAAACCCCCAATCATCTCGGATGAATAGGAGGTGTGGGACACGCCAGCGTTGTTCTAATTGGAGAAATGTCAAGTCTATATAACGAACGGTATATGGGAAAACTCCAGTGCACCCCTCAGCGGCGGTGGTTGAACCCGAATCTGAACTGGTGTCCATGCCATCATCCTCGGCATCGGTATCTGTGGTGTTGTCATCCTGGTCTGTGGCATCGTCATCCTGGTTGAGCGAGCCAACAAATGGTTGGGGCACCAGATTGCAATCTGCATCACATGTAGCGAAGTACGAGACGGCGTCGTTATCAACGGAGCTCCTGGCGTGCAAAAATGCTGCCTTGCTGGCCAAGTCTTTCACTGCGGTGTAAGCTGTAGAACTACGAGATGGATTAAGAAGTTCGAGTGTATTTTGCAATTCGGTAAAGTCGGTTTCTGTAAGGTTCGCCTTCCGGAAGATGCTCGCAACAAGATCACGCCTGCCCCAAAGCTTCGCATGAATTTCATAAAGCCATGGGAACTCGGTCCAAGACACATTGGGAGATAAGTCTGTTCCTGAGGGTGTCATTGTCGCTGACGTCACAATGAATCAGAGGGGGTCAGTTATCACTGAGACTCACTAGAATGACGAGATTCTACAATAATGTGGATGCTTGTGGTGGGGGGCTCGGCTGGAAACAGATCTAATACCAGCTCACTAACGTCTTCTAATTTGACGGCGTCATGTAATAGATCTTGTGATAGAATCCGTTGAGCAAGGTCCTGCGGAGGTGATATGGGTACCGGTATTGAAAGCTATGAGTAACGCGTCAGTTGAGAACGATCTGCCAGCTGTTAGCTACCCACTTTCCACAGTACCATCTCCATGGCATGGGCCAAACCATTGGTTCCTTTTTCAAAAATCAAGTCCTTCACATCTCCCACATCAGCATTACCAGGGGCGGTGACCTTACACGACATGGAATCGCCTTGGAAAAAACATCGAAGTACACGAACTGTGTCAGCCATGGCGGATAGAGCTCGTAGGTGAATGATATAGTTGCCAATTGACTCTTTGCCAGTGGTCTATGCGAATAAGCTGAGTTTCATCCGACTAAGCAAGCAATCGAATTTCCAAACTTGGAGAGTAATTCCCACGGCCACCCTTCGAGTTCACTTTTCAGGGCCGGATCAACTATCCTGACTCTATCAACTCTCTATCCAAACATCCAGCTGATACATTGTACTCCTATAAATTTTATGTACTATGGTAGACCTGCGAGATGGCTACCATGTATGCACCAAGTCCTGACATTATCAAGGGTACTCGAGTATCGTAATGCCGCCCGGTTAGTTAGTCTGGGCTCTGCCACAAAAAAAAGACCCCACAATTTTGGAAAAATTCTGACCTCTGCAGATTTGATACAGTAGGACATGTATAGGGACATCAAAACATCTACGAATCCCCTAAATACTGACAAAAAGAGCCCCTGGTCACATTGGTGCCCCGCTCAAGTGCAACTCAAGTTGAACTCAAGTCAAACTCAAGCATCAGCAACCTGATATTAACTGCACATACTGGGATATGACTTTGACTCAGGTGCAAACAAAGCAGATTTGTGAGGTGCGCGGGGAACAACGAGAATCTATTTACAGCCAATCATTTAAGTACTATTCCTCCTCGCGATGTGGAGCCATGGCGTGGGTTCGTGGATCAGGAGAGTCCGATGACAACTGAGGCTTAGGAGGACCGACCGGCCATAAGTAGTTGGTACCTGCATCTATAAACTTGGTCTAGGAAGCGAAGGTAAAGCCGTCGATGGGAACTGATACAACAGGTATTTCCCCAGGTCTTCCGCTACAACAGAAAAGAAATTAATCAATTATCACAAAACGAAGGGAAAAAAAAAAAGAACCACATACCCAATTCCCGAGGTGCCTCCTGTGGAATCTACACACATCGCGGAAAGCCAATCAATTAACTCAAAATCCTCGTTAAGCCCACTTACCAGATGCCCAGCCCCGTAAATCTTCGTATTCGTCGCATTCTCCGGACGCACCCACACCTTGAACGGCGTACAACCCGGCGGCCCAAGCTCCGGCGCACTAGGCATAACCCACCTCAACGCGATTCTCTTATCCAGCGCCCCCAACCGTACATACGCCTCGCACCCAGTGTGCACGTCCGAAAACACCACGGCTTCTTGCATCCCAGAGGTCTTGAGCTTCGCGATGGGGTTTCCGTGCTCGTCTGTGGTGTCGTAGAGCCCGCATTCGAGGTAGATTTTGAGCACGGCTGGGTCCCATGCTTGGAAGAAGGGAGATTTGCTGAACGATTCTAGGGCCGCAGCACTGGTACCGGAAAGTTAGGGGCAATTTTAATTAGAAGTTAGAATGGGGGTCGTACCGAGAAGGCCATGTATCACGACGGCCCAGGGCGCCAAAAGCAAGGTCTGACGTGTTATCGACTCGGAGTAGTTTACGGTCATTAGGCCTGAGAACAACCGGGTCGACCAGGATAAGAGACGTGAACAGTGAAGGGTAAAAAGCCGCCGCAAGAGAGCTGTATGTGATTGGCAATAAGAACAATGAATGCCGATACAAAATTATGCGGCGACTGACGATGTGCATCCGCCATAGGAATGGCCTATGGCTACGAGTTTTCGGTCGCTGAACCCGCTGTTGATCCGCTGCTCGGTTTCGGCGGGTGAGAGACGGGAAAGGTGGGTCGGCAACGTGCCTTCTGTAGTATGCTTCGGGAGGAAATGAAGGAGGAAGTTGGAGATATCGCGTGCGTTATCCAGCCAGTCAACTTTTGATAAAAGATGTTAATTGTTGGGAAATCGAGGGCAATGGGAAGGCGGCGTACACAGGCCAGATGCGGAAGGCGCATTGATGATACCTGCATCACCGTGCTGCACGGACTCCCAAACCCAAACCTCGTCGATTACCCTGGCGGCGGGTGAAGAAAGAAGGTGACCTAAAGTAGGTTCGAATATCTACCATTTAAAAAAGAATAAATATTCCGCGTTAGAAAGAAAAAAAAAAAAGAAAGAAAAACAGAACAACAACACACCTCCTTCGGAAACCCAGTTGCATGAGCAAAGAACAATGTAATCCCCGTCTTCTTGCTCTTCCCACTCTCCAGATCGCTCTTCACATAGCGGTTAACACAATTCCACAGGATCCTGGGGTATCCATCCGTCGCTTTAGATGTGCGTAGTTCATTCAGATGCAGGCGGGTGTCCAACAACAACTTTCGTCGCTCCGCCTTGGGCAGGTTCGCTGGAACCGGTTTGGGTTCCGGAGCAAGTCGAGTGGTGCGTAGGTACGATGCAGGGAACATATGAGTAGTGAGGGTATACGGAGCATCGAATGCAGGCTTCCGAGGGGGTGAGGGTAGAGGTGGGAGTTGTAGTGGTTCCGGGGGTGGGGTTACAGGAAGCGGATCCCTCAGTTTGACGTTGTCCCAGGTAAATGGCGGTGGTCTGGGGAATGCATTCGGCTCCATTTTGTTCGTACAAGCGACCCCCCAATATCCCTTTACTTTATGAGCATCGGGATTCGGGGAAGTGTAAAGAACCGGCAATTTCACGTGGTAAACAACTTAACTGTTGATCCAGCGCCTAAAAAATTCATGGCTTCATGATGAGAGAGAGCGTATAATAATACGAATTCGAGATTCTCTGACTTAAGGGTAAACGCTAACGCCAAGCACCGCGTCGGTAAACTTGAGGTTGTCGTTTTATTTGGACTCTGAGTTCAATCCATGACTTCTACTGTACAGTGCACAAATCTACTAGGAAATGAGTCCTATAAGTAAGGATAAAGGATAGATTCTTCGTCCCCTTCCAGTAAGTCACGTAGAGTTAGATTCGAACCAACTAGAAAAGGGACAAAAAAAATAGATGACAAAATCCACAGCCAGTACCTAAGAGAGTCACAATATTCACTAGACTGCATTGAGGTTGATTTCTAGTCGAGGTCCATGGAGCGGTGATGGCGTCCCCTCCTCCCTCTACCCAAATGGCGCGCTAGAGGGCTGAACAACGCCGTCTGCGGTGTCTGGTTCTCATCACCATCGTCCTCATCATCATCCTCGTCATCCTCGTCATCGTCCTCATCCTCGTCGTCGTCCGCATCATCGTCCTCACTCCCATCCTCGCCATCCTCATCCTCATCCGTCTCTGACTCTTCCTCCGAATCTGACGGCACGAAAAAGTCGAACTCCTCCACATTCGCCCTGATCCACCGCTCCTCCTTCGCCGACAGTGGGTCTATCTGGCTCATCGACACCCTCTTCAGTGGCACTCCGAGCTTGCGCCGCGCGAGGATTAGTTTCTTGACTTGCATGCCGAAAACGCGGTTTGTGACGATCCCTTCGAGGCGGGGGCAGAAGAGCGCGGGTAGCGGTGCGTTGGAGTTGGGTATGGGGGATATTGGGGAGGAGGAGGATGCAGAGGGAGTTGATGTGGGTGGGGGGAGGCCAGTGGTGTGTGGCGCTGCCGCGGCTGGAGCCTGTTGCTGTTGCTGCTGAGGCGCTTCAGCACCAGCATTAGCATCGGTTCCAGGCGTCACAGGCAAACGCCCTGCATATGGATCCACGAGTTTTTGGAAGATGATACTCTCTTCCAACCCCATCACCTTGATATTCAATGACTTCAAGTTGCCTAGCTGCCCTAACAGCGCCTCGGCACTATACACATTACACGGCAGTCCCGAGATCTTCATGTGCTCGATGTTTGTCAATAAGTTCTTCGTTCGCCCTTTGACAGGCTTTAACAGCGCCGCTACAAACTCGGAGTAGTCTTCTTCTTCAAAGTTCAATAAGAGCGAAGTGACATTGGGAACATCGAGGTGGTTGACGAGTGCTGATGCGTATTTGGAATCGTGGAATTGGAGTGCCAATTCTTTGAGAGAGAGGATGGTGAGGGGTGTCGTGCCCCAACCGCCTTCCTCTATATCTACATCATGCGGGAGGCCATTGCGGAGCGCGGGTCCTGAGAGGGATAAAGTGAGAGTGTGTAGTTCGGGCGAGTTATTGATGATCTGTTTAAAGGTCTTGTATGATGGGCGTACGTCCTTGGCATGATAGGATAATTCGAGAACGAGAAGCCCACGAAGAAACGAGGACAACGAAGCATCCCAGTCGATATGCACGCCCCACAATACGGCTTCTTTTAGCAGGGGTGCATTTCCGTGGAACGGCAAGAAACTCGTTTTGTCATCTCCATTGAACACTTCGTAACCATCGCAATCCTCGAAGTGGCACACCTCAAAGGTTTCGAGCAACGGTGCGCTGGGAAGCTTGTGCAGTCGCGACATGAGGAGATGGATATAGCCATAGGTGCTTGCGTGGAATTGGAAGACACCCCATTGGGACACCTCGGGTTCGATAAGGTCCAGAATCTGTGCCAATTCATTTTGCGAGAGGAATTGAATGTAGTCATATTCGTCATCGTCGCCATCATCCATCTTGTCTGCTCCATCCTCTCCATCTTCGGCAAACTTTTTCTTGTTCTCATGATAAAGCGGGTGGTCCGGGTGATCTTCCTCGTCGACATTTTCAGGAAACGTGCAGTCAATAAGGATGTTCAATGGCAGGCCCCCAGAACGAGTGATGTACATGCGCGCTTGCTCCAACCGCAGGCGGTTCGTAAAGTCGAGCGTCGTCCACAGGATATGCGATTCCAGCGCAACCTCGCGCCAACGGTGACAGACATGAGACACCAGGATCTGGAATGGAACACTGGGTTCGTTATCGCTATCACCATCGTCATCGACATCCGTATCCGAATCGTCGTCATCGTCCGAGTCACTTTCTACTGGCGACCCGCCAGGGGCGAGCGGTGAGCTAGCTTCTGTTTCATCATCATCAAATTCGCTATCTGTGTCCGTGTCTTCCCATTCATCCTCATCCTCCTCATCTTCATCCTCCTCTTCCTCTCCTTCCTGTTCTTCTTTGACGCCAATAGAGAATATATACGCCAAAATCTCGTTAGGGAGGTCGTTGATGGGGGATTTCCCATTCTTAGGCGGCTCCCATGGGTTATTAGCAAGGATCTGTTCTTGGACCCTCCACAACGCTTGATGGGTGGTGAGCTTTGGATTCGTCTTCAGGACAGATGCAAGCTGGCCAGATATCTCGCTCTGTAGAGCCTCTTCCAACCGAGCATTGTGGGCAACGACACGTAACTTGGGCTGCGTGTCCGCTGGGAGATGTTTTTTTGTGGATCCGTTGGGCATGGAAGCAATAAAGATATGGTCGGTGGTGGTGGGCTAAGGGTAACCTGCAGTGCGATGGCGGCGCAGTCCATAGTCGACAATCTTATCAGTCACGTGTACTGATTGTATCGATCACGATCGGCACCGCTAACGATGACCAAGCCCGAGTAGCCGAAGACCGCTCATTAATATTCCTTGGAGATGACGCCGGGGTTGCTTTCGAACTTGAAGTAGCAGGGGTGTACGAAAAGATGCTGTTGGCGCGACCAATGGTCTGGCTGGTCTACGCCATGATCCGGGCCCTCCAGGATCGCAGTTAGTTTACTAGTATATTCAAGGGAGGGTATTCAAGGGAGACAATCGAGTCTCGATGCTACAAAATGCAATATTTCGCGACGCAGCATCGAGAGCAGAAATCTCGTTTGATGGAAAATATTCGGCGGAGAAATAAATTTCGACAACGAATATAGGGTGGATGAACACTCTCCAAGGACAAGGGTATTGACTAGTTTGACCCCTCTGGATTTCCGGACTTTTTGCGCTTCTTTTTCTTTTTCTTGACCTCGTCTGTAAGATCTTCAGCAGGCGTAGAAGCAGCGACTTTCCACTTTGACAAATGCCTGGACGGACTGTCTTTCTCGGGGTGTTTTTTGGGTGGCTTTGGCTTGGTGTCTTCGACAGTAGCCACTTCTTTCGCCTCGTCGCTCTCGAGTTTTCGTAAAGCTTTTGCCTTTTTCTTTTCTTCTTTCTTCCGCTTGTATTCCATTTCTTCATCCTCAGATTCGGCTTTCTTCTTCTGCCTTTTTGTTGACGAAATTGACCCTTCCACGTGAACTGTCTGGTCGACTGACATTCCACTTTCCTTCGCTGTTCTCTTCCTCTTCTTCTCCTCCTTATTCAACCTCTTCATTTCATGCTCCTTCTTTTCTTCCTTCTTTCGCTTTTCCTCTTTCCTCTGCCGCTTTCGTTCCCGCCTCGCCTCCTCGTCCTCGTCGTCCCTGACCTTAACAATGTGCAGGCCCTCCGCCTCCCGGGTCTTGCGTTTCTTGTGAGATAATTTCGACACCTCCAGGTCAACCACGACTCGTTCATCGACAGTTTGCACCTCGATGTGCTCTGTCACCTTTACGCTCTCCACATTTGCACCCTTTTCGGCAAATGCATCAGCGACAAGGGCAGTCAGGCGTTTCTCCTCTTCCGCTAGGGTTTCTGGACCAAGTACAGGCCCGCGGAAGAACCGCGAGTATAGTCCGCGTTTCGCTGCATCTCGTTTGGCTGTGGCCATCAAGGGTAACCGGGGTGCAGTTGTTCCATAGTCGTTATCAACTGGGGTGATAGTGCCAGATGTAGCAGGTGTTCCGTCTATCGGGCGTCTAGTAGAAAAAATACCCGTCGATGTTCTTTTAATCGAGACCTCATTAGAAGACTAGAATGCCATATTATCGCATTAGAACCCGGGTAGGATGATAATTTCACGCACTGAATCCTCTGTCCTTTCATCCTCATCGTCACTAATGCATTTCACCTGAATAGATTTCGCGGCAGCAGTAAAAAGGCTAGCAAGAATAACACCAAACAATAGCGATTCAGCATGGAATCCAGAAGGCGAAGCAGACATCAAACTCACTGGTCCCAGAAGGGGAAGGCCTCGTCACGGTCCTTCCCTAGCCCCGCTAAATTCCTCTTCTGTGGGATGGCGAGTGGTCGGGAAATTGATCCTTGGCGAAGTCCAGTACCTTTCCCTTCCCATCCTTGCGAAACAAGATATGAATGTCCGTCCAAAGGCATCCAAAGCCTGATAATATAGATGAGCTAGGATGCGCTTAAGCACATATAAAGGTTCCAAGGAGGATGGTCAGAAGCGGTATAAATAAAGTATTTCAAAACTTTGCCGGGTCAGATTACCTAAGCACGAGGGTCAAGAGATAAGTATAGTTATTTTCTTAAATTTACCACCGGACCGCTACAGCGGTAAATCGGGTGGAGACCCTGATGCGAGAGCTCACGAAATTCAAAAGAGAAGGCCGGAAGCGAGAAACAGAGATTGGGAAG